>Ga0207755_100058_pt1 | contig 103150 bp, 103 predicted proteins | sample A23P2SouthBayCA_FD_187734 | JGI IMG/M metagenome (GOLD analysis project Ga0207755, IMG submission 187734) | Aerobic enrichment media microbial communities from Bioluminiscent Bay, La Parguera, Puerto Rico - A23 P2 (SPAdes) | ecosystem: Environmental > Aquatic > Marine > Unclassified ...
GCGCTGGCTCGCGGGTGACGCGGCGCGAGCGAAGCGAGTGCCGCGAAACGAGCGGGAGCGAACGGAGTGAGTGACACGCGAGTGCGCGAGCCAGCAGCGCGCGAGGGACGACTGAACGAGCGAAGCGAGCGAAGGAGTCGGCTGGGGAGGCTCGTGGTGCGGTCGCAGGGCGGTTGACCCCTAGGTCCGCGCTAGCAGGACGTTCACGAAACCAGAGTCTCTAAAATCAGAGTACCCAAAGCCGGATACCAAACCAAGTCGCTCACCCGAAACCCCGGAACGCGACGGCCGAACGGCCTCGGAAAACCGAACAATCGAGGTCGAGCTACTCGTACGTCAGGCTCATCCCGCCGTCGTGGGTCATGTCGCCGCCGTTCAGGTGGCTCGCGTGTTCGGAAAAGCCCTGCACGAACAGGTTGCCGACCTCGTGTGGCTCCATCATCTCCTTCACGCGGGTGTGGCCGAGCATCACCTGCTGGACCGTCTCGTCGACGGTGAGCCCGCGCGAATCCGCGGAATCGGGGAGCTGTTTCGCCACGAGCTCCGTCTTCACGTAGCCAGTCGAGACGGAGAAGCCGCGGATGTCGCCGTCGCCCTCCGCCGCGATGGACTGCGTGAGCCCGCGGAGCCCGAACTTGACGGTGTTGTACGCGACCTTCTCCTTCGTGACGATGTGGCCGTGGACGGAGCACATGTTGCCGACCACGCCCCCGTCGTTCGCCTCGAAGTGGGGCCACGCGGCCTTCGTGAGCAGCAGGGGCGCACGCTGCATCACGTCGTGCATCAGGTCGTACTTCTCGACGGGGAACTCGTCGATGGGCGCGATGGTCTGGAGCCCGGCGATGTTCGCGAGATACCGCAGCTCGCCCAGCTCGGCCGCGGCCGCGACGGCCGCCTCGATGTCCTCCTCGTCGGTGAGGTCCGCGGGAACGGACACGACGGAGCCGGGGAGGTCGAGTTCGTCCGCACGGTCCGCGACCTCGGCGAGCCCGGATTCGTCCACGTCCACGCCGGCGACGGTGAGTCCGTTCGCCGCGAGACAGATCGCGGTCGCGCGGCCGATGCCGCTCGCCGCACCGGTCACGAGCGCCACGTTCTCGGGTACGTAGTTCGGGTCGTCGATTTCCAAGACGTCGTCGCGGACGATCTCGCTCGGGCCGTACTTCTCCAGGGCCGCCTCCACGCTCATGTCTGCCATGGCGGATCTGCGTGCCGAAGGAGCCTATACCCTCAGGGAAACATGTGAACCTGCCGATTGTTTAGGCACGCCGAAAAATCGACGGTTTTAGGTTGGCCAAAACGAGAGCGGCGTGTATGCGACGACGCGACTTCATCGCAGGAACTGCGGCGGGCGCAACGCTGCTCGCCGGCTGTAGCCAGGGAACGGACACCGCGACGCCGACCGAGTCTGGTGGAGCGACGAACACCGCGACCGACACGCCGACGGCGACCGAGTCGCCGAGCCACACTGTCGAGATGGCGCCGGTCGGCGAGGTGACGTTCGAGGCGGTTCCGGAGTCGGTGGCACAGTACTTCCCCGACTACGCCGACATGGCCGTCGCGCTCGGCCACGGCGACACGACGAACAGCGTCGGGCTCCCCTCCCGGTATCACACGACCCACTACGACGAGCTCGACGGCGTGAGCGTCGACAAGTCCTCGATGACGGCGCTCGTCGGAGACAACGGCATCGACCGGGAGGTGTTCTTCGAGCTGGACAGCGACCTCCACATGATCGACCCGAGGTGGCTCACCAACAACTCCTTCTTCGGGCTGGAGCAGTCCGACGTCGACCAGCTCACCGAGTCGGTGGCTCCCTTCCTCGGCAACACCATCTTCCGACGGACGGACGCGTGGCACGACTACCGCTACTACACGCTGTACGGGGCTTTCGAGAAAGTCGCACAGGTGTTCAACGAGGAGAAGACGTACGCCGAACTGAAATCGTTCCACGACGACTACGTCGCCGAGGTGCAGGCCGACCTCCCGTCGGCCGACGGGCGCCCGAACGCACTGCTGTGTTTCGCTGCCGGCGACGACCCCGAGGCGTTCTACCCCTACCGGCTCACGGACAAGGGGACGAACAAGAAGCAGTTCCGCGACCTCGGCATTTCGGATGCGCTGTCGGGCACCGGCATCTCCGGGCTCTCCACGACGGACCGAGGACAGATCGACTACGAGACGATGCTGGAGGTCGACCCCGACTCCATCCTGCTGCGGGGCCACGAGACGAAGAGCCGCGCCGAGTTCAAGGACACGGTGCTCGCGTTCATGAAGGAGCACGACACCGCCTCACAGCTCACGGCCGTCCAGAACGACATGGTGTTCCGCGGCGGCCCCATCTACAGCGGCCCGCTCCACCACCTGTTCCTCCTCGAACGGTACGCGACGCTGTACTTCCCGGACAGCTACTCCGGCGAACTGTTCGACCGCGACGAGCTCGCGGGCATCGTCACGGGTTGAGCCGGCCGCGAACCGAAGTCGTTTTGTATTTTTAGGTCTGCCTAAAAATATGGATACGAACCGGACGCGTCGGGAGCTCTTGGGTCTCGGTGCCTCGCTTGGTGGAACGGTGGTCGCCGGCTGCACGGGCGACGGCGGGCGCGAATCGGCGACTCGGACGCAGACCGAGACGCCGACGGCGACCGCGACCGAGACGGCAACGGAAACCGAGACGGACGCCGGCCCCTACTCCGTCTCGCTCGCGCCGGCCGGCGAGGTGACGTTCGAGGCCGTCCCCGAGGACGTCTTCACCGTGTTCCCGTGGAACGCGGACATGGCGCTCGCGCTCGGCCACGGCGACAGCATCAACTCGCTGTGGTGGGGCGCGGAGTTCGGCTCGATTATGAACTACTTCGCGAGCGCGCTCGACGGCGTCTCGGCCGAGTGGGGGTCGCTCTCGGGAAGCTACGGGGCGAAGAAGGAGCGGCTGTACGAGCTGGACAGCGACGCCCACCTCGTCGACCCCGCGTGGCTCTCGACGCTCGACGGCTGGGACCGGGCGGACATCGACGAGGTCGCGGAGCGCGTCGCCCCGTGGTTCGGGAATCAGTACAGCAACCTCCACCGGAGCCCGCCCGACGACTGGGCCGACGGGTATCGGTACTACACCCTGTGGGAGCTGTTCGAGCGCGTCGCGGGCGTCTACCGTGAGCAGGAACGGTACGAGGCGCTGGCGGCGGTTCACGCCGACCTCCTCGCGACCATCGAGGCCGACCTTCCGCCCGAGGGCGAACGCCCGACCGTCGGCTACGTCCAGATGGCGACCGACCTCTCGTTCACCTACGTGCTCCGGCTGAACGCCCCCGGCTACTACAACGCACACACGCGCCCGCTCGGGGCGACCGACGCGTTCGCCGACACGAACTACGAGGGGGCGGAGTTCAAGCAGGTCGACTTCGAGGCGCTGCTGGAGGCGGACCCGGACGTCCTGTTGACGCTCTGGGGGATGACCTCGACCGTCGACTTCGCGGCACTTCAGGAGAATCTCGCAGACGATTCGCTCGGCAGCGAGCTGTCCGCCGTCCAGAACGACCGCGTGTATACGCAGGGGACTCGCTTCCAGGGACCGCTGATGAACCTGTTCCAGCTGGAGATGACCGCGAAACAGCTCTACCCCGAACAGTTCGGCGAGTGGCCCGGCTACGTCGACGGCGAGGAGTACCCCGAGTTCGACGAGGACGAACGGCTGTTCGACAGACAGCGAGTCGCCGACGTCGTCAACGGAACGCGGTGACCGTCCGTTCGCGACCCCGTCGCCCGAGCGAACCGAACGGCTTTTCAAATCTTAGGCAGACCTAAAGATACGAATGAACAGCGAGGAGGGTCCCCGTGGCCACTGAGACGGACACCGCGGCGACCGTCGAGCGGTTCGGCTGGGTCGACCCGTCGCTCCTCACCTTCTGTACCGTGTCGCTGGCTGCGACCGTCTTCGGCGGACTCGTCCAGGTGAGCTTCGGGACGTTCACGATGTCGCTGTCGACGGCGTGGCGAGCGGTGTTCGACCCCGCGGTGTGGACGAACCCGAACGTGCTCGCGACGCTTCTGCTCGGCGACGGGGTCGCCGCGTCGCTCGGCTTCTCGACGGAGTACGACCTCGCGAAGGAGACGCTCATCGTCTGGTCCATCCGGATGCCGCGCGTGCTCGTCGCGGCGCTCGTCGGCCTCTCGCTCGCGCTGTCGGGGGCAATCTTCCAAGCCGTCACCCGAAACGAGCTCGCGAGCCCGTTCATCCTCGGCGTCTCGTCGGGCGCGGGACTCGCCATCCTGTTGACGCTCGTGGCGTTCCCGGCCTTTGCGGCTGTCCTCCCGCTGACCGCGGCCGTGGGGGGCACGGCCGCCTTCCTCGTCGTCTACGCCATCGCGTGGAAGGGCGGCACCTCCCCGGTGCGGCTCCCCCCCCCCGGCGTCATCGTCGGCACCGTGTTGAACTCGCTGCAGACGGCGCTGTTCTTCTTCGCCGGCGACGTGGGGACCGTCCAGCAGGCCGTCGCGTGGACCACCGGCTCGCTGACGGGCGTCGACTGGGAGCAGGTCCGGATGGTGCTCCCGTGGGTCGTCCTCGTCGTCCTCCCGGGGACGGTGCTCGGGGCGCGACAGCTGAACGTCCTCCTGCTCGGAGAGTCGACGGCGAGCTCGCTCGGGATGCGCGTCGAGCGGACCCGCTTTCTGCTCTCTGGGGTCGGCATCGTCGCGGCCGCGGCGAGCGTCGCCGTGGCGGGCATCGTCGGCTTCGTCGGCCTCATCGTCCCTCACATGGTCCGGACGGTCGTCGGCAGCGACCACAAGCGCCTGCTCGTCGGCTGTGCGTTCGCCGGGCCGGCGCTGCTCGTCGTCGCCGACGTCGGCGCGCGGCTCTTCTTCGAGGTCGTGCTCGGCTCGCCGACGCAGCTCCCGGTCGGCATCGTCACCGGGCTCGTCGGCGGCCCGTACTTCCTCTACCTGATGCGGAAACGACAAAAGCTGGGTGAGCTATGAGCACCGACACGCCACAGGAGCGCGAGACCGCCGAAAAAGCAGCCGACCGGAGCGCAGACCGGACGAACGAGCGCGGAACCGGCCCGGCGCTCGCCGGCCACGACCTCACCGTCGGCTACCAGACGAGCGAGGGGCCCATCGTCGAGTGTGACCACGTCGTGCTCCCGGCCGGCGAGGTGACCGCGCTCGTCGGCCCGAACGGCTCCGGGAAGTCGACGCTCCTGAAGGCGCTCGCCGGACAGCTCACCCCTTGGTCGGGCGCGGTGACGCTCGGCGAGGACGACGTGTACGCGATGGAGAAGAAGCCGCTCGCCCGACGGCTCGGGCTGCTCACGCAGGACGGCTCGCTCCCGGATTCGCTTTCCGTCCGCGAGCTGGCACGCCACGGCCGCCATCCGCACCGCGGCTTCCTCGAGCCGCTCGACGAGTCGGACCGCGACGCGGTCGCGGAGGCGCTGCGGCTCGCCGGCGTGGAAGAGCTCGCCGACTCCGAGGTGGGGAATCTCTCTGGCGGCCAGCGCCAGCTCGCTCGCGTCGCGATGACGCTCGCACAGGAGCCGGAGGTGCTGCTGTTGGACGAGCCGACGACGTTCCTCGACCTGCGCCACCAGCTCCAGGTGCTCGACGCGGTCCGCGAGCTGAACCGCGAGCGCGGCGTCACCGTCGGCATCGTCCTCCACGACATCGCACAGGCGGCCCGCTACGCCGACAACCTCATCGCGCTGCGCGACGGCACCCCCTACGACTGGGGGCCGCCCGACGACGTGGTGACCGAAGAGCTGCTCGCGGACGTGTTCGGCGTCGCCGCCACGGTCCGCGACGGCCCCGAGATCGTCCCGCACCGGCCGCTGGACTGACGCGATACCGACGGAGAGCAACCCATTTCCGGTCGGAAGCCGTCGGAGACGGTGATGACCGAGGAGAGCGTCTTCGACCGCTATCGGGCCGACGTCGACGCCCCGATGCGCCGGCTGTTCGGCGCGTACGGCGAGCCGCGCTACGGCTGGTTCGCGCTCGGCGTCCTCGCCAACCTGGTCGCGCAGTTCGCCGCCCTCGTCCCGCCCGTCGTGCTCGGTGCGGCAGTGAACGAGCTCACGGGCGCGAGCTACGGGCTGCCGCTGGTTCCGGACGCGTGGCTGCCGGCGACCGACGTCGGCGCCTTCGAGCTGTCCGTCGTCCTCATCGCGGGCTCGTTTCTCGCCACCGGCGTGTTCACGTATCTGTACGGCGTCGCCGCCAACGAGTTCGCCCACGGCGTGATGCACGCGGTGCGGGTGGACTGCTTCGAGAAGATGAGCCGGCTCGACATGGCCTTCTTCGACGACAAGCAGACCGGCGAGGTCATGTCCATCCTCTCCTCGGACACGGAGAACCTCGAGCTGTTCCTCGACAACGCCCTGGTGAGCTCCGTCCGGCTCGGCGCGATGCTCGTCGGCATCGGCGTCGTGCTGTTCCTGGAGAACGCCTACCTCGCGACGGTGACGCTGCTCGTCGCCCCCGTCATGGCCGGGTTTACCTACTGGTTCATGAAGCGTGCGGAGCCGCTGTACGCCGCCCGCCGCTCCTCCGTCGGGAAGCTGAACACCCGCCTCGAGAACGCCATCTCCGGCGTGGAGCTGACGAAGACGACCGCGAGCGAGGCCCACGAGGTCGACCGCGTCCGCGGCTCCTCGCGGCGGCTGTTCGACGACACGATGGCGATGCTCCGGCTCTCCTACGTCTACCGACCGGGGATGGAGCTGCTCGCCGGCGTCTCCTTTACCCTCACCTTCCTCGTCGGCGGCTACTGGCTGTTCGTCGGCGCGCCGCCGGGCGCGCCCGCGAGCGGGCTGGAGGCCGGAACGTTCGTCACCTTCCTCTTTCTCTCGCAGCGGTTCGCGACGCCGCTCGCGGAGGTGTCGAACATCGTCGATCAGTACGAGAACGCGAAGGCATCGTCGGAGCGTGTGTTCGGCCTGATGGACATCCCGGTGTCAGTCCGCGACGCCGACGACGCGGTCGGACTCACGGACGTGGCCGGCCGCGTCGAGTACGACGACGTGCGCTTCGCGTACGACGACGAGCCCGTCATCGACGGCGTCTCCTTCGTCGCCGAGCCCGGCGAGACGGTCGCGTTCGTCGGGCCGACGGGTGCCGGCAAGTCGACCGTCCTGAAGCTCCTGCTCCGGATGTACGACGTCGACGCGGGCGACGTGCGGGTCGACGGCCACGACGTCCGGGGGATGACGATGGCGTCGCTGCGCGAACACGTCGGCTACGTCGGCCAGGAGACGTTCCTCTTCGACGGCACCATCGCCGACAACATCCGCTACGGCGACTTCGACGCCTCGATGGACGCGGTCCGCGAGGCCGCAGAGGCCGCGGAGGCCCACGAGTTCATCTCGAACCTCCCGGACGGCTACGAGACGCGCGTCGGCGAGCGGGGGGTGAAGCTGTCGGGCGGCCAGCGCCAGCGCGTCGCCATCGCCCGCGTCGTCTTACAGGACCCCGAAATTCTCGTGCTCGACGAGGCGACCTCCGCCGTCGACACGGAGACGGAGTATCTCATCCAGAAGTCGCTCGACACGCTGTCGGCCGAGCGCACCACGTTCGCCATCGCCCACCGGCTCTCGACGGTGAAGAACGCCGACGAGATACTCGTCATGGAGGACGGCGAAATCATCGAGCGGGGGAGCCACAGCGACCTGCTCGAATCCGGCGGGCTCTACACCGACCTCTGGAGCGTTCAGGCGGGCGACATCGAATCGCTGCCGGAGGGATTCCGGGAACGGGTCGCGCTCGAGGGAGACGACTAGGCACGGAGAACCGCTTCGTGGAGTACCGATAGTACCTCGAAAGCCCCCGCTGGCTCGTCTATTCGACTCGCTGCGCTCCTCGGGTCCGCCTCCGGCGGACACCTGTGGTGCTAACTTCGTCTCCCGACGACGAGCCAGCGCCCCCTTTCAGTCCCACCCGTGGATAGTGTCGCCGGCCATCGATGGGAGCGACCGTTTCGCGAACGGAGACCTCACACCCGCCGCTCTACGCTCGCGACCGCCTCCTCGACCGTGTCGACCGCCTCGAAGCCAGCGAACTCGGAGCAGTCGTGCGTCGAGAGCCCCGCAACCGGTTTGCCGAAGTCGAGCGCGTGCCCGAGTTCCGAGAGCGTCCCCGTCGCCCCGTCGACGGCGATGACCGCGTCGCCGTTCATGACGACGAGCGGGTTGCGGGCGTTGCCCAGCCCCGTCGCGACGGGCGTATCGAGGAACGCGTTCCCTTCGTTCGGGTCCGTTCCTTTCAGGATGCCGATGGTGTGGCCGTCCCGTCGCTTCGCGCCGCGACAGACGGCCTCCATCACCCCGCCGTACCCGCCACAGACGACCGTGTGGCCGCGGTCGGCGAGCAGTGCGCCGAGCTCTTCTGCGACCGCGTAGGTGGCCTCGTCGACGCGACCGCCGCCGATGACAGCAACGCGCATATGCGTTCCCCGTGGCGCGGAGGCTTGAATCCGACACAAAGCGTATGCCGCCGTCCCGTCGAATCGAGCTATGACCCGGTGGGTCGTCGCCGCGCTCGCGGCGAGCGTCCTGCTCGCCGGCTGTTTCGGCCCCACCATCACGGATCCGAACCTGTACGCCCACAACGAGGCCAACGAGTCCGTGACGCTCCGAATCACCACCTACGACAGTTTCCCCGAGCGGTCCGAAGAGCCAGTCTTCGAGACGACTGCCACCGTGCCGGCGAACTCGATGCGCATCGTCAAGGTCGTGGAACGGGGGAGCCTCGGCGACGGCGCGGAGGGACAGTTCGACCTCGTCGTGGAACGGGGGACGCAGTCCGTGCGGTTCACCGCGCGGCCGATCTGCCGGTCGGCGACCACGAACGTCACCGTCGAGCCGTCCGGCAACCTGTCGTACTACGTGTCGTACTGCGAGGGGAACCCCGCGACGGGCGTCGCGACGACGGGGAATGCCTGATTCAGACGGCCCCGAATCGGGGGCGACCGTGACAGTTCGTCGAGTCGAGACGGGTCCGTCAGCCGGTCCCGGGAACACCCAACATCGCTCCCACTGCGGTCGCCACCCGCCCGGTCGCGTCTTGGGTGATCGCCCCCTTCGGACGGTTGATGTCCGCGTGTTTGATGGTGAAGACGTACCACGGCGACGCGTAGCTGTCGCTCCCGGGGTCGCCAACCTCCCAATCGTCCGAGCCGAGTTCGACCGCCGGTGGTCGGCTGGTCCGCGTCAGTCCGACGACGGCGTACTCCGAGCCGTGGAACGGGTGCGACGCGCCGCTGAGCACGAGAAACGGGCGCTCCTTCGGTGGTCGCTTGAACGGGGCTGGATGCCAGACGACGGCGCCGCGGTCGAACGCCTCGCCGCTCATCGGTGCTCGCGGGGGTCAACGTCGGTCTCGTGCCACCCGTCGAACTCGTCGTCCGCGTGATGGGATTCGAACGCTCGCATGCTGTACAGCGTCGCTCCGATGGCCGACAGACGGTCGTCGTCCGCGGCGGACCAGTACGGCGGTTCGTGCTCGACGAGCCCCCTCGCTTCGAGCCGCGAGAGCGTCGGGTTCAGACTCCCTTTCGAGATGTCGATTCGCTCGTGAATCTCGGCGGGCTTGAACCCAAGCTCCGGGTGCTCTGCGAGGAAGGAGAGCACCTTGTACGCGTTCGAGTCGGGGTCGACGGGGAGGCCATCCGACTCGGCTCGGTTCTCTCGATACTCGTCGAACTCGATTGGCATACGTAATGTACGGATTGTATTTATTTGTATCTACGGGGGAGAGCCGGGCTGCTTCACTTCCACTGCGCCACGCGAACCCTTATCCGGATTAGCGAGATACATCGGGTAATGGCGGCCGCCGACGCCGACGTGGAGTATCTCGACCGCCCGCTGCTCGCCCCGGAGTTCCTCGAGAAGCGGAGCTACCAGACGACGCTCGCGGACGCGGCGCTTTCCGCGCACACGCTCGTCTGTCTCCCGACGGGACTCGGAAAGACCACGGTGTCGTGTCTCGTCACCGCGAGCCGGCTCGCTGAGGTCGGCGGCACCGCTCTCATGTTGGCACCGACGAAGCCGCTCGTCCAGCAGCACGCGGAGTTCTACCGCGACGCGCTGACGGTGCCCGACGACGAGATCGTCGTCTTCACCGGCGACGTGCGACCCGACGACCGAGCCGAGCTGTGGGCGTCGGCACGGATCGTCATGGCGACCCCGCAGGTCATCGAGAACGACCTCGTCGGCAACCGCGTCTCGCTCGCCGACGTGACGCATCTCACCTTCGACGAGTGTCACCGCGCCACCGGCGACTACGCGTACAACTACATCGCCGACCGCTACCACGCCGACGCGGACGACCCGCTCGTGACGGGAATGTCCGCCTCGCCGGGCGGCGACAAGGAGGAGATACTGCAGGTGTGTGAGAACCTCGGGCTCACCGAGGTGGAGGTGATGACCGAAGCCGACGCGGACGTGGCAGACCACACCTATCGGACGGAGGTCGACTGGACGCACGTCGACCTCCCCGACGACGTGCTCGCGGTTCGCGACGCGCTGAACGAGGTCATCAGCGACCGCCTGCAGAAGCTCCGCGAGCTCGAAGTGGTCACGTCGACGGACCCGAACATGAGCCAGGGGGAGCTGAACAAGGCGCGCGCGAAGCTCCAGCGGCTGATGCGAGAGGACGACTCCGCCGGCTACGAGGGAATGAGCGTCCACGCCGAGGTGATGAAGCTCCGGCGGGCGACGGAGCTCGTCGAGACGCAGTCCGTCGAGTCGCTCCGAAGATACTTCGAGCGCCAGCGCGAGCAGGCCCGCTCGTCGGGGGCGTCGAAGGCGAGCCAGCGGTTCGTCTCCGAGCCACGGGTGAAGAAGGCGATGCGGCTCGCCGAGGAGTTCGACGGCCTCCATCCGAAGTTCCGGAAGACGCGCATCCTGCTCGCGGAGACGTTCGGGCTCGAAGGCGGCTCTCGCGCTATCGTGTTCACCGAGAGCCGCGACACCGCGGAGACGCTGACGGAGTTTCTCTCGGAGTCGTTCGACACCCGCCGGTTCGTCGGGCAGGGGGACAAGGAGGGCTCCGACGGGATGACACAGAAAGAGCAGAAGGAGACCCTCGACGCGTTCCGGTCGGGGGAGTTCGAGGTGCTCGTCTCTACCAGCGTCGCCGAGGAGGGGCTCGACGTGCCGGACGTCGACCTCGTGCTCTTCTACGAGCCCGTCCCCAAGGGCGTCCGCTCCATCCAGCGGAAGGGGCGGACCGGCCGCGCCTCGGAGGGGAAGGTCGTCGTCCTCATCGCGAACGACACGCGCGACGAGGCGTTCTTCTGGATGTCGCGAAACGAGGAGAAGCGGATGGAAGAGGAGCTCCGGAAGCTGAAGGGGATCGCCGGCGAGGTCGAATCCGAACTCGGCCAGGAGTCGCTCGCCGACTTCGCCGACGGAGCGAGCGAGGACGCCCCGACCTCGGCCACGGACGACCGCGCGGACGCGGACGCTGCGAGTGCGGACGCGGACGCCGCGACTGACAGCCCGGACGGACAGCCCGGGCTCGACTCGTTCGCTGAGGGTGGAAGCTCCACCGAGACCGGGGACAGAGAGGCCGACGGGACGGCTGATGAGCCGGCCGACCGGACGGGCGACTCCGGCGAACCCGACGACGAAGCCGACACCGCCCCCGAGGACGCGACGGCGGCGGTCGCCGGCACCGACGGCGAGGGCGTCGAAATCGTCGCCGACCAGCGGGAGCTCGACTCCACCATCGCCCGTGAACTCTCGACACGTGAGGGGGTCGAGACGCGGCTGGAGACGCTCGCCGTCGGCGACTACGTCCTCTCGGACCGCGTCGTCGTCGAGCGCAAGAGCGTCGAGGACTTCCTCGACACGCTGCTCGGCGAGGATCGCTCGATGTTCGAGCAGGTGGGCGACGCCGTCCGAAGCTACGCCCGGCCGGTCGTCATCGTGGAGGGCGACGACCTCTACGGTCGACGGAACGTCCACCCGAACGCCATCCGCGGCGCGCTCGCGTCGCTCGCCGTCGACTTCGGCGCGAGCGTCCTGTTCACCGACGGCGAGGACGACACCGCAAACCTGCTCGAGGTCATCGCCCGGCGCGAGCAGGAGGCGTCGGACCGGGAGGTGCGCGTCCACGGCGAGAAGTCGAACAAGACGCTCGACGAACAGCAGGAGTACGTCGTGAGCGCCGTCGCCGAGGTGGGGCCGGTCACGGCCCGCGCGCTGCTCGAACAGTTCGGCAGCGTCGAGGCCGTGATGACGGCCGGTGAGGACGAATTACAGGAGGTGGACGGCGTCGGTCCCGTCACCGCCGAGCGGGTTCGCGAGGTCGTCGGAAGCGAGTACGCGGGTTAGCGGCCGGCGCGCTCGGCCGCGTCGAGCGCCTCGGCGGCTTCCGTCGCCGCGGCGAGGTACTCCCGCGTCGACGAGAGATCGTCGGCCGACTCTGCACGCGCCGACAGCGACGCGAGCGTCCGGGCGAGCGAGGCGCGCGCGGCGGCGACGTCGTCGCGACCGGTCGCAGCCGGCACGTCGCTCGACTGGTCGGGACGGGGTGCCGGTTCGGGCGTCGTGGTCGGCGCCGTCGTCGTGTCACGGCCCTCCTGACGCGGTCCGGCGTCCGGCGTCCGCGACTCCTCGACTCGGTCCGAGGTCGGCGCGTGTCTCTCGTCCGGGCGCGTCGCCGGCTCGCCCTCGGTCGCCGGTGTCGTGTCGGCGTTGGCCGTCGATGCCGGCTCGTCGGCCTGTCGTGGCTGTGAGTCGGCAGCGGCCGCGCCGGTGGCGGCGTCGGCACCGTCGGTCGCATCCGACTCCCCGGCCGCGTCCGGCTCCCCGGCTGGACCACCCTGACACGTCGGGCAGAACTCCTGGCCGTCCCAGCGGAACACCGGATCGCCGCAGCGGTCGCAGTGTTTGTTCGTCATCGTCGCGCCCTTGAGCAGGAGCTCGGACATCCGCTCCGACTGCTCCCGTTTCTGCTTGTCTGCCTCGAACTGCTCGCGGAGCCGTTCGCGCTCGGCTTCGCGGTCGAAGTCACTCATACACGGAGAGACGCCGTCGGTCCGCAAAAGCGCTGTGGGACCGCGAGCAGGAGCGGGCGAGCGGCTCAGACGGGGTGGACGCCGTCGCGGTCGAGCAGGTCGGCGAAGTCGGTTCCGCCCCGGAGCGCGGTGAGATGCGCCGCGAGGTCGTCGACGGCGACGCGCGCCTGCGCGGTCGTGTCGCGGTCGCGCAGCGTCACGGTCGCGGCGTCGAACTCGTCGCGCTCGACCGTCTCGTGGTCGACGGTGACACAGACCGGCGTGCCGACCTCGTCCTGCCGGCGGTAGCGCCGGCCGATGGAGCCGGACTCGTCGTACGCAACGTCGAAGCCGGCCGCGCGCAGCTCCTCGCGAATCGACTCGGCGCGGTCGACGATGGCCGACTCGTTGGAGACGAGCGGGGCGACGCAGGCGAACGTCGGCGCGAGCTCCGCCGGGAGCGCGAGATACGTCCGCGCCTCGCCGTCCACCTCGTCCGTCCGCATCGAGTGGGCGAGCACGGTGTAGAACAGCCGGCCGATGCCGAAGGAGGGTTCGATGACGTGCGGGATGACGTGTTCGCCGGCCTCCGTGACCGTCTCCACGGAGAAGTTCGCCACGTCCGTCGCGACCTCGTAGGATTCGCCGTCGGTCTCGACGGTGACGGTCTCACCCTCGAAGGCTTCGGGGCCACGGGCGGCGAGGGCTTCGAGCGCGTCGGCGACCGCGCCCGCGTCGCCGCCGAACTCCGGACCGAGCGTCGACATGTCCGGGTCGACGGTCGGTCGCTCGACCGTCTTCGGCTCGTCGTACTGCTTGAACACGGTGAACTCCTCGCCGGAGCCGGCGGCGTGGTTCGAGAGGTCGTAGTCGCCGCGGGTGGCGAAGCCGGTCGCCTCGATCCACTCGCCACCGATCTCCACCTCGGCGTCCCAGCAGTCGGCCGCGTAGTGGGCTAACTCGCCGGGGAGGTGTTGGCGGTAGCGGAACCGGTCCATGTCGACGCCGATGTCGTCGTACCAGTCGCGGGCGACGCCGAGATAGTAGGCGATCCAGTCGGAGGCGACGACGCCCTCGTCGACCGCCTCGCGGACCGAAAGCGTCTCGACGCCGCCGTCGCCGTCCTGGGCCGTCGCGGAGTAGAGCGGCAGCTCCACGTCGGCCACGTCCGCGAGCGGCGGCTCGTCCGCCTCGGGGTCGATGAAGTGTTCGAGTTCCGCCTGCGTGAACTCCCGGACGCGGATGAGCCCGCGCCGTGGGGCGATCTCGTTGCGCCACGCCTTCCCGACCTGGCCGACGCCGAAGGGGAGCTTGCCGCGGGCGTACTCCTTCAGCCGCGGGAACTCGACGAAGATACCCTGTGCCGTCTCCGGGCGGAGGTAGCCCGGCTGTGAGGTACCGGGGCCGATGTCCGTCTCGAACATGAGGTTGAACTCGTCGACCGGCTCGCCGCCGAGCGGTGTCTCACAGGCCGGACAGGCCACGTCGAGGTCGGCGATGAGTTCGGCGACGCGCTCGATGCCCAGCGCCTCGGCGTCCTCGTACTCGGAGTCGGGGTGGTCCTCGACGAGGTGGTCGGCGCGGTGGGACTCGCCGCACTCGGGACACTCGACGATCATGTCGTCGAAGCCGTCGAGGTGGCCCGACGACTCGAAGACGGGCTCCGGCATCACGTCCGGCGCGGAGATCTCCATGTGGCCCTCACGGGTGAGAAAACGGTCGCGCCACGCGTCCTCGATGTTGCGCTTCAGGTCCGCGCCCTGCGGGCCGTAGGTGAAAAAGCCCGCGACGCCGCCGTACGCCTCCGTGGACTGAAAAAAGAAGCCGCGACGCTTCGACAGCTCCGCGACCGTCTCCAGCTCGGTTTCGGCTCGCGGGCCCTGCCCGCTCGCCCGGGCGGACGACTCTCGCTGGTCGTCGTCCCGACTCATCGCAACGCCTCCAGCAGGTCCGTGTCCCGGACGACGCCGACCAGTTCGTCGCCGGCGACGACGGGGACCTGCTCGATGTCGTCGGTGATGAACAGTCGGGCGATCTCCGTCGCAGACTTCGAGCGCGCAACGGTGACGAGCGACTCCGTCATGAAGTCGGCGACCGGCTCGACCGGAATCTCGACGTTCCGGGTCGGAAGGTACCGGGAGCCGATCGCCTTGATGCCCTCCCACTTCCAGTCGTCGTCCTCGTCGGCGATGGAGTCGCCCGTCGACTCCTCTCCCTCGACGATACGGGCCACGTCGAGGATGTCGACCTCCGTGAGCATTCCTTCTGGCTGGCCGCTCTCGTCGAGGACGACGCCGTACGCCTCGTTTGCGTAGGCGAGTTCGCGCTCGGCGACCGTCAGCGGCGTCCCCCGGTAGACGGTGTTGACGCCGGTGACCATCAGATCCCCGGCCTCGGCCTCGGCCGTCACGTCGCCGTTCGCCACTGCGCGGACGACGTCGGTGATGGTGATCATGCCGTTCAGGTTGGCGCCATCGACGACAGGGACGCGCCGCTGGCCCGTCTCGCGGATGAGCGCGGCGACCTCGGTGACTGGAGTACCGGCCGAGACGGACTCGACCTCCTCGACGAGCAGCGCGAGCTGATCCTCGTCGGGCTCCTCGATGAGCCGCTCGCGAGAGACGAGTCCGCGGAACTCACCGTTCTCGGCGTTTACGACCGGAATAGACGAGAACTCGTTGTCCTGGAGTCGATCGAGTACGTCCTCTCGGCTGCCCGGGACGACGGCAGTCACGAGCGACTCCCGGGGCGTCATGGCGTCTGCGGCGTTCATACAGTGTTAGCATCGCGCCGCGTACTAAGTCCTTACACTTCCGTGGAGTCCGTCGTCACGGACGAAAACAGGGACCTCGGCGGGATCGACACGGCGGGCGAGCCACCCGGCGACCGCCCACAGTCGTGCTACTCGTCGTCGAGTCCGTACATCTCGTCGGTCTCGTACGCGTAGAACTGCTCGGGGTCGGGGAAGAACGCGTCCGGGTCGTCGTGTTCGATAGTCGCGAGGGCGGTGCCGTCGAGCTTCTTGACGTGGCTGTACATCCGGTCGCGCTCCAGCGCCGTGCGGACCAGCGGCGGCGCGAACCGCATGCGGTAGGCGCCGGCGATGAGAAGTGACTTCTTCGCTTCGGGGTCGAGACACTCCGTGACGATGAACGTGTTGCCGCCCTCCGACTGCTGGTAGACGGCCGTCTCCGAGAACGTCGCCCCCTCGGAGAACGCCGCGAACGCCTCGGCCTTGTTACCGGGGACGATGTACGAGAGCCCCCACTCGTCGGTGTCGCCGGAGTCGGGGTTCTTGGGCGTCGTGTCGCCCGACGGGAGCAGCAGCGTCTCGTAGCCGTCCGACTCGCGGTCCGCCATCATCGCACGGGCGTCTTCGAGGGTGAGTTCCCAGAACTCCCGTACGGTGTCGGACTCCCTCGCGATGCGGTCGATGTCGTCCGGGTCGCCATCGCCGGCCTCGATCCTGACCATACGGAGGGATCGGCATCACGCCCGATAAAAGACACGAGACGGCCGAACGGGGCGAGTTCGCCGAACGAGGGCTCGAGAGAGCGTCGCGTCTCCGATCAGACGGCGACGCCGAGGCCGGCTTCGAGCAGGAGCGAGACGCCGAGCACGACGAGGCTGGCCGCGAACAGTTTCCAGTCGCGGCTCACCCGGTCGACGACGGGGAGCCGTTCGCCGCGCAGCGGCGGGAGTCGCTGGATTCGCTCCTCGAAGCCGTACTCGTCGTCGCTGTCCGTCGAAAGCGAGCCGAGTAGCGAGCCACGGGGCGCCGACCCGCCGTCGGGTCGCTCGCCCACCGACGGACGCCGAACGCGCGGCTGGATGCCGACGCTGCCGACGCCGAACATGAGAAAGCCGACGACGAAAAGCAGGTACTTCAGCGTCAACAGCCCGTCGCCGAGGCCGAAAGAGAGGACGGCGCCGACCCCGACGACCGCGGCCGCGACGCTCACGACCCAGAGGACGAACTCCGCCGCGCGGAGCCGACGGTTACTCGCCATCGCCGTCGCCCACGCGGCGGGCGAGCACGGCACCGACCGACTCGTATTCGGACTCGTGGCGGTGGCAGTAGCTCTCGCGGCCGGTGTCGCTTACTTCACGAAGCGTCGGCCGATCGCGGTCGCAGACACTCCCGAACTCCTCGTAGAGCGCCTCGCGTGCCTCCTTCGGGTGGCCCGCTTTCACCCGTTCGACCGCGTCGGCGACGTGCCGGTCGACCTCGGACGGGACGTCGAGGTCGGCGAACAGATCCTCGACCGCCTCGTCGATGTCGTCGTACTTCGAGAACCGGCCGAGGCCGCGCCGGATGCGGTCGGCCGTGCCGAGGCTGACCCGCGACCGCTCGCGGACGACCTCGCGGAACCGCTCGATGGCGTCCCACACTTCGGTGTCGATATCGTCGTACTCCGGCGGATAGATCTTCGCGGGACACCGCGTCGAGAACTGACACCCCTTCGGAGGGTCGCGCGGGCTCGGCGGCGTCCCCGGCAGCGTGATACGCTCCGTGTCGTCGTCCGGGTCGGGCCGGGGAATCGCCGACAGTAGCGCCCGCGTGTACGGGTTCGCCGGGTCCTCGTACAGTTCCTCCGTCTCGCCGACCTCCATGACCTTCCCGAGGTACATCACGGCGACGCGGTCGCAGATGTGTCGGACGACGGAGAGGTCGTGGGCGATGAACAGGTAGGTGAGGTCGAACTCCTCCTGGAGATCCTCCAGCAGCGTGATGATCTTCGCCTGGACGCTCACGTCGAGCGCCGAGACCGGCTCGTCGAGCACGATGAACTCCGGCTCCAGCGCGAGCGCGCGGGCGATGCCGATGCGCTGGCGCTGTCCCCCGGAGAACTGGTGCGGGTACCGGAAGTAGTGCTCCTCGCGGAGGCCGACCTCCGAGAGGAGCTTCGTGACGCGCTCGCGACGCTCCCGTTTGGTTCCCCAGTCGTGGGCCTCGAGCGGTTCGCGGATTATCTCGCCGACCGTCATCCGGTCGTTGAGACTCGATTCGGGGTCCTGGAACACCATCTGAGCGTTGCGCCGCCACTGTTTCAGCTCCGCCCCTTCGAGCTCCGTGATGTCGGTGCCGTCGAAGGAGACGGTCCCTTCGGTCGCCCGCTCAAGCTGGACGAGCGTCCGGCCGAGCGTGCTCTTCCCGGAGCCGGACTCGCCGACGAGCCCGAACGTCTCGCCGCGGTTTATCTCGAAGCTCACGTCGTCGACGGCCTTCACCGGCGGGTCGGCGAAGACGCCGTCACCGCCGTAGTACTTCCGGAGCCCGTCGATCTCGATGAGCGTCTCCGCCTCCTGCGTTCGCGTCGGCGTGGATGTGACCTTGCTCATGCCGAATCCTCCTCCGTCGTGTCCGCCATCGAGCGGTGCTGTTCGACCCGTGACTCCTCGTCGAGCTCGTCGGGGTAGAGCAGACAGGCCGCCGTGTGGTCCTCGGAGTCGCCGACCTGGACGTGCTGCGGGAGCACCTGGTCACAGGCGCCGAACGCCTCGGGACACCGCGGCGCGAACCGGCAGTTGTGCGCCGGCTCGTTCGGCGTCGGCACGTCTCCGTCGATGGTGCGGAGCTGTTCGCCGGCCACCTGCTGGCCAGGAATCGCGCCCAGTAACCCCTCCGTGTACGGGTGTTTCGGGTTGTCGAACAGCTCGCCGACGGGCGCGGACTCGATGATCTGTCCGGCGTACATCACGTTCACGCGGTCGGCGATCTCCGCGATGACGCCCATGTCGTGGGTAATAAAGAGGATGGAGAGTCCGCGCTCCTCCTGAAGCTCCTGAAGCAGGTCGAGGATCTGCGCCTGGATCGTCACGTCGAGCGCGGTCGTCGGCTCGTCGCAGATGAGGAACTCCGGATCGCACGCGAGCATCATCGCGATGACCGCGCGCTGGCGCATCCCGCCGGAGAACTCGTGGGGGTACTCGCCGAGGCGGCGGGAGGCGTCCGGGATGGCGACCGCCTCCAGCAGGTCGATGGCCTCCTGGCGAGCCTCCTCGCCGCGCAGTCCGCGGTTGACGCGCAGCGCCTCGCGGATCTGGTTGCCGACCGTGTAGACGGGGTTCAGCGACTTCTGAGGGTCCTGAAACACCATGCCGATGCCGCTGCCGCGGATCGACTGGTACTGCTTGTCCGTGTACTCCGTCAGCTCCTTGCCGTCGAACCGGATCGAGGAGCCCTCGGTCACCTCGCCGGGGCTCTCGATGAGTCCCATGATGGAGCGAGCCGTGACGCTCTTCCCGGAGCCGGACTCGCCGACGATGCCGACCGTCTCGCCGGGCTTCACGTCGAAGCTGATGCCGTCGACGGCGTACACCGTTTCGCGATCGGTGTGGAACACCGTCCGCAGGTCGCGCACGGAGAGAATCGGCTCGGCGTCGGCCTCGGGCGGTGCGGGCGACTGCATCAGGCACCACCTCCCGTGGCCGCCTCGTCCTCGGCTCCGGTCTCGGTCTCGGGATCGATGGCGTCCCGGAGCCCGTCACCGAACGCGTTGAGCCCGGTGACGAGGATGACGATCATCAGCCCGGGGATCAGCGAGATGTGCCACGACGGGCCGGAGACGTAGCTCTGGCCGAGCGACACCGCACGGCCCCACGCCGGCGTGGGCGGCGTGATGCCGAGGCCGTTGCCGAGGAACGACAGCGCGGCCAGCGAGATGATAATGCCGCCCACGGACATCGACGCGTAGATGAGCAGGTAGCCCAGGATGTACGGGAGCATGTGTTTCCGCATGATGACGCGAGGGCGCTGCCCGAAGCTCTGGGCGGCGTCGATCCACTCCTCCTGTGCGACCTGCAACGCCGGGCCACGGACCGCCCGCCAGAGGAACGGCCACGTCGTGAACGCGAAGACCAGCGCGAGGAGGAAGCCACCGTCGAGCACCTCCCCGAGCCAGTGGTTCGCGAAGACGGCACTCACCATGATCAACAGGAGTAGCTGTGGGATGGACACCACCCCGTCGGCCACGGTGAGGATGCTGAGGTCGACGGTGCCGCTATAAAACGCCGAGATCATCGACAGTCCGCCGGCGATGAGCGCCGCGAGCCCGATCGCCATCCCAGCGACGATGAGCGTGATGCGCGCGCCGCCCATCATGAACGTGAACAGGTCACGGCCGTTCGGAAGCGTGCCGAACGGGTGGAAGCGGTTGAACTCGTCGTACGTCATCGGGCCGACGTTCTGGTCGCCCGCGCCCTTTGACTTCGAATCGAAGTTCGCGTCGCCGGGGGTGATTGTCCTGACTTCACCGGCATCCGTGTCGAAGTACTGAATCTCGTGGCTGTACGGCGACTGGATGTTCTGTGCGACGGTCGTCGGTCCGAGCGCGGGCCCGAACAGCGCCATCGTCATGAACAACACGAGCACGATGATGCCGAACTGCCCCCAGCGGTGGTCGCGGAGCCGGTTCACCACGTCGTCGGACGGGGCCCAGTCCGCCTGCCGGTAGTGTTCGCGGAAGACGAGCCAACCGCGGAACAGCCAGTAGAAGCAGAAGATCGAGTACGCGACGATGAGCGTGACCCGTAGGGCCCACGCGACGGCTGGTTCGAGCCCCATGAACGTGCCGACCCACGGTCCGTCGGGACCGACCATGTGCCCCTGGTTCGGGAGCGTCCCGCGGCTCAGCAGCGTCGGGAGCGTCTCCGCCGTGTCTCGGTAGCCCGACACCGTGTTCGACAGCGACGTCTGCAGTTCGACGACGGACGCGGCGAGGCCTTCGGAGAACAGCCCGAACAGCACGTCGAACAGCGCGGTGACGCCGATGATGGTCGCGTCGACGATGGTGAAGACACCGCCGACGAACGCGCCGAACTCGACGGAGATCAGCACGGCGGCGACGACGGCCCAGCGGGCTGCCGGCGAGGGGTTCGCCGCGATCCGTGACCACAGCGTCGAGTCGTCGTGTCGGAACGGTTCTTCCGTCGTCTCGCCGGCAGTTGAGCTTGCACACATGGGTTATCCCTCCGCCTCGTCGAGCGCAATCCGCGGGTCGATGAACGTGTACAGCAGGTCCTGGGTGATGTTGAACACCACCTGGATCACGATGAAGATGAAGACGAGCGCCATCACCACCGGAATGTCCGGGCCGAGCACGGCGCGGAAGAAGAGGTTGCCGAGCCCGTTGATGCTGAACACCTGTTCGACGAGCACCGAACCGCCGATGAGCAGGTAGAACTCCCCCATGATGACGGGCAACAGCGGAACGACAGCGTTCCGGCCGACGTGCTTGACGATGATCCGTCGGGGGGAGAGCCCTTTCGCCTTCGCCGTCTCCACGTACTTCGAGTTGATGCTCTCCAGCACCGCCGTCCGGCCGATCCGTATCTCGTTGCCCATCGAAGCGGAGCCGAGCACGAGCGCGGCTGGGAGAATCCACTTGAACGCGATGAGCATGTTCTGGACGTTCGGCACGGGAATGAACAGCAGTTCGAGCACCGGAACTCCCTGGAATAAGTCGATAACCGAAAAGAGGTTCGACACCTCGTCGGCGGTGCCGATAACGTCCGTCTGGAAGAACAGCCCGCGGTACCACGACAGCGCGCCGCCGGCGGTGAGGCTGCCGGCGATCATCACGGCGAGCCAGAAGTTCGGCATCGCCCGCCAGATGATGCCGCCGCCGGAGGCGAGGTAATCGCCCCACGTGTTCGACCGCAGACCGGCGTACAGGCCGATGGGGATGCCGAAGACGAGCGCGATGACGACGGACCAGAAGCCGAGCCACAGCGTCGCCGGCATCCGGCCCGCGATGACGCTCGTCACCGAAACGCCTCGCTGGATGATCCACGAGTTGCCGAACTGCAGGGTGAACAGGTCGACCATCACCATCCGGTACTGATCCCACAGCGGGACGGGCGTCCCGTCCGGGTAGTTGATGCCGAGCGCGATGCGGAGCTGTCTGGCGGCCTCCGGGTTCGCGTCGCGGCCAAGGATGGACAGAACGGGGTCGATTGGACCCAGATACATCACCATGAACGACAGCGTCAGCCCGAACAGCATCACGGGAACTCCCAACGCGAGCCGTTTCAGCAGATACACTAAGCGGTTCATGGCTCTGGGACAGGGGAAGTGAAGACGCGATGGTGGTTGTCGGGCGAGTTCGGGTGACCGGTGGTCGCACGCCGCGCGTGGCCGGAGCCGGCTCGACGGCCGGGAGATGAAAGCGGCGCGGTCATGGCGAGAGGCTCGTTAACATGGGTTCTACTGGGTGGGCGCTGCTTGAGGCAAGAATTGTACCTCGTGGATTTGATTGTGTCGATGCGAGTGGAGCCCGGCGGGGTCAGTTACCCTGCCAGTGGCTCTGGTACGCCTCCGCGCCGCCGGGGAACACCTGCGCCGGCTGCAGGTGGAACGCGGGGGCGCCGCGCCCCTTGAACACGTTCTGGACGAACTGCTCGCGGTTGATGACGTACGCCATCGCCTGCCGGACCGCCTTCGGCACCTTCTCCATGTGGAAGCCGATGTAGAAGGTGTTGATCGTCGGCGTCTGGGACATGTTGACCGTCTTGTCGTTGCCGAGCGGCCCGTACGTTCCGATACCCTGTCCGCCTTCGGTCGACTCGATGTTGACGAGGTTCGGGTCGTACTGCGACGTCGGGATGCCGGAGACGTCGGCGTTCTCGTTCAGGAAGTAGTTGTACGCCGCGCTGGTGTCCGTGATGATGGCGTCGTCGAGGCCGTCGACGGCGGGCGCGTCCCCGTGGTAGTCGTCGAAGGCGTCCGCGGAGAAGGACCCGCCGTTGCCGGACTCCCAGTTCACGAACTCGAAGGGGCCACAGCCGATCGGGCTCGAGGTGGAGAACTCCTCCCACGCCATCTCGCCCTCGTACCCCTCGATGTCGCCCACGATACCTTCGGGGATGACCGAGAACGCGGAGTACGCGAGCACGGACAGCGCGTAGGTGAACGGCTGTCGCAGCGTGATGCGGAACGAGTAGTCGCCCGTCTCCTCGACGGCCGTCGAGCCGGGAACGACGTTGCCGTCGTCGTCCTCCTCGCGGTCGATGTTCAGCACCGAGAGGGGGAAGTACGTGTTCGTGGAGTTCGTCGACTCGACGAGCCGGCGGATGGAGTACACCATGTCGGAGGCGGTGACCTCGCCGTAGTCGCCGTGGAACTGGATCCCCTGCTTCAGGGTGAACTCGTACTCCGTGAGGTCGTCGTTGACCTCGTAGTCCTCGACGAGGAGGTTCTCGACCTCCGTCGTCCCGTTCCGGTAGTTCATCGGCGCGTCGAACATGTTCATGATCTTCGACCCGGAGGCGGTGTTGCCCGAGGCGATGGGGTCGAGGGCGCTGAACGTCGAGGAGATGCCGTCGAGGCGGTCCTTCCCCTCGAGGCCGCGGACAGAGGTGTTCGCCTTCGCGCGGGAGGCACCCATCCCGCCCGGCGGGTCGTAGTCGACGCGGTCGTACCAGAACAGTTCGTCGACGCGGTGGTAGACCGGGAGCATGCCGGCCGACTCCCACAGGGCCTCCTCCATCGCGACGGCGGCCTCGTTCCGCTCGCTGACGGCCGCGTCGGTGTTCTCGGGGTTGTTCTGGATGCGGTCGAACTGCTCGGTCATGAACTGCGTGACGTTCGGGTTCTCGAGCGCGTCCTCGGACCAGAACATCCGGGCGCCGTTCGGCGTGTACCCCTCCGCGTCGTAGACCGTGTTCTCGGGGTCGATGAGCTGGAGGAAGTTCTGCGGCGCCGGGTAGTCGGCGATCCAGCCGAGGGTGTACGCCTCGTGGTCGCCGGTCTCCGTCGTCTCGAGGAGCGCACCGAAGTCAGCCTGACTGATGCTCATGTCGACGTAGGCGGACTCGAGGCGGGCGCGGATGGTGTTCGCCATCTCCTCCCACGCCGGGCTGTTGTACTGCACCCACTTGAGCTCGTAGCGGTTGTCGGGGCCGTAGCCGGCCTCCTCCATCACTTGCTGTGCGCTCTCGACGTCCGTCTCGTTCGGCGAGTACGGGTACGAGTCGAGCCCGTCGAACGGCTCGGGCGTGGCCGTTCCGTCGTCGCTCGTGTCCGTTGGCGTATCGTCGCCGCCACCGCTCGTCGGCGTGTCGGTGGTTTCTCCCTGCGAACAGCCGGCGATGCCCGCGGTGACCGCGGCGGCGCCGGTCGCCTGAAGGAAACGACGACGCTCGAGGTTACTGTCTTCTGGCATTCCACGATGACCTTCATAATGGATGTGGTTAAACTTACCGCAATAGTTTGACGGCGGTTAATTCCGGTAGACGACGTTCGATGGGGTGTAGGAAGCGTGAGACCCGAAATCAGGGGAATGAATAACACCCTACACTCTTGTAAACTCGTGTGCACTAGTGGGTAGTTTATACGCGGAACAGGCGCACACTTATCGGTCGCTTCGAGAGTTCGCGCGAAGGTCGGAGCAATCGGACCGTTCTTTCGTTACCGTTATATACCTCGTGTTAACTATTCGCAAGCATGGTGCCGGACTCAGCGGTGGCCGGAAGCGGCGTCGAGCACGGTGAGGTCATGTCGTCCGTCGACCAGGACGCACTTCTCATCGCCGACATCTCCCGGGACGACGCGTGGCTCTCGATGCCACGTGACCAGGCGCCGGTGCTCGCCGAGCACTGCTGAGATCACTTCGATTCGTCGGTGAACGCCTCGTCGAACAGCTCGTCGCGGGTGAGCTCCGCCGTCAGCGCCGCCCGCGCCTCCTCGGCGTCGGCGAACTCGTCGTACTCCGCCGCGACGCGGTCGAGCGCGTCGCTGAGGCTCTCCGTCTCGGCGGCGAGGTCGAGCTCCGTGTGCCGGTACGTCGCGGCGAGTTCCGCGCTGTTCGCCGGATACGACCGCTCGTCTAGGGCTGGGTCGGCCGCGTCGAGGATCCGCTCGACGTTCGCCGCGCGGTCGCGCTGCCGGCTGCGCGCCTCTCGCTGTGGGTCGCGGTCGGTCATCCCCCAGAGAGTTCCGTGCGTCGGAACTTAACCTTCAGGGGATGTCAGAGAACAGTTGGCACGGTGTCTCTTCAGTCGGCTACGCGCTGACTCGCCTGTCGAGTATGGTCCAACGGATCGCTGTAGCAACGTGCGTTGATATTCTCGGGGAGCTGCAGCATAGAGCGGAGGGGTTCAGCGGAACGATATCCTGAGTTTGGCTGTTAACAAGACTGTCCGGGAGTGTCTCTACTCCACATAGATCGTCCCCACCATCCCATTATCAACGTGTGGGATGCACACGTAGGTGTACTGGCCCGCTACCTCGAACGTATGTTCGTACGTCTCACCCCGTGGGACGAGCGACGCTCCCGGGTCTTGATCGGCGCCGAAGCTGGCGAACGGCTCTGCGCCATCGGGCAATACTACCGCGTCAGCGTCTTCAGGACGACACGAGAGGTTGTGCCCGCTGTTGGCGAACCCCCACCGTACGGTCTCCCCGACCGACACCGTCACCTCATCGGGGGCAAAGATGTACTCGTTGTCCGGTGCTACAATCACGTCAGCATCGGAGAACTCCGGATCGTCCAAGCAACCGGCAAGGCCACCGGCGAGCCCCGCGGTGACACCAACCAAGACCGTCCGCCGATTGAGGTGACGGCCACCGTGCGCCGATCCGGTCGGCTCACTAGCCGTGGTGGAGTACTTCATCTGTCACGTGACTATCTCCGCGGATCTGGCTTGTCCGGTCGGGACGTCTTCGCTCCGCAGGGCGTACCCGACGACAATCAGCGAACTTCCGAACGTCCCGTTCAAGAGGATATCAAGCCACTCCGGGCCCGGGTCACCGTAGAGGACGACGCCGATAACGCCGATAAACAGCCCGAACGCCGCCAGCAACAGGAAGCCGCCGACGAGTCGAGAGTAGGCCCGTGTCCAGAGACTGGCAACGCCGAACAGCGTCACGGTCAGCATAGCTCCGAGTATCGCCGTGGCCGAGATCGTCGCATGGGTTGCTCGTTGTATCGATGCGGACGGAACTACCAAGACACTGAAAAGCAGGCCGACCTCTGCCACAAGAATCAGGATGAGTATCTGACCAACGCGTGTCACTCGGGGGGTTCGTTCCAGTAATCGAGGGGACAGCCCGAGTAACCCCACGAAGACGGGCAGCATGAACGCCATCGGGACGATGGGGTCCACGTTCATGCCAACGTTCGTCACAACCCTGAACCCGAGATTGACCGTGATGGCAAGAAACAGAACGCCGCCGATGAGGAACGCCGACGAACGCCACCGTTCGAGTACGTCCCACACTCCGTTTCTATCCGTCATCGACGGGACCCTCCGAGACCGAGTTGGTCGTCTGACCGAGCGTTTCTGGTTCCGATGCGGTTGGGTGATGCGTTGTTGTACGAGTCATTGTTGCTGTCCTTTGGAACCGTCTGGCTGTCCGTGTCGGGAAATTCTCAGGGACGACATCGAGCTGCGTGAGGAAATCAGCCACGGCGTTCGTGTCTCCGCACGCAACGACGTCCATGAGGAACCGCCGGACGGGCGCCGCGTTCTCGCGTGATGTCGGTGCCATGGTGATCTCTGTCCCTCGCGCCGGTCTCGCGTGGTCGCAGTGGGACAGAACAGTCGTGGGGACGGGTGGCGATAAATATCATTTTTATGACGATAAAACAAGTTTGCTGACATGTAATCGGCCCGGTACAATCTGCGTCGAATCGTTCGGGTCAACGTCGAACAGAGGGACGAGTCGTCGGCCAGGTCCTATCGACTGACGTCGACGACTCTGGCCGTCTCGTCGAGCGTGACGCGAATCTCGTCGCCGTCGACCGAGGCAGTGATGGCAACGCGGAGCGGGTCCTCGGAGACGAGCGACTCCCCGTGTTCGGTCATGAGGTCGAAGATGTGTCTCGCACTTCCCGGGTCCTCGGTGTGGACGCGCGTCGAAACCCCGTGATCCTCGTAGAAGGCGGCAACCGTCGGATGAAACAGCGGGAGCTTTTTCGGGTCCACGATAGCGTAGTCCTCGCAGGTCCGACACTGGAAATGGACAAGGAGGTTCAACAGCCACCCACAGTTGTCACAGACACCGCGCGTATCATGGTCTTCGCAGTACTCCAGCCGGCTGTCGACCTGCCCCGAACAGGTCGGACAGACCCCGTTGAACATGCTTCGCGCCTTCTGGTGCTTGGCAACCTTGCTCGCGGCTCGCAGTTCCGCGGGCGTCCGGTTGGCGACGCCGGCCGGTTCGAACTGCGTCAGATCCAGCACCCCTTCCATGTGCTCTTTCACCGTGCCCCACTCTGAGACGCCCGGTGCGACGCCGTCACACTCCGTGCAGGTCCACAGAACCACGCCATCCTGGTAGTTTATCGTCGTTGGCGCTTCGCAGATCGGACACGATTCGCCGATCTCGACGTCGTCGACCGATACGTCGTCTATTCCCGTGCCTGCGATGAGTGAACGGACGAACTTCAGGCCGGACGTCCGGAGCTCGTAGCCCCCACGTTCGGTGTGTTGCATGACGAACCGGCCGTCGAGTTTTTCCAGGTGGTAGCTGAAGTTCCCTCGGTTGTCGTAATCCACCTGATCGAGCAGTCGGGAGAACGGCACGTTGTGGTTCGGGAAGGGTTCGTGCTCCTCCCAGAGGGCTAGCAGTATCGCCAGGCGCGTTTCGTCGGCAAGCAGCTTCAAGGCCTCGGCCGTATCGGAGCTAACCGTTTGGGCGGCGGCCTCCAGCGGTGACTCAGTGGATTTCACGTCTTCCATAGAGTTTCAACTCGCGGTCACGTCCCCAGTCGATTCCGCATGTTCCACCGGAATGTCCTCGGATCGAAGCACGTAGCCGATCGACCCCAAGGATATCGCGAAGATTCCGTTGACAACGGACCCCACCCACGGGGGGGTCGGGTCACCGAACAATAGCGTGGCGACAATCATGAAGGACAGACTTGCGGCCATCACCAGCAGAAAGCCGCCGACTGGACGCGAATGGACACCTGTCCGGAGACTGGCAACACCGAACGTTGTGAGTGCCAGGATAGATCCGGTAGTCACGGTCATGACGAGCGCCAAGACGGCCGCCTTTTCGGAGGTTAGCCCGACGGAGAGCATGGACACGCCAAGAGTCGAGATGAGTACCGCCGCTGTAATTGCAACCGAGCCAACCCCACCGAGTACCAAAGTAGAGTCCCGTTCGGCGAGTCCCGGGTACAGCCCGAGCAGTCCGACGAAAACGACTGAGAGGAATACGAAAATGACGGCAGGCGATACGGCAATCGCTGTACCTGTCACAGCGTTTAATCCAAAGACAACTGCGGGAATCGCAAATAGCCCCCCTGCGACAAGAAATGCCGTCGGACTCCACTGCTCAAGCGTTGCCCATATCGTGTCACGGTGTATCATACCCCAATATTGAAAACGGTCCACTTGACACTTGGGGAGGATAAACTGAACCGTCCTGCAGTGCCCGTATCCGCTATTCAACAGTATTTCAGAAACGAATCATCACGTTCGGAAAGATAGAGCTACCGGAGATACGGAGGACTGAATCACGTCGATTAGGTATGGCCAGGGTCAATCGCCGACTGAGTACATCGTTCCTGTGCCACCCTCGTTCGGATGCTACCGCTCCACGACGAGCAGCGCGACCCGCTCGAGTACGAGATCCTCGAGCGTCGCGTCCGTCGCTGCCAGCTCCGCGTCGCGCACGTCGAAGAAGTCGCGGACGCGCTTGGTGTCGTACTCGCCGAGCGGGTCGCCGGGACCGAGCAGGGCCGCGACCGCGTCGGCCGCCGCAGCCTCGTCCGCGTCGTCGGCGTCTGGGTCCGCGGCCACGAGCACGACGGCCGGCGTCTCCCCCTCACCGACGCCCATCTCCAGGGCTCGCCGTATCTGTCGACGACCCGCGGCGTACAGCAACACCTCGACGGCGCGGTCGCGAGCGATGGCGTCGCCGCGGGCGCGCTCGCGGTCCGCGAGTTCGAGCGCGCGGCCGAGATGCCGCGCCGAGACGACGTAACGGGCGTCGAACGCCTGCACCGTGACGCCGTGGTCGTCGCCGATCTCGCCGAGCCGTGCGACGAACGCGTCCGTGTCCCGAAACCGCTCGCCGCCGACCGTCACCGTCCCGTCGACCAGCCGCATCAGAAATCACCGAGGCTCGACTGGTCGTTCTCCGTGGCTGCCGCCGACGCGCCGCCGGTGGCGTCCTCGCTCTCGTCGGGCGCCGCGTCCGGGTCCGGCCGCACGCCCTCCATCGACGGCGACTGGTGGCCGGCGTTCTCGAGCACCGTCTCCGCGGTGGCGCGCCGCTCCCGCAGCGCCGCGAGCACGACCGGCTTCTCCGCGTTGCGGAGCTCGGCGCGCGTCTCGATGCCTGCCTCGTAGAGCCGGCGGGCGCGCTTGCGGCCGACGTTGCGGACGCCGGCGAGGTCGATGAGCTCCTCGCGGACGCCGTACTGTACGCGCTTTTTCGCCTCGCGAACCGCCGTCACGCCGCCGAGGTCGAGCTCGGCCGCGAGCGACTCGGCGGCGCCGAGCAGCCACTCCGCGGTGTCGACCTTTCCGCGGATGTCGCCGGGGCCGACCCGGTACCGCTCCGTGATGCGGTCCTCGTCGGTCTCGCTCGCCCAGTCTTCGAGTAGCTTCGCCGTCTTCAGCGCGGAGAGCCAGTCGTCGAATCGCGACTCCTCGAACTCGGAGGGTGTCTCTCCGAGCAGCTCCGACTCCCGCTCGTACGCGATCTCCGTGTACGTCTCCTGCTCGCCGGAGCGGAGGTACAGCTGGTACATGTCCGGCGTCCGGCAGACGAGGTGATACAGCCCGAGCGCGGAGGGGTCGTCCGTGTCTCGCAGCCCGTCGACGACCGTTGCCGCGCTCATCGGGTCGAGGTAGAGCCGAGAGACGGTGTGGCCGAGCGAGGTTGCCGTGAGCCGGCCGTCGGACTCCCGGATAAAATCGTTCGCGCGCAGATACGCGAGCATGTCGTCCATCACGCGCTCGAGCCGGCCCTGTTCGTCCGTCTGAGTCGCGTACAGCGTCCCGTCGAGGAACTCGCGCAGCGTCTCGCGGGAGTCGGCGAAGCCCGAGGCGATCGTTGCGAGCAGGTGGGTTCGCATCGCTGGCTCGGCCGCTAACTTCGAGCGGACCGGCTCCGGGTCCGCCCACACGTACCGCTCGAACAGCTCGTCGAGCTCGTCGTGGCTGTTCGCGAGCAGCAACGCCTCGCCGTACGGGTCCATCCCCGGCCGGCCCGCCCGGCCCATCATCTGGTGGACCTCGAGCACCGACAGCGGCTCCATCCCGCCGGCGTCGCCGGAGTAGCGCCGCCAGTCGCGGACGACGACCCGCCGCGAGGGGGTGTTCACGCCCGCCGCGAGCGTCGGCGTCGCGCAGACACATTTGACGAGCCGGTCGCGAAAGGCGTCCTCAACGAGTTCGCGATGTGCGCTCGCGAGCCCGGCGTGGTGGAAGGCGGCCCCCTTCGCGACCGCGTCCGCGAGGTCGTCGCTCGTCTCCGTGTCGCTCACGCCGCGGATCCCCTCGGCCACCTCGGCGAGTGCGGCCAGCTCGTCGCCGTCGAGCTCGTCGGCCGTGGTGGTCGCCAGCCGGCGGGCCGCGGCCTCGGCGTTGCGCCGGGAGTTGACGAAGACGAGCGTCGAGCCGCCGTTCTCGACCACCTCGCCGTCCTCGACGGTGTCGCGCAGGGTGTCGCGGACGATAGCCGCGGTCGGCTTCTCGCCGCTGCCGACCGGGAGCTCCGCCTGCGTCCCGTCGTCGAAGTGGAGCGCCTGCCCGTAGTGGACCCCCTTCCGGAGCTCGATTGGCCGCCACGATGAGTCGACGAGCTCGGCGTCGAGCCACGTGGCGAGTTCGGCGGCGTTCCCGATGGTCGCCGACAACGCGACGACCTGCAGGTCCGGGTTCCGGCTCCGGAGCTTCGCGAGCGTCACCTCCAGCGTCGGGCCGCGGTTCGGGTCGTCGACGAGGTGGACCTCGTCGGCGACGACGCAGTCTAAGTCCCCGAGCCACGGCGCGCCGTTGCGGACGAGCGAGTCAACCTTCTCCGAGGTGGCGACAATGATGTCTTTCTCCGCGAGCCACTCGCCGTCGTCGTCGTAGTTGCCCGTCGAGACGCCGACGCTCACGCCGTACTCCTCGAACTGCTCGAACTCGGCGCGCTTCTCCGAGGCGAGCGCGCGCAGCGGGACGATGTACAGCGCCGTGCCACCGCTCCGGACCGCCGCGAGCATCGCGAGCGTGGCGATGAGCGTCTTCCCCGACGCCGTCGGGATGGAGGCGACGAGCGAGTTCCCCTCGGTGACGCCGGCCTCGACGGCCTCCGCCTGCGGCGGGTACAGCGATTCGACCCCGTCGGCGCGGAGGTGGTCGGGGAGCCACTCCGGCACCGCGGGCACGTCGGAGACGTCCATTACCGGCGGCTAGCGCGTCCCGCGGTTTAAACCGTCGTTCGTTCGAGCGAGACGCGGCTGGCGCCCGCAGGCAGCGCTGCCCCCGTCAGGTCTTTGCCCGCCCGCGGCGACAGTTCGCTATGCGCGTCGAGTACGACCGCGACACCTGCATCGGGATGTTCCAGTGCGTCGCGGAGTGGGACGGCTTCGAGAAGGACGAGACGGCCGGGAAGGCGGTGCTCGTGGACGGCGAGGAGACTGACGCCGAGTGGGGCGAGGAGGTGCTCGTCCGCGAAGTTCCGGAGGGAGCCGAACTGGACGCGAAGTTCGCCGCGCGGTCGTGTCCCGTCGACGCAATCAGGGTGTACGACGACGGCGAACGGGTCGTCTGAGGCGACTGCGGAACGAGTCGCCCGGACTGTCGGCGATTCGGCACAACCGTTATATATGATACTCGTGATGATTCGTAACGATAGCATGACGCCCACGGAACGCAGCGACGAAGTCGGCCAGCACGTCGAAGAGTGGGCCGGGTTCGTCGGTACGGCGGTCGACCGGACCGACGACCGTCGCGACGAGTAGCCGGCTCAGCTGATCTTCTCGTACTGCTCGGAGAGCTTCTCGGCAGCCTCGTCCATCAGCTCCCGCTCGTAGTCATCGAGCTCCCACTCGACGACCTCCTCGACGCCGTTCGACCCGAGCTTCACGGGGACGCCGAACGCGGTGTCGTCGTAGCCGTACTCGCCGTCGAGCTTGATGGATCCCGGGAGGACCTCCCCGGTGTCGTTCAGGATAGCCTCGACCATGTGGGCGACGCCGGTCGCCGGCCCCCACTGGGTCGCGCCCTTCCGCGAGATGACGTCCATCGCTGACTCCTGGAGGTCCGAGAGAATCTCCTCTTTCTCGCCCTCGAAGGAGGGGTCGCGGCCGTCGACGCGGACCTTCGAGAAGACGGGAACCTGCGCGTCGCCGTGCTCGCCGAGGATGGTCGCCTCGACGTTTTTCACTGGCGCGTCGAATCGCTCGGAGAGAACGTAGCGGAACCGCGCGGAGTCGAGGCGACCGCCGAAGCCGATGACCTCGTGGCGGTCGCGGTCCCCCGCCTCGTACAGGTGGCGGTTGAGCAGGTCGACGGGGTTCGAGGTGGTGACGGAGATGAAGTCGTCGTTGTGCTCCGCCAGCGAGGCGCCGATGTCCTCCATGATGGGCGCGTTGTCGCCCGCGAGGTCGATGCGGGTCTGTCCCTCCTTGCGCGGGATGCCAGCCGTGATGACGACGACGTCGGAGCCGGCCGTCGCCGCGTAGTCACCCTGTCTGACGGTGGTGTTCGAGTCGTACGCGATGCCGTGGTTCGTGTCTGCGGCCTGCCCGACGGTTTGCTCTTCCATGTCCGGAATGTCGACGAAGACGAGCTCGTCGACCACGTCCCGGAGCGCGAGGTTGTAGCCCGCGGCAGCCCCGACGGTGCCGGCGGCGCCGATGATGCTAACCTTAGCCATAGTCGTCCCGAACGTCGACCGGTCCGCGATTAAACGCTTCGAAACCGCGACACCTGTCGATTCGCCGGCGTTCGGTGCTGATTCCGGCGTTTATGACATTCGGTCGCCGCCTTTGAACACCGCCTCCACGTCGTAGACGTGGTCGATGTCGTCGCGCGGATCACCGCCGAGGACGAGAAAGTCAGCGTAGTTGCCCGGCGCGAGCCCGCCCACGTCGTCGGGGATGGTGCGCCCGGCGACCCGGGTCGCGGCCGCGATGGCCTCGTCGGGCGAGAAGCCGACCTCCTCGACGAGCAGTTCGAGTTCGAGCGCGTTCTCCCCGTGCGGGACGAGGTCGGGCCCGATGAAATCGGTGCCCGCGGCGATGGGGACGCCGGCATCCTTCGCCCGGCGGACGGCGTCGAAATGTGCCTCCTGCGCCGCTCGCGCTTTCCGGAGCCCGTGGTCCGGCACCCCGTGCTCCTCGCCCTCGGTCACGATGCGGTGCATGATGGCGAGCGTCGGGACGAACGTCGCGTCCGTCTCCAGCAGCCGATCGAGACACGCCTCGTCGAGGTGGAAGCCGTGTTCGATGGTGTCGACGCCGTTCTCCAGCGCGCGCTTCACGCCCGCGGCGCCCTGCGCGTGGCTGGCGACGGGCATCCCGACGCGGTGGGCCTCTTCGACGAGCGCCGCGACCTCCTCGTCGGTGAACTGCGGCTCCTGCGGGGAGTCCTTCTCGGAGAGGACGCCGCCGGTCGTCATGATCTTCAGCAGGTCCGCGCCGTCGCGGTGACGCTCGCGGGCGACGCGGCGACACTCCTCTTCCCCGTCGGCGAGCGTCGAGATACCCGCCCCCTCCTTCACCCACTCGCGGGGAAGCATGTGGAGGTCGCCGTGACCGCCCGTCTGCGAGACGGAGAGCCCGGAGGTGTAGACGCGCGGGCCATCGATCTCCCCGGCGTCGATTGCGTTTCGGACGCCGATTGCGACGTCGCTTCCCACGTCACGGACGGTGGTGAACCCTGCATCGAGCAGACTGCCGGCGTCCGCCACTGCTCGTGCCGCGCTCTCCGCGGTCGTCCCCGCGACCCAGTCCATCGGGTCCATCGACCGCGCGCCCTTCAGGTGGAGGTGGGCGTCGACGAACCCCGGTACCACGACGTCGTCGGAGCGGTCGATCTGATCGCCGACCGCGTCGACCTCGTCGCGCGTCCCGACCGCAGTCACGCGGCCGTCCTCGACGACGAACCGGCCGTCCGAGACCACCGCCTCGCCGGTGAACAGCGTCCCGCAGTCTACGTACATACGCCCGAGTGCGAGCCGCACGGGATATATCTCCGGCGGTCCGGTCGCCTGCGGGAAACGAGCGCGAGGCGAGGTCAGTGACGGACGTGACGAGAGATCAACAGACCCAACAGGGACAGACGCAACAGGGAACCCGCGACGCAGCCAGGTGTCTGAAACCAACTTATGGTACCAAATGGTGTTAGATGGTATTTAGCGGTATCTTTATCCGCTTGGAACCCGTCTACAGAGTATAATGAGCGAAACCCAATCGCCAGTCAGTGTCGTATTCGACGTCCAGCGGACCGCACTCGAACAGACCCACGAGGCCGTCAAGCGCGGTATCGAGACCCAGCGCGAGTTCGCCACGGCGGCCGTCGACTTCGGCCCCGCGAAGCGCGCGAACGAGGGTACTTACGAGGCCGTCCGTACGGGCGTCGACGCCTACTTCGACGCCGTCGAGACCGCGATGCCCGACCAGCAGGCGGCGCTCGACGAGCTCCGCGCGACCGTCAACGAGCAGCTCGACGGCTTCGAGGCGAACCAATCCGAGCTCATCGACGGCGTCGAGGAGAACGTCCGTGAGGGCACCGAGTCCACCGACGAGCTCCTCGACGAGTTCGCCGCGACCATCGACGAGCAGTTCGAGGCGGTCCTGTCGGCCCACGAGGCCGCCGAGGACAGCGCGCTCGACACCACGGAAGAGTTCGAGGCGACCCTCGAAGAGCTCCGGGCCGAGTTCGACCAGCAGCGCGATGCGGCCGCAGAGGAGGTCGACGCGCAGTTCGATGAGTTCGAGGCACAGCTCGAGGAGCTGCAGGCGCAGCTCGAGAGCGTGACCGAGGAGCTCACCGAGACGGTCGAACAGCAGGTCGAAGCGCAGATCGAAGCGACCGAGGAGTCGCTCGAAGCGCTCGACGGTCTTGGCCCGACGTACGCCAGCCGGCTCCGCGAGGCCGGCTTCGAGTCGCTCGAAGCTCTCGCCGACGCGAACGCCGAGGCGGTCGCCACGGCGGCCGAAGTCTCCGAGAAGCAGGCCGACGAGTGGATCGACGCCGCCGGCTCGTGGGCGTAAGCCGGACGAGCTGATTCGTTCTTCTGTTCTCACCGCCGCGGAGCCGCAGGCTCCCCGCGTCAGTCGATGCGCGCGTCCACGACGACGTGGTCGACCCCCGGCGCGTGGCTCTTCACGACGCGGCGGTCGAGCACCTCGACCGCGCGTCCGCGGTCGTCGGCCGCTGCCTCGATTGCGCCGACCGGTCGGTCCCACAGTTCGGCCTCGGGGACCGCGTCGTGGACGTGGACCACGCCGCCGGGGTCGAGCGCGTCGAGCGCCGCGTCGAGGTAGTCGGTCGCCTCGTAGTGGCCCATGACGACACGTTCTGCGGTCGTGTCCACGTCGCGGCAGTCGGCGCGGACCGCGGACACCCGCGACTCGACGCCGTTCAACACCGCGTTCTCGACGAGATAGCGGTACGCCTCGGGATTGATCTCGGCGGCCGTCACCGCGGCGCCGGCTCTGGCCATCGGGAGCGTGAAGTAGCCGACGCCGGCGAACATGTCGAAGACGCACTCCTCGGCGGCGACGACCTCGCCCATCCGGACGCGCTCGGCCTGGTTCCCCGGCGAGAACATCGTCGCCGCGAGGTCGAGCGCGTAGTGCGTCCCGTGTTCCGTGTGGACGACCTCCGTGTCGCCGACGCCGGCGAGAACCGCCACGTCCGGCTCCCGACGGGTACCGGAGACGCCGCGGGCGAGCAGCACCGTGTCGGCGCCGCCGTGGAGTTCGAGCAGGGCCTCGCCGACCTCCGCCGGGCGCGGGAACGGCGCCTCGTCGTCCTCGTCGTCGATCGCCTGCACGAGCACGCAGTCTCCGATGACTGCCCACGACGCGGGAAGCTCGGCCAGCTCGTCGGCCGTCCAGCCGCGGCCGGCGAGCAGGTCCCGGAGGTCGCGGTTGCGCGCCGGGAGGTCCGCCTCGACCACCTCGATGACGGGCGTCTCGGTCGGCGCGGCGGTGACCGGAATCGCGACCCCCTCGCCGTACGTGTCGACGGACCGGGTGTCGTCGTAGACGCCCTCGCTCGCCAGCGCGTCGATGGCGGCCTCGGCACGCTCGCGCTCGACGACCGCGGCGAGGTCGGTCACGGCGCCTCCTCGTGGTCGCCCGCAGGGAGCACGTGGAGTCCCGCCCGCGACCGGAGCACCGGCACCTCGTCGGCGTCGGCGTCCATGTACGACGGCCGGGGGATCGTCTTCGTCTCGAACGTCTCCGGGTCGAGCACCTGCACCGCGTGCTCGTCCTCGACGGCGACGACCGTCGTCGTCGTCGCTTCTCCGTGCGTACCGAGCTTCCGGCCCTCGGGGGCGATTCCTTCCTGGTGGCTCGCCTCGTAGCGCTCGCCCGTCTCCACGCGGACCCCCTTCAGATTCCCGTGCGCGCTGGTGACGAGGACGGGACCGTCGCCGTCGTCGAGGTCGACCACGTCGCCGGGGGTGAACTCCGGGAGCCGGGCGACGAACGTCACCCGGTACAGCTCGTTGCCGTCGCCGTCCTCTGTGGTGAGCGTCTCCGCCGCGGAGACGGAGCCGCCGAGCTCGCGTACGATGCGGTGGGCGATGGCCTCCCCCATCTGGTTCGCAGAGAGCTTCATGTCCAGCCCGCTCGCCTTCCGCGCCGCGCTTGTGATGAAGGCGTTGCGGTCGCCGGTCGCCTCCCGCTCGGCGATGTACTCGCGGGCGAGCGTCTCGGCGCGGTCCATCTCCGCGTCCGTCGGCGTCCGGTTCCTCGCTCGCACCTGCACCAACGCGTTCCAGTAGTCGCCCGCGATGCGCCCGCAGCGGTCGCACGTCCCCCGCGCGATGTAGACGGGAACGGTGACCGTCTCCTGTAGCGGCGTGTCGCGGATGCGACCCGTAAACGTCGCGTGCATCCGGATCGTGTTCCGGTCGACCTGCTCCGGCTCGACGCCCCACCGCACCTCGCTCGCGTCGACGTGGACGCCGAGCCGGTCTGCCGTCTCGTCGACGGCCACGTCGGTGTAGTCGTCGGCGTCGACATCGACCCAGCGGTTCCCCCGGTGGACCGCGCCGCACTGTCCACACACCTGCATCTCGATGCGGTCCGGCGCGTCGACCAGCTCGAAGTCCTCGAAGTAGCAGTCGTCACAGAGGAGCGCGTCCCGGTCGCGCGACCCGCCCGGGAGGTCGGCGTCGGGCGCCCGCTCCACGGGGTCGCCACACCGGGGACAGAACTGCCGTGACTCGCTCATCACCGCTAGTGGTGCGTTCTCGCGTTTAAACTCCGCGTCCGCCGACCGCTCACCGTCCGCTGACCGCCATCGTCCGCCGACCGCTCACCGTCCGTCACCGACCACCGGTGCTCATCTGTGTATTCCCAGTCCCCATTCGCGTGGCCGTCGCCGCTCGCACGCAGCCGTTACCGGCCGAAAACAACGGGGAGACCGCATCTCCCGTTGGCTTTCAACTATTGCCAACTCCGAACGAGTTTTATCTTCCCGACCCTACATTCGCAGATTATTTATGCCTATCAACGTAGGTTGTGGGTATGTCTCACGATAGTGGTAGGCATGGGTTCGACAGACGGGACGTCCTCAAAGGGCTCGGCGTCGGAGGCGTCGCGGGACTCGCGGGCTGTACCAGCGGCGACTCGACGCCGACTGACAGCGGTGGCGACGGTGGCGGTGGCGGCGGTGGCGGCGACGCGACCGACACCCCGGAGCGGCTCGGCGACACGCTCGTCGGCCCGGACGGCAATCAGGTGGAGCTAGAACACGTCTACTCGACGGGGAGCCAGACGACGGAGACGACCGCCGAGTACATCAAACAGAAGCTCGGCGAGGTCGGCATCTCCGTGACGCTCACCGGACTCGGCTTCAACCAGATGCTCGCACAGTACGCCCAGAACTCCCCGGAGGGGTCGGATGCGGCGGGGTTCAACGGCGGCTCTCGCGACGAGGCCGTCTCACAGGAGCCGTGGGACTTCATGTCCGGCATCGGCTTCAACTCCTATCCGCGGACGCCCTCGTCGATCAACGTGTTCTGGTCAGACGTGGACAGCGACATCGCGACGGTGAACTTCTACGGCTACAAGCCCTCGGAGCCGATCCAGCCGAAGCTCGCGGAGGCATCGCAGTCCGCCGACGAGGACACGCGCCTCGAGCTGTTCTCCACCGTGTTCGGCATCCTCTCGGAGGACCAGCCGGTGAACTTCCTCACGCTCGCGACGTACCTCAACGGCTTCCGCGACCGCGTCAGCGGGCTCGGTGAGCCGAACCTCTCGTTCGGCTGGGACTACCAGACCCGTTACTTCGGTGACAGCCCGTCCGTCCAGGGAACCTACACCTCGGGAACCGCCGCGCCGGCACGGACGCTCAACCCGATCCGGAACAACGACGCGGAGTCCGACGCCCGCATCTCGCTGACGCTCGACGGCGCCTACGCCCTCGTCGGCGGCGAAAGCGAGTTCCAGGGCCTCTGGTTCGAAAGCTACGAGCAGAACGACGACGCGACGGCCTACGAGTTCACGCTCCGCGACGGGCTCGAGTGGGGCGCCGGCTACGGGCAGATGACTGCCGAGGACTGGGTGTACTACATCAAGAACGTCCGTCAGAGCGACGTGAACTGGGCGGGCGACGTGAATCACAGCACGTTCTTCCAGCAGGGCGATCCGATGGGGGTCGAACAGACCGGTGAGCTCAGCTTCGAGATTACGCTGCCGAACGCCGCCGACCCGGCGTTCATCCAGAAGCCGATCCTCTGGGGCGCGTACTGTCTCCCCAAAGGGCTCGTCCAGCCGTACTACGAGCGGGTGCAGGACGCCTCCTCCGAGGAGGATCAGGTCGCCATCGGCAACGAACTCAACGAGGACACCGAGCTTCTGGAGCTCGCCTACTCCGGCAACCTCGGTCCGTACAACTACGAGCGGTGGGACCGCGACGCCGTCTTCGTCGCGAGCCGCAACGACGACTACTACGCGGCGAACACGGTCGCCGACTGGGGGAACGTCCCCTACTTCGAGGAGTACCGCATCCAGGTGTTCAGCGAGCAGTCCACCCGCATCTCCGCGTTCGAGGCCGGCGAAATCGACGCGACCGGCATCCCACAGGAGCAGTACGAGACGCTCTCTGAGCAGGACGGCATCAACGTGGTGCTGTCGCCGAACCCGTTCACCGGCATGATGCCGTACAACCAGCGTGCGAACGGCTGGGACCAGCTCCGCAAACAGCAGGTCCGACAGGCCATCGCGACGGCCGTCCCGAAGCAGGTCATCGCCGAGCAGATCAACCGCGGGCTCGCGACGCCTGCGTACACCCACCAGCCGGAGTACTCGCGGTGGTACGACGACTCGAAGGTGGTTCGGTTCGGTGGCCCCGACTCCAACGGCATCGGCATGGCCCAGCGGATGCTCGACGAGGCACTCGACGACGGCTACAGCTTCGAGTAACCCCCCAACGCCCCTCCTATCATGAGCATGCGTTGGTACGTAGCGAGGCGCCTCGGCTGGACAGCGTTCGCTACGTTCGTCATCCTCTCGTTTTACTTCGCGCTCATCCAGCTGGCGCCCGGTGGTGGACAGGCTGCGTTCCAGTTCAGCGTGGCGACGGAGGGCGGCAGCGCGGCGGAGGCGGCGGAGACGTACAGGCAGATCCGCGGGCTCACCGGCCCGCTCCACGAGCGGTACTTCGATTACATGGTCAATATGGCGACCGGCGACTGGGGCTGGTCGCAGACCCGGAACCAGGACGTGCTGACCGCGATTGGCCAGGCGTACCCGTACTCGCTGCAGTACGCGCTGCCGGCGACGCTGTTCTCTCTCCTGTTCGGGACGTCCGTGGGGCTCTACTCGGCGACCCACCGCTACACGATGACCGACTACGCCGGGACGTTCATCAGCTTCTTCGGCATCTCCATCCCGAACTTCTGGTTCGGCATCATGCTGATACTCATCCTCGCGGTGCAGGCGCCCGAGGTGACGCTGTTCGGCGTCAAGCTGCTCCCGCTGCCCGTCTACTACCAGACGGACGTGGTACTCAACAACGGCTGGGTCTCGTGGGAGAACGCGCGACAGCTCATCATGCCCGTCATCGTGCTGTCGACGGCCCAGATCGCCGGACAGATGCGCTACTCGCGGGCGACCGCGATGGAGTACGTCAACGCCGAGTTCGTGAAGACCGCCCGCGCGAAGGGCGCGAGCGACTGGCGCGTGCTTCTCCGACACATCTTCCGGCCGGCGCTCATTCCGCTGATGACCATCTTCATCGCCGAGATTCTCGGGCTGTTCTTCGCCGGCGCGTATCTGGTCGAGGTGATCTTCCAGATTCCGGGGCTCGCGAAGCTCTCGTACGACGCGCTCATCGCACAGGACACCCCACTGTTCATGGGCACCTCGCTCATCCCGATTCTGCTGTTGCTACTCGGGAACCTGCTGCAGGACATCTCCTACACGGTGCTCGACCCACGCATCGACTACGGTGATCGCTGATGGCGACACAGGACACCTTCCGCGACATCGACTGGGACGAGATGGGCGGGGTCGGCCTCTCGTCGGGCGGCAAGCAGATGCTCGCGTTCACCGCGATCTACCTGCTCGTGCTCGCGTACGACGGACTGTTGTTACACGACGGGCTGAACGTGCTGCTGTTGGCACCGCTCGGCCTCGAAGCCTCTGGGCTCGGCCAGTTCGTCGCGACCACCACGGGTCCGACGCTGTGGATCCCGTTCGAGTCGGTCGGCCTCGATTTCACATTCGTGTGGGACTTCTCGGGCACGGACTGGCTGTTCGTCGTGACCGTCGCAGTCGGCTACTTCTACGGCATCCGACCGATGCGGAACAACCCGCGGCTCGCCGCCACCTACTGGCGGCAGTTCAAGAAGAACCGCGCGGCCGTCGTGAGCGCGATCTACCTCGCGATCATCTTCGTCGTCGGCATCGTCGGCCCGCTGTTCCTCAAGGATCCGCAGATACAGCCGCTGGAGGCGTACCAGCCGCCGGTGTTCATGACCGTTCCGAGCACGGTCCCGATCCAGTGTCTCGGCGAGACGGCGATGCAGGGCGGCCAGCAGGTGTGTCAGGGGACGTGGCAGTACCCCCTCGGAACGACCGGTGAGGGGCAGGGCATCCTGAAGCTCCTCGTGCTCGGGATGCGCGTCAGCATGCAGGTCGGGCTCATCACGATGCTGCTCGTCATCACGCTCGGCAGCCTCGTCGGGACGACCGCCGCCTACTTCGGCGGCTACGTCGACGAGGTGCTGATGCGGTACGTCGACCTGCAGGCCTCGGTGCCCTCGTTTTTCCTCTTTCTCATCCTCTCGTACTTCTTCGAGCCGACGCTGTTCATGCTCATCGCGCTGTTCGGTCTGCTCGGCTGGGAGGGGACCGCGCGGCTGGTCCGCTCGGAGGCGCTCCAGCGGACCGAAGAGGAGTTCGTCCGCGCCGCCGAGAACGCCGGCGCGAGCGACAGTTGGGTGATCCGCAGACACATCCTCCCGAACGTCTCGAACACCATCATCACGAACGCGTCGCTGCTCATTCCGGGGTTCATCCTGTTCGAGGCGGCGCTGGCGTTCCTCAACGTCACCGACCCCGGCATCAGTTCGTGGGGAAAGACCATCTCCGCCGGTCGCGGCGCCCTCGCGAACGCGCCGTGGATCGCGACCATCCCCGGCATCTTCCTCTTCTTTACGATCCTCGGGTTCAACTTCCTCGGGGACGCGCTCGGCGACGCACTCGACCCGCGACGAGGTGACAGCTAATGACAGATTCGAGTTCGGAACACCTCCTCTCCGTCGACGACCTCCGCGTACAGTTCGACACCGACGGCGGCGTGGTCCGCGCGGTCGACGGCGTTAGCTTCGACGTCGACCGCGGCGAGACCGTCTGCATCGTCGGCGAGTCCGGCTCCGGGAAGACGGTGTCGTGTGAGGCGATCACGAAGATCATCGACATTCCGCCGGGGCGCGTCTCCGGCACGGTGAACTTCGATGGGGAGAACCTCGTCGAGGCGTCTCAGAAGCGGCTGGAACAGGTCCGCGGCGGCCGAATCGGCCACATCTTCCAGAATCCGCAGGGGGCGCTCAACCCCGTCTACACCGTCGGGACGCAGATCATCGAGGCGATCCAGCTCCACCGCGACGTCTCGAAGCAGGATGCGAGAGAGCGCGCAATCGAGCTGCTCGATCGGGTTGGCATCCCCGAGGCGGCCGCGCGGGTGAGCGACTATCCCCACGAGTTCTCCGGCGGGATGCGCCAGCGGGTCGTCATCGCGATGGCGCTCGCCGCCGAACCCGACCTGCTCATCGCGGACGAGCCGACGACCGCCCTCGACGTGACGATCCAGGCGCAGATCCTCCGCCTGCTGCGCGACCTGCAAAAGGAGTTCGACATGGGGATCATCTTCATCACCCACGATCTCGGCGTCGTCGCCGAGATCGCCGACCGCGTCGTCGTGATGTACGCGGGGAAGGTGATGGAGCGGGGCGACGTGTACGAGCTGTTCGAGGACCCCGCTCACCCGTATACGCAGGCGCTCCTGGAGTGTCTCCCCGGTCGTGGCGACGCGACGGAGGCCATCGGCGGCTCGCTCCCCGACCCGACGGATCCGCCGGGCGGCTGTCGGTTCAACCCCCGGTGTGAGTACGCCGTCGAGGAGTGCCGCGTCGGCGAGCAGGTGCCGCCCATCGGCGTCGACGGGCCCGACGACGACCACTGTGCCGCCTGCATCTACTACCGGGACGGCTACGACAGTTCGACCGTCCGCGGGACGGTCACTGCGGCGACCGACGGCGGAATCGCGAGCGAGGAGCGGACGGACGACGGCACTGAGCGCCCCGGTGAGACGGCGCACACCGACGACCCGCGCCGGTTCGACGGAGGTGGCTCGCCGTGACGACCGATCCGCTCGTGGAGGTCGAAGCCCTGACAAAACACTACCCTATCACGGAAGGGGTGTTGCGGCGCGAGGTCGGCCGCGTCCGCGCGGTCGACGGCATCAGCTTCGACGTCCGGCCGGGAGAGACGGTCGGCATCGTCGGCGAGTCCGGCTGTGGGAAGTCGACGGCTGCCACCTCGCTGCTCCGGCTGGAGGAGCCGACAGACGGCCGGGTGGTGTTCGACGACGAGGACGTCACCGCGTACGACAAATCAGAGCTGAAGGCGTTCCGTCGTCGCGCCCAGATGATCTTTCAGGACCCCTCGTCGAGCTTCGACCCCCGGATGAGCATCGGCGAATCGGTGGCCGAGCCGCTGAAAGTCCACGGGATGCGCGACCGCGACCGGCGGCGCCGCATCGTCGAGGACCTGCTGGAGCGCGTTGGGCTGTCGGCCCGCGATGCCGACCGCTACCCCCACGAGTTCTCCGGTGGGCAGAAACAGCGCGTTGCGCTCGCGCGAGCGCTCGTCGTCAACCCCGACTTCGTCGTCGCCGACGAGCCGGTCTCGGCGCTCGACGTCTCCATCCAGGCGGAGATTCTCGGGCTCATCGACGACATCCAAGAGGAGTTCGGCCTCTCGATCCTGCTCATCAGCCACGACATGGGCGTCGTCAGACAGATTTGCGACCGCGTCAACGTGATGTATCTCGGCGAGATCGTCGAGTCCGGCCCGACCGAGGACGTGTTCGACGATCCGCAACATCCGTACACGAAGGCGCTGATGGGCTCCATCCCGAAGCCTGACCCGCGCAGGCGCGGCGAGGGAATCGAGCTCACCGGCGACGTGCCGAACCCCTCGGACCCGCCGTCCGGCTGTCGGTTCCACACGCGGTGTCCCGCCGTCATCGCGCCCGACGACGTGTCGCTCGGGCAGGAGGCGTGGCGCAACGTGCTCCACTTCCGGTCGCGGACTGCGCGCGGCGACATCGACCCCCGAAGCCTCGCCGAGAGCCACCTCCCCACGGAGGTGCTCCCCGACGACGAGGGGGCGGCGCTCGCCCGCGACACCGTCGACCGGGCGGTGCGCGCGGAGTTCGACCTCCCGTCGCCGCTTTCGGACGCCGACGCGGAGCAGGCCGTCGAGGAGGCGGTCGACGCGCTCGTCGAGGAGCGGACGGACGCCGCGGGCGAACTGCTCCGCGAGGCGTTCCCGACCGTGTGTGCGAACCAGGCCCCGGAGCTGGTCGAGACCGACGGCCGCCGCGTCGCCTGCCACCTTCACGACGCGTCCGTCGAGGCGACGCCACAGGAGGACGTGGCGTTCGGGATCGGGGACGACTGAGCCACTTTTTGCTCGGGGGACCTCCGGTCCCCCGGCAAAAACGTGGTTCTCGTGAGTGAAACGAACGAGCGCAGGGAAGTCGCAGCCCCGCTCGCGGTACAGTATCAGAGCGTGACCGCGACAGCGGACGACGATACGACGACAGCGGAACGTATCGTAGCGGGAGGCCTATATCCGGGCATCGAGTAGGGGGCGTATGGAGTGGAAACCGGACTGGGGGCTCCGCGGCAGGATGGTCCTCACCATGTTCCTGTTGTTCGCCCTCTACATCGCCTTCGTCGGCGTGATGGCGGTGTTCTTCACGAGCCGACTGTTTCCGATTCTCGTCGTCATGACGCTGTTCCTCGGCGCGCAGTTCCTCTTTTCGGATAAAATCGCGCTCTACTCGATGGGCGCGAAGGAGGTGAGCGAGGAGGAGTACCCCCGGCTTCACGCGACCGTCTCGCGGCTCGCACAGCAGGCCGACCTCCCGAAGCCGACGGTCGCCGTCGCGGACTCGCGGGTGCCGAACGCCTTCGCGACGGGTCGGTCGAGAAAGTCGAGCGCCGTCTGCGTGACGACGGGCATCATGGACACGCTCACCGAGGAGGAGCTTGAGGGCGTCATCGCCCACGAGCTCGCGCACATCAAGAACCGCGACGTGGCGGTGATGACGATCGCGTCGTTCCTCTCGACGGTCGCCTTTCTCATCGTCCGGTGGGGGTGGCTGTTCTCCGGCGGGCGGGGCCGCGGAAATCAAGCACCGGTCATCGTCGCCATCGTCGCCTCGCTGGTCGTCTGGATCGTCTCCTTTCTGCTCATTCGGGCGCTCAGCCGCTACCGCGAGTTCGCGGCCGACCGCGGCGCCGCGGTCATCACCGGGAAGCCGTCGGCGCTCGCCTCCGCACTGTTGAAGATCAGCGGCGAGATGGACCAGGTGCCGAAAGAGGACCTCCGCGACACCGCGGAGATGAACGCCTTCTTCGTCATCCCGATCAAGTCGGGGGTCGTCGGTCGGCTGTTCTCGACGCATCCGGCGACGGAGACGCGCGTCGAGAAGCTGCGCGAACTGGAGCGGGAGCTCGAGACGCGATAATGGGGGTGTTCGACGCGATCCGGCAGGCGCTCGGGCTCGCCGCGGAAGCAGACGCGACCCGCGACGCCGACCCAGAGGACCTGTTTGCCCTCTCGACGGCGTACGTCACGATGGAGGCCGAACTCGACTACGCGCCCGCGGGCGAGGCCGCGCTCTGCTTCTCGGGCGTCGACTCCACGGCGTTCACCGACGCGCGCGACGAGGTGGCCGCGGTGCTCGACGCCGGCGAGGCGGAGACCGGGACCGCCTTCGAGTTCCGCACCGACGCGCACGGCTACGACTGGGTGGTGCTCGCGGACGACGACTTCGAGGACCTCGTCACGAGCGCACACTTCGCCGCGGATACGATGATGGAGGCGGGGTTCGGCTCGCGGCTGCTCGCCGCAGCGTTCGCGTTTGAGCCCGGCCGAGGCGGGGAGACAGCCTACTGGCTTTACTCGTTCCGACGGGGCACCTACTACCCGTTCGTCCCGGCCGGCGACAGGGAACGAAACTCTTCGGCGGAGTTCAAACTCGAGTCCGTGCTCGACGGCGAACTCGACGTGGAGTCCGAGAAGTCCTACTGGTACCCGCTGTGGCCGGAAGGAGACGCCCATCCGTGGGGACTGTCGTTCGCCGCAACCGACCGCGAGCCCGAGACGAACTGACCGGCGACTCGCGAAGACCACGGAAAGCGACGGGCACTGTCTTCCGGCCTAAACCTTCGGTAGACCGGAGCTGACGGAGCCGTTTCGCCCGTCGATTTCACTTTCAGGTTGCTGTTAACGTGGGTTTATATCCCCGGCCGCACAACGCCGCGGTATGGCCGCAAGTCAAGACCTCGAGGAGCTCCCCGGCGTGGGGCCCGCGACCGCCGACAAGCTACAGGAGAACGGCTACGACTCCTATCAGTCCATCGCGGTCGCCTCCCCCGGCGAGCTGTCGAACAAGGCCGACGTCGGCGAGTCCTCCGCGTCGGACATCATCAACGCCGCTCGCGAGGCCGCCGATATCGGCGGCTTCGAGACCGGCTCGGACGTGCTCGAGCGGCGCGAAGAGATCGGGAAACTGGAGTGGCTCGTCCCCGAGATCGACGACATGCTCGGCGGCGGCGTCGAGACGCAGTCCATCACCGAGGTGTACGGTGAGTTCGGCGCCGGCAAGTCCCAGGTGACCCACCAGCTCGCGGTGAACGTCCAGCTTCAGGACGAGCAGGGCGGGCTCCACGGTCGCTGCATCTTCATCGACTCCGAGGACACGTTCCGGCCGGAGCGCATCGACGAGATGGTGCGCGGACTCGACGACGACATCATCGAAGCGGAGCTCGGACACCGCGAGATCGAGGGAACTGCCGCCGACGAGGCGGCGCTCGAAGCGCTCGTCGACGATGTCCTCGACAAGATTCACGTCGCGAAGGCGTTCAACTCCAACCACCAGATACTGCTCGCCGAAAAGGCCTTAGAGATCGCGAAGGAGCACGAGGAGGACGACTACCCCGTCCGGCTGCTGTGTGTCGACTCGCTCACGGCTCACTTCCGCGCGGAGTACGTCGGCCGCGGCGAGCTCGCCAACCGCCAGCAGAAGCTCAACAAACATCTCCACGACCTCGACCGCGTCGGCAACCTCTACAACGCGGCGGTGCTCGTCACGAACCAGGTGCAGTCGAACCCGGACGCCTTCTTCGGCGACCCAACCAAGCCCATCGGCGGCAACATCCTCGGCCACAAGTCCACCTTCCGGATGTACCTGAAGAAGTCGAAGGGGAACAAGCGCATCGTGAAGCTCGTCGACGCGCCGAACCTCCCCGACGGCGAGTCGGTCATGCGCGTCGAGAACGACGGACTCAAGCCCGAATAGCCGAGCGCGTCGCGCCGCCCATCTCTGTTTCGGCAGTTCCGTCGAAATCCACGGGGTCGAGACGTCCGGGCCGAGGCGCGGTCGGACGCTGATACCGCTGTACCGGCACGAGAACCGTCGAACGCTCAAGCAAAGAGTCCGGAGGGGGGCAGCAACCAGCAAAATTTCAGCTACTGGGTTTTTATGCGAGGGAAGTTTAGGTACTCACTATCGAGTTACCTGTGAGGCTGGCTCGCGCTCGGCGTCAGGTCGGAGCCGCCGTCCTCAGTCTCGTCGCTCTCGCGGGGCCCATCGTCGCCGTCCGGACCTTCGTGAGCAGCGACTCCACCTCGACGGCGTTCATCGTCATCGGGGTCCTGTTCCCGCTGTTCGTCACGGCCACGATAGCTCTCTACCTCCAGCGGTACTATCGCCGCGAGTCCGGGACGACGCTTATCTTCGTCGGTGCCGTCGGAGCCGTCCTGTTGTCCGTCATATTCGCACTCACTGCCCAGGGCATCATTTGGGGTCAGCGAACGTACGGGATCACGCTAGCAGACCCACTCATCCTCACCACCGAAATGGCGCTGGGTGGGGCGCTCTTCGGTCTCATCTACGGCCACTTTTACGCGCTCTCGCTCGTACAGCAGCGACAGTTGCAGTCGCAGACGACGCAGTTGCAGCGAAAGAACGAGCGGCTCGACGAGTTCGCGAGCGTCGTCTCCCACGATCTACGGAACCCGTTAAACGTCGCGCAGGGACGTGTCGAACTGATCGCCGAGGAGTGTGACAGCGACCACGTCGAGCCGGTGAAGCGGGCTCTCGGGAGAATGGAGAGTATCATCCAAGACATACTCGAACTGTCCCGGACTGGAGAGCTGGCCGGTGAGGTCGACGTCCTCGATCTGTCGGACATGGCAGAGATCAGTTGGGCGAACGTAGACACCGACTCAGCGGAGCTCGCCATCAGTACCGACCGGTCGATTCGAGCCGACGAAACACGGTTCAGACAGCTGCTGGAGAACCTCTTCAGAAACGCGGTCGAGCACGGCGGAGACGCCGTCACGATCACCGTAGGTGACCTCCCTTCCGGCTTCTACGTCGCCGACGATGGCGCTGGAATCCCCGTAGACGATCTCGACCGAGTGTTCGATGCCGGGTTCTCTACGACGGACGACGGGACCGGCCTGGGATTGAATATCGTCAAGCAGATCGCGCACGCACACGGCTGGGAGCTCAGCGTGACCGAGAGCCGAGATGGCGGGGCCCGATTCGAGATTACCGGCGTAGACGTCGAGCAATGAAACCACCCCTGTACGCAGTTCGATTACCAGATCACCCTCGGCTTCCGAGGTGACTACCGACGATATCGCCTACAGGGACCGCACTGCTGGACTCGGCCCTGACGTTCACGGAATCGAATCGTCCGAAGGGTGTCGAGTGATGAAGATGTCAACAGAGTCGTAACAGCAGTCGTTTGTGAACGCACACGCGTGCGACTCCCGTCGGGCGTCGGGTTCAATAGGGTCCACTCCCGAGTCCCGGTATGGACCCCGCGGTGTTGCGCGACGACATGGTCGACAGCCTCGAACACGAGGCTAAGGCAGTCGTCCGCAGCGAGCGCGTCTCGGCGGCGATGCGGACGGTGCCCCGCGAGCCGTTCGTAGCCGACGAGGCGGCCGCCTACGCCGACCGCACGGGCGAGCGGCTCGGCACGCGCGTACTCGCTCCCTCGGACGCGGCCCGGCTGCTCGAAGCCGTCGCCCCCGAGCCGGACGACTCCGTGCTCGTCGTCGGCGTCGGCGTCGGCTACACGGCGGCCGTACTCGCCGAGCTCGTCGGCGCCCGGAACGTCCACGCCGTCGACATCGACCGACGGGTGGTGTACGAGGCGCGGTCGAACCTCCGGAAGGCAGGGTACGAGGCGGTGCTCGTCGACCGCCGCGACGGCACCGACGGTCTCCCGGAGTACGCTCCCTACGACCGCGTCCTCGTCGAGGCCGCGGCCATCGACCCGCCGCGCCGGCTCGTCGCACAGCTCGCCGACGACGGCTACCTCGTCCTCCCGCTCGGCGGCGGCACGCAGACGCTCGCGGTCGTCGGCGCCGACGGCGAGATTCGCGAGCGCCACGGGATGGTCGCGTTCGCGCCGATGCTCGTCGACGGCGAGCAGGCAAACACCGTCGAGCGGAATCGGACCCGTCGGGAGGACTCCGAGCGCGCCCGTCGCGCAGCCGAACGCCGACGCGGCTGGGAGCAGGAGTGGATCGACTGGGACGACGCGCTGTGAGGCGGCGACTGCGCGACAACCCGAGTAACGGCGGCGACCCGAGCCAAACCGTGTGCCGCCCGTCCGACGGGGATTTTTGTACTTCGGTTCGGTATCTCGCCGGTATGCACACGAGGTGGGTCGATGGGTGACCGGTCCGTCCCCATCGAGGTGACGGTCGCCGACGAGGGCGACGAGCGGCCGTCGGTCGTCGACGGTTCCCGGCTCGACGTGGCCGTCGACGGCCGGCTCTACCCGACCGCCGAGCTGCAGGACGGGAGCTACCTCGCGTGGTGGTTCGCGGCCGACGACATCCCTGCGCCGGAGTCTGACGCGACGACCGAGTGGGTCGCGGCGCCGACCCGATTCCTCGCCGCGGCGACGCTGCGGGAGCTGTGGGAGGACCCGGCGGTGTTCGATCGCATCGCCGAGCAGGGCGCCGCCGACACGGTGTGAAATCCCGACAGGGCACCCCTCCGTTTTCATTCGACGCCGGCGCCGGATGAGTGTGCCCGACGCGTCGAGCGAGGAGCTTGCCGACCCGGCGAACGGCTGGCCGACGCCCTGGCCGACCGCTACCGTGCGCTCATTCCCTGACCACCAGGAGCTTCGTGTTCGCCCGGCGGTCGACGTACCGGGACCCAGACGGCGGCTTTACCTCGAACGCGACCGTCCCGTCGGCTTGGTTCGGTCCGAGCTGTGGCGACAGAGCGAACGTGGCAACACCGGTAGCGTCCGTTCGTGCGGTTGTGACGCCGTCGAGGGCTGCACTGTCTCCCCGGGCGACGACTGTCGCGTTCGAGACGCGGTCGCCGTCCGGGCCGACGACTGCGACTGCGACCGTTCCGTTTCCGAGGCCAGTCACCTCCGGCTGTGGCCGCACGTCGAGTTCGGTCACGCCGATTGCCGAGAGGCCCGACAACATGTTCATCATCACGGATAGCGACGCGACGCCGACGACGAGCGCGACGACGAGCCGGACCGGTAATCCCTCGATGCCGCGTTCGTCGCGGCGGAGTTGGTCGAACACGGGCTCGGTGGTTCCGGGTTCGGATATGAATCCTCGTACGAGGGTTGAAGACGGAAGCCGCGGCAGCCGACGTATGCCGGTCATCGGACGCCGCGAGAGCGACGAGGGACCGACGGTGCCGATTGGCACGTACCGCGCCCGCGACGGAAGCGACGGGGCAGCTGTCGGTCTCGACTGCGCGCGCCCGCACGCCACCTGCATCGTCGGAAAGCGGGGAAGCGGGAAGTCGAACACCCTCGCCGTGCTCGCCGAAGGGCTCGCCGCCGTGGACGGGATCGTTCCCGTGATCGTCGACCCAATGGGCGCGTTCGCCGGGTTATCGGCGGTGGGCGCGGCGGTCAGCGAGCCGCGCGTGCGTCCGGACGCGATTCCACCCCCCGAGTGGCCCCGACTCGTCGGCCTCGATCCCGCGACGGGCCCTGGTGCGCTCGTCTGGGACGCCGCCCGCGCCGCACCGACGCTCGGCGAGATGCTCGAACACGTCGCCGACAGCGACACGATCCTCGAAACCCGGCGGGTCGCGCGAGCCCACCTGTCGCGGGCTGAATCGTGGGGCGTGTTCGCTCCAGACGGCCTCCGTGCGCCGACCGGCGCGACGGTGCTCGATCTGTCCGGGATTCCGGAGCGAGCCGGAAACGCGGTCGTCCGGAGCGTCGCCGCCGGCCTCTACGAGCGTCGCGTCGCCGGCGACGGGCCGCTGCCGTGGCTGCTCGTCGACGAGGCACACGTCTTTCTGGACGGCGTCGCAGCGAGCGCCCTCGACACGCTGCTCACCCGCGGACGGGCGCCTGGCGTCTCGGTCGTGCTCGCGACCCAGCGCCCGGACGCGCTGCCAGGGACGGCCGTCTCGCAGGCCGACCTGCTCGTCGCCCACCGGCTGACTGGGCGTGCGGACACCGAGGCACTCGCCGGTGCGCGCGGCGCGTACGTCGACGGACCCGTCGACGAGCGACTCCCCGGCGGCGTCGGCGAGGCGCTCGTCTTCGACGACGCGACCGACCGAGCTCACGCCGTCCGCGTCGCGGAGCGAGCCACGCCCCACGGCGGGACTGCGCCGCGGCTTGAAACCGACAGCTAGGAGTCGCTCCGTCGGATGCGCGTGGACATGGATCGGGACCGCGCCGTAACGCTCGCGCTCGTCGCTGTGGGCGGTGTGGTCGGTGCGCTGTGTCGCCACGCCGTCGCGGTCGCACTGCCCGGCGGCTTCCCGTGGGGGACGCTCGCCGCGAACGTCGTCGGCGCGTTCCTGCTCGGCGCGCTCCTCTACGAGCGACGGTTTCGCGACGCGGTGCCCGCGCGGCTCCGACTCGTCGCCGGCACCGGCTTCCTCTCGTCGTTCACGACGTACTCGACGTTCGCCGCAGAGACGGCGGCGCTCGCCCCGCGGCTCGCGGTCGTGAACGTCGCGGCGACGTACGGGCTCGGCTTCCTCGCCGTCGTCGCCGGGCGGGCGGTCGCGGGGTGGGCGACGTGATAGCGCCGCTGTTCGTCGGACTCGGCGGGGCCGTGGGCGCGGTGGCTCGCCACCTCGTGAGCGAGCGCGTCGAGCGGGCGACGCTCGACACGTTGCTCGTGAACGTTCTTGGGAGCCTGCTGCTCGGGGCGGTGCTCGCCGCACCGGTCGGCTCGGACGTGGAGCTTGCGGCCGGCGTCGGCTTCTGTGGCGCGTTCACCACGTTCTCCTCGTTCGCCTTCGAGACGGTTCGCCTCGCCGAAGAGGGATTCGTTCGGGCGGCCGCGCGCAACGCGGTCGGGACGCTACTGTTCGCGCTCGCGGGCGTCTGGATCGGCGCAGAGGTCGTCGCGTGGCTCGTCGGCTGAGTGGGGATGCATACTGTCGGACGTGCCTTTGTACGTATTTGAATCGTTCGAGTAGACGAACTCGTACCGTCGCACGGCTCTCAACGATTTTCGATTCAAGTAGTTACGTCCGACAGCATCAGCCGTCGTCGAGCCGACGGAGCTCCGCCTCGAAGTCCTCGGCCGTGAACTCGGCGACCGTCTGATCGAGCTCGTCGCGGAGCCGGTCGATCTCGTCGAGGAGTCCCGCGTACGCGGAGTTCTCGGTGAGCTCCCGCTCGCTCTTCTGGCTTTCGAGGGCGGCGCGCTTCGAGACGAGGGCGTAGTACTCGCGCATCTGTGTGTCGTACGTCGAACGGGACAACAGCCCCTCGACGGCCTCCTGGAGCTCGTCTCGGCGAACCGGCTTCACGAGGTAATCGTCGAACCCCATCTCGATGATGTCGAAATCCGGCTCGACGGCGGTCACCATCGCGACGCGGCAGTTGTAGCCGGCCTCGCGGATGCGGTCGAGCACCTCGTCGCCCGACAGATCCGGCATCAGCCGGTCGATGAGCGCGACGTCGATGTCCTCGTCCATCGCGTCGAGCGCCTCGTCACCGCCGTAGGCGGTCCGGACCTCGTACTCGTCGGTCAACCACGCCGCGTACAGGTCGGCGAGGTCGGGCTCGTCGTCGATGACGAGCACCGTCGGCTGCTCGCTCACCGCGACCACCTCCGATGGGGCTCCGCGTGCACACTGGAGAATCAGCGCGGGGGAGTATGAGGTTTTGGGGGGTTGACAACAATCAACACGGGTCAGAAAGAAGAAAGCCGCTCGTCGAGGCGAAACTCGTCGCCCCAGTTGATCGACGGATGATCGATTTCGGAGTCGAACCGGAGCTCCATCTTCCGTGTTGTCGCCTCCTCGACCGGAACCCAGAACAGCGCGTTGTGCTCCGGAAACCGGACGACGAAGGCATCGGTCAGACCCCGATACGTCGTCTCGTCGTACCTGCCGTCGTCTGTCGTCTGTGAGTGGGTGCTGAATCGGGTCGTCTCCGGCTTTTGCGCCACGCCGTTTTGCATTGAACCCGGGACGGGAGAACGAATCGGAGATATCGACGGCGAGGTCGTACGGGTCGTTGTCGCCGAACGGAATAGACGCGGAGTGGTCACGGTCGAGTAGCGCCGACAGCGCAGCCGCTTCCGTCCGGTCGCCGGTGTCCTTCGAGTTCGCGGGCCGGACGTGGCGGTATCCGTTTGATAGCCATGAGAACAGTTCGCTCGTGTGCAGCCTGTGCGGATGCTCCGAGCGGTCCTGCCACTCGTTTGGAAAAGTCGTCTGAGAAAGCGCCCGAGGCGGGATTTGAACCCGCGTCACAACCGTGACAGGCGGCTCAACGCCACCGCCGGCCAATCGACACTTGGCGGCGGTAATTGCTTCCTTTATCCGTAATTCGGATGCTTACACTTTCCCTAACGCCACACTCACTTAAAGAATTTATCATAACCCACCCGTTAATTGTGCCGCGAATTAACCCGTCCGGCACCAAACTACTGACAAGAGATAACTTGGAGAAGAATGACTCAAAGCGGAAGTTAGGAGCCGAAGCCACGCAGTTACTTTTTTTGGACGGGCGGATGGACGGGCAAGGTTGGGAACAAAAAATCGGTCAATAGATGTGCGAGCTGACTGAAAGTTACCACGTTGGGAGTGAATGTTGTTTACCACTATCTCGCTCGTTGATGGAGTGCTGTTCCGCGTGGTAAATGAAACCAATGCTGGCAGCGTCTATCGAGAGCAGTATGCCGAAACTTAGCTCGGTCACTCTGTAGGTGAAGCAGACAGGATTATTTTGATTGTTCGGGGCATATTTTTTATCCTCAGACATATATCGAGAAACATGGACAGGCGCCGGTTTATACGGGGTGGGATAGCAGTTTCTCTGGGTGTCTCATCTGGGTGTACTTCAATTAAACAGGGATTTCCACCGAGAACAAATAGTTCCACTCGGTCCTTGGGGGAGCCTGTATCTCATCGTGGGGTTAGAGTCAGGCCAGACGCGTATGCAACATCTGCCGAGGTTACATATGATATAGCTGACAGCAAAGAAAATGTTGACCGAACCGCCCCTACTGGAGCCACATTCCTGTTCACTCGTTTTAATGTTGAACACGTCGGTGAAAATGAGCGAACATTTCCTTCTCGGGGAAGCCTGAGCGGAACAATGGGCGACCGCATCAAACACTTCTACAAAGGTGAACGTCTTGACGAGGGGAAATATGAGGACGTATCAGAAGCGTTTATAATATCAGATAGCCGACTTCCAAATTACATTCATGTTCTACTAAATAACGAGCTAAACGGAGCGATTTATTCAGGCAAAGCGTCAGGCTGGTTAATCAATGAGATTCCTGAGGAATTCGACCCAGCAGAAGCAACAATCAAGGTCACGTGGGGTACGACATCTTCGGTGAATGATGAAAATCTGGAAACCTTCGAATGGCAGTTGTCGCCAGAAGCTCAAGTGAGTATAGAGAACGCAAGTGGCACTTCTGAACAGAATAATAGCACAGTCGAAATTTGATTGTACAGTCTCTATTTAAATACTTTATTTCTGATAGAAACCGCATGCTGACTACCTCGCCTATATTGAGCATACCTCGTCCTGAATTGGTTGAGTATTGAAACCACGCAGCTCCCACTCTTGGACAGGTTGGTGAGCAAATAGAGCTGGAGAACCAACTGGTGCTGTCTTCAGTCGTGCGGACTTGTGCTCCGCCGTGGGCGAACGGTCGAGCCTCACTCGTATGTGGCTCAGTCGTACAACCCTACGGTAGTCAACCGTACAACCCCATTTTGACGGCAAACCACCATTTTGAAATCGAAAACAGCCGTTAGAAGGCTTGAGAATACAGAGCGCCCGAGGCGGGATTTGAACCCGCGTCACAACCGTGACAGGGTTGTATGATGGGCCACTACACCACCCGGGCCGACGCATCCTTCGGTAGCCCGGTGTCGTTCATAAGGCTTTCCAACCGCGGTCGGAGCGGCGTGTGTTGGCGTGGCACGGGCACAAGAGTCTTGTACTGACGCCCCCAGCCGTCGGGTAAGCGTCCCACGGCAACGTGGGAGTCCGTGAGCGGCAGCCTCGCGGCCGTTCCGAAAGCGTTTTGGGCCGCAGGGAAATAACGCACTGTAGTATCTCGTGATAGCTTCTCCATCCGGTCAGAGCCACACATGGTAGACGTAAGCCAACACAACCTTGTCCCCGAGCACACGGTCATCGAGGAGGACGCCCTCGAAGACGTGCTCGCGGAGTACGACATCGAGCGCACCGACCTGCCGAAGATCAAACGCACCGACCCCGCGCTGCCCGACGACGCCGAGGTAGGCGACGTCGTCGAGGTGGTGCGCGACTCGCGAACGACGGATCAGGCCGTCGTGTACCGACTGGTGATCGAATAAATGGACCGACAACAGCGACGCGCCGTCTCCCGGGAGTACTTCTCACGTGACCGACTCGCGGAACACCACTTCCGCTCGTTCAACGCGTTTCTCGGACGGGGGATGCAGCGGGTCGTCGACGAGAAAGAGAGCATCGACACGGACATCGGCGACAAGGAGGGACAGGAACCCGTCCGCGTGGACCTCGGCGAGGTGCGCATCGAGACGCCGCGCGTCCGCGAGGCCGACGGCTCGGAAGAGCTCCTGTACCCGCAGGAGGCCCGTCTGCGGAACATCACCTACTCCGCGCCGGTGTTCATGGAGATGGAGATCGTCCGTGGGGGCGACGAGGAGCCCGAACAGGTCGTCGACACGGCCGAGACCAAGATCGGCCGGATGCCGATCATGGTTGGCTCCTCGAAGTGTAACATCACGGACTTCACCGAGGAGGAACTCATCGAGATCGGCGAGGACCCAGCCGACCCCGGCGGCTACTTCATCGTCAACGGCTCCGAGCGGGTGTTGATGACGAGCGAGGATCTCGCACCGAACAAGATTCTCGCCGAGTACGACACGAAGTACGGCGACGAGATCCAGGTCGCGAAGACGTTCTCCCAGCGCCGGGGGTACCGCGCGCTGGTGCTGTGCGAGCGGAACCGGCAGGGGCTGCTCGAGGTGAGCTTCCCCTCCGTCTCCGGCTCGATCAACTTCGTGACGCTCGTTCGGGCGCTCGGACTCGAATCCGACGAGGAGATCGTCCACCGCGTGAGCGACGACCCGGAGATCGTGAAGTTCATGCTGGAGAACCTGGAGGCCGCCGAGGTCGGGACGACCAGCGAGGCGATCGAGACGCTGGGGAAGCGCGTCGCCTCGGGCCAGGGGAAGAACTACCAGCTGAAGCGGGCGAACTACGTCATCGACCGCTATCTCCTCCCGCATCTCCACGAAGAGGGCGTCGAGGACGAGGAGACTCGGATGAACAAGGCGGTGTATCTCTGCCGGATGGCCGAGGCGTGTTTCGAACTCGCCCTCGGTCGACGCGAATCCGACGACAAAGACCACTACGCGAACAAGCGGCTGAAGGTGTCGGGCGACCTGATGAAGGACCTGTTCCGCACGGCGCTGAACAAGCTGGCACGCGACGTGAAGTATCAGCTCGAACGTGCGAACATGCGGAACCGTCAACTCTCCGTGTCGACGGTCGTCCGCTCGGACGTGCTGACGGAGCGGCTCGAACACCCCATCGCGACGGGGAACTGGGTCGGGGGACGCTCCGGCGTCTCACAGCTCGTCGACCGGACCGACTACATGGGGGTGTTGTCGCATCTCCGCCGGCTCCGCTCGCCGCTGTCGCGGAGCCAGCCCCACTTCGAGGCACGTGACCTCCACGCGACCCAGTGGGGTCGCATCTGTCCCTCCGAGACGCCGGAGGGGCCCAACTGTGGGCTCGTGAAGAACTTCGCGCAGGCGATGGAGCTGTCACAGAACGTCGAAGACGAAGGGGAACTGAAGCGGGAACTCGCCTCCATGGGCGTCAACGGCATTCCGGGCATCGAGACCGTAAGCGCGCCCGCGGACGACTAACATGAGCAGCCAACGAGAATCCAAGGTGTACGTCAACGGGTCGCTCATCGGGACCCATCCGGAACCGCACGAACTCGCGAACAACGTCCGAGAGGCCCGCCGCCGCGGCGAGATCTCGGAGATGGTCAACGTCTCCGTGAAGGAGGGGACGAACGAAATCATCATCAACGCCGACGCGGGACGCGCCCGTCGACCCCTCTTCGTCGTCGAGGACGGCGAGCCGCTCGTCTCCGACGAGGAGCTCGACGCCGTCGAAGACGGCGAGCTCACCTTCGACGACCTCGTCGACCGCGGCTACGTCGAGTTCATCGACGCCGAGGAAGAGGAGGACATCCTCGTCGCCGTCGAGAGCGACGAGCTATCCGACGACCACACCCATCTGGAGGTGGACCCGCAGCTCATCTTCGGCATCGGCGCCGGGATGATTCCGTATCCGGAGCACAACGCCTCGCCCCGCATCACGATGGGGTCGGGGATGATCAAGCAGTCGCTCGGGCTCCCGGCGGCGAACTACCGCATCCGGCCGGACACGCGCCAGCACCTGCTGCACTACCCGCAGCTGTCGCTGGTGAAGACGCAGACCACCGAGCAGATCGGCTACGACGACCGACCGGCCGCGCAGAACTTCGTCGTCGCCGTCATGTCCTACGAGGGGTTCAACATCGAGGACGCCCTCGTCTTGAACGGCGGCTCCGTGGACCGGGCGCTCGCCCGCTCGCACTTCTTCCGCACCTACGAGGGCGAAGAGCGGCGATATCCGGGCGGACAGGAAGACCGCTTCGAGATCCCCGACGAGGACGTGCGCGGCGCTCGTGGCGAGGACGCGTACACCCACCTCGACGAGGACGGCCTCGTCAACCCCGAAACGCGAGTCGGCGAGAACGACGTGCTGCTCGGGAAGACGTCGCCGCCTCGATTCCTCGAGGAGCCGGACGACATGGGTGGCCTCTCGCCGCAGAAGCGCCGCGAGACGTCGGTGACGATGCGCTCGGGCGAGTCGGGCGTCGTCGACACCGTGACGCTGATGGAGGGGGAGGACGGCTCGAAGCTCTCGAAGGTCTCGGTGCGTGACGAGCGCATCCCCGAACTCGGGGACAAGTTCGCGTCTCGACACGGGCAGAAGGGCGTCGTCGGCCACATCGCCCCGCAGGAGGACATGCCCTTTACCCAAGATGGCGTCGTCCCGGACCTCATCATCAATCCGCACGCGCTGCCGTCGCGGATGACCGTCGGCCACATCCTCGAGATGCTCGGCGGGAAGGTCGGCTCGCTGGAGGGGCGCCGCGTCGACGGCACTGCCTTCACCGGCGAGGACGAGGAAGATCTCCGCGAGACGCTCGTCGAGGACGGCTTCAAGTCCAACGGCAAGGAGGTCATGTACTCGGGCGTGACGGGCGAGAAGATCGAGGCCGAGATCTTCGTCGGCGTCATCTTCTATCAGAAGCTCTACCACATGGTCTCGAACAAGATTCACGCTCGCTCGCGCGGGCCGGTGCAGGTGCTCACGCGCCAGCCCACCGAGGGGCGCGCCCGCGAGGGCGGCCTCCGGGTCGGGGAGATGGAGCGCGACGTGCTCATCGGGCACGGCGCGGCCATGGCCCTGAAGGAGCGGCTCCTCGACGAGTCGGACCGCGAGTTCATCCACGTCTGTGGCAACTGCGGGATGACGGCGGTGGAGAACGTCGAGCAGCGTCGGGTGTACTGCCCGAACTGCGAGGAGGAGACGGACGTTCACGAAGTGGAGATGAGCTACGCGTTCAAGCTCCTCTTGGACGAGATGAAGGCGCTCGGCATCGCTCCGCGCGTCGAACTGACGGATGCGGTGTAAACAATGAGTCAGGGACAAGCACCCAAGCAGATCGGGTCGCTCAGCTTCGGGCTGATGGACCCCGAGGAGTATCGAGAGATGTCGGCCACGAAGGTCATCACGGCCGACACGTACGACGACGACGGCTTCCCCATCGACATGGGGCTGATGGACCCCCGACTCGGGGTCATCGACCCCGGCCTCGAGTGTAAGACGTGCGGCAAACACTCCGGCTCGTGTAACGGCCACTTCGGCCACATCGAGCTGGCCGCGCCCGTCATCCACGTCGGGTTCTCGAAGCTCATCCGCCGGCTGCTGCGCGGCACCTGTCGCGAGTGCTCGCGGCTCTGTCTCACCGACGACGAGGCCGACGAGTTCCGATCGCAGCTCCGGACCACCCGCAGCCTCGGCGAGGACCTCGGCGACGTGACGAAGGCCGCCATCCGGCAGGCCCGCAAGGCGTCGCGGTGTCCCCACTGCGGCGAGAAGCAGTACGACATCCAACACGAGAAGCCGACGACGTACTACGAGGTGCAGGAGGTGCTCTCCGCCGAGTACTCCGAGAAGATCGCCGCCGCGATGGAGGGGCGGCCGATCGGCGACGAAGAGGAGGCCGACGCCGAGGACCGCGAGCCGCTCGCCCCGACCGAGATCGCCGAGCAGACCGGCATCGACGTCTCCCGAATCAACGAGATCATGTCCGGCGACTTCCGCCCGACGAAGGAGGACCGGAAGGCGCTGGAGAAGGCGCTCGACGTCGACCTCACCGAGGAGGACATGAACAAGCTGATGCCCTCGGACATCCGCGACTGGTTCGAGGACATCCCGGACGAGGACATCGAGACGCTCGGCATCGACGCCTCGAAGTCCCGGCCGGAGTGGATCATCCTGACCGTGCTCCCGGTGCCGCCGGTGACGGCGCGGCCCTCGATCACGCTGGACAACGGCCAGCGGTCGGAGGACGACCTCACCCACAAGCTGGTCGACATCATCCGCATCAACCAGCGGTTCATGGAGAACCGTGAGGCGGGTGCGCCACAGCTCATCATCGAGGACCTGTGGGAGCTGTTGCAGTACCACGTCACCACGTTCATGGACAACGAGATTTCCGGGACGCCGCCGGCGCGCCACCGCTCCGGCCGGCCGCTGAAGACGCTCTCCCAGCGGCTGAAGGGGAAGGAGGGCCGCTTCCGCGGCTCCCTCTCCGGAAAGCGCGTCAACTTCTCCGCGCGGACGGTCATCAGCCCCGACCCGACCCTCTCGTTGAACGAGGTCGGCGTGCCGGACCGGGTCGCAAGCGAGATGACCCAGACGATGAACGTCAACGAGCGAAACCTCGACGACGCGCGCCGCTACGTCGCGAACGGACCGGAGAACCATCCGGGCGCGAACTACGTCCGTCGCCCGGACGGTCGTCGGCTGAAGGTCACCGAGAAGAACTGCGAGGAGCTCGCAGAGAAGGTGCAGGTCGGCTGGGAGGTCTCCCGGCACCTCATCGACGGCGACATCGTGATCTTCAACCGGCAGCCGTCGCTCCACCGGATGTCAATCATGGCCCACGAGGTCGTGGTGATGCCGTACAAGACGTTCCGGCTGAACACCGTCGTCTGTCCGCCGTACAACGCCGACTTCGACGGCGACGAGATGAACATGCACGCGTTGCAAAACGAGGAGGCGCGCGCCGAGGCGCGCGTGCTGATGCGCGTCCAAGAGCAGATTCTCTCGCCGCGGTTCGGGGAGAACATCATCGGGGCGATTCAGGACCACATCTCCGGAACCTACCTGCTCACCCACGAGAACCCGCAGTTCAACGAGACGCAGGCGCTCGACCTGCTTCGCGCCACGTCCATCGACGAGCTTCCGCCCGCAGACGGCACCGACGAGGACGGAAAGGCGTACTGGACTGGCCTCACCGTCTTCTCCGAGCTGCTGCCCGACGACCTCGACATGGAGTTCGAGGGAACCGTCGGCGAGCCCGTCGTCATCGAGGACGGAGAGATGCTCGAAGGGACCATCGCGGAGGACGAGGTGGGCGAGTTTGGCGGCGAGATCGTCGACACCATCACGAAGGTGTACGGCAACACCCGCTCGCGGGTGTTCATCAACGAGGTGGCGACGCTCGCGATGCGTGCCATCATGCACTTCGGCTTCTCCATCGGCATCGACGACGAGTCGGTCGACCCGGACGCCGAGGCGCAGATTGCCGAGGCCATCGAGGGCGCCTACGAGCGCGTCGAGAAGCTCATCGAAACGTACGAGGCCGGCGAGCTCGAGTCGCTGCCGGGCCGCACCGTCGACGAGACGCTCGAGATGAAGATCATGCAGGCGCTCGGTCGCGCACGCGACTCGGCGGGCGACATCGCCGACGAGCACCTCAACGAGGACAACCCGGCGGTCGTGATGGCCCGCTCCGGTGCGCGTGGGTCGATGCTGAACCTCACGCAGATGGCTGCCTGCGTCGGCCAGCAGGCGGTCCGCGGCGAGCGAATCAACCGCGGCTACGAGGACCGCACCCTCAGCCACTACCGGCAGAACGACCTCTCTGCAGACGCGCACGGCTTCGTGGAGTCCTCCTACCGACAGGGGCTCGACCCCCGAGAGTTCTTCTTCCACGCGATGGGCGGCCGCGAGGGGCTCGTCGACACGGCGGTCCGCACCTCGAAGTCTGGCTACCTACAGCGCCGGCTCATCAACGCGCTCTCCGAGCTGGAGACGCAGTACGACGGCACCGTCCGCGACACCGGCGACAACATCGTGCAGTTCGAGTTCGGCGAGGACGGCACCTCGACGACGCAGGTCGCCCACGACGAAGAGAACCCCATCGACGTCGACGATATCGCGGCCCGCGTGATGGACGCGGAGTTCGACTCGGAGACGGACCGCGAGTCGTTCCTCCGCGGCGAGACGCTGGAGACGAACCTCTCGGAGCACCAGGACACCTGGCGCACCGGCGCCGGCACCCCGGAGGTGGAGTCGGATGACTGAGGTCTCCGCGGACGTCCGCGCGGTCGTCGAGGACACGGAGCTCCCGAAGCGGCTCCGCGAGGAAGTGTACCGCGTCGTCGACGAGCGAGACGCGAGCGTCGAGGAGGCGACCGACATCGCCACCGCGGTCGAGTCGCGGTATCTCGACACGCGCGTCGACCCGCTCGACCCCGTCGGCACCGTCTCCGCGCAGTCCATCGGTGAACCCGGAACCCAGATGACGATGAACACGTTCCACTACGCCGGCGTCGCCGAGATCGACGTGACCCAGGGGCTGCCGCGGCTCATCGAGCTGGTGGACGCCCGGAAGACGCCGGACACGCCGACGATGCACGTGTTCCTCGACGAGGAGTACGCGACGGACCGCGAGAAGGCCCACGAGGTCGTCTGGCGCCTCGAGGCGACGCGGGTGCTCGCGCTCGGTGACGTGTCGACGAACGTCGCCGACATGATCGTCAGCGTCGACCTCAACGAGGACACGCTGCGCGAGCGGTGGCCGACCTACGACGACCTCGACGAGATCGTCATGGAGGTCGCCGACATCATCGAGTCGAACCTCGGCGTGGAGACGACCCGTCCCGACCGGACGACCATCGAGTTCGGCCCGGACCAGCCCTCCTACCGCGAGCTGCTCCAGCTCGTCGAGGAGCTGCGCGACATCGTCTTCAAGGGGATCGAGGACGTGTCGCGGGTCGTCATCCGCAAGGAGGAAGTCGAGTCCGGCGACGAGGAGTTCGTCCTCTACACGGAGGGGTCGGCGTTCAACAAGGCGCTGAAGATCGAAGGCGTCGACCCGACGCGGACGACGTGTAACAACATCCACGAGATCTACCGGAGCCTCGGCGTCGAGGCTGCCCGCGAGACGCTCATCAACGAGACGCGCAACACCCTCGAAGAGCAGGGCCTCGACAACGTGAACGTCCGCCACCTGATGCTGGTCGCGGACATCATGACGAACCGTGGCGAGATCGAGTCCATCGGCCGCCACGGCATCTCCGGCAACAAGGAGTCCGTGCTCGCGCGCGCCGCCTTCGAGGTGACGGTGAACCACCTGCTCGACGCCGCCATCCACGGCGAGGTCGACGACCTCAACGGCGTCACGGAGAACGTTATCGTCGGCAAGCCGATCAAGCTCGGCACCGGCGACGTCGATCTCCGGATGGGGTCGCGGAAGACCTCGCCCGGCAGCGCGGACGACTGACCGGCTCTCCGGGCACCGGCTGTTTTTATCGCCGCGCGTCCAACGGCGCGTGTGATTCGGCTCTCCGACGAGGCTCGACAGCTCATCGCCTTCTTCGAGGAGGAGTCCGGAGCGACCGTCCGCGACTGCGTGATCGCGGGTGGGGAGCAATCCGACGCTGAAGACGCTCGGGTCGTCTTCGTCGTCGCGCCCGGCGAGATGGCCGACGCCATCGGCCCGCAGGGGCGGACCGTCTCTCGGGTCGAAGAGCGAGTCGGCAAACGGGTCGAGCTCGTCGAGGACGCCGACGATCCGACGACGTTCGTGGCGAACGCGCTCCGGCCGGCCGCGGTGTACGACGTAACGATTCGTGATCGGGAGACCGAGGACGGGACGGAGACGGTCGCGTACGCCGCGGTGAATGCCGCGGACTTCGGCGCGGCCATCGGCAGCGGCGGGCGCAACGTCGAGATGGCAGAGCGGCTGGCTGCGCGCCACTTCGACGTCGACGCGGTGACGCTCGTCCCCGAACCCGACTCCGTCATCGAGGCCGTCGCCGACGAGACTGGTGTGGAGCCGGCCGACGCGCTGTTCGACCACGACGACCGCCGGGTGGTCGTGCTCGTGCCGTCGGGAACCCGCGAGGACGTGGCGACGGTGCGCCGGTCGCTCCGAGAGCGACTGGGGTGGCCGCTCGCGGTCGTCGAGTACGCGAGCGAGCCGGCCGAACTCGTCGCGAATGCGCTGGCGCCGGCCGAGGTGGCGAACGTGACCGTGAGTGCAAGCGGCGTCGCGTACGTCGAGGTGCCGGAGTCGGACCGCGGGCTCGCCATCGGCGCCGACGGGACGCGCATCCGGCTGGCGCGGCTGCTCGCCGCGGAGTACTGTGGGCTCGACGACGTGGAGCTGACGTAGGGGGCGGAACCGTTCCCGAAGCGGCGGCGTGCTGTTCGGTGTCCATTCCGCGTTGATTTAGGGGCCCGCGTCGGATACCACATACACACACATGAGCGACGACGTGCGCGAGGACGACGGGGAGTGTGCCGACGAGTTCACGCCGCGGGTTCGCGTCCGCCTCGGACACGATCACGGACGATGACCCGGTGTTGGCTCGTCGAGCGTTCGTACGACGACCGCGATCTGGTGAGCCTCGTGTACGCTTCGCCCGACGGCGAGCGCGCCGTCCGCAAGGAGGTGCCGATGTCGGCCATCGCCAACGGGAGCGTGACCGTCACGGCCGCAAAGGAGATCGCGGAGTCGAACCTCGAACCGGTCGACGACGGGGACGTCGAGCGCTACCGCGCGGAGGGTGATCGCGTCCGCGCCGACCACGCGCCGGACGACCAAATATAGGGCTGTTGGCCGACCTGTTGTGTGAAACCCTTTATGAGGTCGGGCAGAAGGCGGGGTATGTCCGCGATCGAACTGTCCGGCGTCACCAAACGGTACGGTGACGTCGTCGCCCTCCGCGACCTCGACATGAGCGTCGAATCCGGGGAAGTGTACGGCTTCCTCGGGCCAAACGGCGCCGGGAAGTCGACCACAATCGACGTGTTGCTCGACTTCGTCCGCCCGACGGAGGGGGACGTCCGTGTGCTCGGCCACGACGCGCGCTCGGAGAGCGTCGCCGTCCGCGAACGCTGTGGCGTGCTCCCCGAGGGGTTCGACACCTACGACCGGCTGACCGCCCGCCAGCACGTCCGCTTTGCCGTCGAGTCGAAAGAGGCCGACGACGACCCCGACGCGCTGTTAGAGCGGGTCGGGCTCGGTGACGCAATCGAGCGACGCGCCGGCGGCTTCTCGAAGGGGATGACCCAGCGGCTCGCGCTGGCGATGGCGCTCGTCGGCGAGCCGGACCTGCTCATCCTCGACGAGCCCTCGACCGGCCTCGACCCGAACGGCGCCCGCGAGATGCGGACCATCGTCCGCGAGGAGGCCGACCGCGGCGCGACGGTGTTCTTCTCCTCGCACGTGCTCGGTCAGGTGGAGGCGGTGTGCGACCGCGTCGGCATTCTCCGGGCGGGGGAACTCGTCGCCGTCGACTCCGTGGCGGGGCTCCGCGAGAAGTCCGGCGCCGGCGCCCGTCTCGAGATACAGACGACCGACGCGGACGAGGCTGCCGTTGAGGCCGCGGGCGCCGTCGCCGGCGTCTCCGAGGCGCGCGCCGAGGGCGACCGGCTGGTCGTCACCTACGAGGGGGACGCGAAGATGGACGTGGTGAACGCCATCGAGGCGTCGGGCGCGACCGTGGAGGACTTCACGACGAGCGAGGCGTCGCTGGAGGACGTGTTCGCCGCGTACACGGAGGGGGAGCGATGATCGACCCGGACTCCGTGCGGGCGGTCGCACGCAAGGACTTCGAGGACGCCGTTCGGTCGCGGGCGCTGCTCGCGCTCGGCGGCGTCTTCGTCGTGTTCTTCGCCGCGGCGGCGTTCCTGTTCACCGACCAGATCGGCAACGCGGTCCAACAACAGCAGGGACAGGGCCCGCCGATCACCTCGAGCAGCTTCCTCCGGGAGCTGACGAACGTGACGCGACTGCTCGTCCCGCTGACGGGCGCGGTGCTCGCGTACGCGTCCGTCATTGGCGAACGCGAGTCCGGGACGCTGAAGCTGCTCCTCTCGCTGCCCCACTCTCGGTTGGACGTGCTCGTCGGGAAGCTCATCGGCAGGAGCGGCGTGCTCGCACTCCCGGTGATCCTCGGCCTGTTCGTCGCGGTCCCGACGTTCGCGGTCGCCGATATCACCTTCGTGGCCGGCGACTACCTCCTGTTCACGCTGCTCACCGTTCTCGTCGGGCTGACGTTCGTCGCCATCGGGCTCGGCGCCAGCGCCGCGGCCGACTCCTCGCGGCGCGCGGTCGTCGCCACGTTCGTCCCGTTCGTCGTCTTCTCGCTGCTGTGGGGGCAGGTCGCGAGGCGGGCCGCGACGACGCTACGCGATCAGCTCGAGCTGGGGCAACAGGCGACGCTGGAGGCGTACTTCGCCGCACGGGCCGTCAATCCCATCGCCGCCTACCAGATGGTCGCCTCGAACGTCGGCTCGCCGCAGGCACAGCTGTCGCTGTTCTCTCCGCCGACCCGGCAGAGCTACGTCCAGCAGTTCGGCGAACTCCCCGTCTATCTCACGGACGGCGCGCTCGTGGCAGTCCTCGTCGCGTGGATCGTCCTCCCGGTCGCGGTCGGCTATCTCGTCTTCGAGGCGAGCGATCTGTAACCACGGTCGTGGATACATTCGCTCCCGACGGAACCGAAACCCACATACTCGCACAACCGCGCATAGGCGTATGAACCGCGCAGAGAAGGCCGCCCTCCAGCTGCAGGCCGTCGACGTGCTGCGCACGCTGAAGGAGACGCGGACGTACGACGAGCTCGCCGCGGAGACCGGCCTCCCCGCCGGCGACCTGAACCGTTACGTCAACGGGCACGTGCTCCCCGGCGTCGACCGCGCCGAGGCAGTCGTCGACGGCGTCGGACGAGAGACGCTGGAGGCGGAGCTGGAGGCGCGCATCGAGCGCGACGACGACGGCTACATCGACAACTCGCGTGTCGTCTTCGACCAGTCGCTGCTGGAGCTCGTCGCGCCGGTCGCCGCCGCGGCGTTCGAGTTCGAGCGTCCGGACGTGGTCCTGACCGCGGCGACGGACGGCATCACGCTCGCGGCGGCGATGGCGAGCCACTTCGGGGCGACCGTCGCCTACGCGAAGAAGTCGAAGGAGACGGCCGTCGAGGAGTTCATCGAGTCGCGCCAGCGGCTCGCCTCCGGCATCGAGCTCACCTACTATCTGCCGGCCGACGCCGTCGACGCCGGCGACCGCGTGCTCGTCGTCGACGACCTCATCCGCTCCGGGGAGACCCAGGAGCTGCTGCTCGACATCGCCGAGGGGGCGGGCGCGGACGTGGTCGGCGTCTTCGCGCTCATCGCCGCCGGCGAAGAGGGCATCGAGCGGGCGCGAGACCGGGTGACGGCACCCGTCGGCGCGCTCGCCTCGCCGTAACCGGCGAGCGCCCGCGGCCGCGCGGCGGAACCTACACGTTCGTGTATACCGACTCCGCTTAGAGGACAAATATTAACACGACCCTGGTCGCAGGGATGACCAGGTTATGGGTATCCGCGACAGCGTGGCCGGCTACTTCGGCTTCGACGAACACGGTACCGACCTCCGAACGGAGGTGCTCGCGGGGTTCACGACGTTCCTGACGATGAGCTACATCGTCGTCGTGAATCCGGCGATTCTCTCGAACGCCATCTCCATCCAGGGCGTCTCCGACGCCCGGACGTTCCAGATGATCGCGGTCGTGACGCTCATCGCGGCCGCCGTGGCGACGATGGTGATGGCGCTGTACGCGAACCGCCCCTTCGGGCAGGCGCCCGGCCTCGGCCTGAACGCCTTCTTCGCGTTCACCGTCGTGCTCACGCTCGGCGTCCCGTGGCAGACGGCGCTGGCGGCCGTCGTCGTCGAGGGGGTCATCTTCATCGTCCTCACGGCCGTCGGCGCCCGCGAAGCCATCATCCGGCTGTTCCCCGAGCCCGTGAAGCTCGCGGTCGGCGCCGGTATCGGCCTCTTTCTCGCCATCATCGGACTCATCGAGATGCACGTCGTCGCCCGTGACCCGGCGACGTTCATCACCTTCAACCCGGTGCTCGCGACGGACCCGGTCGCGATCCTGTCCGTCGCGGGGCTGTTCCTCACGCTCGCGCTGTACGCCCGCGGCGTCCGCGGTTCCATCATCATTGGCGTCATCCTGACGACGCTGGCCGGCTACGCCGTCGACGCCCTCGGCTACACCGGCGAGGGTGCGCTCACGGCCGCCGAGACGTTCGGCGTCGCGCTGAAGACGCCGGTGCCCGTCGCGCCCGACGTCCCTATCGTCTACGCGGCGTCGAGCTACAACATCGCGCCGCTGGCCGGGGCGTTCATCGACGGGCTCCAGCGGGTCGAGCCGTTCACGTTCGCGCTGATCGTGGTGACGTTCTTCTTCGTCGACTTCTTCGACACCGCCGGGACGCTGACCGGCGTCTCACAGATCGCCGGCTTCCTCGACGAGGACGGCAACCTCCCGGACATCGACGAGCCGCTGATGGCCGACGCCGTCGGCACGACCGTCGGCGGGATGCTCGGCACCTCGACGGTGACGACGTACATCGAGTCGGCGACCGGCATCGAGGAGGGTGGCCGAACGGGGATGACGGCGCTCGTCATCGCCCTCCTCTTTCTGGCGTCGCTCGCGGTCGTCCCGCTCGCGGCGGCCGTCCCGACGTACGCCTCTCATCTCGTGTTGGTCGTCGTCGGGCTGATCATGCTCACCAACGTCGCGGAGATCGCGTGGGACGACGTCACCTTCGCGATTCCGGCGGGACTCACGATCCTCGTGATGCCGTTCACATTCTCCATCGCGTACGGCATCGCGGCCGGCATCGTCTCCTACCCGGTCGTGAAGGCCGCGGCCGGAGAGGCCGAGGACGTCGCGGCCGCACAGTGGGTGCTCGCCGCGCTGTTCGTGCTCTACTTCGTCGTCCGGACGGGGGGGCTGGTCGTCGGCCTCGCGGGCTGACGGCTCCGACGGACGACGCGGTCGCGAGGTTCCGGCCGCACTCGCAGGGGCACATCAGACAGCGGTGTAGCGGAAATCCAGTCGAGTATCAGTAACTTAAAGCGACCATAGCACTGGAATTCCGGTAATGGTCACCCTCGGAACGGCGAGCGCAGCACCCGGCGAGCGAGACGTCGGGGGCCTGCCGGTCGGCGAGGCTCGCGACGGCTCCGAGGTGGCGCTTCCCGTCTGTGTAGTCAACGGCGAGCGCGACGGGAAGACTCTGTACGTGCAGGCGGTCTCCGACGGCGACGAACTCAACGGGTTGGGCGTCGTCCAGCGGGTCGTCCCGCGGCTCGACCCGAGCCAGCTCTCCGGGACGATACTCGTCGTCGGCATCGTGAACTGGTACGGCTTCCAGGTCGCGAAACACCGCAACCCCATCGACGACACGAAGCTGAACCGCGCGTATCCGGGCGACGAGGGCGGCACCGCCTCGGAGCGCATCGCGGACGCCACCTTCTCGGCGGCCGTGGGTGCCGACCTCGCCTTGGACCTCCACCAGGGCTCGACGAGCCGGATGATAAACGAAGTCCGCGTCCGCTGTGGGCGTCGCCACCGGCTCCATCGGGAGTGTCTCGAGCTCGCGAAGACGTTCGACTGCGGCTACGTGCTCGACCAGAAGGGGCCGGACGGCCAGCTCGCACGGGCCGCGCCCGACGAGGGCGTCCCGACCATCGACCCCGAGCTCGGCGGCGCCGTCGGCTGGGACGAAGAGTCCATCCGGCTCGGCGTCCGGGGGACGATGAACGTCCTCACCGAGTACGGCTTCCTCGACGGCACCGTCGAGCCGAACACGCAGGTCCGCGCCGGCGGCTTCGATCAGTACGGCTCGCCTGCCGGCGGGCTGGTCTCGCTCGTCCCCGACCTCGGCGACGAGGTGGAGCGCGGCGAGACGCTGTTCGAGGTGACCGATCCCTTCGGCACGGTGAAGGAGACGGTGACCGCCGACGGCGACGGCATCTTCTGGCGCTCTCGGCGCCTCCCGCAGGTGGCGACCGGCGAGTACGTCTGCTCGGTCGCGACCGACATCGACTCCTACTGACGGCTCACCGGTCCGGTCGCTGCGGCCGTCGGAGCCGGACCGACACCGACAAGCGCCGACCGCCCGCAGCTCCCCCATGCTCGCGTGTAGCTCCTGTGGCGCCACGTACGCGGACCGCTGGCGCTGCACCTGCGGCGCGCCGCTCGACTTCGCCGAGCAGCCGCTTCCCGACGGGTCACCCGAGGTCGACGCGACCCGCGGGCTGTGGGCGTTCGAGCCGTTTCTGCCGACCGGCCCGGAAGTGACGCTCGGTGAGGGATTCACCCCGACGACCCGGAGCGAGACGTGGGACTGCACGTTCAAGCTGGAGTACGTGTTCCCGACGGGATCGTTCAAGGACCGCGGCGCGACGGCGACGCTCTCGCGGGCTGCGGCGCTCGGCGTCGACCGCGTCCTCGAGGACTCCTCGGGGAACGCGGGCGCGGCCATCGCCACCTACGCGGCCCGCGCCGGCATCGACGCCCGCATCTACGTCCCGGCGTCGGTGACGGCGTCGAAGCTCCGCGCAATCGAGCGGGCCGGCGCGGACGTGGTCCGCGTCGAGGGGAGCCGCGAGGCGGTCACTCGGGAATGTATCGACGCTGTCGAGCGGGGGGAGGGCTGGTACGCGAGCCACGCGTGGAACCCCGCCTTCTTCGCCGGAACGGCGACGTTCGCCTACGAGGTGGCCGCACAGCGCGACTGGTCCGTCCCCGACGCCGTCGTGACGCCGCTCGGCCACGGCACCCTCTTTCTCGGCGCGTACCGCGGCTTCCGAGCGCTCCGCGAGGCCGGCTGGACCGACTCGATGCCACGGCTGCTCGGTGCGCAGGCGGCGGGGTACGCCCCGTTCGCCGAGGCGCTACACGGCCCGTCCGACGGCGAAAACGAGGTTGCAGACGGAATCCAGATCCGCGAGCCCGCACGACAGGACCAGGTGCTCGACGCCATCGAGACGACCGACGGCGACGCTATCTCCGTCTCCGAGGCCGCCGTCGAGTCGACGCTCGACCGCCTCCACGCGAACGGGTTCTACACGGAGCCGACGTGTGCGGTCGCGCCCGCCGCTCTCGAAACCTACCGCGAGCGGGGTATCCTCGACGACGGCGACGACGTGGTCGTGCCGCTGACGGGGAGCGGGCTGAAGGGCTAATCGGACACGCCTGAGAGTTATCCGTGTCACAGGTGTTCGGAGCGTATGGTCGTCTTCGACGCCGAGTTTTGCCCCTACTGCGGAGAGCCACTGACGCCGGCTGGTGACCACTACCGCTGTCCCGCCTGTCCACGGATGGTCTTCCGGAACCCGGTGCCTGCGGTCGCCGTCACCGTCGTCGACGGCGCCCGCGTCCTCGCCGTCGAGCGGGCCACCGACCCGTGGAAGGGCGAGTGGTCGACGCCGGGGGGCCACATCGAGCGCGACGAGGAACCGGCCGCCGCCGCGGCGCGCGAACTACGCGAGGAGACGACCGTTCGGGTCGAGCCGGCCGCGCTCGAACCTGTCGGCGGGCGGACGCTCCCGCCGCGAGACGGGAAGCACGTCGTGACGATAGAGTACGCGGTGCGGCGAGCGGCCACCGTCGGCGAGCCGTCCGCGGGCGACGAAACCAGCGCGGTGGCGTGGGTCCATAGCGAGCGGTTCCCGGAACACGGCCCCGGAACGCCCTCGTTCGTCCGCGAGCGGGTCGACGACGCGCTCGCAGCGCTCGGCTCGACGTGAGCTACCGTTCCGGGTGGGTCGGCGCGTCGAAGCCGCCGCGGACGAGCGGCTTGGCGACGTGGCGACGAGCCGTCGGCGGCACCTCGTACCAGCCGCGCTCGAGAGTGCGGTCGACCGACCGCTCGACCTTCCCGGGTGCGGTCGTCCCGCAGTCGCCCCGGCAGCGGTACCCCTGCGTTCGGCCGGCGGACTCCATCCGCCGGCCGCAGTCGGGACACGACGGCGTGACTCGCTCGGTTCGGACGAGCGAGCGGACGGCGACCTTCTCCAGTTTCAGCGTGCCGTCGGTCACCTCCCCGCAGAGGGTCAGCTCGTCGCCGACGCGGAGCGCGCGCACCCGGTCGCGGAACCGGCCGGTCGGCGCGAACGCCGCACAGTCGAGTGGCGTCGCGGCGTCGGCGTCCGCAGCGCCGACTCCGAGAAAGACGTGGCCGCCCTGCCGGGTCTCCGGGGGGCGGGCGACCGTCGCGTCGAGCCGGTAGCCGCGGCCGTCCCGAACCGCCGAAAGTGTCCCGTCGGCGAGGTGGGCGTCCGTCCCCTGGTTCGTCGTGAACGTCACGCGGCGCTCGACGGCCTCCGACTCGACGGCAGCCGCACACGCGCGCGTCGCGTCGGGGTCGTCGCCACGAATCCCGTGGAGCACCGGCCCGGGCGCGTTCGGAACGGCCACGGGCTCGCCGGTTCCCCGGTCGACGGTGTCCCACACGGTCGGATACCACTCCTCGGCGGCCGCGAACAGCGAGTCGGCGTCCACGTCCCGGGGCGTCCCCCACCGGTCGCGCTCGCGATAGCTGATGGTCTCGTAAGTGGGGTCGAGCCCCGCCCGCTCCCACGCACGGGGTGCGCCGACAGCCGCGAGCGCGCCGACGAGACCCTGCCCGGTCCCCCAGGATTCGGTCAGATAGCCGTGGCGCAGGCAGCGGTCGCGCGCCTCGTCGGGGTCGAGTAGCTCGCGCATCGCGCGGGCAGTCCACGCGGCGACGGCGTCGGGAACGTCTCTCGGGGTGCCCGGCGCGACGACGACGCCAGGGTTCGTGCGGTCGTCTGCAGTCATCGCCTCCCGGTCGACGACGGCGCGAGCGGCCGCGAGCGCGCGCTCCGGCGGCGCGTCGACGGCGAGCGCGAGCGCGGCGTTCCCACGGGTCTTGTGTGGCACCGCAGGGTTGAGCCTGACGAGGAACATCGACGAGGCGCCGAGTCGCTCGGCGACGAGCGCGGCTGCGTACGTCGTACACATCCCGCGCTCGCGGGAGTCGGTGTCGTCGAGGGCGACGACGGTCATACGCACACTGACGCGAGCATGATAAAGCCCCTTTCGCTCGGCGCCGGAACCGCAGGACGCGAATATCGCTCGCCACAACGTATATATCCGAGGAATAGCTTACTCCTACTATGTCGCGGCAAGCACTGGTGGGAAACGTCACCGCGATGCTCGAGGACGCGGGCTTCGCCGTCAGCGACCGCATCGCGGTCCGCCCCAAGAGCTTCGACCTCGCGGCGCGGCGCGGCGAGGACGTCCTCTTGGTGAAGGTGCTCGCCAACGTGGACGCGTTCGACGCGGCCACCGGCGCGGAGATGCGCCGGCTCGGTCACTACCTCAACGCGACGCCGATGGTGTTCGGGCTCCGGACGCGCGACGAGGAGCTCAAACCCGGCGTCGTCTACTTCCGCCACGGCGTCCCCGCCGTCTCGCCGGACACCGCCGTCGACCTCTTCGTCGAGGGGGTGCCGCCGCTCATCTACGCGGCGCCGGGCGGACTCTACGTGAACATCGACGGCGAGGTGCTCGCGGACGCTCGCGAGGAGCGCGACTGGTCGCTCGGCCAGCTCGCCTCGGAGCTGGGGGTCTCCCGGCGCACCGTCTCGAAGTACGAGGACGGGATGAACGCCTCCGTCGAGGTGGCCGCCCGCCTCGAGGAGGTGTTCGACGAGCCGCTCGCCTCTCCCGTCGACGTGCTCGACGGGGCCGACGAGCTCCGGGACGGCGAGCCCGAACCCGACGAGCCGGAGCCGGACCCCTCCGACGAGCCCGTCGTCACGGTGCTGACGAAGGTCGGCTACACCGTCCACCCAACCCAGCGCGCCCCGTTCAAAGCCGTCTCCGAGGACGACGATCCCACGGACTCGCTGCTCACCGGCCACTCGGAGTTCACCCGCACCGCCGAGAAGCGCGCGCGCATCATGTCCTCGCTCGGCGACATCACCCGGACCCGCTCCGTCTACGTCGTCGATCGCGCGAGCCGCGAGAACGTCGAGGGAACCGCGCTCGTCGAGCGCGAGGAACTCGACGACGTCGAAGACGCCGACGAGCTCCGGGATCTCATCTACGGCCGGGTCGATCGCGATCCGGCGCCGGAGTCAGCCTGACAGGACCGTGGCGACCGCCGCCGCGACCCGGCCGCGAGCCCGGTACAGTTCCGCACTGCTCCACGCGAACAGGACGGCGAGCGCTGCGGCCGTCGAGAGGAACGCCCAGCCGGTCATCCACACCGGCTTCACCCACGGGACGACGTGGCGCCACGTCGTCGCGAGCGCGCCGAGTCCGAGGCCGTCGAGCACTGCCGGTGGGCCGCCGGAGATATCGCTCGGCACCGGCGGGTCGTTCGCGCTCCCCGCGAGCGCGTACTCGCCCGCGTAGCCGGCGTCGGCCATCGTCGGCGAGCGGGCTGAGCCGCCGGTCCAGTCGGCCGAGCCGTTCGTCGCGCCCAGCCGCTCGGCGTCGTACGGCCCCCACGTCGCGTAGTACTCCCAGACGACCTCTCCCTGAGGTGTCACCTCGACGACGCGGTGGTTCAGCGAGTCGGTGACCAGCGTGTTCCCGTTCGGGAGGCGGTCGGCGTCGCGGGGCCACGTCAGCCCGCCGTCGACGCCGAGCGTCCACGTCCGCTCCCACGAGCACGCCGCGTCGGGTGCCGTCATCGGGTCCCGCTCCCCGCAGTCGCGGCGGTACTCGACGACGCGGTCGTTGCCCGAGTCGGCGACGAGAATCGTCGGGGTCCCGTCGTCGCTCACGAGCCAGTCCGGGTTGTGCTGCTCGGCGAGCACGTCGTGGTCGTCGTCGGCCCCGAGCCGCATCTCGATCCGGTCGGTCGTCCGATTGACGACGAGCACCTGATCGAAGTTCCGCGGCGACACCAGCAGCCGGTGCTCGTCGATCACGTCCACGTCGTTGACGTGGGTCCAGTCGTCGTCGAAGCCGCCCGCGGTGTCGTTCGGAAAGTGGTCGCGGAAGCGCCACTCCCAGGTCGTCTCTCCGGTCGTGCGGTTGTAGACGAAGACGCGGTCGTTCGAGACGCCGTCGGCGTTGTTGCGCATGTTCGCGACGACGAGGTCGCCGTTCGGGAGCAGGTCCACGTCGTGGGTGTCGTGGATGTCGAACCGCTCGGTCCAGACGACCGCTCTCGTCTCGGGGTCGAGCTCGGCGACGACCGTCCGCTCCGAGTTGGTCGAAACGACGAGCAGGTTGCCGTTCGCCAGGGCGTCGACGTCGTAGAACCACTCGGAGCCGATGGCCTCGCCGCCGAACTGCCACGCGAACGTCCCGTTTCCGTGGATGGCGGCCAGCCGCGCCGGCTTCTTTGCGGCCCCCTGCCCCTCGAAGTGGAACCCCTGCACCCCGACGACCGTCGCGGTGTCCGCCGGCTCCTCGACCGTGCCGGGTTCGAGTTCGCCCGGCGACGCGGTGAACGCCGCAACTCCTGGGGGGACGAGCAGCCCGCCCGCGAGCGCCGCGGCGGCGACGCGGAAACGCGTCTGGCGGGAGGGGTTCACACCGGAACGCCCGACGCGAGCGTTCTACCTCTTGCGGTTTTCCGCGAGCGGTCGCGCCGGTTTCCGAACCCATTTGCCGGTGCTCCGCCTACTGTGACGCGTGTCACAGGAGCCACCTGAGCGGCCGGGGGCAGCGCGGTTCGCGGCGGCGCTCGGCGTGCGGCGCAACGCGGCCGTTGGCTTCGCGCTCGGCGTCGCCGTCGCTGCGTTCTTCACCTACGGCGCGATCACGGGCCCGGCCGACGCCTACTCCGACGCGGCGTATCTCGCGCTCGGCTTCGTCCTCGCCGTCGGCGTGGGGCTGCTCGCGACACTCCTCTTCACTGCCGGGAGCGCCGTTCGGCTCGCTCGCGAGCGCTAGCTCGTCAGCTCGTCCATCCGCTCGGCGCCCGCGCGGGTTCCCTTTGCGATGAGCACGTCGCCGCCGTGGAGCGCCGTGTCCGACCCCGGCGAGACGACCCAGCCGGCCTCCTTGCCGGAGGGAGCACGCGACTCGTCGCCGCGGCGGACGGCGATGACGCGCATTCCCGTCTCCGTCTTGACGGCCACCTCACCGAGCGTCGTCCCGTCGAGCCGGCTTCCGGCGGTCACTTCGTAGCGGGCGAGTATCTCGTCGGACTCGAGCACCGCCTCCTGGATGACCGGATGAGTGCCGAGCCCTCGAAGCACCCCCTCGCTGATCTCGAGGGCGGCGTCGGAGATGACCTCCGTCGCGGCCGCGAGGTGGACCAGTCCGCGCAGCGACACCGGGTCGTCGACCTCAGCGGCGGCCCGCAGCGTCCACGCCTCGAAGCGGGACTGCAACGCATCGACCTCGGCCTCTAGCTCCAGCACCTCCTCGGCGAGCCCGTCGTCGTCGAAGAGGACGGCGCCGTACGCGAGATCGACGGCGAGCTCGGAGATGTCCTTCATCAACACGACGGAGTCCATCGCGCGGTCGAGGTCGGCGGAGGGCTCCGCGGGCGGGGCGGGCGGCTCGTAGCCATCGCCGGTGAGCCGTTCATACACCGAGGCGATGCCCTCGTCCGGCCCGCGGAGCAGCGTCACGTCGCCGGCTTCGAGCGTCGTCTCCGCGTTCGGGTCAGTGAGCCAGTCCCCCGAGCGACGGACGGCGATGACGCGGACGCCCGTCTCGGTTTCGAGATTCACCTCGCCGAGTGGCCGGCCGGCGAGCGACGAGTCGGCGACGACGCCAGCGCGGACGAGCGTCTCCACAGACTCTGGGAGCGCGGCGCGCATCGCCTCCGGGAGTCCGATGTCCTCGAGGACGATTTTGGCGATGTCGCCGGCGGCGTCGGAGATCTTCTCTGCGGCGCCGACGACGCCGAGGACGGGGGCGAGCGCCTCCGCGTCCTCCGGGTTGCGCGCCGCCATGAGCAGCCCCATCCGGGCGCGAAGCTGGAGCACGTCCATCCGGGACTCGAGTTCGAGCACCTCCTCTGCGACCGTCGACGAGCGGAGCAGCACGGCCGAGTACGAGAGGTCGATGAGCAGTTCGGCGGTGTCTTTCATCTCCGCGAGCAGCGACTTCACGCTCACCGGCTCGTACTCGACCTCGCGTGCCATACCCCCGGTAGCCGGGGGAGCGACAAAAGCGTATCCGGCGCCCGGCCGATGAACGTCATGGATATGCGTGAAAGACAACCCTTTTCGTACCGCCACGGAAATCGCACGGTATGTCCGACGAACTCAAGAAGGGGCTCGAGGGTGTTCTCGTCGCCGAGTCGTCGCTCAGTTTCATCGACGGCGAGGCGGGCCGGCTCGTCTACCGCGGCTACGACATCGAGGACCTCGCCCACGAGGCAACCTTCGAGGAGGTCGTCTACCTGCTGTGGAACGGTGAACTGCCGACGCGGGCCGAGCTCGATGCGTTCAACGACTCGATGGTCCCCGAACGGAGCGTCGACGACGAGGTACTCGACGCCGTCGAGGCGCTCGCCGCGGCCGACGAGGAGCCGATGGCCGCGCTCCGGACGCTCGTCTCGTATCTCTCGGCAGAGGACCCCGAGGCGGACGCCGAGGCGACGGACCTCGACGCGTCCCGCCGGAAAGGACGCCGGATCACCGCGAAGATTCCGACCGTACTCGCGGCGTTCGACCGCTATCGGCGGGGCGAGGAGTCGGTCGCGCCCCGCGACGACCTCGGCCACGCCGCGAACTTCCTCTACATGCTCACCGGCGAGGAGCCGGACCCGGTCGCCGCGGAGACGTTCGACATGGCGCTGACGCTCCACGCCGACCACGGGCTCAACGCCTCGACGTTCACCGCGATGGTCATCGGTTCGACGCTCGCTGACGTGTACTCGGCGGTCACGGGCGGCGTCGGCGCGCTCTCCGGCCCGCTCCACGGCGGCGCAAACCAGGACGTGATGGAGCTGCTGCTCGAAATCGACGAAGCTGGCGAGGACCCCGTCGAGTTCGTCGAGCGGGCCCGCGAAGAGCGGGAGGACTGGCGCGTCCCCGGGATGGGCCACCGCGTCTACTCCGTGAAGGACCCGCGTGCGGTCATCCTCGAGAAGAAGTCGAAGGAGCTCGGCGAGAACTCCGGAGACGCGAAGTGGTACGAGATGGCCGACGCCATCGAGACGCACTTCGCCGAGGACAAGGGGCTCGTCGAGAAGGGAATCGCCCCGAACGTCGACTTCTACTCCGGGACGGTGTACTACCAGCTCGGTATCCCGGTCGACATGTTCACGCCCATCTTCGCCATGTCTCGCGTCGGCGGCTGGCTCGGCCACACGCTGGAGTATCAGGCCGAGAACCGCCTCATCCGGCCACGGGCCCGCTACACCGGCCCCGAGAACCTGACGTTCCCCGACGTCGACGAGCGATAGTCGCGCTCGACGACAGAGTCACGACTCCGGCTCCGTTCCTCGTTCCGCCATCATTGCGGCGGCCCGGTCCGCCCACCCGGTGCGCTCGAACCCCCACAGGACGACGAGTCCCATCCACAGGTACGCGGCCCCGACGCCGAGATACGCGCCGACGGGTCCGAAGCCGAGCACCGAGCCGACCAGCCACGATAGCCCGAGGAACAGCCCGAACATCCCCGTCGTCCGCGCGAGGAAGGGGATACGCGTCTCGCTCGCGCCCTGAAGACCGCCGGAGAGCGACGAGAAGCCGACGAGGCCGACGCCGACGAGGCCGTAGACCCGGGCGAACGCCGTGCCGTAGCGCGCGGCTGCCGGGTCCTCGGTGAAGACGCCGACGACGAAGGGGGCGATGACGACGAGCAGGAGGCCGATCGTCCCGACGGTGACGAGCCCGAGTGCGGCGACACCGCGGCCAGCGAAGCGCGCGCCCTCGGAATCGCCGTCGCCGAGAGCCTGTCCGACGAGCACGGACGCGGCGACGTTGTAGCCGCGCGACAGCGGGCCGGTCACCTGCTGGTAGACGCGCCGGCCGATCTGAAAGCCCGCGTTCACCGCCTCGCCCGAGGGGAACCCGAGCAGCAGCGCGTTGAACGGGAACTCCGCGAGGCCGGCCGCGAACCCCTCGGCCACGCGGGGTGCGCTCACCTGCAACAGCTGTTTCGTGATGACGAGCCGTCGCGGCCACGCGAAGCTCGCCTGCGTCCACGAGCTGGCGATGGCGGCGAGCAGCAGCCCCGCCGTGAGCACGTTCGCGGCGGCCGTGGAGACACCGACGCCGACGACGCGGAGCGTCGGCGCGCCGAACAGTCCCAGCCCGAGGACGGCCGAGCCGGCGATGTTCAGCGAGTTCGCGACCACGTTGATGTACATCGGCGTCCGGGTGTCGCCGGTGCCCTGCAGCGACCGCGCGCCGATGAGTGCGACGTGGCGAGCCGGTGCCGTCGCGAAGATGAGCGCGAGATACGTCGAGCCGAGATCGACGACCGCGTCGCTGGCACCGAAGACGCGGATCGCCGGCCGGCCGAGAAACAGCCCGACGAGAACGAACGGGACGCCCGCGAGCGCGCCGACGACGAGCGCCTGCGTGACGGCCTCGTCGCGGCTCGTGTCGGCGCCGGCACCGGTGTCCTGCGAGGAGAGTGCGATGGCGCCCCCGCCGAGACCGAGCCCGACCCGGAGCGGGAACCGCGCGTAGAGGTCGGCGAGGCCGATGGCGACGACCGCGGCCGGCGAGAACAGCGCCGTGACGAGGACGTCGGTGGTCCGCATCGCCGTGCGGAACACCTGCTCCGTCATCACGGGCCACGCCAGCGAGAACACCTCTTTCCAGAGCCGCCGGAGCCGCCCGAAGTCCATCGTCCGCTTCGAGGGGCGACCCTCGTTTCAGGCTACCGGAGTCCAACGCTTTAGCCGGTGGCCGACGACGCCCGTGCATGGACGTGTTCGTCTACGGGACGCTGCTCGACCCACACCAGGCGCTCCGCGTCGTCCCGGACGCGACGTTCGGCCCGAAGGCGACGCTGGCGGGACTCCACGTGGTCGAGTGGCGGTATCGAACGCTGGCGCCGGGGGGCTCGGTCGCCGGACAGCTCCTCTCCACGGAGCAGATCGACGCACTCGACGCGTACGAGGGGGTCGACGAGGGGCTCTACGTCCGGGTCGAGATACCGAGAACCGACGGAGGAAGGGTCGCGGCGTACGTCGGCGACCCCGACCGGCTCGACAGCGGGGCATCTATCGAGTGGCCGGGGGAGGGGCCGCTGGGGGAGCGGGTGGCGCGGTACGTCGACCGCGAGGGGGTCGTCGTCCGACCGGAGTAGCGAGCAGGCGGCCCGCGGCGAGACGGCGACGGATGGGCCACGCAACCGCCGTGGTCCGTCGCCGCGTTCGTCACGTCACGGGCCGGCTGGTCCCGCCTTCGTATATAAACCCTCGCGGCGGCGCGCGCTGGCTCGCAGCCAGGACTGGAGCCAAGACCGTACGAATCGGTTGGGGAAGCGTGCGGCCGATAAGAGCATCCGCGAGGGAAGCGAACGCAGTGAGCGACCGAGCGGTTCACCGAGCGCGACCGGAGGGAGCGAACAAACCCGACGAGCAAAACGGTGCGTCAGAAGGAGACGTTCGTCTCCATCCCCTCGGTGGCGTCCTCGAGACCGTCCTCGGTCGCCTCGTCGGTGAACCCCTCAGAGACGACGCCGAGCGCGTCCTCGAACTCGGAGCGGAACCGCTCGGAGACCTGCCGCGCAGCGGCCTGCGCCTCGATGACCCGGCGATACCGCCGGACCGTCGACGCTGAGACGTCGAGTTCCTCGGCCGCGTCCCCGGTGCTCGTTCCCTCGTCGAGCAGCGTCCGTAGCGCCGACAGCTCGAACGGCGCGTCGCGGTCGCGCTCCCGGACGAGATGGAGGTCGAGGCGGGCGCGCGCGACGGTGTCCCGGGAGACGTCGAGCGCGTCGCCGATCGCCGTGTCCGTCTCGTTGCCATAGTAGCCCCGGACGACGCGGACGAGCGCGTCGTCGTCGAGGCCGGTCGAGAAGTCGTAGCGGTCGCGCATCTCCGTGACGACGGCGCGGACCCGCTCGTCAGCGTCTTTTCGCGTCGGAAGTGAGCCGTGGCCGGCCTCCTGTCGCTCCGTCACGGTAGTGTCGTCGGCGACGTCCATGAAAATGTCACGAAGCTGTTCGGTCTTCTCGTCCATGGCGACCATCTACCTTGTTGAATCCGCTACTTGTGTGTTTCGACGTTTCACGGGTCGTAAACCGATATACAAAAGTGGCTTTACGAGAACCGACGGACGAGATGTACACGACGACACGGGGGCGGTGGCGGTGAGCACTGAGACACAGAACGTCGACCTCGTGGGCGACGAGGTCGTCGGCAACGTCGCGCGCGCTGCGCTGCTCGCGGCGCTGACGGGCGCGTTCGCGTACGTGACGTTTCCGAACCCGGTGTCCCCCACGTCGGTCACGCTGCAGGTACTCGGCGTGTTCCTCGCGGGGCTGCTGCTCGGCCCGGTGTGGGGCGGCGTCTCGATGGCCCTGTATCTCGCCGCAGGCGCGGTTGGGGCGCCGGTGTTCCTCGGCGGCTCGGCCGGCTTCGGGAACCTCGTCGGGAACACGGCGGGCTATCTCTGGTCGTACCCGATTGCGGCGTTCGCCATTGGCCTCGTCGCGTACGGCCGCCTCGACACGAACGCCGACCTCGACGCGGGGCTCCCACGGCTCGTCCTCGCGCTGACAGTCGGTACGGTCATCATCTACGCGCTCGGCGTCGTCGGCCTGATGCTCGTCGGCGGGCTCGGACTCCAGGCGGCCGTCGTCGGCGGGGCGCTGACGTTCATCCCGGCGGAGGCGCTGAAGGCCGTGGTCGCCGTCGGCGTCGTGCGCTCGGGCGCCATCGCCACGTCGTGATCGAGGTCGACGGACTCGTCCACCGCTACGGCGACGCGGCGGCGGTCGACGGCGTCTCGCTCCGGTTCGACGACGGCGAGTACGTCGTGCTAGCGGGAGCGAACGGCTCCGGAAAGACGACGCTCGTCCACCACCTCAACGCGCTACTGGAGCCGGACGAAGGGGAAGTGCGGGTGAACGGTCGCGTCGCGGGCGAGGACCCCGTCGCCGCGCGCACCGCCGTCGGGATGACGTTCCAGGACCCGAGAGACGGCTTCGTCGCCGCGACCGTGCGCGCGGACGTGGCGTTCGGCCCGGAGAACCTCGGACTCGACCGCGGGGAGATCGACCGCCGGGTGGACGCCGCGCTCGACGCCGTCAACCTCGACGACCGCGGCGACGAGCGCATCGACGCGCTCTCCGGCGGCGAGCGGACCCGCGTCGCGGTCGCCGGCGCGCTCGCGATGGAGCCGGACCACCTCGTCCTCGACGAGCCGTTCACCGGGCTCGACTGGCCCGCCCGTCGCGAGGTACTCGCGCGGCTGGATTCGCTCGTCGTCGACGGAACCGGCGTCGTCGTCGTCACCCACGACCTCCGGGACCACCTCGAGCGCGCCGACAGGGTCGTCGTGTTGCGCGACGGCCGGGTCGCGCTCGACGCACCGCCCGACGAGGCGCGCGACCGACTCGCTGCCCTCGACGTTCGCCCGCCGTGAGCTTCCGCTACGAGCCGGGCGACTCGCTCGCCCACCGGCTCGACCCGCGCTCGAAGCTGCTCGTCCAAGTCGGCTTCGCGGCCGCGGCGTTCGCTCACACGACCCCGCGCGGGCTCGCGGTCGCGACCGGACTGACAGCGCTGCTGTTGCTCGCTGCCCGCACCTCTCCGGTCGCCGCGCTCACGGACGTGTGGGTCGCGCTGCCGCTGCTCGTCGCCGGGCCGCTGCTCGAAGGTATAACGCTCACCCCGGTCGGCTTCTCCGTCGCCGAGGCGCGGTTCCCCGCGCTCGCCTCCTATCGGACCGTTCTGTTGTTGCTCGTCGCCGCGGCGTACGTCCGGACGACGCCGGTTCGCGACTCGCGGGCGGCGATACAGCGGACGGTTCCCGGAAAGGTCGGCCAGCTGCTCGGACTCGGCGTCGGCTTCGTCTTCCGCTTCCTCCCGGTCCTCCGGGCGGATCTCTCGCGGATCCGCGAAGCGTCGCGGGCGCGGCTCGGCGAGGAACGCCCCGTCCGCGAGCGGATGCGGCTCGTGACCGTCGGCGGGCTGAACCGCGCGTTTCGCCGGGCCGACACGTTCGCGCTGGCGCTGCGGGCGCGGTGTCTCTCGTGGAACCCGACGCTGCCCGCACTCCGATTCGGCCGGCTCGACGCCCCCGCACTCGGACTCGGCGTCGGCCTCCTCCTCGTCGCCGTCGTGTGAACCGCGAGGACGTCGATGCGCGTTGTGAGAAGATTTAAGCGGCCGCTGTCCCCCCGTTGGGTATGTTCGGCACGGTCCCTCTCCAGACGGGAGAGCAAGTCACGCGAGAGACCTTCTGGGGTGTCTCGCCGGTCGGCGAGGTGGTGTTCTACTACCTCGCCGCCGTCACCATCGTCGTCTTCCTCTACGGCGTCTACGACCGGTTCGCGCGCTACGCCCGCGGCGACGACGACTGGTTCGACCGCCTCGACGACCTCCCCGGCCGGGTCGCCTCGGCGGCGAAGGTCGTCGCCTCGAACGAGAAACAGTTCAACCGCGACATCGTCGGCGGCGTGATGCACGCGTTCATCTTCTGGGGTTTTCTCACGCTGCTCATCGGGACAACCATCCTCGCCATCGACATGGATTTCTATCAGAACCTCACCCAGCTTCTCACCGGCGAGCGCCAGTCGTTCTTCGTCGGCGACTTCTACCTCTCCTACTCGCTGGTGATGGACGCGATGGGGCTCTTGTTCGTCGTCGGGCTCGGCATCGCGCTGTGGCGCCGCTACGTCGCGCGCTCCGAGCGGCTCCACGGGAAACACACCTCGCTCGAGGACGACTTCCTCGTCTGGTCGCTGTTCCTCCTCGGCGTCGGTGGCTACCTCCAGGAGGGGCTACGCATCCTCGGAACCGCCCAGGTCGTCGACGGGAGCGTGCAGTTCATCGGCTTCGAGCAGGTGTCGTTCGTCGGCTGGTTCGTCGCCGACGTGTTGCAGGTGGTCGGGCTGACCCCGGCGATGGCCGCGGCGGCCTACCCGGTGATGTGGTGGTCACACGCCCTGCTCGCGTTCGTGTTCGTCGCCGCCGTCCCGTACGCGAAGCCGTTCCACATGATCTCCTCGTTCGCGAACGTCGTGACCCGCGACGAGAAGGCCGGCAAGCGGCTCCCCGGGGTCCCCGCCGCGCTCGACGCCGACACCGGCGCCGAATCCATCGACTCCTTCTCGTGGAAGGAGCTGCTCGACCAGGACGCCTGCACGAAGTGCGGCCGCTGTTCGTCGGTCTGCCCGGCGAACGCATCGGGGCGCAATCTCGACCCCCGCGACGTCATCCTCGACCTGAAGAGCTACCGCGAGTCCGTCGACGCCGGCGGGGAGACGAGGGAGATCGTCGCCGACGGCGGGGATTCGGTCATCGCCGCCGAGACGATGGAGTCGTGTATGTCCTGTATGGCCTGCATGGACGCCTGCCCCGTCGAGATCGAACACCTGAAGAGCTTCACCCGGCTCAACCGGCAGCTCACCGACCAGGGCGACATCCAGCCGAGCCTCCAGGACGTGTTCCAGAACGTGATGCAGAAGGGGAACACCTTCGGCAACAGCCAGCGCAACCGTGGCGACTGGACCGAGGAGGTCGACGTGGACGTCGCGGACGCCCGCGAGGAGGAGGTGGAGTATCTCTGGTACGTCGGCGACTACCCGAGCTACGACGACCGGAACAAGCAGGTCGCGGCGTCGCTCGCTCGCATCTTCGACGCCGCCGACGTGAGCTTCGGCATCCTCTTCGACGACGAGAAGTACGACGGCAACGACATCCGGCGCGTCGGCGAGGAGTTCCTCTTCGTCGAGCTCGCCGGCCACCACGTCGAGACGTGGAGCGACTGCGAGTTCGAGAAGCTCGTCTGCACTGACCCCCACTCGTACAACACGTTCAAAAACGAGTATCCGGAGGTCGACTTCGCGGAGTTCGCCGACGACCCGATGATGCCGTTCGAGGTCGAGGAGCCGTGGAACGCCGACGGCGAGATCGACGTCTACCACTGGACGCAGGTCGTCGAAGAGCTCGTCGACCGGGACGCGCTCGGCCTCTCTGGGACGGAGCTCGACTACACCGTCACCTACCACGACCCGTGTCACCTCGGCCGCTACAACGACGAGTACGAGGCGCCCCGCGAACTCGTCCGCGCGACGGGCTGTGACCTCCACGAGATGCCGCGCAATCGCGACGACTCGTTCTGCTGTGGCGGCGGGGGCGGCGGGCTCTGGCTCGAACACGACGAGGAAGAGAAGCCGTCGGAGGAGCGGCTCCGCGAGGCGCTCGAAGACACCGACGCCGGCGCCGCCGTCGAGAAATTCGTCGTCGCTTGCCCGATGTGCATGACGATGTACGAGGACGGCCGCAAGACCGGCGACTTCGAGGACGACATCGAGATCGTCGACGTCGCGGAGCTGGTCGTCGAGGCGATCGAGGCGGGCCGCGCGGCCGAGCAGGGCGAGGCCGCGGTCTGAGTGAGCGGGAGCGACCGAGGGGAGCGACACGCGAGCCGCGCGGCCGAGGCGACGGTGTCGGCGAGCGTCGCCGCACCGGCGGACGATTAGCTGTCGTAGCGCGCGCCAGCCCGGCGCGCGAGGCACTCGCGAGCAGTTCGGAAGGCGGGCATCGCGAGCCTTCCGATGGGCGGAAGCCGTGCGACCGACGGAATCGGTTGGGGTGGGGGTGTCGGTCGTGCGGCCACGTGCGGTCACGGTTCGGTTTCCACAGGTTCGTGCGAGCAGGACCCGTTTACAGCATTGGCCCAAACCCCGTCCGGAAACCTCCCGTTTTCGAGCCGAGCCGAACCGCTGTTCCGTCGTCTCGGACGCCCGTCATCCGAAGAAGCGGCCTCCGATCCGTCAGTCCACGTCGTGGTTCGTCTCCCTTTTTCATCCTCCGAACGGAAGATTCGACGGCTTCCCCTCTCGGCCGGTGGCCCCGTAACGATGAAGAGGGCGTAGTATCACGTATCCAATCAGAATTCCCTCGAGAGCACAGCCCGAGAAACGCGACGGCTGAGGGGGGAGTGAACCGAATGAGCCACCGGACGAACGACCCGCGCTGCCCGGAGTGTGGCGAGCCGATCGGCCAGACGGCGACCTACTGTATGCACTGCTCGGCGGATCTCACCGACGAACAGGCGGCCGCGGACGCCGACTCGGACGAATCGTGGGACCGGACGGAAGCCGCGTCGGCTGACGCTCCCGGTGGCGAGGGGACGGCGTCCGGTGCTGGCGACGCGGCCACGGACCTCGGCCGGACCGTCGCCGAGACGGTGGCGGACGGCACGAGGGAGGCGAACAGCGGACAACTGCTGGCTCCGGACGGCCTCGTCGACGACACGCTCACCGCCGCCGTCGGAATCGCGGGCGGAATCGTCATCGGGCTGGTTGGAACGGTCGTTCTGGGCATCGTCACGGGGAGCGGCTGGGCCGTCGCCTTCGGGGTGGTTGCGTGGCTGGGCGCCACCGCCTATCTGGTCCGCCGCCGGACCGTCCAGGCGGCGGTCGCGAAGAGCGGCTACGGAATCGCGCTCGTTCTGCTGTCGGTGCCCGTGATCGCGTTCAGCCCGTTCGCCTCCGTAGACGGCGGGCTCTTCGTCGTGTTGTTAGTGTTCGTCGCCGTCCCCGCTGGTATCGCCGCCGCCGTCGGCTGGATCGCATCGCGGTTCGTTCCCGAAGACGGGGGCGGGAGCGAAGGCTGACCGAGAACTGGTTCGCCCTCTCCGCGACCGGCTCACCCAGCCCCGAACTCGTGAACCGTCTCGACTGACGGCGAGGTCGGCAATACTCCGCAGGGAGGGCGATCGCGTCTCGCACACAGCGAGGAAAGGCGAACGGGGCGCGGCGTATACGACCGCTTATCTGTCTGCGGAGAGTTGCTAGCCGTAATGAGTGAGGACAGTGGGCGAAAGCCCCTCCGGATGCCCGACGACGACCAGCTGTTCGGCGTCGTGACGAACATGCTGGGCGGCGGGCGCGTGCGAGTGCGGTGTCAGGACGGCAAAGAGCGGATGGGTCGCATCCCCGGCCGGATGCGGTTCCGGACGTGGATCAACGAGGGGGACGTCGTCATCATCGAGCCGTGGGACTGGCAGGACGAGAAGGGCGACATCGAGTGGCGCTACGACGAGCAGGACGCCGCACAGCTCCGCGACGAAGGCCACATCGACTGACACGGCCGCGGAACGGGCCGGGTCGCCGCGTGCCCGCCTCAGGACGTGAACCGGTCGTCGTCGTCGAACTCCTCCAGTACCCACTCCAGTTCTTCGATCGCCCGCAGGATGGCGACCTCCGTCTCGTCTTCCATCTGTGACACCGGCGGGTCGTGCTTGTCGTACTCCGCCTCGAGCGCCGCGATCCGGTCGCGTATCTCCTCCTCCGTTCGCATACGCGTCACATCGGGCGCGACCCCTTCAGCGTACCGACGCGTCCCGACATCGTCGTAGCACCTACCTGCCGTGAGCGCGTACGCGCGGTATGACCGACGCCGAGTCGACGCCCCAGACGGACGAGGAGTGGCGAGAACTGCTGACCGACGAGGAGTACCGCGTGCTCCGCGAACAGGGGACCGAGCCGAAGTTCACCGGCGAGTACATCGGGAAGGACGACGACGGCGCCTACCGGTGTGCCGGCTGCGGCACCGTCCTCTTCGACGCCGACACGAAGTTCGACAGCGAAGGCTCCGGCTGGCCTTCCTTCTACGACGCGGCCGACGGCGCCATCGAGTTCCGCGAGGACCGCTCGCACGGGATGGTCCGCACGGAGGTCGTCTGTGCCGCCTGCGAGGGTCACCTCGGCCACGTCTTCGAGGACGGCCCCGATCCGACCGGGAAGCGCTACTGCATCAACTCCGTCGCGATCGACTTCGAGCCGGACGAGTAGGGTCGACCCCGCGGCGACCGGCCCACGTCGCTCGAACTACGCGGCGCGGGGCGACCAGACGCCCTGCACCCGGTCCATCCACGCCACGACGACGACGTGGGGCAGCGTCAGCGCGGCGATGAGGACGAGGTACAGGCCGACGAGTCCTTCGACCGTGGTCGGCTGGCGCGGGACGAGCAGGTACAGCACGGCGAGAAACGCGAGCGCGGCGAGCGTCAGCGGCGCGGCCTGTCGCGCGAATCTTCGGATTGCGGTCACCGCCTCGTCACGCGACAGCGCGTCGACTGCCGGCGGGTCGAGCAGCACGAGCCGTGCGACGTGGCGCGCGGCGTGCCACAGACAGAAGTACGTCCCGACGGCGAGGATCGGCGGAACTGTCGAAAAGAAGACGCCGAGCAGCAGCGTCTCCCCGGCGTCGCGTCGAAATCCTCCCGACTCAGCGCGGCGCCGGTAGCCGAACGCGAGATGCACCCCGACGAGGAGCGCGAACCCGCCGGCGACGGCCACCCGAACCCGGGGCGCGAACGCGGGCGCGAGTGCGGCCGTTCCGCCGAAAAAGGGCGCGACCACCGCCTCGGCGACGCGGCGGTACTGCTCGGGGAAGGCGACGAGCGGGACGAGCATCGGGAAGCCGCCGCGGACGACCGCGGCGAGCGCGCGCTGTGGGCGGCTCCGGAGGTGGTCGCCGCCCGCGAGCGCGACGAGCGCGTGGACGTCGCCCTGCCCCCAGTGGGCGAGCGTCAGGAGGACGAAGCCGGCGAAGCAGGCCGCCGGCGCGAGGAACCAGGCCGCCGCGTAGGCGCCGCCGAGCACCGCATAGAGGAGACCGACGCCCGCGAGCGAGCGCGGGGTCGCCGGCTCGCCGCGGAGCCGCGACGGGACGAGGTGGTCGAGCGCGCCGTGGGGAAGGCCGACGAGGACGACGGACAGCGCGAGCGGGAGATACTGCGCCCACAGCGGGACGGCGGGGTCGAAGACGAAGACGACGGAAAGCAGCCCGCAGGCGAGCCAGCCGGGCGCGAGCGCCCACGCGCGGACGGTGTCGCGGGCCGTCGCAGGGGGAACGAGCGTCGGCACGCTCACGGCTCCGGGTCGGGAGTCGGCGTCGGCTCCTCGGCCGGCACGTCGACGTCGAGCCGTTCGGTGAGCCACAGCCACAGTACCAGCCCCTGCACGACGAACAGGTTCGTCACGAAGAAGAACAGCGCCTCCTCGAGCGGAAGCCCGGCGAACGCGACGCCCGTCGTGTACGTCGGCGACAGCTCCCAGATGCCGAGGCCGATGGCGACGGTGTCGGCCGCACACAGGTACAGCGTCGGGAGGCCGACGCCGACGAGCACCGTCCGCCACCGCTCGACGAGATACGGCCAGCCGAACGCCCACTGGATCGCGAGGACGGGGCCGGCCCAGCCGAGCAGCGCGCCGAGGTACGTCGTCGTGCCGCCGGCGAGATACAGCGCGGCGCCGACGACCCCGACCGAGAGCCCCGCGAGCGCGCCGACGGCCCGAGTTCCTGGAGCGACCGACAGCGGGCGGTCCGACGGGTTCGTGAACTGATACAGCCACAGCGCGGTGACGACTGGCTGGACGGCGATGAACAGCAGCTCCTCGTAGGGGACACCCCACAGCCGCGCGCGGACCACCCCGTCGCTGTACGACCACACCCCGCGACCGATGAGGTGCACCTCCCACGGCGTCGTGTACACGAGCGCGACCACAGTGAGAACCCCGATGCCAGCCCACTGTACTCGTACGCGGGGGAGGCGGAGTCGCCGAACCGACACGGCGACGACGAGCGCGAACAGCAAGGGAGCGAGGAAGACGACGTGGAACCCCAGATAGCTCAACGCGGCCATGCGGCTACTCGGGGTCGTGGCTGTAAAAATTCGGGTGAAGTTTGGGGTGAACGGCCGGCGACCGCGTCGCGGTCACCCGCCGTGACTCCCGCTCACGTCTCGTTCTGTCCCGTCTCAGTCGGCCGCTGCCGCGCTTCCGGACACCGCGTCGAGGACGTTCCGGCTCCGCAGCAGGATGAAGCCGAAGCCGACCTTCGCGGCGAGGTCGAGGACAGCGAACAGCGCCGTCTCGGTCGTCAGTCCGACGTACTCGAGCGTGGACTCCGTTCCGATGATCCACACGATCGGATACGCCGTCCACAGCACGATGACGAGGTTGCGGAGCGTCGAGAACGTCGCGGCGACGTCGCCCGACTGCTTTGCGGCCTGCTGGCTCAGCGTGGAGACGAGGAAGTACAGCAGGGCGATGAAGAAGCCACAGCTGATTCCCCACCACGCGATTCGGTAGGCTGCCCCTTCGGTCGCGAGCGCGCCGGCGAGACCGGTGACGATCATCGCGACGTCGAGGCCGATGAGCGTCGCGATGGTGTTGCGGTCCGCGCCAGCGAGCAGCGCGAGGTCGAGCAGCAGCAGCGGCGTCGTGAACAGCCAGTCCGCGTACCGGGCCCAGTATATCTCGAGGCCCTCTACCTCGATGAGACCGTAGCCCGAGGCCATGCTGAAGTACGACACCGCAGCGATGGCCGTGATGAATATCGTGATGATGTAGAACTCCTGCTTCTGTTCGTCCGTCTCCCCCCAGCCCATCGCGATGAACGCGAGAGTGCCGAGGGCCATCCCCAGGGTCCCAATCCAGAGGATGAGGTCTTGCGGTGAGGTTGGTTGTACCATAGTCCACCTCCTACTTCGGTCGCTAGCTACATAATACTCATCCTATAAGCAGGTTATATTCACCGCAAAATCACCGGTGAATGGCAGTAGGGGCCCGGTCGAGCCGGTTGTGACACGCGTGGTCGGATGGCGACGGAGTAATTAAATTCGGCGCGGCGCCGGTCGCCCACGACGGGGGCAGCCTTACCTGTCCGGGTCACCGAACGCGGCTAATGAGCCTCAGCCTCGACCCCGAACAGCTGGACCGGTACTCCAGACACATCATCATGGACGGCGTCGGCCCCGAGGGACAGGCGACGCTGCTCGACTCTCGCGTGTTGTGTCTCGGCGCCGGCGGCCTCGGCGCGCCGGTGATACAGTACCTCGCCGCGGCGGGCGTCGGGACGCTCGGCATCGCCGACGACGACGTCGTCGAGCGGTCGAACCTCCAGCGGCAGGTGATCCACGCCGACGCCGACGTCGGAACCCCGAAGGTCGACTCCGCGGGGAACTACGTGGAGCGGCTCAACCCCGACGTGACCGTCGAGCGCCACGAGACGCGCGTCACGGCCGACAACGTCGAGGAACTCGTCGCACAGTACGACGTCGTCGTCGACGGCTCCGACAACTTCGCCACCCGGTATCTCGTCAACGACGCGTGTACGCTCGCCGGCGTGCCGTTCTCGCACGGCGCCATCCTCCGGTTCGAGGGGCAGGTGACGACGTTCGAGGCGCGCACGACCCCTGCGGGGTCGGGGAGAGACGGCGAAGCCGTCGGCCCCTGCTACCGGTGTCTGTTCCCCGAGGCGCCCGAGCCCGGGACGGTGCCGGGCTGTGCCGAGGCGGGCGTGCTCGGCGTCCTCCCCGGCGTCGTCGGGACGATACAGGCGACGGAAGCCATCAAGCTCCTGCTCGACCACGGAGAGACGCTCGACGGCCGGTTCGTCTTCTACGACGCCGCGGACATGACGTTCGAGGAGATTCCGCTGGAGCCGCGCCCGGACTGTCCGGTGTGTGGCGACGGCGACACCATCGACTCCGTCCACGAGGTGGGGTACGCCGACACCTGCGCGATATAGCGGTACGTCTCCGGGCGGGCGCGCGCAGAGCTACACCGCCTCGTACACGCCCGCGAGCTCCGTCTCCCGGACCGTCACCGCGAGCTCGGTACCCGGCTCGGCGCCGGACGGCGAGACGACGGTTATCGCCTCGATCGGTTCGCGTCGGAGGAACGCCCATAGCCGCCCGAGTAGCGACGGCGTGCCGCCGCGCCGGCAGACGAGCAGGTACTGTCCGTCGGCGCGTTCACGCAGGTCGGGGTCGAGATCGTGGTCGTCGAGTTCGTCGGGCGCGACGACGTGGAGCACCTCGACCTGAAGCGTCTCGGTCACGGTGGCTGAAGGGGACGCGGGCGTATCCTCATTGCCTTTCGTCGCCCCCTGTTTCACCGCCCGCCTCCTCGACTGTCACCGCGAGCGGCTCGAACGCCCCGTCCGTCCAGCGCCACGCCCCGAGCGATGGCTCGCCGGCGAGCGAGACGATGGCGTACACGTAGCCGTCCCACGCAGCGCGGGCGGCGTCGGTGGCGCTCGGTCCGGCCGGACCGTTCGGATGGGAGTGGTAGAAGCCGACGACCTCCCGACCCTCCGCCTCTACCGATTCCAGGAGCGAGAGCTGTTCTGCCGGGTCGAGCTCGTAGCGCGTCTCGGGGGTCGCCGCGGCGTTGGTCGCACGCTCGATGCGCGTCACGCGGTCGGTCGGCCCGCGCTCGCCGACGAGGACGCCGACGACCTCCTCCGGGGCTCCCGTGCGTGCGTGGGCGACGATGTCGTCCCGGGCTGCGGGCGACAGCTCCATCTCAGGCGACCCGGCGGGCGAGCGGTCGCGCGTGGTCGGACGGGGGTGCGTCGAACGCGTCCGGGTAGAGACACCACCCGAGCGCCTCCATCGTCTCGACGAGCCGCGGCCCGGGGCGGTTCACGAGGTGGTGGCCGTCGACGGCGTACGTCCGATCGGCCTCGACGGCCGCGAGCTCCGTCCAGCCGTCCCGGTCGACGAGGTCGTCGAGGTTCTCGAACGTCTGGTCGAGCCCGAAGCCACAGGGCGCGACGACGGCGACCTCCGGGTCGTACTCGCGCACCTCGTTCCACTCGAAGGGCCGGGAAGCGGCGCCGGGCTCTCGGAGCCCGTACTCGCCGCCGAGCCGCTCGACCATCCCCGGCACCCAGTGGCCCGCGACCATCACGGGGTCGGTCCAGTCGAAGACTGCGACGCGCTGGGGCGCCCGGTCGGCCGCCGCCTCGCGGGCGCGCGCCTCGATGGCCGCGACCCGCTCTCGGAGGTCGGTGACGAGGTCTGCAGCCCGCTCCTCGCGGGCGAGCGCGCGTCCGATCCGCTCGACGTCGGCGAACACGTCCGACAGCGAGTGTGGGTCCGTCGTCACGACCTCGCAGTTGAGGCCGAGGTCGGCGACGGCGTCGCGGACGAGCACCTCGTCGACGGCACAGACGTCACAGATGCCCTGCGAGACGATCACGTCGGGGTCGGTCTCGGCGAGGACGTCCCGTCGGATCTCGTAGACGCCGCCGGACTCCTCGGCCGCCTGCACCTGCTCGTCGATCTCGCCGGCCGCCGCCGTCGGGTCGACGCGCGAGCGGTTCGCGTCCGGTTTGCCGGCCGCCGCTGGCGGGTAGTCACACTCGTGGGAGGTGGCGACTGGCTCGACCCCGAGCGCGTAGACGATCTCGGTCGCGGACGGGAGCAGCGTCACCACGTCCGGACTCTCGTCGGTCATGGCCGTCGGTTCGGGCGCACTGCGTGTCAATCTGGCGGCGCGCGCCGTTTCCGGTTGAAATTGGGCCTGATTCCGGTCACAGTTGCGAAAATCCACTAAAGGGGGCGTCTCGAAGCGCTCGTATGCACAGATGGGACGAGCGAACCCCCGCGACGGGGAGCGACCTCGTGACGATGACGTTCGAGGACGGCCGGGTCGTGCTCTACGACCCGACGAACCCGGAGGCGTGGCTCATGACGGACGGCGAGTGAGCGGTCACAGCTCGTCCGGCTGGACGCCGAGTTCGAGCTCGATGGTCCGCTCCCCGCCGTCTCGCACCACCGTCAGCGCGACGGTGTCGCCGGGACTCGTCTCCAAGGCGAGATAGCTCCCCAGCTCCTCGGTCGTCGTCAGCGAGCGGTCGTCGATAGCGAGCAGGATGTCACCGCCGACGGGAACCTGCTCGCCGTCGACGGCGGTCGTCTCCTCGCTGGCCTGAAGGGTGCCCGCCGCCGGCCCGTCATCGAGGACGGCGGTGATCGCGAGCCCGCGGGCCGCGTCGAGGTCGTTCGCCGTCGCCACTTCGGGCGTGACCGGCGTGAACGCCGCGCCGATGAACGAGTGGTCGTACGAGCCCGTCTCGATGAGCGCCGGGACGACCCGCGTCGTCAGCGCCGCGGAGATGCCGAACGCGATGTTGTCGCCGCCGCCCGAGTTGATGACCGCGAGTACCTCCCCGTCGAGGCTCATCATCGGCCCGCCGCTGTTGCCGGGGTTGACGGCCGCGTCCGTCTGGATGGCGTCCGGAATGGAGAAGCCCGCGGGCGACGGAATCGAGCGGTTCACCCCGCTGACGATGCCGGTCGTGACCGTGCCGCCGAGACCGAACGGGTTGCCGATGACGACCACCTCCTGGCCGACGACGGCAGGCGTTTCGGCGAAGGGGAGCGGCGTCGCCGCCGACGGACCCCCGTCGACCTCGATGGCCGCGAGGTCGCTGTGGGCGTCCGTTCCGACGACGCGCCCGGTCCCCCACTCGCCGGAGGCGAACCGGACGTCCGCTTCGTCGGCGTCTCCGACGACGTGAGCGTTCGTGACGACGTGGGCGTCGTCGTAAACGAAGCCGGTGCCCTGTCCCTGCGGCGGATCGACGAGGACGACCGAATCGGCCGTCTCACGGTAGACGCGAGCGTACGGGCTCTCCGCTTCGTCGGTCGGTGTCTCGGTCGCCGTGCCAGCGGGCGCGTCGGTGCCCGTCCGCGTCGTCGTCGCGCCGTCCTCGCCGTCGGCGCCGAACGTGCAGCCGGCGAGCGCCGTCGCCAGCGCGGCCCCGCCGAGTTCGAGCACCCGGCGCCTGTCGTACCCCTCGTCGGTCATGGCCGTCGTAGGGACGCCGGGCCGATGTATGTTAGCACTCCGGCGGGCGAGCGGCTGAAGTGTCGCGGCGCCCACCGTCCGGTAATGAGTGACTCGCAGTCCGGCCCGCTCGGCCCCGACCGGCCGGACGCAGACCGGCCGTTCCGCGTCGACGCGCCGTTCGACCCCGCCGGTGACCAGCCCGACGCCATCGAACAGCTGGTGGACGGGTTCGACGCCGGAATGGAGAAACAGACCCTGCTCGGGGTGACCGGCTCCGGGAAGACGAACACCGTCTCGTGGGTCACGGAGGCGCTCCAGCAGCCGACCCTCGTCATCGCGCACAACAAGACGCTCGCCGCACAGCTGTACGAGGAGTTCCGCGAGCTGTTCCCGGACAACGCCGTCGAGTACTTCGTATCCTACTACGACTACTACCAGCCGGAGGCGTACGTCGAGCAGACGGACACGTACATCGACAAGGAGATGTCCATCAACGAGGAGATCGACCGGCTGCGCCACTCGGCGACCCGGTCGCTTCTCACCCGCGACGATGTCATCGTCGTCGCCTCCGTCTCGGCCATCTACGGGCTCGGCGACCCCGCGAACTACACCGAGATGGCGCTCCGCCTGGAGCAGGGCCAGCGCATCGACCGCGACGAGCTGCTCGCCGAGCTGGTCGACCTGAACTACGAGCGCAACGACGTGGACTTCCACCAGGGGACGTTCCGCGTGCGCGGCGACACGGTGGAGATCTTCCCGATGTACGGCCGCTACGCCGTCCGCGTGGAGTTCTGGGGCGACGAGATCGACCGGCTGCGGAAGGTCGACACGACCGCCGGCGAGGTGCAAAGCGAGGAGCCCGCGGTGTTGGTCCACCCGGCCGAACACTACTCCATCCCGGAGAATAGGTTGGAGCGGGCCATCGAGGAGATCGAGGAACTGCTGGAGCGGCGGGTGCGCTACTTCGAGCGGCAGGGCGACCTGGTTGCGGCCCAGCGCATCGAGGAGCGCACCACCTTCGACCTGGAGATGCTCCGCGAGTCCGGCTACTGTTCGGGCATCGAGAACTACTCCGTGCACATGTCCGACCGCGAGAGCGGCGAGCCGCCGTCGACGCTTTTGGACTACTTTCCCGACGACTTCCTCACCGTCGTCGACGAGTCACACCAGACCATTCCCCAGATCAAGGGACAGTTCGCGGGCGACAAGTCGCGGAAGGACTCGCTCGTGGAGAACGGCTTCCGGCTCCCGACCGCCTACGACAACCGTCCGCTCACGTTCGAGGAGTTCGAGGAGAAGACGGACCGGACGCTGTACGTCTCCGCGACCCCCGGCGACTACGAGCGCGAGACGAGCGAGCAGGTGGTCGAACAGATCGTCCGCCCGACGTATCTCGTCGACCCGGAGGTGGAGGTGACCGGCGCACAGGGACAGGTCGAGGACCTGCTGGAGCGCGTCCACGAGCGGGTCGAACGCGACGAGCGCGTCCTCGTTACCACGCTCACGAAGCGGATGGCGGAGGACCTCACGGAGTATCTCGAGGAGGCGGGCGTCGCCGTCGAGTACATGCACGACGAGACCGATACCCTGGAGCGGCACGAGATTATCCGCGACCTCCGGCTCGGCAACATCGACGTGCTCGTCGGCATCAACCTGCTGCGCGAGGGGCTCGACATCCCGGAGGTGTCGCTCGTCTGCATCCTCGACGCCGACCAGGAGGGCTTCCTCCGCTCGGAGACGACGCTCGTCCAGACGATGGGCCGCGCAGCGCGAAACGTCCACGGAAAGGTCGTCCTCTACGCCGACGAGACGACCGACGCGATGGAGCGGGCCATCGAGGAGACGCGCCGTCGCCGGGAGATCCAGCGCGCGTTCAACGAGGAGCACGGCCACACTCCGACGACCATCGAGAAGGAGGTCGGCGAGAGCTCTCTGCCGGGCGCGAAGACGGACACTGGCGGCGTCTCCGGCCTCGACGCCGACACGCCCGCGGAGGCAGAAGAGCTCGTCGAGTCGCTCGAACGGCGGATGCGCGAGGCCGCGGACAACCTCGAGTTCGAGCTCGCCGCGGACATCCGCGACCGCATCGGCCGACTCGAAGCGGAGTTCGACCTCAACGTGACCGACGAGGGGGTCCCCGCTCCGGAGGAGCCGTGAGATAAAGCTCGTTTGTACTAGAACAACCATCACCAACATTTTTGAGCCGACGACACACAGAACCCGTACGGCCACCCCCGAACCCGACAGCCGCTTGGTACACGGCACGCAGGGCGACCGTCACGCGGGGTCGGGCGGGGCCGGTTCCGAACCGGAGAGCGGCGGCACCAGTCTGAAAGGGCGATAGAGGGGTGTCTTAGTGACGGTTCGATCGTCAACTCGTGAGTTCACCACTTTACGTAGCCGTAGAGTTAGTAAGGTCCCGACAGAAACAGCGTGCGAGATATAGGGGTGTATGCATCACTGACTATTGAGAATATGTTCCTCCAAAGAGTCTCAGCAAAGGTTGGAGTCAAATTAATAAATAGGGTAAAGATTCGGGGAGTCAATATTCACGGATTACGATGTCGTACATGACGGTGAGACCAATATAGCCGAGTATCAGTGTGATTCCCCAGATGTAGGGGTTTGGAATATCGAAAAATGAGACCGCAGAAACGATCAACAGTGCGAGGGTGAGCTTACTCGTTGCGCGGTTTTGGTGTGACTGTGCCTTTGTCCGTTGGCGGTCTCTGATCCATTCAAACCCGTCGATGGTCAGTCCCTCAAAGGCCTCCCCTTCTTCAGGTGAGAAATCAATCAATTCGTGATCGTTCAGGAATTCTATTCCTCCTTGATACTGTTCTACTGAGAGTCCTAATGGATGGGCGTTCGACGCGCCTATCTGGTCAAAAGTTGTTTCTCTATCGATAAACTGTTGATATTGTAGTGCCTCGAGAACTCTCGCCCAGTGGGGCCGGTGATCGATTTGATTGATTAGCCACGGATAGTTTTTGAGACGTTGGCGCACAAATATCGCGGCCGTTTTGAATACCATATTGATGCTGTGAATCGTCCTGTCAAATAGTCTCCTTGGGTTTTATTAGAAGCTCATTGAGGATATGCAGGGTGTATTTTGCACGCGCTCAGAGAACTATCCAATATGACACAGCGGAAGTCGTGGCGAACCCGCAAGCCTGCAGTTGATAAACCACTCAGAGCCGCGCCGCGATGGTCGCCGCGGTCGCGGGACCGACCCCCTCAACGGCTTCGAGCTCCGACTCGCTCGCCTGTCGCACCCCGTCGACGCTGCCGAAGCGCCGGAGCAGTCGCTTCCTGAGCTCCGGGCCGACGCCGGGGAGGGCGTCGAGCGTCGTCGACACCTCGTCGCGCACCTGCTGGTGGTACGCGACCGCGAAGCGGTGGGCCTCGTCGCGGACCCGCTGGAGCAGGTGGAGCGTCTCGGCGTCGCTCGGCCAGTCGTACGTCCGGTCTGGCGCGATCACCCGCTCCTCGGCCTTGGCGAGCGCCACGACGGGAACGTCCCAGCCGGCCGCATCGAGTGCATCGAGCGCGGCGTTTAGCTGCCCCTCCCCGCCGTCGACGAGGAGGAGGTCCGGGTCCGGACGGTCGTCGCGTCCCTCGACGGCTCGCTCGGCGCGCCAGCGGACGAGTCGCCGTATGTTCGCGTAGTCGTCGTTCTCGTCGGTGAGCTGTTTGCGGCGGTAATCGGCCTTCGCCTCCTCGCCGTCGACGAAACAGACGTCCGAGCCGACGACTGCCTTCCCGCGGGCGTGGCTCACGTCGAACCCTTCGATGCGGTCGGCGGCGTCGATGCCGAGCGCGTCGGCGAGCGCGGCACACTCGTCGCGTCGGCCGGTCTGTCTGCGGGCGTTCTTCAGCGCGAGGTCGACGAGCGTCGCCTCCCGACCTGCGCCGGGGACGCGCACGTTCACTCCCTCGCGGTCGAGCCACGCGAGCACGTCCTCGTCGGCCGGCCGCTCCGGCAACAGGAGCGCGTCGGGGAGGTCGCGCTCGGCGTAGAACTGCGGGAGAAACGCCGACAGCAGCGCCGCAGAGTCGCTCGCGGGCGTCGCCCGCTCGTCGTCGCGCGGGCCGGCCTCCGGCCGTTCCGCGTTCGCGACCCGGTGGCGCTCCCGGTCGACCAGCTTCCCGGACTCGCTGGTGAGCCGTGCGACAGTCGCGTCGCTCCCCTCGATGGCGACGCCGAGCACCTCGACGGTCCGCTCCGCCGCGTCGCCTTGGACGGCCGCCGCGCCGCCCTCGTGGAACGACTCGACGGCGTCGAGCCGGTCACGGAGGTTCGCCGCGCGCTCGAACTCGCGGTCGTCGGCCGCCGCCGTCATCGCGTCGCGCAGCGGGTCCGCGAGCACGCCCGTCTCGCCGTCGAGGAACCGACGAACCGACTCCACGTCCGCGAGATACGACGACTCGTCGACGTAGTCGACGCAGGGGGCGGTGCAGAGGCCGACCTCGTAGTCGAGACAGGGGCGGTCGCGGCCGGCGAACTTGTGGTCGGAACAGCCCCGGACTCCGAACGTCTCCCGGAGCGCCTTCACGACCGTCTCGACGCGCCCCTTGTTCGTGTACGGGCCGAAGACGGTCGCCGCGTCGGCCGGGTCGCGCGTGATCTCGATACGCGGGAACGCGTGGTCGGTGAGCTGGACCAGCGGGTAGGACTTGTCGTCCTTCAGTCGGACGTTGTACTTCGGCTGGAACCGCTTGACGAGATTCGCCTCGAGCAGCAGCGCCTGCGTCTCCGTCTCCGTGACGGAGAAGTCGATCCGGTCGGCCCGTGACACCATTCGACGGATGCGCTCGCCGCGGGGGTCGACGTACGACCGGACTCGGTCGCGGAGGTCCACCGCCTTCCCGACGTACAGGACGGTGTCGCCACGCTCGAACTGGTACACCCCGGGTGTCGTCGGGAGGTCGCTCGCCCGTGTTCGAACCGCGTCGGCGTCCACGCCGGCGGTTACGACGCTGAGACGCTTCAGCGTTCTGTCGCACCGGCGACCGTGCTGGTTCTCACGGTCAGTCCGCGCACGATGCCCGGTGACCGGTGAACTCGCACGACCTGTACCCAACTACGAAGTCGAAAGAGAGAGGAGGTAGTCGTCGAACTCTCCGTCACGCTCCTCGAACGCAACGTGGTCGGTCTTGCTCTCATCGAAGTAGACATCGGCTTCGATTGCGTTGGATTTCATCGGTTGGCCGGTCAGCACCACTGTGTCGGCTTCAGAGACATCAGTATCCACGAACAGGATTGTCTCAGCGTCGGGCCCACCGAACCACCGCCACGTCTGTGAATCATTACTCGCAGCGTTGTACGCTCCTTTTAAATAGATGGGTTCGTCCCCAGACGACCCGATATTGAACGATGCGATCGTCTCTTGACCGGCTCGGAACTCAAGCGCGGCGGCCATGAAGGCGAGGTGGCGATCGTCGGAGCTGTCAGGATTAATCTCGGCGGGGACGAGGGCCTTGTTGAAGATGAACCGCAACTGCTGGCCGGTAAGGTCAACTCCCGACGAACTGACCGTCGCTAAGCGGTCTCGGGTGAGTTCAAGATATGCGGTCTCGTATTCCTCGTTCGGCTCGATTTGAGTATTTTCGTACCACTCGTTGAACGAGGTCACGAGTACCGACTCGGCATCAGCAAGATACGGGCGAACTTGCTCGCAAACCCGTGCGTAGCGGTCTGGAGACGCAGACAGCACCGGGTTGTCCTCGCGAAGCGACGACGGTATCCCGGTGTCGTTAAATCCGGGAATGAGTACGGGCACGTAATCAAGGTCGGCCGTTTCCGCGCCCAGATGCAGCATCTTCAGACCTTGTCCATACCGGTCGTGAAACACCTGTTCGATGTCTTCTCGGGGAGTGTACGGATTGTAGCTAGTTACGGCGTCAGCAGCGTCTACAACCGGGTAAGAGGCCGGCGGATTGCCGAAGGGTAAGTCGGCTAAGACATACAACTCAGTGTCAAGATCAGCCGTCGCCTCAGCAAACGCTCCGGTAATGTCGCCTTTGAGCGTCTGTGCGATGTAGAAAAACACCACCGGGCGGCCGTCTATGCGGCGATAGTTGTCCTGAGCAAAGTAGTGTTCTGCCAGATATGCCAAATCATCCGCCAGTCGGTCGCGCGCGGCTTGCCTGTCGAGATCGTAGTCGAATTCCTCGAGGCGACCTTTTGTTTCGTACAGGATGGAGAACGTCAGGTGTTCGAATTGCTCTGCGTTAGTGAGTGTCTCTTTGAGTGCGCGATTAGTGGGGGCGGTCGGTCCCCACCAACTGACCGACCACCATCGGATACCGTGTTCGAGACTCCACTTGATATGCTGGTCAACAACTGATTGGTTCTCGACGGAATACTCGCCGAGAACAGACGTCGAGACAGCCCGGTCTGCCCAATCGCTGTGATGTTCGTTTGTCCCGTACCACGGGTAGTAGTGGGCCCCGACTAGTCGATTTGTCTGGACCGGATCGATTGCGATTGGGACGTGGTCCGTCTGTTTGCGTTTTGCGAATTCGTTGCCGTCTGCATCAATTACGCTCACAGTGACCTGATAAGCCCGTCCCCCGGTGACGGGTAGGTTCGCATCAAGTGTATACGTATCAGCTCCACCGGCGTCGAACTGTGCGGTGGTCTCGCCCGCACGAACCCGTGCGGTGTTGACCCCACGCGCGGCTGCAATCTCTCCAGACACCCGGAGGTGCATCTCTGCGTCGCCTTCTTCGACGCTGGTTTCGAAACGGATTCTCGCACCGGGTGTCGTCGTTGGTGTTGCCGTCTGTGGCTGGTCGGTCGTGGTTGCGGTCGGTTGGGGTTCGGTGGAGGTAGGCGTGTCTTCGGAGAATGACTCTTGACAGCCACTCAGACCGAGTGCGCCAGCCACCCCCAGTCCCCGGAGAAACGCACGGCGTGGCGGTCGATGCATACCTTTTGGGTCGCGTACTTCGTACTTAACGTTCTGGGGACGTCCCTATCTATTTTTCAGCCACCTGTTCAACAGTCTTTTTCGCGTTAATCCTGCCAGCCCCGAGTTAGGGGTCGCTTTCCCCATTAGCGAGTTCCGCCCCTGCTGCGATCTCTTGCTTGACTTGTTTGGGAGTTAATCCGGGATCAACCTCGCGGACAAGCGCGGCCAGCCCAGCCACCTGTGGCGCCGAGAAGGAAGTCCCCGCGATATTATCGGTTGGAGGGGTGTGTCAGTGGTGTTATGGTAGTTTTCGGGAGCCCTCACCACTGTTACCGTGCTTTCCTCAGTCTCAATCAACCAAGACCTGTGACAGTTGTAACCCCATCAGTACCCATACAGGAGTCTCGTCCAAAGATTGCTGTGTACCGAGTTGTCTCCCGTGGATAGAATGGCGTATTTCGGCAACGGAAATCATAAATGTATTTATAATATTCTACTTATATTTGTGAATAACGTGGTATATATGAATTCTCCTTCAATCTCGGTCTTTTCGTAGTCAAGTTCAATGGTTCCCTTACGGGATAAGAGACCTTTTCCGACAGACACTTGGATTTTGCTTATTTCCACAGGCACCTCAAGTGTGAAGCTACCATCTGTACCTGTAGTACCCTCTCGTTGGAACTCACCGTCAGACTTTGAATTTACTTTTATTGGCTTTTCGACAACGGGCTCCCCATTTTCGTCAACGACATTTATTGTAATAATTTGAGCTTTAGTTTTTAAAGCTGTATCCTTTGGATATTTTGACTCTGTCTTTTGCTTATCCATGTCTTTTGAGGATGTATTATTGATAACTACTGGAAATAATTGTGTCTGCAATACAACAAATGCGCCAGCAATTATTAGCAAATACAGAATTGCAAAAAGTCCTCCAAATATTTGAATAACGACCCCACCCAGGCTGCCTAAGGCCGATATAGGTATCGCCAATATAATTCCTATCATAAAAACTACAAATACCAGAATTACGCCAACGCCGACCCCGAACAAAAGAATTGATATTAAAATAATAGCTTGGGCGAATAAAAATCCTCGAAGGGCCTTATCGTAATCGTTGGCTTGTATATCATTTCGAACATCACCAGCGAGTCCATCCTCGCTTACCGCAGCTAAAGCTAGTGATACTGCAGCCCCCGTTATGTTGCCCGCGGAGTCTGTATAATTTATACCCAACCTAACCGGTGCTAATGTTCTGTTTTATAAAAAACTAATTCTGCTGTCGTTACTAATCCCCATATCGTGGGATTCCGGCCGCTGACTGTTTATTTCCACGAAAAGGCAGGGGGAAGGGAGTTATTTCACGGAGGGATAGCATACACTATTTTAATATGGAAAACTTCCGCACCCCCTGTGTCTCTTTAGGTAATAAGCGACGACGGGAGAAGTAGATTTGCTTGTGCGAGGCGAGAGCGGCCTTGAGTTGGTCTACTCAAGTGGTGACGCGGTTTTCGGCAAAGGCACGGGAGTCTCGACTATCGAAAAGACTATAGTAGCCGTTAGAATTATTTGCTAGGAAGCTATTACACTAGCTAGTGGAACACCTCGACGAGATCTCCATCGAAGAGCTGCAAGATGCTCTCGATAACGTGGAGGATAAGAAGCCAACAGAACG
>Ga0207755_100059_pt1 | contig 103044 bp, 98 predicted proteins | sample A23P2SouthBayCA_FD_187734 | JGI IMG/M metagenome (GOLD analysis project Ga0207755, IMG submission 187734) | Aerobic enrichment media microbial communities from Bioluminiscent Bay, La Parguera, Puerto Rico - A23 P2 (SPAdes) | ecosystem: Environmental > Aquatic > Marine > Unclassified ...
GGAGCCGGGAGAGGATGGACGTGGAACTGCTCGTGGCGACCGACGACGACACGCTCCGGGAGGTCGCCGTCGCTGCTGGCTTTACCGAGCACGGCGAGGGGCCGCAGTTCGACGGCGTGCGGACGGTCCGCTATCGGATGGAGCCAGCCGCCGAGTCGCGTCAGTAGCAGCCGGCGGTCGCGGTCGGCGACCGCGCTGAGTGAACGCGTTTCAGAGCAGGGCGTCGGCGCGTCGACACCGAGGAGAGGTGGTGGCGAACCGGCAGACCGCGTCCCACACGTCGTGACGATCGAAAGAAGACGCTTAAGTAGCTTCGTGGGGAAATACGCAGTACTATGGCGAACGGCAAGTACGCCGCGCGCAAGCTCAAGAAGGACCGCCAGAAACACCGGTGGTCCGACTCTGACTACGCGCGACGCGCCGGCGGGCTGGGCACGGACCCGCTCGAAGGCGCGCCGCAGGGGCGCGGCATCGTACTCGAGAAGGTCGGCATCGAAGCGAAACAGCCCAACTCTGCCATCCGGAAATGCGTTCGGGTGCAGCTCATCAAGAACGGAAAGCAGGTGACGGCGTTCTGTCCCGGCGACGGCGCCATCTCCTTCATCGACGAGCACGACGAGGTCACCATCGCGGGCATCGGCGGCGCGAAGGGTCGCGCCATGGGTGACCTCTCTGCGGTCAACTACAAGGTGGAGAAGGTGAACGGCGTCTCGATGAAGGAACTCGTCCGCGGGAACGCGGAGAAGCCGGTGCGATAATGGCTGAAGAAGACGCACCCGAGCCGGAGGCGCCTGCCTCGACGGACGACGAGCGCGTCTCCGCGAAGCTGTTCGGCGTCTGGTCGGTCGACGACATCGAGTACAGCGACCCGTCGACCCGTCGATACATCACCGTCACGCCCATCGCGCACACGCAGGGCCGCCACGCCGGCAAGCAGTTCAAGAAGTCCGAGCTCTCCATCGTCGAGCGGCTCATCAACCGGCTGATGCAGACGGAGGAGAACACCGGGAAGAAACAGCAGGCGACCCGCATCGTGCGCGACGCCTTCGACATCGTCCACGAGCGCACCGAGGAGAACCCGGTGCAGGTGCTCGTGCGCGCAGTCGAGAACGCCGGACCCCGCGAGGAGACCGTCCGCCTGAAGTACGGCGGCATCTCCGTCCCGAAGGCCGTCGACGTTGCGCCCCAGCGCCGCGTCGATCAGGCCCTGAAGTTCCTCGCCGAGGGCGTCCAGGGGGCGTCGTTCAAGACGGCGACGCCGGCCGCCGAGGCGCTGGCGAGCCAGCTCGTCGGCGCAGCGAACTACGACGTCCAGACGTACGCCGTCAACCAGAAGGAAGAGAAAGAGCGCGTCGCGGCTGCCGCACGGTAACGCTTTCTCCCGTTCTCTACGGCACTCTTCTGCGGCTCGATCCGGTCGACGAGCGGCAGCGCCGACGAGCGGCGAGAGGTGACCTCTGACGACGGGGTACAGTGAAGTGACGGGCGTTCGTCCACTCGAACATGGACGCCGAGGAACTGCGCGAGCAACTCGGCCGGTTCGGGGGGACGGACGCCGAACGCCGCGCGGTCGCGCGACAGGCGCGCGACATGGCCGACGCGGGCGTCTTCGAGCGCGACGAGGGGCGCACGCTCACCGTCGAGACGGTGCTCGACGAGCTCGACGACGCGCCGGACGGGAGCCCCGCCGACCGGTGGAACTGGTGGCTCGGCGCGCTCGAGGTGAGCCACGGCGACTACGAGCGGTTCCAGGTGCGGCGCTGGGCGGAGCGGTGAGTTAGATCGTCACCGTCTCGTCGAGCCGGGGTGCCGACGCGTCGATTCCGCGCTCGGCGAGCGCCGCGGCGAACGACACGCATCGGTCGCCGTGGTTCACCAGCACGCGGCTGTCGCGGTAGTCGTCGAGAAACGACAGCAGCCCGTCTCGGTCGGCGTGTGCGGAGAAGTCGTACTGTTCGACCTGTGCGCTCACGGGCAGCACGCGGCCGTCGAACTCGGCGCTACCGGTCTCCAGAAGCTCTCGTCCCGGCGTTCCCTCGACCTGATAGCCGGTCATGGTTATCTTGTTCGTCGGGTTAGAGCGAATCTCAGGGATGTACGTCATCGCGGGACCGCCCGAGAGCATCCCGCTGGTGGTGACGATGGCGGCGGGCTGGTCGGCGATCCGCCTGCGTTGGCCGTCGCGGCCGGTGACGAACCGGGCGTGGGACTTCGCACGCCGGAGCGCGTCGGCGTCGCGGACGAACTCGGGGTGTCCCCGGAGGGTCTCCGTCACCCCCTTGCCCATGCCGTCGACGTAACAGGGGATGTCGTATTCGCTACAGATGAGCAGCAGCTCCTGCGTGCGGCCGATAGCGAAGGCAGGCACGACGACCGTCCCGCCCTCCCACAGCGTCGTCCGGACGCTCTCGGCGAACCGTTCTTCGACGGTCGCTCGCTCCTCGTGGGTCACGTCGCTGTACGTGCTCTCGCAGACGACGACGTCGGCGTCGGGGCGGGCAGTCGTCCCCGCGACGAGCCGCTGGTCGTCGGTGTGGAAATCGGCGGTGTACAGCAGGCGGGTGTCGCCGTCGTCGATACGGACGTGCGCGCTCCCGGGGATGTGGCCGGCGTCGTAGAACGTGACCTCGTGGCCGGTCACCTCGAACGTTTCTCGGTAGCTGTGGAGTTCCGAGACCTCGCCGAGGCGACGGACCGGCTCCTCGGTGAACGGACACTGCATCGTCCCCCCGTGGAGCTTCAGCGTGTCGCGGGCGAGCGTCCGTGCCAGCGCCGCGGTCGGCGGGGTCCAATGAATCGAAGGGCGATTCTCCCCGGAGAGCAGCGCAGGAACGGCGCCCGCGTGGTCGAGGTGACCGTGCGAGACGACGACCGCGTCGGGGTCGGGCGTCTCGACCGGAAACCGCGGCGGGTCGTCGGCCAGCATCCCGAAGTCGACCAGCAGCGTCTCGTTGACGAGGAGTGCGCTCCGGCCGACCTCGCGGGCACCGCCGAGAAACCGAACGTCCATCTACCGGCTCTATCCGTCGGAGACGTTTCGCTCCACCGGTCGGCAGCCGAGGGTCGACTACGCCGACGCGTCGGAGTAAGCTGCATCGACGGCGAGGTGTACCACTTCTGTCGTCCTTCCTGTCGCGGACAGTTCGAGGAGCGCTACCGGCGGCTCGATGAGGATGCCTGACCGGCGGCCGTCGGAGCGACGCACCGCTTTCGATTCCAAAGAATGGTGTCGAGTAAACCCAGGTTCCCAAAGGCACAAACGCGGTAAAGGAGGAACGCGTACACGTAGGTAAGATGGGTACCCGAACGATACACCTCGACGTCACCGGCATGTCGTGTGCGAACTGCTCGGCGACAGTGGGCGAAGCGCTCGAGGCGCTGGACGGAGTCAGCGAGGCGAGCGTCAACTACGCCACCGACGAGGGGAGCGTGACGTACGACCCCGATGCGGTGTCGCTGGCCACGCTCGTCGACGCGATCGAGTCGGCCGGCTACGGCGTCGTCACGGAGACGACGAGCGTCGCCATCGCCGACATGTCGTGTGCGAACTGCGCCGAGGCGAACGAGGACGCCCTCGAGTCGACCCCGGGCGTCGTCGGCGCGGAGGTGAACTACGCCACCGACGAGGCGCAGGTGCGCTACCTCCCCGACGAGGTGACCGTCGAGGGGCTCTACGAGGCGGTCGAGTCGGCCGGCTACACGCCGGTTCGCGGCGACGACGACGGCGAGGAAGCCTCGTCGGACGCGCGCGACGACGCACGCAACGCGGAGATACGGAAACAGCGTCGGCTGACGCTGTTCGGCGCTTCGCTCGCGGCGCCGCTCCTCCTTTTTCTCGTCGACAACCTGCTCCTCGGCGGTGCCGTCGTCCCCGACGAACTCTTCGGCGTCGAGTTCGGCTGGATCGAGTTCCTGCTCGCCACGCCGGTCCAGCTCGTCCTCGGCTGGCCGTTCTACCGGAACTCCTACACGGCGCTCGTCAGGAACCGCCGCGCCAACATGGACGTGCTCATCGCGCTCGGCTCGACGACGGCGTACGGCTACTCCGTCGCGGTGCTGCTCGGCGCGGTGGCCGGGAGCGTCTACTTCGACACCGCCGCGCTCATCCTCGTGTTCATTACGCTCGGCAACTACCTCGAGGCTCGCTCGAAGGGGCAGGCCGGCGAGGCGCTCCGGCGACTCCTCGAGATGGAGGCCGAGACGGCGACGCTCGTCGATGAGGACGGTGCGGAGCGAGAGGTGCCGCTCGAGGACGTGGAGCCCGGCGACCGGATGAAGGTCCGTCCGGGCGAGAAGGTGCCGACTGACGGCGTCGTCGTCGACGGACAGAGCGCGGTCGACGAGTCGATGATAACCGGCGAGTCCGTCCCCGTCGAGAAGGAGGCCGGCGACGAGGTGGTCGGCTCCACGATCAACGAAAACGGCGTCCTCGTCGTCGAGGCGACGAAGGTGGGCGAGGACACGGCGCTACAGGGGATCGTCCGCACGGTGAAGGAGGCGCAGTCGCGCCAGCCGGACATCCAGAACCTCGCCGACCGCATCTCGGCGTACTTCGTCCCCGCGGTCATCGCGAACGCCCTGCTGTGGGGAGTCGTCTGGTTCCTCGCCCCCGAGACGCTGGCCGGCATCGTCGAGGCGCTCCCGCTGTGGGGTCTCGTCGCCGGCGGCCCGGCCGTCGCCGGGGGGGCCGTCTCGACGTTCGAGTTCGCCGTCGTCGTCTTCGCGTCGGCGGTGCTCATCGCCTGCCCCTGCGCGCTGGGGCTCGCGACTCCCGCAGCGACGATGGTCGGCACGACCATCGGCGCGCAAAACGGCGTGCTGTTCAAAGGTGGGGACGTGCTCGAGCGCGCCAAAGACGTCGACACCGTCGTCTTCGACAAGACGGGCACCCTCACCGAGGGTGAGATGGAGCTAACCGACGTGGTCGCGCTCGACGACGCGGCGACGGACGGCCCGGTACCCGACGGCGGCGCGGTCGCGGCGGCCGAACGGCTCGACGAGACGACCGTGCTCCGGCTCGCGGCCGCGGCCGAGCGCGACAGCGAACACCCGCTGGCGCGCGCCATCGTCGACGGAGCCCGGGAACGCGGCATCGAGATCCCCGACGCCGACGAGTTCGAAAGCGTCCCCGGTCAGGGCGTCCGCGTGACCGTCGAGGGGCGAGCGGTGCTCGTCGGCAACCGGAAGCTGCTGCGCGAGGCCGGCATCGACCCCGAGCCCGCCGCCGAGCAGATGGAACGGCTCGAGTCGGACGGCAAGACCGCGATGCTCGTCGCCGTCGACGGGCGGGTCGCCGGCGTCGTCGCCGACGCGGACACGGTGAAGCCGACCGCGGCCGACGCGGTCGGGGCGCTCCGCGAGCGGGGCCTCGACGTGATGCTGCTGACGGGCGACAACGAGCGGACCGCCAACGCCGTCGCCGAACAGGTTGGCATCGACCCCGCGAACGTCCGCGCGGAGGTGCTTCCGGCGGACAAGTCGGACGTGGTCGAGGCGATCCAAGCCGAGGGGCGGGCGGCGATGATGGTCGGCGACGGCGTCAACGACGCGCCGGCGCTCGCCGTCGCGGCCGTGGGGACGGCGCTCGGCTCCGGCACCGACGTGGCCATCGAAGCCGCAGACGTGACGCTGATGCGCGACGACCCGCTGGACGTGGTGAAGGCGATCCGGATCTCCGACGCGACGCTGCGGAAGATCAAACAGAATCTCGGCTGGGCGCTCGGCTACAACACCGCGATGATACCGCTCGCCTCGCTCGGCCTGCTCCAGCCGGTGCTCGCGGCCGGCGCGATGGCGTTCTCCTCGGTGTCCGTGCTGGCGAACAGCCTCCTGTTCCGCCGGTACACGCCCGACCACGACTACGAGCTGCTCGGTCGGTTCCGCTGAGCGGGACTTCCGGGGCCGCTGAACAGGATGGCCGGTCCCGCTGACCGAGGCATTTCCCGGCAGAATTTTCATATAATACAGTGTGTTATTCGGACACATGGCAGAACAGACCGATGACTCGGCGACCGCCGTGACGCTCGACGCGGCCGAACGGGAGGCGCTCCACGAGCTCCGGCTCGGCATCGAACACGTCTACCGCGGCTACGGCCACCTGCTCGCCTTTCATCACCAGGTCGGTCGCGGGATGGACCGGTTCGCGCGGGCGCGCGACCTGCTCCGGGAGGCGGGCCACGACGGGTTCGCGGACCGGCTGCGCGACGACCTGCTGCCGGCGGGCGTGGTCGACGACGCGTGGAGCTACGAGCTCGTCGAGGCGTTCGAAGACGGCTTTCTCGCCGAGACGACGGCGTTCGAGCGGGGCGTCCGCGATGCGCTCGTCGAGGGAGACGACCACGTCACGGAACGGGACCAGCAGCGCCGCTGGCGGACCGCAGCCCGAGACTAATCGTACGGGTAGTTCGGGTCGCGCTCCTCGTCAGGCTCGCGGGTGTCCTCGACGGCGTCGGGCGCGCAGGCGCCGAACCGGCGGACGTTCTCGCGGGCGGTCCGCAGGGAGACGTAGTTGTAGTCGCTCTCCGTGTCGGGGTAGTGAAAGCCGACGAGGTCGTCGAGCCAGCCGCAGACGGGACACCGCTCGTAGGAGCCCGGCCGATCGGGCGACAGCGTCCGGTAGCCACAGCAGGGACAGTAGCCGAGCTCACGGGAGACGGGGCTTTCGGTGGCGCGACGGCGCACGGCCGTGCCAACGGTCCGCACGGACAAAACGTGTTCGCCGCCTCGTGTTCTACTCCTCGCCGGCGGCCTCGACCGACTCGGCCTCGGACTCGAGCGCGGCCGCGAGCTCGCGCGCCTGCGCCGGAGAGAGCCGGAGCCGGTCTGCGTGGGGCGCCAGCGTCTCCAGAGAGGTGTTGTCGAGCTCCATCGCGAACTCGACGTGGTCCGGGTCGTTCCGCGGCGAGGTGACGTTCACCGTCGCGTACGCCTCCTCGTCGAAGCCGTGTCCCTCCGCCGACGCGTCGACGAGGTCGAGCGTCGTGTACGCGTTCACGCGCATGATCCGGTCTGCCATATACGCCAGTCGTCGCGTTCGGGGGTAAGCGTGACGTTGGCGAGCGCAGTCGCTCGGCGGGTGAAAAACGCAAAAAGGGCGAAAGGCGGAATCCGTGCCGGTTAGAAGGGGGCCTGCGGCCCTTCGTCGTCCTCGGAACTCGACTCGCCCGGGAACGACGGCGAGACGTTGCCGCCGCCCATCCCGTCGCCGCCGCCGGCGGCGACACCGGTGTCGGCGTGGACCGTGTTGATCTCCGGGATCTCCTTCGTCATCCTGGACTTGATCGCCTGGATCGTCATCGGCGAGATGCCACAGCCGGAACAGGCGCCCCCGAGCTGGATCGTCACCGAGCCCTCCTCGCGGTCGATGTTCTGAATGGCGGCGCTGCCGCCGTGCATCTGAATCTGCGGGAAGTTGCGCCGCAGGAAGTTCGAGATGCGGTCGCGCAGGTCGTCCCCGTCAGCGGATTCCGTGCTCATGCAACCGCGTACGTCGTCGTGACGCTTAGGCCTTGTCCCTAACGCGTCGGGCGATGCAGGCCGTCGCTCGAAAGCCAGTCACGGCTACTCGACGTCGAAGACGCGCCGGAGCTCTGCCTCCAGCGTCTCGACGTAGCGGTCGAGCAGGTCGTCGAGCTTCTCGTCGTCGACGACGACGGCACCCTCGACGCGCTCGTGGGGGTTCTCCGGCAGTTCGATGCGGAACTCGCCGTCCCCCTCGTAGAACGGCTCGGACTCGTTGAGGATGGTCTGGTCGATGCCGTGGACGAGCGTCGAGTCGTACCGCTCGTTCATCCGGTTGAACGCGTTCTTGTACGCCTGCTGGAGCTGCGGGAAGAGGTCAGCGTACTTCTCGGCCTCGAACGTATCCGTGTCGAGCGTCATACCGGAGCCTCGTCGCGTTCGGGCAAAAGCCGGACGGTCCCCGTCCGGGGCGTGGCGGGCGTGCGAGCGTCCGAGGACTGCGACCCCCCTCGTTCCGGTCGAGTCGCCGCGCCCGAATGCTGTTTTCTCCGTCGCCGTTCAGTTCCGCCGCGGTATCGGCTACTCGAGTTGCTCGCCGACCAGCCGGTTCGCGTGGTCGACGAACGCCTCCTCCGTGCCTGCAGGGATGGTCGCGCCCGCGGCGACGTCGTGGCCGCCACCGCCGCCGCCGACGGCCTCGGCCGCCTGGCCCATCACCGCAGAGAGGTCGAGCCCCTTCCCGACGAGCGTACCGGTGCCGCGCGAGGACACCTTCGTCTCCTCGTCGCTCTCCTCGGCGAACGCGATCACCGGCTTCGAGCGGTCGACGCCGGGCGTCCCCATCGACATCCCCGCGACGATGCCGACGATTGTCGCGCGAATCTCGTCGCCGGCGTCGAACCACTGCAGGTTCGACTCGTCGGTCACGCCGTGGTCTTTCACCCAGTTCAGCCCCTCGGAGAGGTTCCGGCGGTGCGTGCGGAGCAGCTGTCGTGCGGTGTCGAGCGCGCCGTCGCGGTCGCCGAGACAGACCGCGAGGCCGACGTCCGCGCGGTCGTACCGCGCCGTCGCGTTGAGCAGCGTGGAGAACTCCGAGGCGTCGCGGAGTTCCGTTCCCTCGGGCTCGTTCGCCAGCGTGTACGTCGTTCCGACGAGCCCGTCGATCTTCCCGGCGGGGACGCCACGGCGCATCGCGTGCCTGACGAGCGCGCTCGCGACGCGCTGGCGCTCGTCGTCGGTGAGGTCGATCCACCGCTTCCACTCCCGCTCGTCTCCTCGGCAGTCCACGTCGAGTCCCTCCAGAAACTCGACGGCGCCGGCGTAGGAGTTCGAGATGCCGGGGATGTGCGTGTCTGTCGCGTACTCCAGAAGCTTCGGGAGCGGCCGGGTCTGTTTCCCGTAGACGGCGAGGTCTTTCCCTTCGGCGAGCGCCCCCGACGCGACGCCCTCCTCGACGAGCGCGGCGTTCGCGCCGACGAGCTCCCCGTCGACGGCCTGCATGTCACCGACCGCACCGACGACCGCCGTCGCCGCGAGGTCGCGGTTGTCGACGCCGTCGCGTTCGAGCGCCCGCGCGAGGACGTACGCTGCGCCCGCGCCGGAGAGCTCGCGGGCGCCGTTGAGGCCGAACAGGAGTGGGTTGAGGTGATACTCCGTCTCTGCGCCCTCGGCTGGCTGGTGGTGGTCCGCGACGACCGGGACGAAGTCGCCGCGCTCCTCGTGGACGGCGATGTCGTCGAGCTGTCCGGAGCCGAAGTCGGTGAACAACACCACCTCGTAGTCGGTCGCCGCGAGCTCCGCGACCGCGTCGGCGTCGAGCTGGTCGTAGAACGTCTGCTCGTGGGGGATGTCCGCGCGTTCAAGCGCCGCGCCGGCGACCGCGGCGCTCGTCAGCCCGTCGGCGTCGATGTGGGAGGCGACGATGACCCGCCCGGCCTCGTGGAGGCGGTCGGCACAGGCGGCCGCGCGGTCTGCCATCTCGGGAACCGGCGCTGCGCTCATCGCGTGGGAGTTCGCCGTTTCCGGATTTAAACCTCCGGCTCGGCTCCACTCCCCGGTCGGCGCCACCGAGCACTCGATACCCCGCTCGGTTCGTGCCGTGGCGCGCGCTGGTCGCGCTCTCGTGCGCGACCAGCCGGCGTGCGAGGGACGACTGAGCGACCGAAGGGAGCGAAGGAGTCGGCTGGGGAGGCTCGTGGTGCGGTCGCAGGGCCGTGCGGTTTCCCATAGGTTCGCGCTAGCAGGACGTGTACGAGCGTGTCATCAGATTCCCGATTATGTGAGACAGTCTCCGAAAGTGCATCACAAAGGCGGGCAAAAGAGCCACAAGTCGGTAGCGGCTCTGGTCGGCGTGGTCCCACCGCCGTTTCCGACGACGACCGACCTACTCGCCGTTGGATGCGTGGCGGTCGGCATCGGCTGTGGCGTATTCGCAGACGAATACGGGGACAGTCGGTTGCCCCGGCGGCTCGCGACCGGACTGCTGGCGCTCGGTGTCGTTCTGTTGATTTGGCCGTGAGGGCCAGAACATGAATTAATGCAGTTCCGAGCTACTAACTCGCCGGAACAGTGGTAGTTAGGCTGCTGGTACGCTTGGATCTCGGTGATCACACGGCGGCAAGGCGGCGCGTTCTGTGCGAGGGCGGAATCTCCGGTCGGTTTTCCCCGCAGATGCTCCAATTCGGAACGGATGAGACTGCTAACGAGATTTTCGTATCGAAGACGGCCGAAAGCCGTACGGGCCGAGTTGAACCGGACCGAGACGGCCCTGCTCGGTCGCTTCACTCCCTGCGCGGGCTGCGACTCGTGGGGTTCAACGCCCATCGGATGCCGATTCGTCCGCTCGCTGTCGGTCGCGGAACGAATACGGGCCGAGTGGGAGTGAGCGAACGCGAAGCGTTCGCGAGCTACACTCGGCGCGTGACGAGCGAAGCGAGGAACGGGCCGAGTGGGAGTTGAACCCACGACCGTCCGGTTAAAAGCCGGACGCTCTGCCGGGCTGAGCTATCGGCCCTCGGCGACGGCTAACACCAAGAGGGGGTAAACAGTTTCGATGGGGTTCATGCCAGCGGCCGCTGGACACCACGCATGGACAGACGCGCGTTCGTCGAGCGGCTTCTCCGATTCGACACGACGGCCGGGAACGAAGCGCCCGCCGCCGCGTGGCTCCGCGACCGGTTCGAGGAACTCGACCTCGAAACGTACGAGTGGACGGCCGACCCGGAGACGCTGGCTGAGCACCCGTCGTTTCCGGACGAGCCGGACCTCTCGTTTGCAGACCGACCGAGCGTGGCCGGCGTCCACGAGTTCACCGAGGAGGGGCCGACGATACTCCTGAACGGCCACCTCGACGTGGTTCCGGCGGCGCCCGCAGCGTGGTCGTCGGACCCGTTCGAGCCGACGTGGGACGGCGACGCGCTCACGGCGCGGGGCGCGGCGGACATGAAAGCCGGGCTCGCGGCCTGCCTGTTCGCGGCGCTCGACCTCCGAGACGCGGCCGAACGGGGCGACGCCGATCCCGCCGGACGAGTGGTCGTCGAAGCCGTCGCCGGCGAGGAGGAAGGTGGGATCGGCGCGGCCGCGGCCGCGGCGGCGAACCCGTATCCGTTCGACCGAGACGCGTGTGTCGTCGCCGAACCGACGGATCTCGCGCCGGTCGTCGCCTGCGAGGGGACGGTGATGAAGCGGCTGACGCTGACGGGACGGTCGGCACACGCGGCGACGCGGTGGCGCGGCGCCGACGTGCTCGACGGGTTCGAGCGGGTCCGTGAGCGGTTCCACGCACTCGAACGCGGGCGGGACGAACAGGTGACCCACCCGCTGTACGGCGACTACCCCGTCGCGTGGCCGGTCGTCTGTGGGACGGTGGAGGCGGGCGAGTGGTCCTCGACCGTGCCGGCGTCGCTGACCGCGGAGTGGCGCCTCGGCGTCGCGCCCGGCGAGACGGTCGCCGAGGTGGAGCGAGCGTACGAGGAGGCGCTCGACGACCTCGCCGCCGAGTCCGATTGGCCCTTCGACCAGCGGTTCGAGCGGTTCTCGGTGCAGTTCGAGCCGAGCGAGATCGACCCGGACGAACCGGTCGGCACGGCCGTTCAGGCGGGGATGGCGTCGGTCGGGATCGACGACGCCGACCCCGCGGGTGCCACCTACGGCACCGACGCGCGCCACTACATCGACGCGGGGATTCCGACGGTCGTGTTCGGGCCGGGGCGCATCGAGGAGGCGCACTACCCCGACGAGACGGTAGCGTGGTCCGAGGTGGAGCGGGCGACCGAGGCGTTGACGGAGACAGCGCGCTGCTACCTGTCGAGGTAGTCGTCGAGCGCGGCGGCGACGACATCGTCGGGATCCTCGTCGGCGAGCGCGGCGTGGCGCCTGAGCGCACGGTACGTGTCGGGTGGAAGCGACAGTTCGACCCGACCGAGATCGACGCCGACCTCGGCGAGTGCGGCCTCGACGCTCGCGCCCTCGTTAACTCGTGAGGCGGCCGTCCGGACCTCGCGGACGGTGAGGCCGTGGTCGAGGACGGCCCACGCGAGGAGAAAGCGCGCTTCGCCGGAGACGCGCGCGATGTGTTTTGCCGCGGTGGGGGCGATGCGCCCGAGCGCGACGTAGCGGCGGACGGAGCGGGGCAGGTCGTGGACCCGCGCCCACTTGCGGATGAACGCGACCGTCGCGTCGCCGCCGGCGCGCTCGGCGGCGGCCTTGTACGAGCCCTCGCCGCGAACGAGCGCGGCACACGCGGCCGCACCCCGGAGCATGTACACGTTGTCTGCCCCGCCTGCGGTGTTCTCGGCGAACCGACGGACGGTGTCGGCCGCCTCCGCGAGGCTCTCCGGGTCGGTCGGGTCGAACCGCGCTGCGTCCTCGCCGGCCACGTCCCGCCGGATGACGGGCTCGCCGACCGGCGACTCGCGGTGTGCGCTCTCGCCGTCGGGCAACCCCGACGCGTCACGCTCCTCTCCGGGCGTCATTCGTTGGCCGTCGTACGACACACGACGACAAAAAGACCCCGTCGGCGTGTGGTCGGTACGCCGAACCGCGGCGATCAAAGGCTGGTCACGCGCCGGTCGGCTCGTCTGGTTCGTCCGCGTCGTCGGCTGCCCCGTCAGCGGCTGTCCCGTCGCCGGCCACCTCGGCTTCTCGTTCGCTCGTATGCTCCCAGATCTCCGTGCAGCCGCAGCCGTCCTCGACGCCGTCGAGGTGGCTGGTGTCGACATCGTCGTACCGGTCGTCCCGGCTCTCCTGTTCCGTCTCGCTCATCGGGTCGCCTCCCCGCGCAACGGGGCGGCGCGGCGCGTGTCACTCATCGATTCTTCGGACGGGCGGTATCCGTATAAGCCCGCCCTCACCCGTAATCGCTACCCTGACTGCGGCCTACCGGAGAGGGTTGCCCACATCACCGACGCGCGACGGATCGAGCCACGAGCGCCGCGCTTACGGCCGCCCGGCGCGTCGGGAGAGTGTGGTCACCTCGATTCACCAACTTGACGACGGGGCGTGGGTGAGCGTCAACGACAGCCGAGAGGTGAACGTCTCGGACCTGTGGCTGCTCGCCCGGAGTGACGTCTGTGCCTGCGAGCCGTCGGACTTCCTCGCGGAGGGGTTCGTCGAGGTGAGTGCCGCACACGGCCGCGTTGAGGGGCGGATCGCGGGGCAGTGTATCGCCTGCGGGGAGAGCGGCGTCACCGGCTGGCTCGAGCTCGGGCGCGCCGATCCGGAGACCGGCACGTTCCGGCCGGTCGTCCCCGAGAGCACGCACGTTCCCGACCGACGCCGGCGGCTCGCGCGACCGGCCGCGACGGAGGAGCTGCGTCAGTAGAAGCGGCAACATACTCCTCGGCGTGGGAGCGCAGGGAACGTTTGACGGGGCGCGCGGGCGTATATGTTCGGGCCGCGTGTGCCCGTACATGCCGAGTAAGGTCGAGGGCTGGAAGAGCGAGACCTACGGAAACGAGGTCCGCGACCGCCTTCTGGAGTTCGCCGAAGAGGGATGGGATTCGATCCCCGAAGACGAACACGACGCGTGGTTCGAGCGCTTCAAATGGTGGGGGCTGTACCACCAGCGGAAAGGACAGGAGAGCTACTTCATGATGCGCATCGGGACGCCGAACGGCGTCCTGAAGCCGGGACAGCTCGAAGTCGTCGCCGACGTGGCCGACGAGTACGCGCGCGGCCCGGTCGACAACCCCGAGTTCGGGGCCGCGGTGTGTGACTGGACGACGAGACAGAGCATCCAACTCCACTGGATCAAGCTGGAGGACATCCCGGAGATCTGGGAGCAGCTCGAGTCCGTCGGCCTCTCCACCCAGCAAGCGTGTGGCGACTCGTGGCGCAACATCGTCGGCTGCCCCGTCGCCGGAAAGGACACCAACGAGTTCATCGACGCGTGGCCCGTCGCCGAGGAGCTCAACGAGCGGTTCAAGGGGAACGAGGAGCACACGAATCTCCCCCGCAAGTGGAAGGTCTCGGTCACCGGCTGTTCGGAAGGCTGTGGCCAGGGCGACATCAACGACCTCGCCTTCGAGCCAGCGACGAAGGAACTCGGTGGGGAGGAGGTGAAGGGGTTCAACGTCCGCGTGGGCGGCGGTCTCGCCCGCAAGGAGCCGCGCCTGTCGCGCTCCATCGACGTGTTCGTCACGCCCGACGAGGCAGCCGACGTGGCGGCCGCCTGCTCCGCGCTGTTCCGCGAGCACGGCGACCGCGAGGACCGCTTCAACGCCCGCATCAAGTTCCTCATCGACGAGTGGGGCACCGAGAAGTTCCGCCGCGTCCTCGACGAGGAGTTCGTCGACGGCGAGCTGAAGACGGCGGGCGAGGACCTCCGCGACCAGTACACGTACAACGCCGGCCACGGCGAGCACGGCGACCACGTCGGCGTCCACGAGCAGCCCGACGGCAACTACTACGTCGGCCTCTCCGTCCTCGTCGGCCGCATGGGCGCCGAGGACACCCGCGAGCTCGCCCACCTCGCCGACGAGTACGGCTCCGGCGAGGTGCGCATCACCCAGCGGCAGAATCTCATCGTGACGGACATCCCCGAAGAGGACCTGGACGCGTTCCTCGACGAGCCGCTGCTCGAAGAGTACTCCCCCGACCCGCACCCGTTCATGCGCGGCTCCATCGCCTGTACGGGCACGGAGTACTGCTCGCTGTCCATCGTCGAGACGAAAAACCGGATGGTGCGCTACGCCCGCTGGCTGAAGAACAACGTCGAGGTTCCCTCGGGCGTCGAGGACTTCCACATCCACCTGTCGGGCTGTACGGCCTCCTGTGCCCAGCCGCAGATCGCCGACATCTCGCTGCGCGGGATGAAGACCCGGAAGGACGGCGAGCCGGTCGAGGCGTTCGACGTCGGCCTCGGCGGCGGGCTCGGCGAGAACCCGCAGTTCGCCGACTGGGTCGAGATGCGCGTCGCCGCCGACGAGATTCCCGGCTACGTCGAGAACCTGCTCGCGGTGTACGAACAGCGCCGCGAGGAGGGCGAGAGCTTCCGCGAGTTCATCGCGCGCCACGAGGAGGACGACCTCACCGGGCTCGCGGAGCCCGAGGAGACGACGTACGAGGACCCGTACATGCACAACACGAAGATGACGTGGTACCCGTACGCCGACGAGGACGACATGTCCGCCTCCCCGGCCCCGACGGACGGGCAGGGGCAGTCGCTCACGTCGGACGACTGACGGCCGCGTTCGGCCACTTCGACTCTTTTTATTTCTGCTGTCCTGCGCTCCTCGTTTCCAGCATCGCAACTGCCACGTGAAACAGAACGCTTCGAAAAAATCTAGCTTATCACGAGCCCCTCATCGGTCATGTTTGTCAACGAGGGTTTCAACGAAACCGAAAGCGGATAGCTCGAGTAGACTGAGTTGTTTCCGCGAGTTAGTCGTCAACGACTTTGACAGCACCGCGCATCCCGACGTGATTTGGAACCTCGCCGAGTGGGCCAAACGGAACTGGATATGGAGTGCCGTGCGGATGGCAGAAGTAGAGATAGGTTCCCACTTCGTCGAACGTGTGGCTGAAGGTATTTTGGGCGTCTTCGCTATGATCGTCAAATTCTTGACCATGGTCCTCAGGGGAATCGGCCGATGCATTATACGAGGTAACGCTGTGGTGGCCGCTCACCCACGTCCATGTGACTTCGGTGCCGGGAGAGACTTTGACCGCCCTCGGATCGTATCCGAACGGACCTTGTTCTGGTGGGTCGCCTCCGGGGAATAAGTCCTCTGGTATATCGACACTGGTCAGGGTACCGACTAATACCTCTACAGCCGATTCGCCAGTCTTGTCGGCAACTCCGCTATCCCACACCGGCCGATCTTTGAATACCGCTTCCGCATTCAGAAACGCCCCGATGCCTTTCCCACGTTTATCGGCATTTGCAGAGCTAGTAAACACTGCACTCGCTGCGATGCCTGTGCCGACTGTTTTCAGTACTGTTCTTCGGTTCGAAGTTCGTTGTAGTTTCATGTGTTCACTGTGTGCCGTGCATTTCGAACGCCGATACATCCCCCCGTGGTCGATTATTCCTCACTTGTTCCCCCACCCCATTGCTAAAGCTTCTCACACCTGTGTTGATATTAAGTATTTTCTGTAATCTCGTACTATGGAATATCTGTCATTTTCGATAGACCACCGATGGCCGTCGGTACGGTGCTGCCCCGTCACGCGACGCTTGGATTCAGCAAAGACCACGAACTTTATCGGCGTTAGGCGGGAGATTCCGGACATGACCGAGGCGTCGGACCGGAACGTCCTCTTCGTCGTGATGGACACGGTCCGGAAGGACCACCTCACGCCGTACGGCTACGAGAAGCCGACCACCCCCACGCTGGAGCGGTTCGCCGAGGAGGCGACGGTGTACGAGCAGGCCGTCGCGCCGGCGCCGTGGACGCTCCCGGTCCACGCGTCGATGTTCACCGGCCTCTACCCCAGCGAGCACGGCGCGAGCCAGGAGCAGCCGTATCTCGACGACTCCGTGGGCACGCTCGCGGAGGCGCTGCGCGCGGACGGCTACGACACCGCCTGCTACTCCTCGAACGCGTGGATCACGCCGTACACCCGGCTGACAGCCGGCTTCGACGAGCAGGACAACTTCTTCGAGGTGATGCCCGGCGAGTTCCTGTCGGGGACGCTCGCCGACGCGTGGCAGCGGGTGAACGACAACGACCGGCTCCGCGCCGTCGCGAACAAGCTGGTCGAGCTCGGCAACGACGTCCACGAGTACTTCGCCGGCGGCGAGGGCGCCGACTCGAAGACGCCCGAGGTGGTCGACAACGCCATCGAGTTCACCGACGAGTCGGACGGCTGGTTCACGTTCATCAACCTGATGGACGCCCACCTCCCGGTGTATCCGCCCGAGGAGTACCGCGAGGAGTTCGCGCCCGGCGTCGACCCCGACGAGGTGTGTCAGAACTCGAAAGAGTACAACGCCGGCGCGCGCGACATCGACGACCAGGAGTTCGACGCGATTCGAGGACTGTACGACGCCGAGATTCGGCACATCGACGCGGAGCTCGACCGGCTGTTCGACCACCTGAAAGCGACGGGACAGTGGGAGGACACCCTCGTCGTCGTCGCGGCGGACCACGGCGAGCTCCACGGGGAACACGGCCTCTACGGCCACGAGTTCGGCATCTACGACCCGCTGGTGAACGTCCCGCTGCTGGTGAAGGCGCCGGGGTCCGAGCCGGGCCGCTCCGACCAGCAGGTCGAGCTCGCGGACCTGTACCACACTGTGTTGGACTTCGCGGGCGTCGACGCCGTCGGCGAGCCGCTCGACCGGACGCGCTCGCTGCTCTCCTCGTCGTACCGCGACTTCGCAGAGGGAGAGTACGCCTTCGTGGAGTACCACCGGCCCGTCGTGGAGCTGAAACAGCTGGAGACGAAGGCCGCGGCAGCGGGCATCGAACTCGACGAGGACTCCCGCTACTACTCGCGGATGCGCGCGGCCCGCCGACCGGACGCGAAGTACATCCGCAACGAGCGGGTCGCCGACGAGGCGTACCGGCTCGACCGCGACCCCGGCGAGACGGAGAACCTCGCCGGCGCGGACGACGACGAGGTCATCGCGACGGTCGAGGCGAAACTGCGCGAGTTCGAGGCGCGCGTCGGCGAGACGTGGGACGACGACTACGACCCCGACGCGGACGTGCTCGACGATATGGACGAAACGACCCAAGAGCGACTTCGGGACCTCGGCTACATCGAGTAGTGGTCGCCTCGCTCCCCGTCGACCGCCGGACGGTCGCGAAGACGCTCGCCGGCTTCGCAGTCGCTGGCGTCGCCCTCGCCGTGTTCGCCGCCGGCGTGGGACTCGGCGAGGTGCGGCGCGCCCTCGCGGCAGCGGACCCGCGCTGGCTCGCCGCGGCCTGTCTCTCGACGCTCGCGTGTCTCGCGCTGTGGGGGAAGGCGTGGCAGGTCGTGCTCCGGGTCGCCGGCGTCGAGGTGCCGTACCGGCGACTCGTCGTCACCTACTTCGCGGCGACGTTCGCGAACTACGTGACGCCGCTGGGGCAGGCCGGCGGCGAGCCGTTCATCGCGTACGTCCTCTCGCGGGACACGACGGCGAGCTACGAGGAGTCGCTGGCGTCGGTCGTGACCGCGGACCTGCTGAACCTGCTCCCGTTCTTTTCGTTTTCGGCCGTCGGCCTCTCCGTGCTGCTGTTGCAGTCGTCGCTGCCAGCGGCGGCGACCGCGCTCGCTCGGGGGCTGCTCGTCATGGCGCTCGGCGTGCCGGCGCTCGTCGTCGTCGGGTGGCGGTTCCGCGAGCGGGTGCGGGCCGGCGTGCTCCGGCTGACGGCGCCGCTGTCGCGGCTCACCGACCGGCTCTCCGTCGAGCGCGTCGCCGAGCGGGTCGACGACCTCTACGAGGCGTTCGGCCGCATCGCACAGGACCGCGTCGCGCTCGCCGAGGCAGTCGCGTTCGCGTATCTCGGCTGGGTCTGCTTTGCGCTCCCGCTGTACTTCGCGGGGCTGACGCTCGGCTTCGACGCGGTCGACCCGCTGCTCGTGTTGTTCGTCGTGCCGGCGTCGACGCTCGCCGGGCTCACCCCCTCGCCGGGCGGGCTCGGCGGCGTCGAGGCGGCGCTGGTCGCGCTGCTCGTCGCGCTCACCGGACTCACGGCGGCACAGGCGCTCGCGGCCGCGCTCGTCTACCGCCTCGCGAGCTACTGGTTCGCGCTCGGCGTCGGCGGCCTCGCGGCCGTCACCGTCGTCGCGCGCTCGTAGGCGAGCAGCGGGTTGACGAGGAGCGAGTCGGCGACCGCGGACCGGTGGCTTTGGGTAGGGTGAGCGGGAAGGGCGCGTATGCTCGTTGCCTTCGACTTCGACGGGACGCTCTCGAACTCCGAGATGACCGTCCTGCTCGGCGAGCGGCGGGGCGTCGCCGACGAGATGGAAGCGATCACCGACCGCGCGATGAACGACGAGATCGACTACGCGACGTCGCTCCGGGAGCGCGCCGCGCTGCTCGACGGGCTCCCCGAAGCGGAGGCCGCCGCGGCGTTCGACGAAGTCGTCCTCCGCGACGGCTCCGCCGAGGTCGTCGACGCGCTCCGCGCGGCGGGCCACACCGTCGCCATCCTCACCGGCGGATTCGAGCGGGGCGTCGCGGCGGCGCTCGAACGTGCCGGCACCACCGTCGACACCGTCGTCGCGAACCGCCTCCCGGTCGCCGACGGCGCGCTCACCGGCGAGGTTGAGGGGCCGCTCATCGAGGGGACGAAGGACGACGCGCTGTCGCGGCTCTCGACCGAGTTCGGCGTCCCGATGGCCGACACCGTCGCGGTCGGCGACGGCGCGAACGACCTCCCGATGCTGGAGGTCGCCGGCCTCGCCGTCGGGTTCGAGCCGAAACCCGCGGTCGAACCCGCCTGCGACGAGGAGGTGTCGACGATGTCGGAGCTGCTCGCGCTGTTCGAGGAGCGTGACGTGGTGTGAACGTCGTGGGGTGGAGAGCGGTGCGGTTTGTGTATAGCTATCACGCAACTTACTGAGTGTTTTATTACTCGGTTCGTCGTATAGTAGACGTTACATGTCATCAAAAAGTAAAAAGAGTAGACTCGTATCGCTGTACGCGGACCGATTCGGCGAACCGTTCACGACGGACGAGGTGTACGGCTACTGGCTGTTCGTGCTCGGCACCGTCGTCGCCGTCGTCGGTATGGCGCTGTTCCTCGTGTCGATGGGCGCGGGCCGCACCGGAACGCGCGAAATCGCGTATCTGCTCTCGGGGAGCGGTCTCGCAGGCGCGTTCGCGGGGCTCGTCGTCGGGCAGTCGTTCCACCGACGGGCGAAGCTGTTCGTCTACGCGGGGCTCGTGATCTGTCTCGCGGCGATGGCGTGGTTCCTGACCGTCTTCCCGCGCGGCTGGGCGCTCGACTCTGCGAGCGCACAGGGCGTCGTAATCGCCTACACCGTCGGACTGGCACTCATCACGCTGTCGGGCGCCATCGCACCGATCTCCGTCGGACAGAGTCGCGCACGCCGCGAAATCGAGACAGCGCTCGCCTCGGCACGTGCAGACGACGAGGCCGACGACCGCGAGATCGCGGCGCTGCGCGAGACCGTCGAGGAGCGCGACGAGCGCATCGAGTCGCTCGAAGCGGAGCTGGCAGCGGCGCGCGAGGAGACGGCAGCAGCCGAAACGGCCGCCGAGACGGCAGCAGCCGAAACGGAGACGGCGCGTGGAGATGCCGAGACTGCACGGGCAGAGGCCACGGGCCTCGCGGCACACCTCGAACAGCTGGAGGACAGCTCAGCGACGTTCGACGTCTACCGCGACACGGCCGGACAGTGGCGCTGGCGGCTCGTCCACCGGAACGGGAACATCATCGCCACCTCCGGCGAATCGTACGCGAGCGACCGGAACGCCCGCCGCGGGATGCGCAGCGTCACGCGCAACGCGCTCGGGGCGGCCGTCGTCTGGCAGCGCGACGAGGAGGAGCCGGAGCCGGTCGTCGACCCCGTCGCCGAGACACCGCAGTCGTCGTTCGAACTGTACCGCGACGCGGACGACGAGTTCCGCTGGCGGCTCCGTCACGACAACGGAGAGATACTCGCCGCGGGAACCCGCGGGTTCTCCTCCCGGAGCGCGGCCGAGCGGAGCATCGACGGGGTGCAGTCGTACGTCGGGCCGGCCGACTACCTCGAGTTCGACCCCGCCGGCATCGAGGTGTACGAGGACGTCGCCGGCGAGTTCCGCTGGCGGCTCGTCCACCGGAACGGGAACGTCCTCGGCGACTCCGGCGAGGGCTACGCCTCCCGGTCGAACGCCCGGCGCGCGGCCGACCGCCTGCAGGAGGTCGCCGGCGACGCGGCGCTCGACACCGCAGAGGGCGTCCGGTTCGAGACGTACGAGGACGCCGAAGGGGACCACCGCTGGCGGCTCGTCGCGGCGAACGACGAGCCCATCGCGGACTCCGGCGAGGGGTACAGCTCCCGGTCCGAGCTCGAGAACGCCGTCGAGCGGGTCCAGGAGTACGCCCCCGCGGCCGACCGGCTGACGATGGCCGACGCCGCCGTCGAGGTGCACGAGGACGACGCCGGCGAGTTCCGCTGGCGGCTCCGCCACCGCAACGGGACGATCCTCGGGACGAGCGGCGAGGGGTACGGCTCCCGATCCGGCGCGGTCGACGCCGTCAACCGGGTGAAGCGGCACGCGCCGAACGCCCCCGTCGACGAAGGGGAGGCGGCTGCCGAGGAGAGCGACGAGTAACACGCGCTCCGGCGCGTCTGACACTCGTCATCCGCTCGTCGTACGTGACTTTTTCTCGTTCCACACGAAACGAAGGGGTAGATGGCACTCGGGTCCCCCCTCTCGTGGCTCGCCGACCGGACGAGCCGCTACCCGTTCAGAATCGCCGGCGGGCTCGCCGCGCTCGGCGGGAGCGTGGCGACGTATCTCGGCGTCGGCGGTACCGCGACGCCCGCCGAACTGGGGTCGTTCGTCGGTGCGCATCCGGCGTACCCCGCGGCCGTCGTCGTCGGGATCGGCGCGCTGCTGTTCTACGACGGCTAAGCGGCGGCTCGGGCCGCAGCCTCGAACGAACGAACGACTGCCGGCGGCACCTCGGGGGCGCTCAGGTGGCGGCATCGATGGCCGCGTCCAGGTCCGCGATGATGCGGTCGAGGTCCTCGAGGCCGACGGAGAGCCGCACGAGGTCCGACGTCACGCCGGATGACGCCTGTTCCGCCTCGGTGAGCTGCTGGTGCGTCGTCGAGGCAGGATGGATGATGAGCGTCTTCGCGTCGCCGACGTTCGCGAGCAGGCTCGCGAGTTCGGCGCCCTCGGTGACGGCCTTCGCCGCGTCGTAGCCGTCTTCGAGTCCGAACGTAATCATCCCGCCGTAGCCGCCGTCGAGATACTCCGTCGCCGCGTCGTGGGTCTCGTGGCTCTCGAGTCCCGGATACGTCACCCACGAGACCTCGGGGTGGTCCTCGAGGTACTCCGCGACGGCCATCGCGTTCTCGCAGTGGCGCTCCATCCGCAGCGGTAGCGTCTCCAGCCCCTGCAGCGTCACCCACGAATCAAACGGGCTTTGCTGGTTGCCCAGGTCGCGCAGCCCACGGGCGAGCGCGGCGTACGCGAACGCCGCGTCGCCGAACCGCTCGGCGAAGTTGACGCCGTGGTACGCCGGGTTGTCCTGTGCGATCTCCGGGTACTTTTCGGGGTAGTCGGCCCAGGGGAACGAGCCGCCGTCCACGAGAATGCCGCCGACCGTCGTCCCCGACCCGTGGATCCACTTCGTCGTCGACTCCCAGACGAGGTCAGCGCCGTGCTCCACCGGCCGGCACAGCGCCGGCGTCGCAAACGTGTTGTCCACGAACAGCGGCACACCGTGCTCGTGGGCGATGTCGGCCAGGCGGTCGAAGTCGGGCGTCACCAGCGCGGGGTTGCCGATGGTCTCGCAGTGGACGAACGCCGTGTCCTCGTCGATTGCCGCGGCGTACGCCTCGTAGTCGAGCGTGTCCACGAAGCGGGTCTCGACGCCGCGGCGCTCGACCGTGTGCGTGAGGTAGGTGTACGTCCCGCCGTACAGCGAGGAGGCTGAGACGATGTTGTCGCCCGCCGAGGCGAGCATGAACGTCGCGAGGTCGAACGACGCCATTCCGGACGCGGTCGCGCGGGCGCCAACGCCGCCCTCGAGGGTCGCCATCCGCTCCTCGAGCGTGGCGTTCGTCGGGTTCATCAGCCGCGAGTAGATGTTGCCCGCCTCCTCGAGGGCGAACAGCCGCGCGGCGTGGTCGGCGTCGTCGAACTCGTAGGAGGTGGTCTGATAGATGGGCGGCGCGCGGGCGCCGGTCGTCGGGTCGGGCTCTTGGCCCGCGTGCAGTGCATCGGTGAACAGGTCGGGCGTCTCGTCTCCCATGGCGGAGAGGCGAGCGGAAGGGGGTTAAACGCGTGGTGCGGCGGCGACGGTTGCCCCCATCTACGACGGACGACGCCTCACCGCGAGGACGGCTCACTTCGAGAAGAGGCTCGTGTGAACGGGCGCGAAGTCGCCGCCGTCGTCCGTCTCGGCCGTATCGGAGACGGCGCGGCCGCGGACGCCGTCGGCGAGGAAGTCGGCGAGCGGCGGGCCGACGTGTTCCGGTTCGACGAGGAACGCGTCGTGGCCGTGGGCCGACTCGACGACGTGGTGGGCGGTCGGCGCGCCCGCATCCCGGAAGGCCGTCGCGAGCGCCTCCCCCTGTTCGACTGTGAAGTGCCAGTCGCCGGTAAACGAGAGGACGAGCGTCTCTCCCTCGAAAGCGGCGACCGCGTCCGTATCGGAGTCGTACCCCGCCGCGAGGTCGTAGCTGTCCATCGCGCGGGTCAGATAGAGATAGCTGTTCGCGTCGAACCGTTCGGCGAACCGCTCGCCGTTGTAATCGAGATACGACTCCACCTCCCGATACGGGAAAAATCCCGCGGCGGGGTCGAGGTCGAAGGCGTCGCGCGCGGCGTCCATCCCGGCCGAGCGCCGGCCGAACTTCTTCTCCATCGACGCCTTCGAGAGATACATCACGTGGCCGATCTGTCGCGCAACCGCGAGCCCCTGTACGGGGCCGTTGCCGGGGGGACCGCCCGACGATCCGTCGTCGCCGTCGCCGTAGTAGTCTCCGCCCTGCCACCCGGGGTCGGTCGTGATGGCGCGCCGCGCGATAGCGTCGAGGGCGAGACACTGCGGGTCGAGGCGTGCGCCCGTCGCGACGGCCATGACGCGCTCGACGCCGTCCGGGTGGCGCTTCGCCCACTCGAGGGCGTTCATTCCGCCGACTGAGCCGCCCACGACGCCGTGGAGGGTGGGGACGCCGAGTTCGTCGAGCAGGCGGCGCTGGGCGCGCGTCCAGTCGCCGACGGTGACCGCTGGGAACCGCGTCCCCCACGGCTCGCCGTCCGGCGCCTCGCTCGGCGGGCCCGAGGAGCCGTAACACGATCCGGGGACGTTCGCGCAGACGACGTAGTACTCGTTCGTGTCGATGGCCTTCCCCGGGCCGACGATGTCGTCCCACCACGCCGCGGCCTGCCCGGCGGTGTCGTCGCGGCGACGCCGGCCGGCGACGTGCTGTGAGCCGGTGAGCGCGTGACAGACGAGCACGGCGTTGTCGCCGGTGAACTCGCCGTACTCCTCGTAGGCGAGCTCGAGATCGGGGACCGACTCGCCACAGTCGAACTCGAACTCGCCGAGAGAGACGCTCGGGCTCATATCGCCGCCTCCAGGTCCGCGATGATGTCGGCCGCGTCTTCGAGCCCGACGGAGAGCCGCACGAGGTCCGGCGTCACGCCGGAGGCGCGCTGTTCGGCCTCCGAGAGCTGTGCGTGGGTCGTGGAGGCCGGGTGGATGACGAGCGTCTTCGCATCGCCGATGTTCGCGAGGAACGTCGCCACCTCGACGGCCTCGCAGACCCGCTTGCCGCCCTCGTAGCCGTCTTCGAGCCCGAAGGTGACCATCCCGCCGTAGCCGCCGTCGAGATACTCCGTCGCCGCGTCGTGGGTCTCGTGGGCCGCGAGCCCGGGGTAGTTGACCCACGCCACCTCCGGGTGGTCGGCGAGCCACTCGGCGACCGTCCGGGCGTTCTCGCAGTGGCGCTCCATCCGCAGCGGCAACGTCTCCAGCCCCTGCAGCGTCACCCACGCGTCGAACGGGCTCTGCTGGTCGCCGAGCGAGCGGAGCCCGCGGTGGCGAGCGGCGTACTCGAACGCGCGGTCGCCATGGTCGGCGACGAAGTCCTTCCCGTCGAACGCCTCGTTCGCGGTGAGTTCGGGGTACTTTTCGGGGTAGTCGGCCCAGGGGAACGAGCCGCCGTCCACGAGAATGCCGCCGACCGTCGTCCCCGACCCGTGAATCCACTTCGTCGTCGACTCCCAGACGAGATCCGCGCCGTGCTCCAGCGGCCGGCACAGCGCCGGCGTCGCGAACGTGTTGTCCACGAACAACGGTACACCACGCTCGTGGGCCACCTCGGCAATCTCTTCGAGCGGGGGCGTCACCAGCGCGGGGTTACCGACCGTCTCGCAGTGGACGTACGCCGTGTCCTCGTCGATTGCCGCGGCGTAGGCGTCGGGGTCGAGCGTGTCGACGAATCGCGCCTCGACGCCGCGACGACGAGCGGTGTGGCTCAGGTACGTGTGGGTCCCCCCGTAGATGGAGGAAGCTGAGACGACGTTGTCCCCCACCTCGGCGAGCACGAGCGTCGCGGCGTCGAGCGCGGCCATCCCGGAGCCGGTGGCACACGCACCCGACCCGCCGTGGAGGTCTGCGAGCCGGCGTTCGAGCGTTCCGGTCGTCGGATTCGAGATGCGCGAGTAGACGTGGTCGTCCCGTTCTAGGGCGTACAGCTCTGCGGCCGTGTCCGCATCCGCGAACTCATAGGAGGTGGTCTGGTAGATGGGTGGGGCGGCCGCACCCGTCTCTGGGTCCGGGTCGTGACCCGCGTGGAGACACCGTGTCTGGAAGCCGAAGTCCCGATTGCTCATGTATACTACGCATATATCCCCACGATTCTATAACCGCGAGTTACGGCAAAGATTGTGAGAGTCGGCGTGACACGGTGGGTCCGCCCCACGGCGGCCCGGCCGGCCGATATTTAGGCGCGAGGAGTCTACGGTGGCTGTCGTGGAGCCGGAACGCAGGGACCGAGTCGCGCTCGCCACCGTCGTGTTCACGGTGCTGTTCGCGCAGGTGCTGCTGTATCCGGGCGTGCCACAGCTCGTCGCCTCGTTCGGCGGGAGCGGGCCGCTCGACGCGGGGACGTGGTTCCTGGCCGCGGAGTTCGCCGGCTTCGTCCTCTTCGCCGGCGCGTGGGGCGCCCTCTCCGACGCCACGGACCGACGACGGCCGTTCATCGCGGCGGGCGCCGTCGGCGGCGGACTGGCGTACGCGCTGCTCGCCGCCCTGCCCACGGTCCCCTTCTGGGTCGTTCTCGTCGTCCGCTTCGTCGAGGGGGCGTTCACCATCGGGGCGTTCTCGCTCGGCATCGCGACGCTGATGGACCTCTCCGGCGGCAACGGCCGCAACATGGGTGCGGCGGGCATCGCCATCGGGCTCGGCACCGGCCTCGGCGCGCCGGTCGGCGGACAGCTCTACGGCGTCGGCGACCGCGTGCCGCTTTTCGTCGCCGCGGCGCTGATGCTCGGCGTCGGCGTCGCGTCGCTGCGACTGCGCGACCCTGGCGGGACGAGCAGGAGTGGGCGCCCCGGCCCGCTCGGCGCCCTGCTGACCGTGCGCGACCGGCCGAGCCTGCTCGTCCCGTTCGCGTTCGGCTTCGCCGACCGGTTCACCGCGGGCTTCTTCGCGCTCGTCGGCGTCGCCTACTTCCAGGCGAAGTTCGGCCTCGGCGCCGGGGCGACGGGCCTGCTGCTCGGCGCCTTTTTCCTCCCGTTCGCACTGTTACAGTACCCGCTGGGGGTGCTCTCCGACCGGATCGGCCGGGTCGGCCCCGTCGCCGCCGGCTCGTTCGCGTACGGCGGCGTCATCGTGGGCGTCGCGTACGCGCCGACGCCGGCCGTCACCGCCGTCGTGATGGGGCTCGTGGGCGCGTTCGGCGCGCTGTGTGCGCCCGCGACGCTCGCGCTGGTGAACGACCTCGCGGAGCCGGAGGGGCGAGGGACGGCGACGGGCGGCTTCAACGTCGTCGGGTCGCTCGGCTTCCTCGCCGGCGTCGTCGGTGGCGGGCTGCTCGCCGCTGGACTCGGCTACCGGACCGCCTTCCTCGTCGCCGGCGGAGCCGAGATACTGCTGGCGGTCGCGCTGCTGCCGGCGCTCGTTCGGCTCGACGCAGAGCGGGTTGCGACGTTCGCGAGCGAGTGACTCGGGCCAGCCGCGGGCGCGTCGACGACCCGCCGCCAATGCCGTCGGTATCAAAACGACCTTGCCGCTGCCCGCGAGAGACGCACACGTCCGAGGTGGGACACGTGACCGAGAAACGCGAATACACGGGGGAGTACCCCGACAAGACCCTGTATCTTCCCGGCCCGACCGAGGTGCGCGACGACGTCATCGAGGCGATGGCCGAGCCCATGTTCGGCCACCGGATGGACCGGATGACCGACCTGTACACGACCATCGTCGAGGACACGAAGACGTTCCTCGACACCGACGACGACGTCATCGTGCTCACGGCCTCCGGGACGGAGTTCTGGGAGGCGACGACGCTCAACCTCGTCGACGACCGGATGCTCGTCCCGACCTCCGGGGCGTTCAGCGAGCGTCAGGCGAACGTCGCCGAACGGCTCGGCAAGACGGTCGACCGAATCGAGTACGAGTGGGGCGCTGCGGTCAAGCCCGAAGACGTCCGCGCGGCCCTCGAAGCGAGCGACGAGGGCTACGACGCCGTCGGGATGGTGATGAACGAGACGTCGACGGGCGTCCGGAACCCCGTCGAGGCGATCGGAGACCTCCTCGGCGACTATCCGGACACCTACTTCGTCGTCGACGCCATCTCCTGTCTGGGCGGCGACTACATCGACGTCGAGGGGCACAACATCGACGCGATCTTCACCTCGACGCAGAAGGCGTTCGCGATGCCGCCGGGACTTGCGGTGTGTACCGTCTCCGATGCGGCCTACGAGCGGGAGCTGGAGAAGGAGTCGGCGTCGTGGTACGGCGGCTTCCAGCGCGCACTCGACTACTACGACCGGAAGGGACAGACCCACTCGACGCCCGCCATCCCGCTCATGCTCGCCTACCGGACGCAGATGAAACACATGCTCGAGGAGGGCCACGAGGCCCGCGACGCGCGCCACCACGAGATGGCCGAGTACACCCGCGAGTGGGCCGACGAACACTTCGACACGTTCCCCGAGTCCGGCTACGAGTCACAGACCGTCACCTGCGTCGAGAACACCCGCGGCATCGACGTGGCCGCGACCATCGACCAGGTGAGCGAGGAGTACGACATGGTGTTCTCGAACGGCTACGGAACGATCGGCGAGGAGACGTTCCGCATCGGCCACATGGGCGAACACACCGTCGAGAGCGTGAAGGCGCTCACCGACGCCATCGAGGACGTCGCTGGGCTGTAGGCGGCGACCGCACGGCCTCACGTGTGCCACCGGGCGGCGCGGCGACGGAGACGCGACCACGGCAGCGACCGCACGCCACGCGAACGCCGACACGACCGATTTTTGCCGCCGCCGCGCCGACGGCCACCAATGACCGAACGGACCGACCTCTCGTCGTTCACCGACGACGAAGACGAGTCGAACGGGGCTGAGCCGCCGGCGGGCGACGCCCCAGTCGACAACCCGTACGTCTGGGACGTCCCCGAGTCGTTCGACGACCCGGAGACGCTCGATCCCGAGACGGCCCGCGAGCAGGCCGAGAAGCTCCGCGAGGCCGTCCGCTATCACGACTACCGCTACTACGTGCAGGCGAATCCGGTCATCGGCGACCGGGCGTACGACCGGCTGTTCGACCGACTGGAGGCGCTGGAGTCGGCCTTCGACCTCGACGCGACCGGCTCGCCGACCGAACGGATCGGGGGCGAATCCGTCGACGAGTTCGACACCGTCGAACACGTCGCGCCGATGCGCTCCATCGACTCCTCGGGCGAGGAGGCCGAAGTGCGGGAGTTCGCCGACCGCGTCGAGCGGGAGGTCGGGCCGCAGGCGTTCGTCTGCGAGCCGAAGTTCGACGGCATCTCTATCGAGGTGGTGTACGAGAACGGCGTCTTCGAGCGCGCGGTCACCCGCGGCGACGGCCGCGAGGGCGACGACGTGAGCCGGAACGTCCGGACCGTCGCGTCGATTCCCGGCGAACTACGAGGGGATCACCCCGACACCCTCGCCGTGCGCGGCGAGCTGTTCATGCCCCGGGACGCGTTCAACGCGTACAACCGCGAGCGCGTCGAGCGCGGCGAAGACGCGTTCGCCAACCCCCGCAACGCGACGGCAGGGACCCTCCGCCAGCAGGACCCGTCGGTCGTCGCGGAGCGCCCGCTCGACTGTTTCTTCTTCGAAACGCTCGCCGGCGCCGACTTCGACACACAGTGGGAGCGCCACGAGCGGCTCCCCGAGTGGGGACTGCAGGTGAACGACGAGGTCGTCCGTGTCGAGGACATCGACGGAGCGGTCGACTACCGCGACCGGCTGCTCGACCGGCGCGACGAGCTCGACTACGAGGTGGACGGCGTCGTCATCAAGGTGGACGACCGGGACGCCTGCGAGGAGCTTGGCCACACGGCCCGCGCGCCGCGGTGGGCGTTCGCCTACAAGTTCCCAGCGCGCACCGAAGAGACGACGGTACGCGACATCGCCGTCCAGGTCGGCCGGACCGGGCGGCTCACCCCCGTCGCGCTGCTCGACCCCGTCGAGGTCGGCGGGGTGATGGTGTCGCGCGCCTCCCTCCACAACCCGGACCAAATCCGGGAGCTGAACGTGAACGTCGGGGACCGGGTGAGCGTGAAGCGCGCCGGCGACGTGATTCCCCACGTCGACGAAGTCATCGAGAAGAGCTCCGAGGGGCACTTCGCGTTTCCGGACCACTGTCCCGTCTGCGACTCTGCCGTCGAACGAGACGGCCCACTCGCCTTCTGTACCGGCGGGCTCGCCTGTGACGCACAGCTGCAGCGCGCCGTCGAACACTACGCGAGCCGCGACGCGCTCGACATCGAGGGGCTCGGCGAGAAGTCGGTCGGACAGCTCCTCGACGCCGGACTGGTCGACTCGCTCCCTGACCTGTACGAACTCGACCGCGAGGCGCTCGCCGACCTCGACGGCTGGGGCGAGACGAGCGCGGCGAACCTCCTCGCGGCCATCGAGGCGAGCCGCGAGCCTGCGCTCCCCGACTTTCTCGTCGCCATCGGCGTACCCGAGGTGGGGCCGACTGTCGCGCGCGACCTCGCGCGACACTTCGGCACGTTCGAGGCGGTGCGGACCGCGAGCCGCGAGGAACTCGAAGCCGTCGCGGGAGTCGGCGCGGTCGTCGCCGACGAGATTCGGGAGTTCTTCGACTCCGAGCGCAACGAGGCGGTCATCGCCGGGCTGCTCGAGCACGTCACGCCACGGGAGACGGACGTGGAAACGGGCGACGCGCTCGACGGACTGACGTTCGTGTTCACCGGATCGCTGTCGGAGCTGACCCGCGGCGAAGCACAGGAACTCGTCGAGCGCCACGGCGCGAACGCCACCTCCTCGGTGTCGGGCAACACCGACTACCTCGTCGCGGGCGAGAGCCCGGGACAGACGAAGCTGGACGACGCCGAGGCGAACGACGTGCCCGTGCTGGACGAAGCCGAGTTCCGGGAGCTGGTAGCGGAGCGCGGAATCGAGATCGACGAGGAGTAACGTCGAAGCGGCCGCGAACGAAGTGAGCGAGTGGTTCACCGCGTTCACGAGGGCGAAGCTCTCGTGCAGCCCATCGGAATCACGGAACGATTCCGAGGACGCCGATCGGAGGGAGCGCGGGACCGAGGGGCGACCAGAGGGAGCCCCGACGGTTGTTTTGGTGCAAAAAGGTGCGTTAGGACCGGTCGATGTCGAGCTCTTCCTGGAGTTCGTCGAGCCAGCCGTCCTCCTTGAGCTCCTCGAGACGGTCGCGGAAGTGGGCCTCACAGAGCCCGACCTTGATCTGGTCCTTCTCGACTGCGACGGCGGCCTCCGCCTCGCAGTAGTGACACTGCATACGAACGGCTACGCGGCCGGGGGTGAAAACGGCTACGGGTCGGGCAATCCCGCCGCGTCGAGGAACTCGGCGAGGCCGTCGGCGTCGAGGCCGGCCCGGCCGAGCGTGTGGTCGTGGGCGTCGCTCCCCCCGGTCGCGACGAGGTCGTAGCGGTCGACCGCGGCGGCTACGGGCGCCGGGTCCGGATCGTCGCCGTAGGGGTAGAATCGCTCGACTGCGTCGAGGTCGGCACACAGCTCCAGCGCGGCCGCGGGGTCGTCGTACCGGAGCGGGTGGGCGAGACCGACGAGCCCGCAGGCGTCGGCGAGCAGCTCGCGACCCGTCTCGAAGTCGGGGACCTCGCGGGCGACGTAACAGGGGCCGTCGTCGCCGATGAGTTCGTCGAACACGGCGTCGACGGCCATGCCGGTGGCGTCCGCGACCGCACGCGCGATGTTCGGCCGGCCGATACCGGGTCGCGGCTCGATGTCGAGGTCGACGCCGAGGTGTGACTCGACGTTCTCGATGATGCGTGCCCCCCGCCGCGTGCGGTCGGTCTGAAGCCGTTCGATCTCGCGTTCGAGCGCGGGCGTCGGCTCGACGCCGTAGCCGAGCAGGTCGACACGGCCGGCCGGGCTCTCGACGCGGAGTTCGATGCCGTGGACGAACCGAACCCCGTTGCGGTCCTCCCACGGGGTGTCGAGGGCCGGATGGACGCGGTCGTGGTCCGTGACGGCGACGACCTCGACGCCGGCGTCCGCGGCGGCGGCCGGGACGTCGTCGAGCGTCATCTCCCCGTCCGAGTTCGTCGTGTGCGCGTGGAGGTCGGCGACGACGGCGTTCACACTCGGACGACGGCCGACGCGGTGAAACCGCTTACCCATCGGAACGTCACCCGCTACCGTGTGAATTCACACCACCCTTGCACGTCCTTAATGAATCACCATTATGGAATGGTATTCCTACGTAACGTTCATTAAGGATTCGCGGCTCGATGCGGGTATGCGACCCCTGAAGAACGCGGACGCCGATCTGGACGCACACAGCTACCCCGCGACCGGGAAGGAACTCATCGAGGCGTACGGCGACACGGAGCTCGACCTGCAGGACGGCTCCGAGACGTTCGGCGAGGCGCTCGGCCGGCTCGGCGACACCACGTACCACGACGCGGAAGACGCGAAGCAGGCGGCGATGTCAGCCGTCTCCGAGGAAGCCATCGGACGGAAGGGGTACTCCGACCGTGACGCGCCGACCGTCGGCGAGGACGGCCCGACGCAGCTCTCCTTCTGAGCTTCTTTTGAGGCGGCCCACCGGGCGAGGTGGAGCGGTGTCCGCCGGCGCCGTTCAGAGTACCGGGATTTCTGCGCTTTGTCCGGCAAAGAATACGTTCGTCGGTCGGCAGATGGCCGCGACGGCCGTCTCTGAGTTCAACGTCGTGGCGACGGCACCGGTCGGTTCGTCGAGTCGCGTCATCCGACGGGACACACCGCGTCGGCACCGTCGCGTTTCTCGCACAAGCCGACGAACGAGTGCACGAGAACGTCCGTTCTCGGCGGCGCAAGCTTCTGTGCGTAGTACGACGTTCGGCTCTGGAGCAACCCCAGCGTACAGCCAGCACCTAGCGGAGGTGCTCGGTAGAAACGTTTCCCAGAGCCACGGTATCAGTATGAGCATCTTACTCGCATACATTTTTGTCACCCAGTATTAGGTGAACACGGCGCGATGAGGTAGCGTTGCCATAAGCACGGGGGCAAAGATCGGAGGGATCGATGCTCTCGTTCGACCGAAGTAGCGGCGAAGATTTTGGGCCCGCAGACTTTTCATCCGACCTCGTCAAGGAACAGCAATGCCCCCCTCTCGTACGGATCAACGTGGCGTTCTCTCCGGGTTGGGTGATGAAGATAACGCAATCACTGTTCTTCACGTCGACGATGAGGTTGACTTCCTCGAGATGACTGCAGACGTCCTTGAACAGCGTAACACTGACTTTTCTATCATTTCTAAAACAAGTCCTGATGAAGGCTTAGACCGGCTCTACGAAGAGAATATTGACTGCATTCTAAGCGATTATCAAATGCCCGGTACTGGTGGGCTGGAATTCCTCGAAATGGTTCGAGAGGAGTATCCCGAGCTCCCGTTTATTCTCTTTACTGGCAAGGGAAGCGAGGAAGTCGCGAGTGAGGCGATCTCAGCCGGTGTGACGGATTATCTGCAAAAGGGTTCTGGCACCGACCAGTTCACTGTTCTAGCTAACCGTATCGAAAATACGGTTCAACAGTACCGGGCAAAGCGACGCCTTCAGGAGAACCAGCGCCGATTCCAAACGCTGCTGGATAATCTTCCGGGGATGGCCTATCGTTGTGGGAGCGAGCGCGGATGGCCGATGCTCTTCGTAAGCGAGGGCTGTACGACACTGACAGGGTATGACCCGTCCGATCTGGTTGGCGGAGACGTGAGTTACGGCGAGGATATAATTCACCCAGATGATCAAGAACGGGTCTGGACCGCCGTTCAAGATGCCGTTCAGACGAGAGACCCGTTCCGCATCGAATACCGAATTCAAACGGCCGATGGTGAGACGAAATGGATCTGGGAGCGCGGGCGTGGCGTCTTCGAGAATGACGAAGTCATCGCCCTAGAGGGAGTCATCACGGACGTGACGGAGCGAAAAGCCTCGCAATCTCAGTTAGAGTATCAAACGTCGCTGTTGGAGGCGCAGATGGAGACGACCATCGATGGACTGCTCGTGGTCGACGAAAACCGGAACGTCGTCTCCTACAACGACCAGTTCGTCAAGATGTGGGGGATTCCAGACGAGGTCATCGACCAGGCATCTGACGAGACCTTGTTAGAGTGGATCGTTGACACCAAGATCGCAAATCCGGATGTATTTCCCAGTCGAGAGCTTCACGAGGCTCCCGAGGAGGCGAGGCGAGGCGAAGTTCGGCTCGCTGACGGGCGCGCCTTCGAGTGGTATTCAGCGCCGGTCGTGGGGGACGGTGGGACGAACTATGGTCGACTCTGGATGTTTCGTGATATAACGAAACAGAAGCAACGTGAGACCGAACTCGAACGACAGGACGCCCTCTTTCGCCGTGTCCAGGCCATCGCTGATATCGGTGTCTGGGAGTACGATCCCCAAACGGAGTCGCTCAACTGGTCCGACGGCATTCGACAGATTCACGATGTCGACGACGGGTTCGACCCGACACTCGACCGAGCAATTGAGTTCTACCACCCCGACGACCGTGACGAGATCAGAGCCGTCGTCAACCGGGCAATCGAACAAGGGGAGCCCTACGACCGCGAACTGCGTATCGTCCGTCCAGACGGGGCCGTCCGGGACGTTCGGGCGCGAGGAGACGTCAGTACTGACGAGACAGGGGAAACCACGCTCCTTCGAGGAGTGTTTCAAGATATCACCGACCGCAAGCAGCGAGAGCGAGAACTCCGGCAGTTCGAGGCTGCGGTCGAGCAAGCCGCTCACGCCATCTACATCACCGATATCGACGGGAAAATCCAGTACGTGAATCCATCATTTGAGGAAATAACGGGGTACGCGGCTGATGAGGTATTCGGTGACACCCCTGCTATCCTCAGTTCGGGGGAGTACGACGAGAGCTTCTATGCAGATCTCTGGGAGACGGTTCTTTCGGGGGAAGACTGGGAACACGAGATGGTCGACGAACGCAAGGACGGCCAGAGGATCATTCTTGACCAGACGATTGCGCCGATCGAAACCGACGACGGCACGATTGAAGGTTTCGTCGCGATCAATCGGGATATCACCGAGCGAAAAGAGCAACAGGAGCAGCTCCAGATCTATGAGTATGCCTGTACTTCGGCGTTCAGTGGGATTGCCATTGCCAGTCTGAGTGGTGAGTTACGGTCAGTTAATCCCGCATTCTGTGAGATGTGGGGGTATGAGGATAGCACGGACGTACTCGGGAGATCGGTTACCGAATTCTGGAACGATCCGGAAGCCGCCGCTGAGGTCGTTACCACGATTCGGGAAACCGGGCACTGGGAAGGCGAACTCTGTGCCGTCCAACAGGACGGATCGACGTTCACCGCGTACTGTTCGGCCAGCTATGTGGAAAACGAGGCTGGGGAACCAATCGCCTTGATGTCCTCGTTCGTCGACATTACCGGCCGCAAGGAACGCGAGCAGCAATTGAAACAGGTCAACGAAGAGCTCGAAGTGTTAAATCGCGTCGTTCGGCACGACATTCGCAACGACATGGCAATTATACTCGGCTGGGCCGAGCTACTCGAGGATCACGTCGACGCTGCAGGGGCAGACAATCTCGACAAGATTCTCACGAGCGGTGAGCATATTGTTGAGCTCACTGAAATTGCCCGTGATTACGTCGAAACTGTAACCGGCGGTGAAACCGTCGAACTCAAGCCAACTCCATTACGCTCGGTTCTACACACGGAGCTCACTCTCCGACAGGAGTCCTATCCAGATGCAGAGATCGAGGCCGTTGGCTCGATTCCGGATGTCGAGGTGCAGGCTAACCAGATGCTTTCCTCGGTGTTCCGAAACCTACTGAACAACGCGGTCCAGCACAATGATAAGGACAACCCCGTGATCGAGGTGATGGCCGACGAGCACGCCGACAGCGTCGAAGTCAGAGTTGTCGATAATGGCCCCGGTATCCCCGAGAGCAGCCGGACGTCGATTTTCGGAAAAGGTGAACGAAGCCTCGAAAGCGGTGGAACGGGGATCGGACTGTATCTCGTCGAGATGATCGTCGAACAGTATGGCGGCGATGTCACGGTAGACAATCTCGATACAGAAGGCGCCGCGTTCACCGTGCGGCTTCCGAAAGCGAGCTGATTCATCAGAACTCAGCGAGCCAGTTTATAACACCCCGATGTTGTCTCTCTCGTGATACATGACGCAGATAGAGCCCCAGTTGCAGCATCGTCAGAGAACAGCAGCGGGGTGTCGAATAGCATTCACAATACTTATTACCCTGCTATCGACCCACACAGCTATGACTGTCGGCGGCACCGAGTTCGGTACCCTCCTTCACGAAGACGATGAGGACACCGCGAACGTCCTCCTCCTGGCACCGTCATTATCCACCGCTGAAGAGGAGGCCTGTATTAATTTTCTTACGTTTCTCGGTATTTCACAGGAGAACATCCTTTCAGTCACGTTTACGCAAACCGCCCAGGACCGTCTCGAACTCTGGCAAACCCACGTCGGCGACGAACGCCCAGCACGGGCTGGAATCGTCTCAGTCGGAGAACAAACTCGGTCGGCTAGTTCCCAGCGAACGACTTCACGACAGCCGCCAGAATCTATTTCCATCGACGCAATCTCTGATCCTGCCGATTTGACTCGTCTCGGGATTACCATAGAAAATTACCTTTCCGAGTGGGCTGAGAATGAAAACCAGACAGTCATCTGCTTCCACTCGTTGACACCACTTCTTCAGTATGCGGACCGGGAGCGCGTCTTCCGGTTTCTCCATCTCTTGACCGGACGAATTGATTCGATAGACGCGGTGGCACATTTCCATATGAATCCGGAGGCACACGACGCACAGACACGAAATACGCTGGTGCAACTCTTCGATGCGGTCATCGACATCGACGAGACTGGTGAACGGACGATCAAGCAGTAGTCGCACACCAGAAGAACCTGGGAGAGCCGCCCATAGTGCCTCTTTGGAGTTCTGTTCGGTGGAGAGAGTATCCACGGGCACCCATCAGAGCCACCCACGTAGCGGTATTATCAATGAAGAGCACACAAAAAATAATAGCCGTGCCCACTTTTCGCACATATGAAAAAGGCTGGTAGTTCTCTCGAACGACTCCACAGTGGCATTTCTGGTCTCGACACGCTTTTGCGTGGCGGCCCGGTACGTAACCGGCTCTATCTCGTTATCGGTGCTCCCGGCACCGGCAAAACGCTGCTCGGTGCGCAGTTCCTTCGCACCGGACTTGACAACGATGAGGATGTCCTGTTCGTTCACGGCGAAGAATCACGGGGCGCACTCGTCACCAACGCCGCCGAACTGGATATCGACCTTACGGACGCTGGGTTTCTCGATATCGGTCCCGAATCGGAGTTTTTCACCCAGTCCCGTTCGTATGACGTCGTCGATCCACAGGACGTGGAAGAAGAGCATCTAATTACGGATATTCGAGAGGCGATTGAACAGCAGGATCCCGATCGGGTTCTCATCGATCCGATCAGCCAGTTCCAATACATCGAACCGAGTGAATACCAATTTCGCAAGCGGATCATCGCATTCACGCGATTCCTCAAAGATCGGGAGACCACGGTCTTCGCAACAAAGACACCTGGCGCGAAAATGGATGAACAGCTCCGCTCGCTCAGTGACGGGGTGATTGCTCTCGGCTCCGGAGCCGAAGGGCGTCGAATTAGCGTCCCAAAGCACCGTGGCGTCGGGCAACAAGACGGATCTCACGGACTGACGATTCAGCGTGGTGGATTAACTGTGTATCCCGCCCTGCAACCGGAATCGTACGGCAGAATGTTCAATCCGACTCAGTTTCCCTCCGGTGTGGACGGGTTAGATACACTGCTCGACGGCGGACTCGAGCAGGGGACGGTCACCATCATCAGTGGCCCGTCTGGAGTTGGTAAATCGACGACAGCGACGGAATTTCTACACACGGTGGCTACGAACGGAGAGGTCGCGTTAGCGTATCTGTTCGAAGAGTCTCTCGAAACGTTCACTCACAGGAGTGAGACGTTTGGGATTCCGATCACACAGCTTCGAGACGACAGTAGCCTCATTGTCGACGCGATCGACCCGCAGACGCTCTCGCCCGAAGAATTCGCGCATCGGGTCAAGACTCACGTCGAGGAAGAAGCCGCCAAGCTCGTCGTCATCGACGGGATCGAGGGATACAAAGCCGCAATCAAGGGTGGGGAAGGAACGATCAATCTTCGCCAGCGACTCCACGCACTGACTCGATATCTCACCAATATGAACGTCACCGTGATTCTTATCGACGAACGACATGCGGTGACTGGCCTTCCCCAACCGACGGGGTCAAACGTGAGTTATCTCGCCGACAACCTTCTGTTCCAGCAGTACATCGAACTCGAGGGTGAGCTCCAACGGGTTGTCGGCACGCTAAAAAAGCGGGTTAGTGGCTTCGAGACGACGCCTCGACGGTACCGAATCACTGGCGATGGGATTGCAGTGGGTGATCCGGTGACAGACGTACGTGGCGTTCTCGAAGGAATTCCGAAACCCCGCAACGACACCACCCCACGGTCGCGTTGACATCCTCCCCGCGGTAAAGGGCGAGGATTCCCGACCGCGTTGGGATATTAAGATTCGCGGTTAACAACCTGTTCTCGTGGGGCGAAACAGCCCTCACTACGGTCGAACAGGTGAACCGCTGGCTGTGCCAACCAGCCGTTATCCCTATCACCGCCATCCGTGACGAGACTTGGGAGTACCTTTTGTCGAATATTCTCCGCACCGTTCACGTCCGCGTTCGCAACTGTATCGCACTTCTCACACACGTACAGGCCACGTTCAACTCGCTGATTCTTGTCTGTGTGACCACACGCCGAACACGACTTCGACGTATCGCGTTCGGACACCAGTTCCACGTCGATGCCTTCCGATTCAGACTTGTAGTCGAGTAGCGTCGTGAAGCGGTCGAACGCCCACCCGTGCAAGTCGAGATTGACGTGGTCGCCCCAATTCCGGGGTTCGCCGTTCTCGTCGTCTTCTCGGATGCCGCCGAGGTCGCCAACTACAAGGGTTCCGACGCCTCGTTCCACGCACTCCGCTACGATTGCTTTCGAGAGGGCGTGCAAGAAGTGCGTCCGGCGACCAGCTCGCGTCCGGTCAAGACGAGTGGCCTCTCGGGACGAAGAATCGTCGCACTTGGCTTTCTTCTTCGTGAAGTAGTATTCGTCCTCTTTGAGTGCGCCACCGGGATACAACACCGATTCCCCGCCGAACGAGACGGCGGCGAAGTTGCAAATCCCGAGGTCAATACCAGCTACCTCATCCCCCGGTGGTTCCGGGTCGATGGTGGTGCGACAGACGAATTGAAGCCGCCACTCGTCGCGCTTGTAAACGGCACGAACCTGTTGAATGTCCCACTCGGTTAGGTCAATATCAGGGCGAGTCTGATACTCGCACAGGATGAAGTCTGAGCGGTGTTCTTTGAGGTTCCGGCCTTTCGAGAGGCGGACACGGGTAAACTGTGCGTCGTGCTTGAAGCCAGCCGCTTTGAACGACACGGTTGAACGTGGGTGGGAGTCTCCGTTTTTGCGGTAGCCGGGCGGTCGGGCACGGTCGTCGCCGTTCCGACGCTTGCCGAACCAGCCGTTGAACGCTTCAGCGAGTTCTTCGAGAACTCGCTGACTGGATTGAGAATGTAAGTCCGTGTAGCGTTCGTGGCTTTTGAGTTCGGCTTTGAGTTCCCCGTCATCGGGAATCTCGCCCGTTTCGTCCCACTGTTCTTGTGCGTAGTAGCGACCAACGTTCCAGAGTTTTGAGGCGGCCCATCCGAGTTGGTCGAGGTCGTCACGAACCTGTCGCTGGTTCGGAATCGTGGCCTCGAAGGTTCGGATGGTTCGACTCATTTCTGGCGTCATAACTGGTTATGAACGCTATTTTGTTAATAGTGTCGGTTGGCGTAGAATATCCGGCTGTGCCATCAACGGTGGGTTGGGGAGGAATTGTCGGCTGTATCCCCGCCCTGAAGGGCGGGGTTTTAGCCTTGCAACTTCCATAACTCACGATACTAATGGCGGACATTCAATTACTTATTACAGACGACGCTAACCGTCGTGCTCTAGCTTCGGTGGTGGAGACGCAACATACCGTGATCACTGCGTCGGAACTCCAATCTGCAGATCTCCACCTGATCGACGATGCCTCACTGCCCCAGTACCGGGACGCGATAGAAACGTACAAAAACGACCAAGCGCCCGTCTTCTGTCCAGTTATACTGATTCGACGCGAGCGAACACCGATCTCAGTGACGCTTCCCACGCCGGACCCGAGTCAGCGACCGCTGCTAATCAACGAAATCGTCACGGCACCCGCCAAGAGACAGACACTCTTCCGACGGATGGCCAATCTTCTCGTCCGACGGCAGCAAACCACAGAACTTCGGGACAAAAACGAGCGGTTAGAACAGTTCGCCAGCACGTTGCGACACGAACTCAGAAATCCGCTCAACGTCGTCGAAGGGTGGCTCAGTCTCGCCCGTGAACGGGGGGCGACCGAAGAGGCGTTTGATCGATGTCAGACAGCCCTCGACCAGATGGAACACCTAATCGAAGATACGACGATCCTGCTCGAGGAGGGCGACGCAGGGATTGACCGTGAGCCAATTGAGTTAGCAGCCGTCTGTGAGGACTGCTGGGAGATGGTACCGGACGCCGACGCCACGCTCAAGATCGAGAGCTCCCAAGAGCTTATCGCAGACGAGGAACGCTTGCGACAGCTTCTCGGTAATGTATTCCGAAACGCAGTCGAGCACGGCGGAACGCATGTGACCGTCACTGTCGGTGAGAGCGCCGATGGCTTCTACATTGCAGACGACGGGCCAGGGATTCCACCCTCAGACCGCAAGAAGGTATTCGAACAGGGATACTCCACAGATAGATCGGGCTCGGGGCTCGGCCTTGCAGTCGTCGATAGAATCACCACGGTTCATGACTGGGACCTCCGAATTACCGACAGCAGCACAGGGGGCACACGGATCGAGATCACGAATGTCGATCTCCAATAGGATGACCTGCGAGCGTGAGAATCCGGTCTTTCAGTTCCCTGCCGATCCCGAGGCGTTGTAAACCGCTCGACGTTTGTGTCAGCCGAGGCTTCCAATTCGGCGACTCGGGTTTGAGGAGCGGTGTCTCCTCATTTACGCGGAGGTCGGCGGCGCAGCCGATATCGAACAGAAATATCTGGCCGGGGCTCAGAGATCGAGTTCGCGTCGCCGAAGGGTGCCGACCCCGTTCGCGATCTCTCGGGCGATCGCTCGAAACGCCTCGGCGGCCTCACTCTCTTCAGGCACTTGGTCACCGGTATCTGCGGTCTCGCGAATCCTCGGATCGAACGGAACCGCACCGAGAAACGGGAGATCGTACTCGTCCGCGACTCGTTCACCGCCGCCCTGTCCGAACAGGTCGTGGGTGTCGCCGCAGCTCGGGCATCGAAAGGTCCGCATATTCTCTACGATTCCCAACACCGGAATAGAGTGATCGCCAAACATGCTGAGCGATCGGTGGGCATCGTCTGTCGAGACGGGCTGGGGCGTCGTCACGACGACCGCACCGGTGACCGGGACGGTCTGGCAGAGCGTGAGTTGGGCGTCGCCGGTGCCGGGCGGCAGGTCGACGATGAGATAGTCCAGCTCGCCCCACGCGACGTCGGTCAACAGCCGCTGGAGCGTCGAGTCGAGCATCGGTCCGCGCATCACGGCCGCGTCGCGTTCGGGGACCAGAAAGCCGATGCTCATGACCGTGATTCCCTCTCGTTCTGGTGGATACAGCGTCTCGCCTTCGGTGTCGAGCTGCGGTTCGCCTCCCTCGCTCAGCATTCGTGGGACGTTCGGCCCGTAGAGATCTGCGTCGAGCAGCCCGACGCGTGCGCCACGCTCGGTCAGTTGCCGAGCGACGTTCACGGCAATCGTCGTCTTTCCGACTCCGCCCTTGCCGGAGCTAACTGCGATGACGTTTTTAACCGTCGGGAGGGTCTCTTCGGCCTCACCAATCCGTTCGATGAACGTCTCAACGAGTTCGACGTCCCGATCGAGATCGGAGAGCGCAGCTCGAATGTCGCTGGCAATACGCTCCTCGTCCGGCGAGAACGGCGCGTGGAGTCCGACCATCACGCGGACGGTATCGGACTCGATTTCGACGTCTTCGACGACTCCGACCGAGACGATATCATCGTGAAGCGTCGGATCCTCGATGGTTCGAAGTCGCTCGTAGATGTCTTCTGGAGTCATGTGTTGTGAACTGCGGAGTGGTTGGTTAACCGTTCGGTTTGGAAAACGCCGGCACAGGGAGTGGCTACGCCATCAACAGGCCGATCAGCTGGCCGCCGATCCAGACGGCGACGACCATCGCTGCGATCAGCCCGAACACCGAGGCGAGGCCGATGCCGACCGTTTTGAAGTCGCGTGGCTTGCCGAGTAGCCATCCACCGATCATGGCGTACACCGGGAGTAACACGATGCCGAATATCACGTATACCCCGATGTAGGTTACTGCGTGTGTCATTGGTTTCCCTCCGTAGGTGTCGTGGTGTTCGTCGGCTGCTCTGAGTCGATTTCGACCATCGGAATCAGCTTCGTCGCGATGGCGAACATGAAGACGGCGAGGACAATCGAGCCGAGGACGAGCGTCCACTCGATCCAGGTCGGCGAGTACGAACCTTCCAGATACAGGTTCGTGAGCGGCGGCGAGGTGGGATGTAAGAGCCCCTCGACGACGAAGATGAGCTTCTTCGAGAAGATGGAAAACGAGACCACGACGCTGACGACGGTCAGAACGCCGACGTGGAGGAGCTGCGGACGGAGAATGACCGCGATGAGATACAGCGTCGAGACGACGAGTCCGCCGAGGGCAATCTGGAACAGCGGCATTTCGATCAGGGCGAAGGTCAGCGCCTCGACCGCTGTCGGCGCGAGATACACGCCGGACAGCGTGTCGTGGAGCAACATCCAGAGCGTCGCCAACGCGAGGAACGCCAACACCTTCACCAAGCCGATGAACACGTCTTCGTCGATGAAGTCCCAGTCGTACGCGTATCTGAACGCTGCGGCGACGATGATGACCATCGCGATCGCCGTCGTCAGCGACTCGGCCAACATCGAGGGGCCGGTCATGGCGCCGTACCATCCCGGCTGGGTGCCGATGAGACCGAACAGCCACGGAACGACACCACCACTCAACAGCGGCACCAGCGCGAGGACGGTCACCGCGAGCCACCACGCCATCTGCTCTGCCTTCTCATCTTCGTCGGGCGTGTAGCCGAGCGTCAGTACGCGGTGGAACGGCCGGAGATATCTCGGCACTCGGTCGCGGACGGCGTGCAGATCGGGACGCAGGGTCAACACGAGATACGTCACCGACAACACGAGATACAGCGTCACGACGGCGATGTCCCATGCGAGCGGGGAGTGGGTGACAGTTTGCGGCCAATTGATGAGCGTGTTGAACAGTCGGTCCGGTCGCCCGAGATCGAACACGATGTTCGTCGCCGCCATCATCAGTGCAACCACGGTCAAGACCTCCGCGATGCGTGCAATCGGCTCGAACTGCTCGGCCTTGAACACGCGGACAGCAGCCGAAATCGCGATTCCGCCGTGCGCGATCCCGATCCACCAGACGAAGGTGCCGATGTAGAGTCCCCACGAGATACCGCCACCGCTCCCCCAGTCGCCGAGCCCCGTCACGATGAGCCCCGACCGGAGCTGAACGATCCACGCGTAGAGGAACCACAGCAGTCCGAGTCCGGAGACTCCGACGACTGCCAACCATTTGCCGCTCGGTCTCCCCATCGGTTCGAGAATTTCGTCCGCCGTCGCTTCAGTCATCGGTCTCACCCTCCTGTGTGAATCTGTCGTCGATCGCTTCGCGCCTGTGCTCTGTCATCCCGAGGTTCTCGTACGACTGGGGGCCCTGCACTGGCTGTGCGTTCCGCGAGGGCTGGGGGCCGACGTAGATGATGTTCGGATCGTTACCCGTCTCCTCGAGGAGTTGGGTTCTGTCGAGGTCCGGCCGCTCTTCGAGGTGCTGTTGGGGGTCGTCGTTCGGGTTGTTGATATCGCCGAAGTGGATCGCGTCGACGGGACACGCCTGTTCGCAGGCGGTCGTCCCTTCGAGGTCCGGGTCGCCGGAGTCCTGTCGGTGGACACAGAACGTGCATTTCCCCATCACTCCCTCCGGTGGATGCCCGGCAACCGTTCTGTCGTTCCGGCTCGTCCGATCGTGCTCGAAGTGGTCGTTTTCGAACGCCTCCTCCTTGTGGAGACTGTCGCGGATTCCGTCGTCCGCCATCTCTGGCGGGTCCGGTTCGCCCCACTGGAAGTAGTTGACACCGTACGGACAGGCCACCTGACAGTACCGGCAACCGATACAGAGATCGTAGTCAGTCAGGACGACACCGTCGTCGTCCCGCTTGAATCGAGCCTCCGTCGGACAGACGTAGGTACACGACGGATCCGTACAGTGCTGACACGGACGCGTCATCGAATCGTCGTGTTCGTCATCGTAGTCGGCCTCCGGGTCCTGAGACCAGCGGAAGACGTAGGTCCAGTGGGCACCCTGAGACGTCTTATTCTCCTGCTTGCACGCCTCCGAACACTGCAGACAGGCGATACAGCGATCCGTGTCGATGACCATCCCGAGTTGCGTCTCGTGTGGGATGTCGTCGATTATCCCGTCGTCGTCGCCCTGTGCCGGAGGGTCGCTGTCGCCGGTGTCGTCAACGCAACCGGCCAGGCTGGCGGCGCCGGCAGCGGTCACCCCGCCGAGGGCCTTCAGCACGTTCCGGCGAGTCTGTTCGCGGTCGTCTGGCACCTTCGGGAGGGGGTCGCGTTCGGGCCCGCGGGTTTCGAGTGCGGATTTCGTCGGCCGTTCGTCGACGCCGAACTCCGCCTCGACGGCGTCCGTGTATCGCTCGTGGAACTCTGCCTTCGACAGTTCGCCGTCGGCGATCCGAAAGGCGTCCTCCGCCATTCGCTTGCCGAGGTCGGTGTCGAAGTCGACCTCCTCGAGGGTGCCAGCAACCCGCTCATCCCATCCCGGGTCGTCCGGCCCCGGCGGGGTCTCCGGTAGCTGCTCCATTTCTGGGATCACCTAACCGTAGCTTCTCCGTTCACCCCCGTAGAAGCGTTCCTCAAAAATACAGATGTTTAAATACTCTGCGTTCCGCCGATTCCCACCGTAGATGGCCGAATCCGGGCGCCGGTGGGAGTACCGAGCAGAAATACGCGACGGAAGAACATCCACCGAAGGAACCACCGCACGCCGAGAAACCACCGCACGCCGAGAAAGCTACACGTCAGCGCCGCTGAACGTGACGCCCCGAGTACGTGACAGCGTTCATTCGACCCGGCTATCTAGCGCGTCCTGCTCGCCGGTTTCGATGACGAAATTCGACCGTGGGTAGCCGACGCAGGTGAGCGTGAAGCCGTCCGCAAGTTCGTCCTCGTCGAGCACCTGGTTCCCCTCCAGTTCGACGCGTTCCCGAGCGTCCCCCCACAGTCGGGCGGTACACTGACCGCACACGCCGCGCCGACAGTTGAAAGGGAGATCCCAGCCCTGCTCCTCACCCGCGACCAGCAGCGACTTATCGGCGGGCACCTCGATCGTCTCGCCTTGCTTCGCGTAGTGGACGCTGTACGTCTCGACGTCGGACCCCGTGTCGGTTTCGTTGCCACCACCGTCCGTCGGTGTCGGCGTGTCGGTGGCGGTGCCGATGTCCGGGCGCTCTCGCGGTTCCGCTTCGTCGCCGAACGCAAAGAGGCTCGTACACCCGGCCAGCGACACCGATGCCCCACCGGCCACCAGACGCAGGAGGTTCCGACGACGGGTCTCCCCCGAACGAGAACAGGTGTCGTTCCCGCAGCCCGCACAGTCCCGCGTGAAACTGGGCCCGTCCGAATCGTCCGATTTCTCGCCCATGTTCCCAGTACGTGTCTCGTCGCAACTAACGTTCCCGACGCATTATGAAGTGTTTTTTATACCACCGACGGCCGGACGGAGCCGTCGATCAGATCACGAGGAGGACGAGGCCAACGTCGCCCCGCACCGGTCGCGGGCGAGCGGCGCTGACACAGCTGGTGCGGCAGTCCGAGTCTTCCGGCGTGTTTATAAATACTGGATTACGAATTACAGGAAATCGCAATAGGGGAATGGTCCAGAAACGTCTACCCCCATATATAACCTGTAATATTTAGAGACGGTTTTAACTGAATATTGACTCACGGTTCACGTGTTGATGAGCGACACAGATCCGGAACACCGTGTCGAGCACGCGTCGGAGACGTCCGACGGGCTGCTCGACACGACACGGCGGAAGTTCCTCGCAACCGGGGCCGCCAGTTGGGCATCGGTTGCCTTAGCTGGCTGCGGGGAGAGCCAGAGCACCGCAACGACGGAGGAGACCCCGAGTTACGTCGTCACTGACGAGGTCATCGCCGGATCGGAGGGGATTCCGGAGGGGGCGAGTGGATTCGTCAAATCCGGTCGTCCCCAACAGACGTTCGTCCCCGGGATGCAGGCTATCTTCAAGATCGGCGTCTGGGATCCCGAGACGGGTGACATCGTCAGCGACGAAGCGCTCGACGAGGCGCGGGTCGAACTCGACAGAGACGCGGACATCGGTCTCGAATTCTCTCGCGACAACAGAGAGTGGAGCGGCGACTGGATGATTCCCGACGACGCGGAGCCGGGAACGGTCGGGTACGACGTCGTCGTCTCGAACGGGGCGCAGTTCACCGACGTCGGCATCGCAGCAGATGAAATAGAGATCATCGACTACGAGGTCCCCGCGGCGGGGAACTACGTGGTCACGACGAGCACCTACACGACCGAAGGCGTCGGCGGCGGGTACGTGGAGTCGTGCCAACCGGTCCACAACTTCACGCCCGGCATGAAAGTCGGATTCGAAGTCGGCATCTTCGACAGCAGTTCGGGCGACCCGGTCGGAGAAGGTGACGTCGGCGGGGTCGTCATCCAGCTCCAGGACGGCTCCACGGTCGAGCTCGGTGCCCCGGCGCTCGAAGAGGACGAAAAGCTCTGGCGGGGGACGTGGGAGATCCCCGAAGATCAGGAGCCAGGGACGATCACGTACGAGGTCCAGATCTCCGAGAGCAGTTCCGAGACCGTCCACATCGGCGCCGACGCGTACCACGCCATCGAGCAGGATTCGTTCAAGGTCATCGAGCAGGCCGGAGGCGACGGCGGCGAGCCGAACTACGTGATGACGGTCGAGCCCTACTCGACCGAAACGACCGGTGGTGGGTTCGTACAGTCCTGTTTCCCACAGCACAACTTCACGCCCGGCATGAAGGTCGGGTTCGACGTCGGCATCTACGACGGCGACACCTCCGAGATGGTCGGACCGGACACGATCGATCAGGCCGTCATCGAGTTCGAAAACGGGGACAGTATCGAGCTCTCGTGGACCAGCGACGCCGAACAGCCGGTCTGGAACAACACGTACACTGTCCCCGAAGACACGGAGGCAGGACCGCTCACCTTCCAGATCGTGGTCACGCCCGCAGAGAGTGGAACGTTCACCTCGGTAACTGCCCGGACACAGCACAACGTCGGCCAAGACTCGATTCAGATCGTCGAGCCGAGTTCGTAACGCTCGCCGTTTCTTTCCGAGACGGGCGGAGAAGCGTTCCGGCAGAAGGCCTCCGGCCGCAGAACGGTCGCAGCGATTCATCTGTCGTCGGAGCTGGAAACGGGACGTGAGCGGACTCGTCGGGGGCTCCGGCGTCCGCAGACCGAAAATTTTATTTTGGATTATCAATAATAGGTAAACATAGGATGGTCGACAACCTCTCCTCCAGCCAAGACGAACCCGAGGGGAGTGCGAGCCCCAACGGCGCACAAAGCGGCATCGAGACGACCGTCGATACGGTCGTGGCGGCCGGGCAGATGCTCGCTTCCCCGAGGAAATGTAAGGTATGGCACGAGTCGTGGCTGCACGACGGGTTGACGATCAAGCAACTGTCGGCGGCAACGTCGATTCCGCAGAGTTCCGTCTACGACATCACCCGAGAGATGGTCGCGGAGGGGAGCCTCTACGCGGCGGGGACGACAGACAACAACGCGACGATCCTGAAGCCGTCCCCTATGCAGATATTCGTGTCTGCCCACCCGGAGAACATCGGTCGACAGTACAATATCCACAGCACGCTAATCGGCGTGATCGGCCGAAGCATGGGTTCCGAGGACATCGAGACGTTCCTCGATCGGAACAACTACACGATGCTCCTCGAGTCGATTACCGGTGTGTTGGCAATTCTCAGCGACGAGAGCCACGAAGCGAGCAGCCTCGAGGAGCTGTTCGAGTGGGTGGATCCGGTGGATGCGCGACTCATACAGGGGCATATCGCGGCGGTGTTGAAACGGGAAGCAGAGAAACCGAGCATCGAATGGAGCTTTCCGGACGACCCGACCATCGAGCCCGTCGAGTGAGTAGCCGAACGCGACCGGGACGAGGCGCCCCGTGTATCGAAGCCGATTCTCCCGGAGAACCGGGCGACGACCGACGGCGACCAGGCCTCGTCTGGGAAAAAACGATCCCGAAGCGTTCACCGGCGTCAGCTCCGGTCGTCAGTCGTCCTCGACCGTCGACCGGACGTTCTCGAAGTAGGCGTCGACGTCCGACGTGACGACCCGCTCGATCATCCTCGTCGGGATCGACGTGACGCCGCCGGTGAAGGTGAGCGTCGCCTTGTAATCGACTCTGACCTCTCCGTCGTCGAGTTCGGTCATCTCCATCGCGGCCACACCTTCGATGTCACTGTGGGTTCGGGGATCGTACGCGCGGCCGTCCGCCACGATCCACTCCGGCTCGTTCATCTCGACGAGTTCGACGTCGCCGGAGAGCTCTATCGTGAGGTGGCTTATCCCCCGTTGGATGTCGACAGTGTACTTTCGCCGAGAGATCCGTTCGACATCCTCGGCGCCGGGGATACACTGTGCGAGCACTCCGGGGTCCGAGATGCTCGACCAGATCTCGTCTTTGTTCCCGCCTAACGTGAACGCGTCCTCGAACGACAGTTCCATCGTCTCGGCGGTGTCCGTGTCTTCGCGTTGCCCCATGCGGAACGTTGCGAGGGAGGTGAATTACCGGTTTCGGTCGTTTCCACGGACTGAAACTCACACGACGCATAAATGGTCCACATCGCCGAACATCCCAGTACAGTGACCGTAGATATCACGCTCGCCTGTCACGAGTACGAGTGGACGAAGGCACTGTGGGACGGCCGAATAGAGCCGGAAGGCATCAATCTAACGACAGTCGACTACACGAATCCGGAACGGTTCAACCGGATGGCGAACTACCGGGAGTTCGACGCGTGCGAGATGTCGATGGGCAGCTATCTCGCGACCCGGTCGGATCCCGAGGCGTTTCCGTTCACCGCGATCCCGCTGTTCCCGTCACGGAAGTTCAGACACGCCTACATCTACAAGCGAGTCGGTTCCGGGGTCGAGACGCTCGGCGACTTGGAGGGCCGGAACGTCGGTATCGTCAACTGGCAGACAACGACGGGCATCTGGCAGCGCGGCATCGCACGGGAACGACACGGACTGGATACGACGCAGGTCAATTGGCTGGCCGCCAAACCGGAAATCGTCGACCTGGACGCACCGAGCTACGACATCGACCATCTCGACAGGCCGGGGCGATCACTCCACGTCGTCGAAGACATGATCGACGCGGGAGAGGTGGACGCGGTGTTCCATCCGGTGTTTCTCGACAGCGAGAACGCACAGCGCCTCTTCGAGCGCCCCGTCGAGACGGAAAAGCAGTACTACCGAGAGACCGCAATCTTCCCGATCATGCATACGGTCGTGCTGCGAGACTCGTTGCTCGAAGAGAAGCCGTGGGTGCCCCAGAAGCTGTACGACGCGTTCGAGCGCGCCAAACAACAGGCGTTAGACCGGCTCGAGCGACCGCGGTGGTCTCCGGTCATCTGGTCCGGCACGTACGCGGAAGAACAGCAGGAACTGATCGGCGACGACCCGTGGGAGTACGGACTGACGGAGTGGAACGTCAACACCCTCGAGACCCTCATCGAGTACGCGAACGAACAGGAGGTCATCCCCGAGGCGTACGACGTCGAGGACATCTTCGAGACGGACCACGTGAACACGCGGGAGTATCGGTGAGCCACAGCCCACGCGAGACGGCAGACCGCGGGGCGACGTGCGCCCCGGCCGGGCTGAAACAACTATATGTGCGACCATCAGCGAACACGCCATATGAGTATCGACCTCACGCTCTGTAGCGACAACAGGGACACGATCAGTGCCATCCTGACCGGGGCCGTCGAACCGCGGGGAATCGACCTGACCACACTCGTCGACTACCCCCCACGCCGTCACCGCCGGTTCTTCAGACACGGAGAGTTCGACGTCTGTGAGGTGTCGCTCGCCTCGTATCTCTCGTCTCGGTCGCACCCCGAGGAGTATCCGTTCACGGCCATTCCCGTCTACCCGCACAAGCGGTTTCGCCACTCATTCATCTACACGCACGCGGACGCAGGGATCGACCACCCAACAGATCTGGCTGGAAAGAAGATGGGCGTACAGTCGTGGCAAACTACGGCGAACGTGTGGGCTCGGGGAATTCTCCAAGATCAGTACGGGCTCGATCTCGAATCGGTCCAGTGGTATCGACGGAAGGAAGACGACGTGCCGATCTCGATACCGGATCGGTTCGATATCCAGAAAGTGCCCGGGGCGCAGGGCGGCGACGCCGTCGAGGAGCCGAAGGACATGAAGGATATGCTCCTCAGCGGGGAACTGGACGCTGCGACGGATCCGGCGTACGCGCTGTTTCACGCGGTCGTCGAGTCGGACGAAGCAGAACTGCTCTTCGACGACCCGCTCGCCGAAGAGAAGCGTTACTTCGAGCGCACCGGCATCCACCCACCGATGCACGTCGTCGCGATCCGAGACGAGATACTCGATGCAGATCCGTGGGTCGCGGTGAGCCTGTACGACGCGTTCTGCGAGGCGCGTGATCGCTGTCTCGACCGGAACCGGAACCCCCACGAACACACGTCGCTCACGTGGGCCCACCTCCACTTGAAAGACCAGCAGGAGGCACTCGGCCCGGACATCTGGGAGTGGGGACTCACCGAGCAAACGCGGCGGGAGCTGAACACGTTCATCGACTACGCGAACCAGCAGGGACTGATTCCGCGGGCGTACGAACCCGAAGAGCTGTTCGTCGACACGACGCTCGACGTGTGAGATTCGAGCTTTTTGTACGCGGGGTCGGAGTAGTCACCCAGCATGGTCGTCGAGTTGACCTTGGCGTGTACGGAGTACGACTGGACGCGACCCCTCTGGGATGGCACAGTCGAGCCCGAAGGGATCGACCTCCACGTCGTCGACTATCACAATCCCGAGCGGTTCGCCCGAATGATCGAGTACGGCGCGTTCGACGTCTGCGAGATGTCTCTGGGGTCGTATCTCGCCGCTCGGGCGACCGAAGCCGAGTGTCCGTTCACGGCGATTCCCGTCTTCCCGTATCGGCGATTCAGACACTCGTTCATCTACAGGCGTGCGACAGACGAGTTCACGCTCTCCGAACTGAACGACAAGACGGTCGGGCTCATCCACTGGCAGACCACGACGGGAATCTGGCAGCGCGGCATCGCACGGGAGCACTACGGCGTCGATCTCGAAACGGTGACGTGGCACACGACGAAATCCGAAGGAGACGTCGTCTCGATCGAGATCCCGGACCGGTACGACGTCGTCCACGATCACAGAGCGGGGAGCACGTCCGAACTCTTCGCGTCGATGCTTCAGCGCGGTGAGATAGACGCCGCGTTCTCGACGGCTCCCCTGACACCCCGCGTCGCAGACGGGAGACACGACGACCCGGGACGGCTCCAAGAACCGAACGTCGACGGCGTCGAACGCATCTTCGAGGACGCCATGCAGGTCGAGCAGGAGTACTACCGGGAGACGAACATCTTCCCCCCGATGCACACGGTCGTGATCAGCGACGAGGTGCTCGACGCGTATCCGTGGGTCGCGAACAAGCTCTACGACGCGTTCGATCGGGCGTTGCAGATCTGTATGGACCGGCTAACGAAACCGCGGTGGTTCCCGCTCGCCTGGGCGAACCAGCATCTCGAACACCAGCGAGACGTCCTTGGCGAAAACCCCTGGGCGTACGGACTAACTGACGAGACCCGGACGGCACTGACCACGCTACAGGAGTACGCTGCGAACCAGGGCATCATCGCCGAACCCGACGACATCGACGACCTGTTCGTGGACGCGACGCTGCGTTGACTGGGTGTCGCGTGGCTGTCGCCGCCGCTCAGCGGTGCTCCAGATCGTAGAACGTGACACCGACGGACCGTAAGCCGAGCACGGCGACCAGCGTCAGGAGGATGATGATTGTCGAGATGGCGGAGACGCGCGCGATCTGAGGTTCGAACATGTACATCTGGTACAGCTTCACGGGGACGACCACGGTATCAGACGTGTAGGTCATCCACGGGATCGAGAGCAGTTGGAAGACGTGAACCGCGATGAAAAACCAGAGGACGACCGCCGTGTTTCGGAAGAGCGGCAGGAAAATTTCGCGCATCTGCTGGAGCCAGGACGCACCAACGAGCCGCGCCGACTCCTCTAGCTCGGTGTGGATCTGGACGATGTTCCCGACCGCGATCCGCGACGTGACCGGGAGGAAGACGATGACACAGCCGAGGATGATGATCGCGAGCGTCCCATAGAGGTTTATCAGGGGGAGCTTATCCAGCCACAGGAACATCGAGATGAGACCGGCGCCGAGGATGATGCCCGGAACCGCGTACGGGGTGAGCGTCAGGAAGTCCACGACCCCACGGAACCGGTAGCTCGTTCGCTCGGTGTAGTACGCCACGCCGACGACGAGCACGGTTCCCACTGTCGCGGCACCCACCGACACGAAGAGGCTGTTCGCGAATGCGGCGCGGAGTTCCCCGCTCGTGACGGCTGTGACGTAATGGACGAAGGTGAACTGCGCCGGCCTGATCTGTCCGACCCACGTCGTGTGGAGCGAGGTCGCGACGAGCGTGAGAATCGGCAAGATCCAGACGACGAACAGGCCGACCCAGAGCCCGACAGCGATAGGAATCCGCCAGCGTCCCAGATCCCAGGTCTGCGGGTCGCTCCGCTGGGCGGTCAACGTCATGAAATCCTCCTTCCGTTCCGTCATCTGCCGATAGTAGTACACGAGCACGATCGTCACGAGGAGGAGGCTACACGCCAGCGCGGCGGCCTCACCGTACGCCGCCGGGAACCGGGATCGAATCGCCGCGCTGATCTCGGTCGAGTAAACGTCGAACCCGCGTCTGGTGCCGAGAATCGACACGATCGCGAACTCGCCCAACCCGTAGAGAAACGTCGTGATGACTCCAGAGAGTATCGCGGGTTTGATCAACGGGAACGTGACCGCACGGAGCGTTTCGGGAATACTCGCCCCGTGGATACGGCTCACCTCCTCGAACGACGCGTCCATGTCCTGCAGCGCGGGAACGGTGAGCAGGTAAAACGTCGAGACGACGTTCACGCCGGCGACGAACGCGATCACCCACGGGTTGAAGATGCTCACGGGGATCGTCTCGATGCCGAGTGCGTCGGCGACCGCCACGGAGAAGAACCCCCGATCCGGTCCGTACGCGGTGATGTACATGATCGCGAAGATGTAGCCCGGAATCGCCTGTCCGGAGAGTAACACGAGTTCGATTGGGCCCTTCGTGGGAAGGTTCGTCCGCACGAGCAGCCACGCGAAGGTGAGCCCGAACGCCATTCCGGTGAGCGTCATTCCGACGGCAATCGTCAGCGAGTTCACGAAGAGCGTCCCGACGTCGAAAAACCCCTCGAGATACACGGCGATGAAGTGTGCGGGCGTGAGCGCTCCCTCGAGGCGGCCTGGATAACCGGACCAGACGCTCGTCCACAAGAGAAACGCGAGGGGGACGAGCGTGAACACGGCGACGGTGCAAACGACCGTCCCGAGGACGAGTTGCCTCGCGGAGATTCGGCTCTCTGCGCCGGCGAGTGCGTCTCCGATCACCGCGATGGCCCGTCGTGTAGTCCGCATTGGTCCGGGGTTCCGCCCTCGATATCGAGTCCGTGCGTCAATTCAACGTCCCGCCTGCGAGACGATTCGCACCCACCGCCGTCTCGAATTCTCGCGACGGGTCACGGGTCGAAGAGTCCCGCATCGATCGCTTGTTGGCCGGTTTCGGCGTACGTGTCGACGTCCCAGAAGCTGATGACATCGAGATCGGTCGCCATCCGGTTTCGCGTGAACTGGGGGATATCCATCGACGAGAAGTCGTACTCGAGGTCGTTTCGACCGGGCACCGCTTTCCGCACGTCAGTGAACATCCGTTTCTGGACGGACGCCTCGAGGGTTGCACTGACGAAAAACCGAGCGAGCCACGGGTTCGGTGCCGCCTTGTTTATCGAGATCGGGTCCGCGATGGCCTTGCTCGGTGCCGGAGTGGGGAAGATTCCCCTGACGGACATCTCATCGTTCACGACGAACGGCTCGGCAGACTGCGGCCAGTTGTAGAACATCATGGGGACGTTCCCCTTGCCGACCTCTCGCGTGCCGGCGGTGTGTGAGTCGACGCCGACGACGTTGAGGTTGTTCATCAAAGATTCGATCCACTCCATTTCGCTCATTTCGGTCTGGGCTGCGTGGTATCGGATAATCCACCCAACCTGCTCTGCGCTCACGTACCCGGAGAACGCGACGTCGAGGTCCGCGTACTGCTCGTCGAAGAGATCGTTGTAGGTCTCGGGGTAGGCTAGTCCGCGGTCCTCGAACACAGCTTCGCTCACGGGGAGACAGAGGCCGGCGCCGGCGTTCCAGCTCGGCACCTCGAAGGGTAGCACCTGCTCGTCCGCCAGCACGTCGCTAAACCAGAAGTTCTCGTGGAGATCCGACTCGAACCACTGCTCTGCGAGCGCCAGTCCTTCTTCTCGTCCCTGCTGGCGAATCTCGTTGCGGAGGTTGGACGCCGGACCGACGACGTCTGCCGCGTCCTCGTCTGCTTCTCGCTCTTGGACGAACCGCTGAGAGACGGACGCCGCGTCGCTTGCAAACACGTCGCCCTCGATGTTAGTCCCAAACTCGTCGTTGATTACGTCAATGAGATCGTACCACTCGTCTGCACCACCCGTCCCGGCGTAGATCGTTATCGTCCCCTCCGTGTCGATCTGTTCTTTGAGTGCTTCGGTGGTCCACGGCGGCTCGGGGGCGTCGGAGCCGTCCCCGGTTTCACCCCTACCGAGACAGCCTGCAACGGCCCCCGTCGTGACAGTACCGGTGGCGAGCAGGAACCGGCGGCGAGACGATCGTCTGTCGTGCGATTGGGTCTGCGAGCGGGTCGCCGGCGTGGGCGCTGTATCCCGGGACATGATTATGAATTATTCGTAATCCAGTATGAGAAATCCGGTGTATACTACAGGTTTTTAAATATCGGCGTGGGGACTCGAATGGGGGGACTCACGCCGAAGTGTCCGGATACACCTGAACTGCGCTGGGTTTCAGATGGACGTGGATATTGTCGCCCAGCGCCACCTGCTGATAGTTCCGCGTATGGATGACGAGGTCGACCTCGTTCCCGAACCGCGCGGTGATCTCGTATCGGTCACCGAGTACCCCCTCTGCGATGACCGTTCCGTGGAGCTCCAGCACGTTGACGCTGCTTCGAGAGAACCGACCGACCGTGACGTCGGCCGGGCGGACGAAGCAGGTGACGGAGCCGGCGTCAGCCGGATCGGTCCCGTTCGCCACGTAGTCTGCCTTGTCGAGTGGGATGTCGAGAGCGGCCGTCCGGACCACACGGTCGCCGCTCGACGTCTCCTCGACGACGCCGTCGAAACAGTTCTGTTGCCCCACGAACCGCCGAGTGAACTGCGATCTGGGGCGGTGATAGAGTTCGCGGGGGGTGCCGCGTTCGACGATCGCGCCGTCGTTCATGACGAGGACGCGGTCTGACAGGTAGAACGCCTCCTCCTGATCGTGGGTGACGTAGAGGATACTGAGGCCGAGTTCGGACTGCAGACGCTGGAGTTCGTATCGCATATCTCGACGCAGTCCCCTGTCGAGATTGCTCAGCGGTTCATCCATCAACAGAAGATCGGGATCGTGAACCAGCGAGCGGGCGAGCGCCGTCCGCTGTTGTTGCCCACCGCTGAGGTCAGTCGCTGGCGAGCGTTTCAGCTCGTCGATCTCTAACAGCCGCAACACCTCGTCGACGCGGCTCTCGTACTCCGATGTGGGAACGTCGTTGTCGGTGTGTTCGAGCGGAAACACGACGTTCTCGAAGACGGTCTTGTGTGGCCAGATGGCGTAGCTCTGGTACACCATCCCCACGTTCCGTTCTTCCGGGGACACCGAACGACCGTCGCCACAGACGCGATCGCCGTCGATCGAGATATCGCCGGAGTCCGGGGTTTCGACCCCAGCAATACACCGGAGAATCGTCGTCTTCCCACAGCCGCTCGGACCCAGAAGCGCGACGATCTCGTCGGTTTCAACGTGGAGGTCGACACCCGACACCGAAAAGGCCCCGTCGAAGCTCTTCTCGAGGTCAGTCACCTCCAGTCGACGGGGCGACGGCGTGGACGGGCGAGGGGGAGACTCCGCCGGCGCCACGGCGTCGGCTACCGCTGTGTCCGTGGCGGTGCCGCCGTGCAGGGTCGCCCGGTCGAGACTCACTCCAAACCGACGTACCGCGTCTTTCAATCGCTCTCCGTATGACATGGTGGAAGGAACGCGTGAGACCGCGTGTGGTTCTATTCGGTTACCTCGAACGTGAAGTGGAGCGCGGGCAGCGGCCGAACGGGATGGTTATCCAGGTACGACAGGTGTGGTTTCTGTTCGAAGTCGGGCTGGTCTTCCTGTATCTTGAAGAAGCTCGGATACACGTCGATGAAGTGATAACCGGGCTCCCCGGTCGCCTGTAACACGGTGTGAACGCGGCCCTCCGCCTTCTCCATGTCGACGCCACAGATGTACCCGAGCGGCTTGTTGTCGTACACGAAGAAGTAGGCGTTCTCGTACATCGGCCAGCCGACCCCGTTGAGTTCGACGTCGATTTCGGTGCCGACAGGGCCTTCGGCCGGCGAGAAGTTCAGAATTTTCGGCTGCATCATAAATCCCGTCACCGCGACCGACCGGCCGTCGATCTCGGCCGAGATGGGTCGCGTCGCTCCCATCCCGTCCGGGATCGTGATTTCCAGCTGGAACTCGCCGTTCTCGTCGGTCGTGACCGTCGGCAACACCTCTGGGCGTGGTTCCGGCGTGATCGGATCGCCTGCAACGCGGTTCCCGAGGTGCGTGTACCAGACGAGATCAACCGTCGTCTCGGGGGGGAACTGCCGCCCCCGGATGAACGCAGAGGTCCCAGCCTGTCCAGAGGTTGGCGTAATCGAGAGTTCGGCCTCCGTCTGCTCGTCGGGGTCGGGAAGATGCGCATCGAGGGGCCGCTCGTCGGTCAACGGATCCATCCAGGCGACCTCGGGTTCGGATTCCACCTCGGTCACCTCGACGCGCCACGACGACTGTCGCCCTCCGGCGACGGGCCCGAACGGCGACTGCGTGTTGTTCTGGAGGAACGGCACCCCGTCGAGATTCCGCCAGACCTGAATCACGTGCGTTCCGACCGGTCCGACTGCACGGATCTTGGCCCGTGCCGTCCCGCGGTTCATCGTCCCCGTCATGACGCCAACGGTCCCGTTGTCCCACGCGATCTGGTAGTTGTTGGTGGTCATGTTGGGACCGAGCCCGTAGCCGGTGATGGTGAAGGCCTCACCGAGCGGTGCGCGCGTCCGGTCGATTTCGAACCACGGAACGATCGAGAGACGCGCCTCCGTGACGGTCTCTTCGTCGGCCGTCTGGAGCTCGATCACGTGTTCTCCGCCGTAATCCTCCGGAATCTCCCACTCTTCGGTGAACGTGCCGTTCTCGTCGGTCGTGATGGTTCGGAGTCGATCTGTCCGCGGCTGAAACTGCGGTCCGATCACCTCGTTTCCCCGTAACACGCCCCAGTGACCTGTGGCGGACTGCCAGACGAGGTCCAGCGGCTCGTTCGCCGGGAGATTACGCCCCTCGAGCGTAATCGTATCGCCGACGTAGGCTTCGTCGTCGCTCAACACCAGCGTTCCCGTGTGCCCTCCCTGCCGCCGCTGTTGGAATCGTTCCTCGAGATCGTTTGAGAGACCACGTTCGCCATCCATAGCTCTGGCTGAACCTGCGAACCGATCCGAGATACCCACTTTCGTTGAATATGAAGTGTTTTAAATCCTCGCTGGTCCGGGGTGCCGGTTCGGCTGTTAGCTGGAGACGCGCTCCTGATAAAGTGATTCAATATATAGGCGACTGTATTTTGTCTCCACGTTCGTAGCGTGTGATAGATGCCCGTCATCTCAAGGCAAGAACGCGACGGTCCTCTGGGGGGAGTAGGGGACGCTGCGACGGCGGAGGAGCGGTAGCATGAGTCGAAACGACGCCGAGACGAAGGAGCGGGGGATACAGATCGTTCTCGAGGTGACGGACCACGACTCGCTACAGGAGCTGATGGAGCTACTGCACGAGTGCGAACTGTCGATCAAGACGGAAGCCATCACGGACGCAAACCTGTCGAGTCAGATGACCGCGACGGTCGAGCTCGATATCCTGACCGGAAAGCAGCGGGAGACGCTCGAACTGGCGATCAGAGAAGGATACTACGATCGACCGCGCGATGCGAACCTTACGGACCTTGCAGAGAGTCTCGGCATCTCGAAATCGGCGGTTTCACAGCGCCTCAACGCGGCAGAAACCAAGCTCATCAAGACGACGCTCGAACGCTACGTCTAACCCTCACTCGTTCATGAACGACTTGACGAGTTTCATCTCGGCCGTGTTGAGTCGCTGTGATGCGGCGGACTCGGAGATGTTGAGCTCGTCGGCGAGATCCTCGAGGTTGGTTTCGCGCGGCGTCTCGTAGTACCCTTCGTCGATGGCGGTCTCGAGGGCCTCTTGCTGTTTCGTCGTGATCGAATTGACGTCGATCTCCGTCGTCGACCGACCCTCTCCACCCTTGACCAGCCAGTCCACAGAAAGCGTTGCGTCGACGGTCCGGAGGTCCTTGATCAGCTGCCGTAGTTCGTTGCGGTTCTGCACCGTAACCACGATCACCAACGAACCGGACTTTACGCGCCGAACCTCCGAGACACAGTCGTTGTCCTCGAACACCGGACAGATACAGTTCGTGTTCGCCTCCGAGCGGAGGTACTTCTGGTCTTGGGTGTCCGTTTCCGTAAGTACCGTGTGGCAGTGGCCGCATGCAAACCCGTCTTCCATCTCGGAAGACTGGTCCCCGACGTCTTGCTCCCCGGATTTGAAGTTGTGAGTGAGATCCTCCGTGTCCGCCGCTTCGTTGACGAGGACACAGTGCGACTCAGGATGGGGCGTAATAGTGAGTTGGACCCTGAGCAACTCCCCCGATGCCCCGGAGCAGCCAGATGATTTATCAACTGCTTTTGTCATAACTAGTGATTCTTCTGGGTGCTGCAATAAAGCTGACATCCCAGTCCCAGTCGCTGAGAATCGAAAGCGTAGAGCCGTAAACTACCGACGAAGCTCGAGCCGGCGGCGGTCCCAACGAGGAGCGAACACCACTGTACCACTATCGACCTCGAACGTGTGGCCGACGGACCGTTCGCGTCACGGCGACGCGTCTCGTGTTCGTGTCAGGAAGACCCGTCTCGCGTCGGACGTGACGGTGGCTACCGACGGATGGCGGAGTAGACGATGATGCCGAGCCCAATCAGCGTTAGCGTGCTCTCTGCGATCACGACGTCGTCGTGAATTCCCATCAGGATTCCGCCACCTGCGGCGGCGAGCGTACCACCGAGGAAACACACGAGACCAAAGGCGAGGAACTTCAGGGTGTCGTCGCCCGTTCGCTTGTACGCCTGGTACACCATTTGCGTCAGCTTGAGTGCAACGAGCGCTGACACGGCGTTGATCACGACGTACTGAATGTCGGGGGTGTGAATCATTGGTAATCACGCTCTCATCTTATCCCCGAGTTAGACAATAACGCACAAATGGATGCAGCCTGCGTCCCAACAGATGAGATTCTCTCCGTCTGAAACGCCAATATACAGCCGTTTAAATCGGAAAGCAGACGACCGAACTCGAACGCATCTCGCAAGTGGTTCTCTCCGTCGGTGGGGGGCAGATGACACCGACCGCCGTGGAGCCACCGAGAGGTGAGCCAGTCGGTTAGCGACGGCGTCCGTCCACTTGGGCAGTAGCTCACGGCCGATCACGTTGGTCGACGGTCAGTCCCATAGACTCGGTGAACCGTATCACTGCGACGTATACGGCCACGAGCAGAACGACACCTCCGGTGGCAAGCACGGCTGCCCCTACCGGAACGCCCGCACCAACGACGAGAAGCGCGATGACGGACAGAGGGATACCGATCCAGCCACCGATCAACAGAAGCACCCCCCGGTCAGGACAGACCGACGTTACCCTATCGAGCCAGTGGGTCACCCCTCGTTCTCCGTTTCCGGTCATTGTATCTGCGTGTGAGTCGTTAGCATCCGTCCGAAGCTATCACTACTGCTGTATATCGAAGCCGTTTATAAACGACGAGGAGAAATCCCCCGCCTTCAGGTGGACGAGCGTGTCGACAGCGGATCGCTGCTGGAAAGTCACGGCTACGTGCGGCGGCCCCAGATGCCGCGTCGGCACTTACTCCAGCCGGCCGAGGCGCCGTCAGCACCCAGAGGCAGCTGCGGTTGGGCCACACGTCGCTTCGAAATCCGCCCTCTGCTATCCCGGTCCCGTCTCTGTCGAGAGGCAAGCCCACTGCAGGGTGGATGCCAGAAACCGCAATTTGTTCAGCATTCGCGCACGGAGCGTTCGGTATGAACGGACAAACACACCGGCCGGGAGCAGGAGAATGAATCGCCGCCGGGCAGATGTAGTGGTCGGGCTCATCGTCGGCTTGGTGCTCGTCGGCGGCGGTGCGCTCAGCTGGCAAGCGTATCGACAGCGGCGCGCCATCGACGAGTCGATGGGGCCGATGATGGACACCTCGATGGGATCGATGCACGCTCCCGATCCGGTGTGGTACGTGTTCGGAACGCTTCTCGTCGGGGGGGCTATCGTCGGCGTGTATCTCCTGCTCCGCGAGGAGATTCCGGAGGCGGACGAGACCGATCGCTCGACGGGGCAGGAGCCCGATGTGACCACCGACGACGGTGCTGAGTTATTAGGCGAGGAGGGCGATCCGAAAGAGGGGGTGCGTCCCGAAACCGACCCCGAAACGCGCGTGCTCGATTTGTTACCGGACGACGAGCGCCGCGTCCTCGAACCGGTCATCGAGTCGCCAGGAATCACGCAGATCGAACTGCGGGACCGGTCGGAGTTTTCAAAGAGCAAGGTGAGCCAGACCGTGAGTGCTCTCGAAAAGCGGGGGCTGTTGTACCGGGAACGACAGGGACGAACGTATCGAGTCTATCCGAGTGAGGAGTTGTCACGACAGGCCGACGCGTGAACGTACTATCGAGAAAAACCCGTCTGGGAAACTAACGGTGGACTAGTCGGCAGTTTGGTCGGCTCGTCGGAGGGTGTCCACTTGCAGCGGGTCAGCCTCCGATATCGCGGTGACCAGTCGCAGGAACTGTCCCGCGTTCGTGAGGAGTTTGTTCTCTGCCTTCCGGAGGTGTTCTTCGTACGTCGAGCGAGCGACTGCCGTCTGATCGGCCAAGTCTCGGAGGGAGGTTTTCCGCGGTTGCTCGTAGTAGCCACGTTCTAGTGCTAATTGGAGTGCTGCTAACTGCCGGTCGGTAATGTTCTCGAACAGTTGATTCGCTGGAGCCAGCATACTGTGGGGTATCTGCGTCTCCGAAATCGAAGCTTTCGAGAGTAGTTCGATCTCCCTGTCGGATCGCAGATCACCGAGCAACGCTCGAATGTCTTCGCCGTCGAACGCGATTACGGTGTAGTGCTCCCAGCCCTGACGGTAGATCGTCGGCGACTGATACAGGCAGCTGTGTTTCTCGAAGCGGTCGATGATCGACTCCTCGAGAGAACAGAGACAGGACTGCGTGACGACGTGATACCCGTCGCTGTCCTTCGATTCGTGCAGCACGGTTCCGAGTTGGTCGATGTCGTCGAGCAGCTCGCCAGTCGGTGTCGTCTCCGAACTGATCTCGAGCACCTGGCAGTCGTTCAACGGCCACTCACGAATGGTGAGATCCGGATAGCGTTCCGAAATCTCTCGGTACGGACACTCGTGTTTGACTCGAATCGAGGTCTCGTACAAACCCATACTAACGACGTGGAGCCGTTCAAAATTAATAGTGCCGGTCATGTCCGGCAGCACCCATATACAAATACACCTGCTATTCGGAAATACCGATGCAGGAGATATCTCCGGAAGAACTCAGCGAACAGTTACACGATAGCGGCCGAGATCCGCTCGTTCTCGATATTCGCCACGAGGACGATTTTGAGGAGTGGCATATCCCGGGCAGTATCAACGTCGACGTCTACGACGAATTAACTGAACACCCCGAACAGGCCACGAGTGCCCTTTCGGAGCTCCCACGTGAAGAGCAGATCGTGACGATTTGTGCCGCAGGTATCGTCTCAGAGACCGCAACGGGTGTACTCCGAGAGTTGGACTACGACGCAGTGACGCTCACGGACGGGATGAACGGCTGGAGTCGAGTTCACCGACATGCAGAAGTGCCAGCCGACCTCGATTGTACGCTCATTCAGGTTGCGCGTCCGGGGAAGGGCTGCCTCTCGCACGTCCTCATCTCGGACAGCGAAGCCGCAGTCTTCGACCCGTCGCACTATCTTGACGAGTACGACGCGATTCTCGACGAATACGACGCCGACCTGGTTGGCGTCTTCGACACGCACGCCCACGCTGACCACGTCTCCGGCGCTACGGAACTCGCTGACCGACACGGCGCCCCCTACTACCTCCACCCGAAAGACGCGCTTGCCGTCGACGCGACGCCGGTCGAGGATGAACAGATCCTGACGGTCGGCGACCGCAGAATCGAGGTTATCCACACACCGGGACACAGCAAAGGGAGTGTTTCATTCGACATCGACGGCACTGCGCTAATTACGGGCGATACGCTGTTCCACGAGAGCGTGGGGCGTGTCGAACTCGGCGTCGAAGCCGGAATCGAGGACGCTGACGTCGAGCAGAACGCCGCAACACTCTACGAGAGCCTCCAACGGTTGCTGGACAGGCCAGACGATGCAGTTGTGTTGCCAGCGCACGATCCTGGTTCGCCTGAACCGCCTGTGGCCGCGACGCTTGCAGACGTCACAGACCGGAACGATGACCTCGGCCGCAGCCGAGGGGAGTTCGTCAAAGTGCTCGCCTCGGATACTCCGGATCATCCTCCGAACTTCGAGCGCGTCAAGCGAACGAACGTCGGACGGGAATCTGTCCCGGCTGACGGACTGGCTGAACTGGAACTGGGCCCCAACAACTGCGCGGCGGAGTGAAGACATGAGCACGGCTACTACTCTCAAACAGGGCATCCGAGAGCATCTCGGGCAGTTCTCGCTACACGTCCTGCTGGTGTTCGCCACCGGCCTAACCATCGGAGCCGAACGGACCGTCGTCCCCGTTCTGGGAGAAGAGGTGCTCGGTGTCAAGTCGTTTCTTGTTATCGGTTCGTTCGTCGTCTCGTTTGGGGTCGTGAAGTCGGTTCTCAATCTCTACGCCGGCAAGTGGGGTGAAGAATACGGCCGCAAGCCAGTGCTCGTCGCCGGATGGGCGACGGCACTCCCCCTGCCACTTATTCTCATCTTCGCGCCCAGTTGGGGCTGGATCACGATCGGGAACATACTGCTTGGCATCAACCAGGCGCTGACTTGGAGCATGGCAATCAACGCGAAGATCGACCTTGCAGGGCCCGACCAGCGCGGGCTCGCGGTCGGTATCGACGAGTCGTTCGGGTACACCGGCGTTGCCGTCGGGGCATGGATTACGGGCGTTATCGCCGGGCAGTGGAATCTCCGGCCGGAACCGTTCTACTTCCTTGCAGTGGTCGTCGTACTGGCGTTTCTCATCTCACTTTTCCTGATCAAAGAGACCGTCCAGTACGCCCAGGCCGAAGGTGACGACGACCATCACGACGCAAATCTGCCGTTCAACGAGGTGGTGAAGCGGGCGACCTACGGTGACCGGACGCTGTTCGCTGCGGCTCAGGCTGGCCACATCGAGAACTTCGTGGACACGCTGTTCTGGATTGCCGTCCCACTGTATCTGGTGAGCCAGGGGCTCGGCATCGCGGCAGTCGGAGTCGTGGTTGGCGTCCACAGCGCGATGTACTTCCTCCAGATCGCGACCGGTGGGCTCGCGGATCGAGTCGGTCGCCGACCGCCCGTGATCTGGGGAATGTTTCTCGCAGGGGCGGGCGTTCTCGGCATGGTACTCGTCGAAGGATACCTTCTGTGGGCCGCGTTGGCCGGGACGTCCGGGATCGGCATGGCGTTGCTGTATCCCAACCTGATGACCGTCCCTAGCGACGCCGCCCACCCGACGTGGCGGTCTGCTGGGATGGGCGTATACCGGATGTGGCGTGACTCCGGTTACGCTGTCGGGGCAATTCTGATTGGACTCTCGATGGAGTTCGTGAACGCTGAGGCGGCGTTCTATATGACGGCGATCCTGATGTTCGTCTCTGGCGTAGTCGTGTATATTTGGATGGAAGAAACGCACCCGGACATCGGGACACACGAACCGCCCGCACCTGCGACGGAGCAACCGACCAAGACCATTACTCAGGACTAAACACTACGCGGTTGTCCGTCCGTAGCTTTATAAACGAGAACGAGACCACCCGCCCCGTGACCTGAGGATCGGCCGGGTCGGTCACGGCGGGAGCGCGGACCGCCGACCCGGCGTCGGGGCACGGTCCGCCTGTCAGCCCACCCACTTTACAACGTCGCTCAACTCGAACGGAAGCGTGCCGACCCGGTACCCCTCCACGTGCCCGTCGGGGCGGGCGCGGAACACCACAGTCGGCTCGTGGCGCACGCTGGGTCGTTCCCCCCGAACGGCCGCCCACTCGTCGTCCCGGAAGGAGGAACAGTCGACGAACAGCGTCGCCGACGGATGCGCCCGGAGCTGGTCGTCCGTCTTCGCGTTCGCCGTCTCGCGGACGGCGGCGACGGGCGTGTCCGCCCGATTTCGACGGCCCGGCGGAAGCGGTCGGGTCACCTCGACGAGGTGGCGCCCGGCGACGCGGAAGTCGAGCGCGTGGCCGCTGTCGAGCTCCACCTCCGGCTCGAACGGGAGGCCGGCGTCGGCGAGCAGCTTCGCGACGATGAACTCCGCCATCGTCGCGCTCATCCGACCTACGTCCATCCCTTCGCTGGTGCCCAGCTTCGCAGCCATCGTGTACCGGTAGTCGTCGAGCGTCCCGGTCGCGAGCACGTCGTCGAGGAAGGCGAGCGCCTCGTCGCGGCTCGCATCTGGGAAGCCGACGGCGTGCTCCGCGAAGAAGGCGCGAGTCGTCTCGCGGCCGTCCTTCGAGAGCAACACCGGGAGGAAGAACCACGCGACGTGATCGTAGTCGGCGAGCCACGGGTCGACGAGTTCGAGACGGGCGAGCAGCTCCCGCTGTGCCCAGCGAGCGACGAGATACGGCACCTCGGTGAAGTCGTACTTCTCCGTGCGCCACAGCGTCTCGGGGGTCGTCGTGTTGCCCAGCCAGTACGCCCGACCGCCGTCCCAGCAGAACAGCGCGAAGTCGCCGTTGTCCATCTCGAGCCGACGGGCCTCGTAGCCGTCGGGAGGGTCGAACCACGGGGACTCGAGTCGTGCGCCGAACGACTCGTCCAGCGGCCGGAGCAGCTGCTCGCGAACCCGCTGTTCGTTCCACGACTCGTTCGACCGGCGGAAGCGGAGCGGCCCTGCCACGCCCCCTCTTCGCGCCGAAGCCGTTAACCGGTTGTCATCGCCGGCGGGCGCGGCCGTATTTACCAATACATTAATAGGCAACTGTTCACAAGTGTTACTCACTACCATGAGTATGGGGGCATATGACGAAGACGAGCACGAGCGCCGGGAAGCGAAGGCAGCCAGCGTCGACATGAGCTCCGACGACGATCGGACGGAGTATCACGGGAGCGTGAGCTACGACTCCGGTGACTCCACCGAGGCGCTGCTCGATCAGTTCAAGGAGATCAAGTCCGACCGGTGAGCGAGCTCCTCTTCTAGCGTCCATCGGACTCGCGAGCGACAGCACAGCACGGCAGCCCGTGCCTCGGGAAAACCGAAACGTCGAACAGCGCCTGCCGTGAACGGATTCGCGTGTCGGGATACGATGCGGTCCTGTTCGACAACGACGGCGTGCTCGTCGCGCCGCCGGCCCGAGAGACCCAGACGGCGGCGATTCGTGACGCGTTCGCAGAACTGGGCGTTAGGCGAGCAGACGAGGAGCACGTGTCGGCGCTCCGACACGGCGTGACCGTCGATCGTCTCGAGGAAGTCGCCCGGGCGTACGACCTCGACCCGGCGGAGCTGTGGGCCGCCCGCGAGCGACACGACGAGCGGTCGCAGCTCGACGCCTTCCGGGCCGGCGAGCGGCGCCTCTACGACGACGTGAGCGCGCTCGACGACGTGGTCGGCCCCCGGGGCGTCGTGAGCAACAACCACCACACCACGATCGAGTTCGTCCTGGAGTTCTTCGGGCTCGACAGCGCCTTCGACACCTACTACGGCCGCGAGAAGACGGTCGAAAGCCTCCGCCTGAAGAAGCCGAACACCCACTACCTCGACCGGGCGGTGGCTGATCTCGACGCCGGCTCGGCGCTGTACGTCGGCGACAGCGCGAACGACATCGTCGCAGCACACCGCGCCGGGATGGACTCCGTCTTCGTCCGTCGGGAGCACAACGGCGACGTCGACCACGAGACTGCGCCGACATTCGAGGTGGCGTCGCTCCACGAACTCGTCGACGTCGCGGCCGGCAAGCGCCCACCATAACCATCCCATAACTTATGTGAAGCCACGGCAGGAATCTCGTGTTACTTTTTTGTGGAAGCAGGCCGTACGTACGAGTGAGGTGAACGCGTATGGAGCAGGACCGAACACACGAGGATCGGATCGTCGAGCGAACGACCCGTGGGACGGTGCCGACGCGATACGACCTCGTGCTGGCCGTCGTTCCCCTCGCGTTCGCCGTCGCGCTCGTCGCGGGACTGCTCGTCCCCGTCTCCGTCCACGGCGCACTCGCAGCCGCCGGAGTCGTGGGAACCGCAGCCGTCGTCGACGCGCTGTTCGTTAATCCGCCGGAGCGTAGCGACCGGGGGAGCGGTCGGCGCCGACGTGCGGACTGACGGACGGTAGCGTCTTCCCGGACCGGGTCGTACGCGGCGTATGGCGACCGAGCCGTGCGACGGCTGCGGACGACGCGTGACGATAGCCGGCGGCATCGCGAACATCTGGACGTTCGGCGGCGACGAGGCCGGCGGGTTGACGCTCGAGCTGTCCGACGGGAGCGAGCACCTGCTGTGTTACGACTGTATCGACCGGCTCCCCGACGAGCCGGATTCGGCGGACGTCGCCGCGCTCGAAGAGGCGTGACACCGAGACGTTTACCCCCGTCGCGTGGCTCCCTCGGGTCGTGAACCCCGAGCGGATGGAGGCGGCGTTCCCGGCGCCCTCGTTTCGGGGCGCCCAGCGGGCGGCGCTGGGTCGCATCCGCGAGGCGTTCGAGGCGGGCAACGACGTCGTGCTCGTACGCGCGCCGACGGGCAGCGGCAAGTCGCTGCTCGCGCGAGCTATCGCCGGCTGTGCCCGAACGCCGGGCGAGACCGACGGCGTCGAGGCCCACGGCGCCTACTACACCACGCCGCAGGTGTCCCAGCTCGACGACGTGGCCGGCGACGACCTGCTCGACGACTTCGCCGTCATTCGCGGGAAGGGGAACTACGACTGCATCCTCCCCGGAGAGACGGACACCCCGGTCACGGAGGCACCCTGCGCCCGCGAGACCGGGTTCGATTGCCCCGTCAAGCACCGCTGTCCGTACTTCTCCGACCGCTCTATTGCCGCAAACAGGTCCATCGCAGCGATGACGCTCGCGTACTTCATGCGGACGGCCGGCTCGGACGTGTTCGGGAAGCGGGACGTGGTCGTCGTCGACGAGGCACACGGGCTCGCCGAGTGGGCGGAGATGTACGCAACCATTGAACTCTCGCCCGCGCGGGTGCCCGTGTGGGACGCCTGCGAGCCGCCGGAGATCGAGCGGCTCCGCGACGTCGAAGGGTACGCCGAACGGCTGCTCCGGGTCTGCGACCGCCGACAGGAGGAGCTCCGCGGGACGCCGGAGCTGTCCCGGAGCGAGGTGGCCGAGCGGGACCGGCTCGCCGAGCTGACCCGGGAGCTCGGCTGGTTCCTCGAGGACGTCCGCGACCCGGAGAGCCCGACGACGTGGGTCGTCGACCAGCCCGACGGTGCCGAGAGCGCGGTGACCGTGAAGCCGATGGATCCCGCGCGCTATCTCGGCCACACCGTCTGGGACCGCGGCAACAAGTTCGCGCTGCTGTCGGCGACCATCCTGAACAAGGAGGCGTTCTGTGCCGGAACGGGGCTGAACCCGGAAACCGTCGCGCTCGTCGACGTCCCGCACACCTTCCCGCTCGAGAACCGCCCGCTGTACGACGTCACCTGCGGGAAGATGACCTACGAGCGCCGCGACGAGACGCTGCCGAAGGTCGCCCGCACCGTCGCCCAGCTGATGGCTCGCCACCCCGAGGAGAAGGGACTGATACACGCCCACAGCTACGCCATCGCCGACCGGCTCGTCGAGGAGCTCGAGGAGCTTGGGGTCGGCGGACGCGTCCGCAGCCACGATTCGGCGACCCGGGACGCGGCGCTGCGCGGCTGGAAGCAGTCGTCGGGGAACGCCGTCTTCGTCTCCGTGAAGATGGAGGAGGCGCTCGACCTCGCCGGCGACCTGTGCCGCTGGCAGGTGATCTGCAAGGCGCCGTACCCGAACACGCGCGACTCCCGGGTCGCACGCCGGCTCGAGGACGGACAGTGGGGCTGGTACTACCGGGCGGCCCTCCGGACGGTGATTCAAGCGGCCGGCCGGGTGGTGCGCGCCCCCGACGACTACGGCGCGACGTATCTCGCCGACTCCTCGCTGCTCGACCTGTTCGACCGGGCGCGAAGCGACACCCCCGACTGGTTCGCGGCGCAGGTGGACGCGATGGAGCGACCGGAGCTGCCTGCGTTCGACCCGAAGTCGGTGGGAGGAACCTCGTCGGGCGGCAACAGCACGCAGTCTGGAGCCGGCGACGACGAGGACGGCGAGAACCCGCCGTCGCTCGACGACCACCCACTCGGCGACGTGTGGGGAACGGACTAGAGCAGCGACGCCGCCGCGTACGCGACGGAGGAGAACACCATCAGGAACACCATGAGCAGCGCGAGGAGCTGCTGTCGGTCCATACGCCTCACTTCGCGGCTCGACGTAAACATCTGACGGGGACACGCATACGGTCGCGACGACCCAACGCCGACCGTGAGCGAGGAGGACGCGCGACCGAACGAAACCGAGGGGCCCGAGTACGACGTCGACTTCCGTGCGGAGCCGGTGCGGTACCGCGTCGAGCGCGGGGAGCAGGGCGCGTTCAAGGTGGAGCCGTACAAGTCAGAGCTGCTGCCGCTGTGGGGGTACGCCGACCGCGAGACGGCCGACGAGGCCGGCGAGGCCATCTACGAGCGGTTCTGCGCCTACCGGCGGAGCGACGAGTTCCCTGGGATGGACATGGCCCGGAAGTATCTCCAGATGGGGTACACCCGGGCGATGCGGTACGCACGCTACCCCGGCGGACAGAAGTACGAGGACGGCGAGGAACGCGAGCCCGAGCGGTGGGTCGACCACGACAAGCGCGAGGCGGCGCTCGTCTTCGAGCGCTGGTGGGCGCTCGTCGAGGCGGACGAGACCTACACGGCACAGCGCGAGGCGTGGCGCGACCGCTACGGCTAGTCGAGCCGGATTCGGTCGTCGGTCGGCGCGACCGTCACCCGGAGCTCGTCGCCGACAGCGAACCCGTGGCCCTCGTGGAAGACGAGCTTCGCTCCGATGCCGACCCGGGAGGCGAACAGCGACAGCCCCGTCGCGCGACGCTCGTTCGCGCGGACCGCGACGTCTCCCCACGCCACGTCGCGCCCGTCGGCAGTCCCGACCACACAGCCGAGCAGCGAGAGCGGCCCCTCGTGGCCGCCGAACGCCCCGCCACCCCCGTAGTGGGCGAGCCCCCCGTCCAGGGGGACCCCCTCGTCGCTCGCGAGCGCCGCGAAACCGTCGCCGGTGCGTGTCGGCGCGTCGAGCCTGACGTGTGTCGGTCCGACTGCGGCGACCGTCCCCGTCCCGTCCCACGCGACCGGCTCGACCGCGACGTCGAGCCGGAGCGGGAGCGACCCCGACGCCCGGTACGGGTTCGCGTCGGCATCGCGGAAACCGAGGTGGAGGTGGTCGTCGACCCACCGTCCGAAGAAGCCCGAGCGGACGAGCGTCCCGAGCGAGTCGCCGACCGCGACGCCGTCCCCGGGCGAGACCGCCGGGTCGACGTGGAGCACGCGCGCCACCCGGTCGCCAGTGTCGACGAGGACGAGGTGGTCCTCGTCGACCGCGTACGGCCGGGGCGGACACCGGACGGTGCGCGTGTCGAGCACCTCGCCGGCGACGGGAGAGGGGGCCGGGGCGCCGTTCTCGCCGGGGTAGAGGTCGACCGCGCGACCGCGGTCGTGGGCCGGATACGGGGAGTTGTACAGCGAGAACCGCTCGTAGCGGGCGACGACATCCCCGCACAGCGTGACCATACGGACGAGTTGGAGCGCATCCCTTTAGCCACCCCGACCCGGAGCCGACGTATGCGCGTGGTTCGGGGGCGGGCGGACACCGTCGACGACGACCGGGCCGTCACCGCGGCGCTCCGCGAAGACGTCGCGACGACGGGGGAGAGCGTCGTCAGAGTCTGGTGTCCCCACAGGCAAGTCGCGTTCGGGCGTCGGGACGCGCGAGCGGACGGCTACGAACGCGCCCGCGCGGCGGCGAGCGAGCGCGACTACCCTCCCTTCGAGCGCGACGTGGGCGGGCGCGCCGTCGCATACACGGGAAACACGGTCGCATTCTGTCGATTCCAGCCGATCGACGACGTGCGCCGCGGCCTCGATGACCGCTACGAGTCGGCGCTCGCTGACGTGCGCCGCGGGCTCGCGTCGGTCGGCGTGGACGCCGAACGGGGCGAGCCACCGGGCGCGTTCTGTCCCGGCCAGCACTCGCTGTCCACGGAGGGGAAACTCGTCGGGGTGGCACAGCGCGTCGCCGACGGCGTCGCGCAGGTCGCCGGCATCTGTGTCGTTCGCGACCACGGGCCCATCGCCGACGTGCTCGCTCCCGTCTACGCGGCACTCGACGTCCCGTTCGACCCCGGCGCCGTCGGGAGCGTCGCCCGGGCAGACGGCATCGACGACCCCAGCACCGTCGCCCGAGCCCTGGAGGCAGCACTCGTCGGCGACCGCGAGCCGTCGGTCGAGACCGTGGGGTGACGCCCCGCGGACTTCGGGACACTTACCCACCCACGAGGCGCACCGCCACCACACCAATGCTCTTCGAGAATGCCGACCTCGCCGACGGCCGGACCCGGGACGTCCGCGTCGACGGCGAGCGGATCACCGCGGTCGAGCCGGCGCTCGCACCCGACGACGGGGAGCGCGTCGTCGACGCCGCCGACCGCCTGCTCCTCCCGGGGATGATCGACGTCCACGTCCACTTCCGCCAGCCCGGCTTCCCACACAAGGAGACGTGGGCGACGGGCTCGCGCGCCGCGGCCGCGGGCGGCGTGACGACCGTCGTCGACCAGCCGAACACCGATCCGCCGACGACGGACGGGGCGGCGGTCGACGCGAAAGCTGAGTTCGCCGCAGCGTCGCTCGTCGACTACGGCATCAACGGCGGCGTCACCGAGTCGTGGGACCCCGACTCGCTGCTCGACCGGCCGCTGTTCGCGCTCGGCGAGGTGTTTCTCGCCGACTCGACGGGAGAGATGGGAATCGAGGCGCCGCTGTTCGAGGCGGCGCTCGGCCACGCTGCGGCCGAGGGCGTCACCGTCACCGTCCACGCCGAGGACGCGACGCTGTTCGACGAGTCCGTCCGTCCCGGCGGCGCGAACGAACGCCACGACGCCGACGCGTGGAGCGCGTTCCGGACGGCGGAGGCAGAGGCCGCCGCCGTCGAACAGGCCTGTGCGGTCGCGGACGACCACGACGTCGACCTTCACGTCGCACACACGTCGACGCCGGAGGGTATCGACACCGCGGCCGCGGCGGGGGCGACCTGCGAGGTGACGCCACACCACCTGCTGTTGTCGCGAGAGGATCTCGACGAACTCGGCACGTACGGCCGGATGAACCCGCCGCTCCGCTCGGAAGCCCGGCGCGAGGCGGTGTTCGAGCGCGTCGTCGACGGGACGGTCGACGTCGTCGCGACGGACCACGCGCCGCACACCCGCACGGAGAAAGACGCCGACGTCTGGACGGCGCCGTCGGGCGTGCCAGGCGTGGAGACGGCGCTGCCGCTGCTCCTCGACCTCGCACGGCGCGGCGACGTGAGCTACGAGCGAGTGCGCGATCTCACGGCCGCGAATCCCGCCGACGTCTTCGACCTGCCGCGAAAAGGGCGAGTCGAGCCGGGCGCCGACGCCGACCTCGTCCTCGTCGACCCGGAGGCGTCGCGGGAGATCCGGGCCAAAGACCGCCACAGCAAGTGCGGGTGGACGCCGTTCGAGGGGGTCGAGGGCGTCTTCCCAGAACTGACGCTCGTCCGCGGGTCGGTCGCCTACGAGCGCAACGGCGACGACGAGCGGTTCGGCGACACCGTCGGCGAGAACGTGCGGTCGGCGTAGCCGGCCGTCGCAGCCGAATCGGGCGCAGCGCAGCGGCGTCGGCTCGTCACCTCAGCGGAGCCGGGCTGCCATCTCCAGCTCGAAGCTCCCCGTGTCGGAAGGCTCGAAGCCGACCTTCTCGTACAGCCCGACCGCGGCGCGGTTCCAGCGTTCGACCGTGAGCCAGACGTTCTCCACGCCACCTTCCCGGCCCGCGCCGAGCAGCGCCTCGATGAGCTCCGAGCCGATGCCAGCCTCCTGGTACTCGCGAATCACGAAGATGGCGAGTTCGTGTTCCGTCACCTCCTCGTCGGGATGGTCGCGGAACTCCGGGACGAGCGTCGCGTGACCGACCGCGTCATCACCGTGCCACGCGACGACGTTCACTCCCTCGTCGTCGACGATGCTGTCGAGCCACTCGCGAACGCTCTGTTCCCCCTTCGGGGGGATGCCCTGTGCACGGTCCTCCGGGTGGAACTCGACGTACATCTCCACTAACGGCTCCATCGCCGACGGCTCGAACCGGCGAACCTCGATGTCGCGGCCCTCCCGGTCGGTGAAAGATCGGGGCGGCGCCTCGTACGGACCGGCCACGTCGTCGGGGTAGACGCGGGTCATCGTACCAGCGTGACCGAGACCGAGGCGTTCAACAGGACGAACTCGGCGATGGAACCGAGCTGAATCTTCCCCAGCGGGCTCGTCTCCCCGCCACCGAGCGCGATGCGGTCGAACCCCTCCGACTCGGCGAGGTCGACCAGCGCGCTCCCCGGATGCCCCTCGAGTTTGCGGACCTCTGCGTCGAGCCCGGCCGCGTCCAGCCGCTCGCGGGCGCGGTCCGCGACCTCTGTTTGCGTCGGCTCCGAGTCCGGGTTGTCGAGGACCGCGACGGTAAGATCGTCGCCGGCCTCCAGTGCGCGTTCGATGGTGCGCTCGAGCGCACGGAGCGAGTCCTCGCTGCCGCCGATTCCCAACAGCACGTTCATGCCGGCGGCAACGCCGCCAGGGGGCAAAAGCGTCCCGGGACGGCGAGAGGTTTCTTCCTCGGACGAGTGGAGTCTCACGTAGTGGTCCGCTCGCGAACGCACGGGAGAAACCGACCGCAGCGGCCGCGTTTCTCGTCCTCGGTGTCGGCTTTCTCGCGCCGTTCGCCGGTGGCGAGGGGGGTCCGGCCGTCTGGGTGTCGAGGGACCGGCGCGGACGCCGATCCGTCCGCCGTCCGTCAGACGCCGGCGATACGCTTTTTCGACGGCGGACCGCACCCAGACGTATGAGTGACGCGTCCGGTTCCGTCGACGGGGAAGAGGTCACGCAGGCGGTCAGCCGGGTGGACGAGCCCGCCGCCGAGCCGTCGGACGACGAGGTGCCCGCGGACGTCCGCGAGTACGAGCGCTTCTCGAAGATCGACGGGGCGACGTACGACCGGGCGAACGAGTTCCTCCGCGACCGAACGTACATCACGGCCCGCGAGTGGGCGATCGCGCGGCTGTGTGCGGATTTCCGGACGGAGACGGGCGTCGAGATGACGAAGATCGGGGAGAACCTCCCCGAGCTCGTCCCGTTCATGACCGACACCTACTCGCCGCAGGCAGTCAACCAGGCGCGTGCCTCCTTCGAGGGGAAGGTGCGGAAAGCCGGCGCAACCTTTCTCTACGGGGCGATGTGTGATTTCTTCACCGCCGAAGAGCTCGACGACCTGATGTACGAGGTGACGGAAATCGCGAAGTTCCTCCTCGAAGTCGAGGGGGTCGAGCTCTCCGTCGACGAGGAGCTCGACGCCGAGGACCGCATCTCCGAGGTGATGCGCGAGGTGCGCGAACACTCCGCCGCGCTGCGCCACGACGAAGTCACCTGCCCCGAGTGCGGCCACACCCACGCGGTCGCGGCGGAACACGACGGGGAGTGAGAGAGAACTCCGGCCGAACGGCTACTCCTCGTCGAACCGCTCGTCCGGAAAGAACGCCGACGGCTCGTCGTGCTCGAACGTGACGACGTCCGTGCCCCCGAGCCCCCGGACGTGCGTGAACAGCGCGCCGTCGTGGTCGCGGAGCTGTCCCTCCTCGCCTTTGGTCCGCTCGTAGTACGCCGGGAGTAGCACCGCTGCCTCGCCGTCGGCGCTCTCGAGCGCGAGCGCGAGCAACACCACGTCGTCCGTGACCTGGCGGAACACGTCCGCCGTCCGGAACTCGTGGGCGGCCGTCAGCTCGACGAGCTCTGCGTGGGCCGCGTCCGAGACGACGAGCACGAGGCCGAACGGCCCCTGACCGGGCGGCGTGACCGACACGTCCGTCGGCTCCACGGCGACGACGGCGCGGCCCGCGTCGCGGTACTCGTCGGCCGCGTCCGCGACGACGTCGAGCAGCCGCTCCCACGGGGCGGTCGGATCGGTGGCCATGCCGGAGGCAGGGAAGGGCGCGCAAAGAGCGTTCGGCTACACCGACAGCACGGGCTGGGTCGCGTGGGCGAGGACGTACTCCGCAGCCTTCTCGAGCACCGAGGCGTGCGTGTCGGACGCGGGTTCGCGGGGGATGACGAGAAAATCGGCGTCTACCTCGTCGGCCGCATCGAGGATCACGCTGCCCGGATGTCGGGAGAGCCGCGACAGCGAGAAGCCGGCCGCAGTCGCGTGGCTCACCGGCACGTCGCCGGCCAGCTCGCGGACGTCGTCCATGAACGCCTCCGACTCGGCCGCGACCTGCTGTTCCTCCAGGTCGCCGGCCTCGACGCCGCGGACGACTCCCTCGCCGAACACGTACAGCGCGTGGAGCCCAGCGTCGTACGCGTCGGCGAGCGCGACGGCGTACTCGGCGGCAGCCACCGACTCCTCGCTCCCGTCGACGGGAACGAGCACCGTCTCTATCTCCATACCACCGCTGGACCGCCGGGAAGCAAAAACCCACCGCGGCCGACGCGGACGGTAGTGCCGCCGCTCGGCGGCCGACGAGAAGCCGAGACGGTGGCGCACGGCTGACGCCGCGAGCCCGTGTCGTGGCACTTCCTTCGGCCGCGCCACGTAAGCCAAGGGCCGGATTCGAACCGGCGTATAGTCGCTCTGCAGGCGACCGCGTAAGGCCACTCTGCCACCTTGGCGCAGTCGACGGTAGTGTAGTGTCGTGGTTAAGGATAGCGGTCCGCGGTGCGGCTGCTGTCGGAGTCGAACGGAGCGGATCCCGCTCCGGAAATGAAAACGGCCCGACGGACGCGATGTCCGTCGGGCCGTAATATGAATGGCAGGCGGCGAACCGAGTTTCCCAGAGACTCGCGTACTCCAGTACTCACCGGAACGCTGGCGGGCTTATCTTCCGTGTTCGGGATGGGTACGGGAGTTGCCCCGCCGCTGTGGCCGCCTTAACGCCGATCCGTGGAGTCGAACCACGGTCCCCGTGTGGGGAACGCCGGTATCGGTGGTGCATGTAGATGCAACCGTATGTGCGTGCAATCCAGTTTGCGCCTGGACCCGTTCAATGGGTCAGTGCGATGATTGAGTGGCTTCGGTCTGTTAGTTCTCGCGGGCTAAACACCTCGTTGCCTCGGTGCGTACACCCCGAGTCTATCGAACTCGTCTTGTACGAGTGACCTCAGTGGAGCCTCTTTTCCAGGTGGGTTTCGAGCTTAGATGCGTTCAGCTCTTACCCCGTGTGACGTAGCTGCCCGGCAGTGCCCTCTCGGACAACCGGTACACCAGTGGTCACCATTCGTAGTTCCTCTCGTACTATACGAACGTTCCCGTCAGGCTCCGAACACCCCCAGTAGATAGCAGCCGACCTGTCTCACGACGGTCTAAACCCAGCTCACGACCTCCTTTAATAGGCGAACAACCTCACCCTTGCCCGCTTCTGCACGGGCAGGATGGAGGGAACCGACATCGAGGTAGCAAGCCACGCGGTCGATATGTGCTCTTGCGCGTGACGACTCTGTTATCCCTAGGGTAGCTTTTCTGTCGTCAATTGCCCGCATCGGGCAGGCTAATTGGTTCGCTAGACCACGCTTTCGCGTCAGCGATCCTCGTTAGGAAGATCACTGTCAATCCACCTTTTGCTCTTGCACTCTTCTTCGGGTTCCCGACCCGAATGAGGTGGACTTAGGGCGCGCTCGATATCATTTCGAGCGCGTACCGCCCCAGTCAAACTGCCCGGCTATCGGTGTCCTCCTCCCGGAGTGAGAGTCACAGTCACTGACGGGTAGTATTTCAATGATGGCTGGGTGGCCCGCTAGCGCGGGTACCTCTGTAACGCCTCCTACCTATTCTGCACATCAGCGACCATGTCTCAGCGACAGCCTGCAGTAAAGCTCCATAGGGTCTTCGCTTCCCCCTGGGGGTCTCCAGACTCCGCACTGGAACGTACAGTTCACCGGGCCCAACGTTGGGACAGCGGCGCTCTCGTTGATCCATTCATGCAAGCCGCTACTGAAGCGGCAAGGTACTACGCTACCTTAAGAGGGTCATAGTTACCCCCGCCGTTGACAGGTCCTTCGTCCCCTTGTACGGGGTGTTCAGATACCTGCACTGGGCAGGATTCAGTGACCGTACGAGTCCTTTCGGATTTGCGGTCACCTATGTTGTTACTAGACAGTCGGAGCGCCCGAGTCACTGCGGCCTGCCCATTTCCTGGGCAGGCATCCCTTATCGCGAACTTACGGGACTAATTTGCCGAATTCCCTAACGTCGGTTGTACCCGACAGGCCTTGCCTTTCGCCGGCATGAGCACCTGTGTCGGATCTCGGTACGGATTCCATACTCGCCTTTTCACGGGCCCTAGGTTGAACCGACTTACGCTATCCTGCCGTTCTTCCGCTTCGTGCCGTTACGGCTTCCACGGAGTTGGACAGTTCGACCACGCGAAGGCGTGGTTCGGTCGACCCCAAGGCGTCAGCTTTCAATGTATGGAAGCGCTGGAATATTAACCAGCTTCCCAATTTGTCTCCTTCGAGTTGCGAGGAGACTTAGGACCGGCTAACCCTCGGCTGACAAACATTGCCGAGGAACCCTTGCTCATTTGGCCGTCGAGATTCTCACCCGACTATCGCTGCTACTATGGCCAGGATTTTCTTCACCGATCGGTCCACTCGAGTTCTCACCCGAGCTTCCGCCCAATCGGAGTGCCAACCTACACGAGCACCCTGTAACGGGTGCGGCTAGGTCTCGGTAGTGGACTTGAGCCCCGATCATTTTGGACGCCCCAAACCTCGGCCGGTAAGCTGTTACGCTTTTCTTAGAGGGTAGCTGCTTCTAAGCTCACCTCCCGGCTGTCTAGGGCTCGGGACCATCTTCAATCGCACTTAGTCCACATTTGGGGACCTTAACCCAGCTCTGGGTTGTCTCCCTTACGCCGTACAAGCTTACCCCGCACGGCGGACTCCCTGCGTCAACGGCGTCCGTGAGTTTGGAGTTTGACAGGAAGGTGAACTCCTCTCGGAGGCCACGCTTCCAATCGGTCGCTCTACCCCACGAACTACCTCGACAGAGGTAATGCTTCGACATTTTTCGGTTGGAACCAGCTGTTTCCAGATTCGATGGGCCTTTCACCCCTACACACAGGTCACGGGAGGGTATTGTAGGACACCAACCCTAACGGACCTCCACGTAGCTTTCGCCACGCTTCGTCCTGCCCGCGCGTAGATCATCTGGTTTCGGGTCGTACCCGTTTGACTCCCCGCGCTTGAACACGGTGGCCCTGGCAATGCTGCGGCCATGTTGGTTTCCCTACGCCTTCCTGGGTACACCAGTTAGACTCGTCAAACAGGTACACTCCCTGGCTCGTTTTTCAAAACGTACGACGGAACATCGGCTCCTCTCGGGTCCTACTGCGGACTCACGTCCGGGTCGTTTTCCGAGAGGCCTTTTATGCCCCGTCGCTCCATCGCCACCTGATTTCAGGCCCTATTGCACCTCCCTTCTCGGGGTGCTTTTCAGCGTTCGTTCACACTACTTGTTCGCTATCGGTCTCAAGTCGTACTTAGTCTTGGCAGTCGATGCCTGCCGAATTCCCGAGGAGTTTCCAGTCCCCGGTACTCTGGTACTGACGCACGATCTACTTCACGAGGATACGGGTCTGTCACCCTGTATCGAGCTCCGTTCCAGGAGACTTCTCGTCGCGGTTCGATCGATGAGAGTCAGCCCTAACACCACATTGGCCGAAGCCTTCGGTTTGGACTGTGTCGCGTTCACTCACCGTTACTGACGACGTCACATTCGTTTTCTCTTCCAGCTCCTACTAAGATGTTTCAATTCGGAGCGTTCCCTATTGCGCGAAGCAATTGTAGAGGGATTCCCATTCGGAGATCCATGGTTCTTAGCCTTCGTGCGGCTCCCCATGGCTTATCGCAGCTTGACACGTCCTTCGTCGGCGCTTGAGCCGAGCCATCCACCAGGCGGCACAGTAGCCACGATCACTGAGCACAGTGAACGGGTCCAGTGAGCGCCTGGATTGCACGTACATACGGTTTCATCGTAAACGCCCGGCTGCAAGCCGGTGCGCACATCCACCCTTCCCACACCGCTTCCACGACGTGGTGCATCGGTCGTACATCGGACGAACACGGCGCCCCGTATAAGGGGCACGGTTCGTCCCGTACATGGACCCACGGGGATTCGAACCCCGGGCATCCTCCTTGCAAAGGAGGCACTCTACCACTGAGCTATGGGCCCTGAAAGCCGCGGCCGGAGGCTACGCAGCCTGCGGACACTCCGGACGCGACTCAGCCCTGATGGTTCTACGGTGCCCGGTCGGCGTCGCCGACCGAACCCACGAAAGGTGGGCCGGAGCGAAGCTCCGGTCCCGGTCTTTAGGAGGTGATCCAGCCGCAGATTCCCCTACGGCTACCTTGTTACGACTTAAGCCCCCTTGCGGAGCCCAGATTCGACCGTCGTGTGACGGCCTCATCCGGACCCCACTCGGGTGCTTTGACGGGCGGTGTGTGCAAGGAGCAGGGACGTATTCACCGCGCGCTTCTGACACGCGATTACTACCGAATCCAGCTTCATGCGGGTGAGTTTCAACCCGCAATCCGAACTACGACCAGGTTTAGGAGATTGGCTTCGCCTCTCGGCGTCGCGTCCCATTGTCCCGGCCATTGTAGCCCGCGTGTTGCCCAGCTCATTCGGGGCATACTGACCTACCGTTGCCCGTTCCTTCCTCCGCCTTAGCGGCGGCAGTCCCCCTAGTGTACCCAGCCATCGCGAGATGCTGCTGGCAACTAGAGGTGCGGGTCTCGCTCGTTGCCTGACTTAACAGGACGCCTCACGGTACGAGCTGACGGCGGCCATGCACCTCCTCTCAGCAGCGTCGAATAAGGTCATCAACCTGATCGTCATCACTGCTGTCGGAGCTGGTGAGATGTCCGGCGTTGAGTCCAATTAAACCGCAGGCTCCTCCGGTTGTAGTGCTCCCCCGCCAATTCCTTTAAGTTTCATCCTTGCAGACGTACTTCCCAGGCGGCTCGTTTCACGGCTTCCCTACGGCACAGCGCAGGCTCGTAGCCTGCGCCACACCTAACGAGCATCGTTTACGGCTAGGACTACCCGGGTATCTAATCCGGTTCGAGACCCTAGCTTTCGTCCCTCACTGTCGGATCCGTTCTCCTGAGGCGCTTTCGCCACCGGTGGTCCGTCCGAGATTACGGGATTTCACTCCTACCCCGGACGTACCCCTCAGGTCTCCCGGTCCCAAGCCACGAGGTTTCCGCCGGACGCCTACTGGTTAGGCCAGTAGATTTCCCGACGGACCTACGCGGCCAGCTACGGACGCTTTAGGCCCAATAAAATCGGCCATCACTCGGGCTGCCGGTGTTACCGCGGCGGCTGGCACCGGTCTTGCCCAGCCCTTATTCGTGTACCACCTTACGGTACACAAAAGCGAGGGCTCTATGCCCTCGCACTCGGTGTCCCCCTATCGCACTGTCGTGCAGTGTAAAGGTTTCGCGCCTGCTGCGCCCCGTAGGGCCCGGAATCTTGTCTCAGATTCCGTCTCCTGGCTCTTGCTCTCACAACCAGTACCGATTATCGGCACGGTGAGCCGTTACCTCACCGTCTACCTAATCGGCCGCAGCCTCATCCTATGGCGCCGGAGCGTGTCACGCTCCCAGCATTCAAGCTCGGGAGCGCTATCCGGGATTAGCCACAGTTTCCCGTGGTTATCCCGGTCCATAGGGTAGATCGGCCACGTGTTACTGAGCGGTTTGCTACGTTAAACGTGCAACTTGCATGGCTAAATCGGACACCGATAGCAATGGCCTCCGGCAGGATCAACCGGAATGTCTCCCCTGGTGGGGAGGGTTAGGCGGGACACATCTCCGAAGAGATGTGTATATCGCTATCTGTGGGATCGGTCGGCGACACCGTACCGGGTGTCACCGAACCATCAGGGCTAACATCAGATTCGATCTTGACGGCGGACCGCAGGGGTCGAATCCTCATTTCCTTCGGACTTAATCGTAGCCCACGATGAGTCATAAACCCATCGGAGTACGTTCAGTCCGTGACAGGAGGACCGTCGAAGGCCGCTCCCGGTCACGTCGTGTGCATTCCATCCGAACACCCTGGTACGTATAAGGGCGTCGGATTCGTCCTCGCGTCGTCTCCCGGTTGACCCGGGACGCGCGTATTTGAACCCGAGCGCCCTGTCGCGTATAAGGGCGTCGGAACGAGCTTCGCGCCCCGACGGAGTCGGGACGCGGGACGCCGAGACGGCGTCCGGGGGCGCCCGTCTCAGGGCGCCCCGCGTTCTTCGCATTCCATTCGATGGGGGTGGTACACTTAACCCCGTCGTATCGGAGGCGCCCCGTCACGCGGTTTCATGGGTCGGTGACTCGTGGAGAACCGTGGAGGATTCGGCACTGCCTGCGGCGGTCGCACGTCTGGAGAACGGAGCGATGTCGCACGGCTGGAGGGGGAGTGATGTCGCGCGGCTGGAGAACGGACCCTCACTCCGCGCTCGTACGCACGGTCGGGCCGGATGAGTGCCGCGCACGCGAAAGTACGCGGGTTACGACTAATAACGCTACCCGATCGCGTCACGCAATAACGCTACCCGACCACGTCACGCTTCGCTGTCGTACGGATTCGGTCGCCGAAAAATGGGTGGCCGGGATCAGATCTCGTCGAGATGCTCGATACCCTGCTTCGAGACGTTCGCCTCCGTGATCTCGTTAGGCATCCAGTCCGGCTTGTCGTCGGGGGCCTCCTCCTCCCAGGCCCACCCGTCGTAGATGTGGACCTTCTTCGTCCCCTTCTCGCGGAGCCGGAGCTCCGTGTGTTCGGCGTGCTGTTCCGTGTCGGCCGGTTCGAGCCGGCGGGCCGCTTTCAGCGCCGCCTGCCGGGGAGTCCGGCCGGAAAAGACGCTGGTCTCGTTACCGGTCGCATCGCGCAGTGCGAAGTTTCGCGTGTCGTCGTCGGGAGCCATTAGTGTCGCCTCCGTGTTATCCGTGAACAGGGTACATCTTAAACGTATCCCCCGAAAACCGATGGAAGGCGACCGTTTCTTTATAAACACCACCTCAGAGCCGGGGGAACGGCCCCGATTGCCGGGCGGTTCACGACACGCGTCGACGGGCACGCTCGCCCCGCTCGCGGCGTAGTAACCACGGTACACTTATGTAGCCCGTGTTGCCAAAGACGGGGTAACAGCGCGATGGTCCGCAAAAAGAAGCTCAGCCCCAGTGGCGCGAAAGACGAGAGCGGCGAGTACCACAACGTCCACGTGAATCTCCACGAGGACGAGCTCGCCGTTGCGGGCCTCGACATCGGCGACGAGGTCTTCGTCAGGGTCCGGGACGGAAAGATCATCATCCAGAAAGCCGACCCCGACGAGGTCGAACACGAGTTCTGAGCCGGACCGCCTTTCTCCCCCGCGGACCGACACCCACCCGATGAGTCTGTACGACGCGGTCAAGCCGGCGCTGTTCTCCCTGCCGGCCGAGACCGCACACGGCCTCGGCCACGCCGCGCTCCGCCTCGCGCAGGACACCCCGCTCGAAGCCGCGCTCGCCGACCGTCTGGTCGTCGACGACGACCGCCTCGAAACGACCGCGTTCGGCCTGCAGTTCCGCAACCCCGTCGGCGTCGCGGCCGGCTTCGACAAGAACGCCGAGGTGCCGGCCGCGCTCGCCGCGCTCGGCTTCGGCCACGTCGAAGTGGGCGGCGTCACCGCCGAGCGACAGGCCGGCAACCCCCGCCCGCGGATGTTCCGGCTCGCCGACGACGACGCGCTCGTCAACCGGATGGGGTTCAACAACGACGGCGCCGACGCGGTCGGCCCGCGGCTCGCCGCGACCGACGCCTCGGTCCCCGTCGGCGTCAACATCGGGAAGTCGAAGTCGACGCCGCTCGACGAGGCGGCCGCCGACTACCGATACACCTTCGAGCGCGTCCGCGAGGGCGGGGACTACTTCGTCGTCAACGTCTCCTCGCCGAACACGCCGGGGCTGCGCGAGCTCCAGGACCGCGACCCCCTCGAGCGAATCCTCTCGACGCTGCAGGACGCCGGCGCCAGCCCGCTCCTGCTCAAGCTCTCGCCCGACCTCGCGCAGGAGGCAGTCGCCGCTGCCGTCAACGTGGTGAACGACCTCGACCTCGACGGCGTCGTCGCGACGAACACGACCGTCCGCCGACCGGCCTCGCTCCGCTCGCCGAACCGCGTCGAGGAGGGCGGCCTCTCCGGGAAACCCATCGAGGACGAGTCGACCGAGCTGATCCGGTTCGTCGCCGACCGGACCGACGTGCCGGTCGTCGGCGTCGGCGGCGTCTCTGACGCCGAGGGCGCCTACGAGAAAATCCGTGCAGGCGCGAGCGTCGTCCAGCTGTACACCGCGCTCGTCTACGAGGGGCCGGCGGTCGCCCGCGACATCAACAGAGGGCTGCTCGAACTGCTGGAGCGCGACGGCTTCGACTCCGTCGAGGACGCGGTCGGGGCCGACCTATAGCCGCGAGTTGCGGTCGGCGGGAGTTGCTTCCCTGGCGGACTGGAAGGGCGAGGGCTTCCGAACTCCCGACGACGGTTGAACCAGCCCCTATTCCAACGCCGAGAGGTCGAATTCGAACGCCGCGACCGGGAGTTCGAGGTCGTGGTCCACGAGCACCGCCGGGTGGAGCTCCCCGACGACGCCGGCCGGCTCGCCGTCGAACCGCACCTCGGCCACCCGCCCGTCGATGAACGAGGGGTGGTCGGTCGCCGGCGTCTCCAGCGCGACACCAAACGCCGATGCGAGCGTCTGGAGCCGGGCCTTCGCGTCCTCGTAGGAGGCGTCCGTGCGCGCGAGCACCCCCGCGACGGTGCGCCGCTCGGCGACCCCCGAGGCGGCGTCGGGGTCACGCTCGGCAGCGAAGCCGACCTCCGCGAGGTCCTGCGGATACGACCGGTGGGTGTTGTTCTCGAGCACCATCGCGAGCGACGGGAGCGCCCACGTCCGGAGCATCGTGTAATCCTCGCTGTACGGCCCCTCGATGGAGACGGGCTCGCCGCCGCCGAACGCCGCGGCGCCGGGGTCGAGCCGCATCCGCTCGTAGTTCTCGGCCGCCGAGATCATGTGGAAGTTCAGCAGGTCCTCGAAGCCGAGGCCGACGAGCGTCTCCCGGACGGCGCGCTCGAGCTTCGAGCGGTCGTGGCGGCCCCCAACGGTGGAGACGTCCGGGTAGCGCGGCGCGAGGTCGTTGAACCCGTAGGCGCGACCCAGGTCGTCGACGAGGTCCGCGGGATGGAGCACGTCGACGCGGTAGGGCGGAATCTCCACCTCGTAGGTACGTCCGTCCGCCTCGTCGGCCGTCGCGTCGAGGCCGCTGCGCTCGAACAGGTCGACGACCTCCTCGACCGAGAAGTCGATGCCCAGCGTCGACTCGATCCGCTCGTGGGCGACCGACTTCGCCCGCGTCTCGAGGTCGGGGCGGACGAGCTCGCGGTCCGGGTAGCGGACCTCGACCTCCTCGATGCGCCCGCCGCGGGCGTCCAGCGCGTAGCAGACGATGGTGAGCATCCGGTCGACCGTCCACTGGTCCGTCCCGGTCATCTCCACGAGCAGGTCGCGTGACCCCTCGTCGACCTCCGTGCGCTTCCCGTTGATGACGGGCGGGAACGAGAACAGCCCGATGTCGTCGTAGATGGCCGGATAGCTGTCGTAGTCGGCGACGAGGTCCGCGTACGTGTCGCCGATGGGGTGTTCTTCGAGCACCTCCGCCGGCGTCATGTCCGCGTCCGCGTCCAGCGGGACGAACCGGTCGCCGTCGGGGTCGATGCCGGTGTAGGTGATGCTCTTTTTTGCAGCGCCGGCTCCCGGGTCGCTCCGCTCCCCGGTCGCCCGTTCGTCGGCGCTTCCCGGTGGTCGCGCCGACCGGCCCTTCAGCATCGCGAGGTCGTGGACGCCGATGGCTCCCTTCGCCCGCTTTCTCCCCATCGTCGCGTGGAGCTTCTCCTGGAGCTGGATGAGCGACTCCAGCTTTCCTTCGGTCATGTCGACGCCGCGGACGATGGCCGCGGTGACGTATGGGCGCGACTCGGGGACGTCCTCGACCTCGACGACCCACTCCGCGTCGTTCGTCTTCGGGACGTACACCCCGCGGTCGTCGCCGTACTGATACCGGAGCGAACGGGCGACCCCCTCGACGGAGAGCCGGTCGAGCCGGTCGGGGGCGAACTCGAGCTGGAAGGCGCCGTCGTCCGTCTCGCCCTCGAACTCCAGCCCGAGCGCGAACAGGTCCGCCCGCAGTTCGTCGTCGCTCTTCTCGTCGTGGCCGGTCAGCTCGCGCAGCTCGTCGGGGTCAATCTCGACGACGGGCATCAGTGGACCACCTCCACGTTCCGCAGCAGATCGAGGTCACACAGCGTCCCGTGGACGTCGCGGATGTCCTCGAAGCCGTACATGAGCATGAGCAGCCGTTCGAGAGCGAGCCCCCACGCCATCACGTCACACTCGACGCCGAGGGGGCGGAGCACCTCCTCGCGGAACAGTCCCGAGTTCCCGATCTCGACCATCTCGCCCGTCTCCGGGTGGGTGCCGAACAGCTCGAAGCTCGGCTCCGTGTACGGGTTGTAGTGGGGCTTGAACTCGATGTCCGTGATGCCGAACTGCGCGTAGAACTCCTCGAAGGTGCCCATCAGGTCGCGCACGGACAGCTCCTCCGCCATCACCCACCCCTCGATCTGGAAGAACTCCAGCAGGTGGGTCGGGTCGAGCGTGTCGTTTCGATACACCTTCTCGACGGAGAAGAACCGCTGTGGCGGCTCCAGTTCGCCGACGGCGTGTCCCGACAGGTAGCGCATCGACAGCGAGGTCGTGTGCCCACGAAGCGCGACCTCCTCGGCGAACGCGCGGTCCCACGGCGAGTGATAGCCGTCGCCGTCCTCGCCGACGCCGTTCCGGTGGGCGTCCTCGACGCGCGCCACGAGGTCGGCGGGCAGGTCGTCGTGCGGGTCGACGTCGAGGGTGAACCGGTCCCAGTGGGTCCGCGCCGGGTGGTCCTGGGGCATGAACAGCGCGTCGTTGATCCAGAAGTCCGCGTCCGCGTGGGGGCCTTCCATCTCCTCGAATCCCATCCCGACGAGGGTGTCTTTCACCGCCTCGGCGGTCTGCCGGAGGATGTGGACGCGCCCGCCCGCGGCGGGTTCGGCGTCGGCCTCGACGTTGTACTCGGCGAACTCCACGTCTTCCCACTCGCCGGAGGCGAGCAGCTCGGGGGTGAGCTGGCCGACCGTCTCCGCGACCTCGATCCCCTCCATCAGCGCCGTCACGCCGGCGTCGGTGAGCGTCACGGCCCGAACCGTCCGTTCGGTCCGGTCGAGGAGCCCCCGCTCGACCAGCCGGTCCGTGACCGCATCGTCGACGGAATCGCCGGCGTCGACGGCCGCGAGCGCGGCCGTCTCCGGGTCCGCGTCGGGGTCGGCCTCCGGGTTCGCTGACACCGCGCCGGCGTCGATGCTGCCGAGCCCCTTCCGCGCGAAGTTCGCCAGCGCGATGTCGACCTCGGGGCCGTCGAGGTCGGCCGCGCCGATAACGCGGCTCATCTCGACGGGGTCGTCGGCCGCGCCGGCGTCGACGGCCGCACGGTACAGCCGGAGCTCCGGCAGCCCCGCGTCCAGGTACTCCGCCCCTTCGTCGGTGAGCGAGCGCGCCTCCTCGGTTCGCTCCTCGACCGCGAGCAGTCCCCGGTCTTCGAGTTCGAAGGCCGCCCGGGTAAGCGTCTCGGGCTTCTCGCCCGTCTCCTCGGCGAGCGATGCGATCGGTTTCGAATCGGTCGCGCTCGCCGCCTCTAGGAGCGCGACCTGCGTTTCGGGTAGCTTCATTCGGTTGTCTGCGGGTGTGACCGTCGTTCAGTTAGCGGTTCCGACTCGAAAACGGCGGTTTCGGCGGCCCCACTGGGACGCTGGGCCGCGTCCACCCCCGTCTCAGCCGGCGAAGAAGAAGCCGAACCCCAGGGTCTCGGTCGCTTCGCGCGCGGCGCGTCGGGCACGGGGTTCGGGTGCCATACACGCTCGTGTGGCCGATTCGGACAAAAGCGTTCTGCCCCTCGTCCGCGTCAGGCGACGTGCCGCTCCCGGAGTCCCCCGCCGTCGTCGAACCGGTCGCGAGAGAGTCCGGAAACGTCGACGAGCGACGCCGCGCCGTCGAGACAGAGCTGTGCCACGACTCGACCGGTCGCCGGCGCGTGCTGGAAGCCGTGCCCGGAGAAGCCGGCCGCGGTGACGACGCCCGGGCGCGACAGCTCGATGACGGGGTGGTCGTCCGGCGTCACCGCGTAGCAGCCGGCCCAGCCGCGCCGGATGCGCGTCTCCGGGCCGAAGTAGCCCGCGGTCTCGGCGGCCCGCTCCGTCGCCGTCACGGCCCACTCCAGGTCCATGTCGCCGTCGTAGCCGTCCGGGTCGACCGCCGGATCCTCGGCAGCGAAGTGGCCGCCGACGAGCGCGCGTCCCTCCCGCTCCGGTCGGAAGTAGGAGCCGGAGTCGAGGTCGACCGTGAGCGGAACGGATTCCGGGACGGGGGTCGTCGGGTCGACGACGGCGACCTGCCGGCGCCGCGGCTCGACGGGAAGGTCGACCCCTGTGAGCCGGCCGACCCGTCCCGCCCACGCCCCCGCGGCGTTGACGAACAGGTCCGCGTCGATGGGGCCGTCGGGCGTCCCGACGCGGACGTCCGCGGCGACGTCACCGGCCTCGCCGTCGACGGTCACGTCGGTGACGGGCGTCTGCGTCCTGATCTCGGCGCCTGCCTCGCGGGCCGCGGTCGCGTACCCCTGCAGGGCGAGATGCGGGTCGGCGAAGCCGTCGGTCGCCGCGTAGGAGGCGGCCGCGTAGCGGTCGGCGTGGAGCGCGGGACAGCGCTCGCGCGCCTCGGCCAGCGAGCAGAGTTCGCTCTCGGCGCCCGCGGCCTGCTGTGTGGCGACCGCCTCGCGGAGGTCGTCGGCCGTCGACGCCTCGCGGGCGAGAAACAGATAGCCGGGACGGCGGTAGGCGATGTCGACGCCGAACCGCTCCTCGAACGACGCCCAGACGGGGAGCGACGCGAGCGACAGCTCGACGTTGACGCGCGTGGAGAACTGCGTCCGGATGCCGCCGACGGAGCGTTCGGTGTTGCCGGCGCCGAGCGAGCCGGCCTCGCAGACGACGACCTCGGCTCCGCGCTCGGCGAGCGCGTGGGCCGCGGCCAGCCCGACGATGCCACCCCCGCAGACGACGACGCGCATGGGTGGAGACGGACGGCGACGCGGCATGAAGGTTCCGCGGCGTACGGCTGGCGAAAACCCGCCACCGCGTGGAGGAGCCACCCGGTCGCGGGTGGGACTGAAAGGGGCCGAGCGCTCGCGAAGCCCGGACGAAGCAAGCACCGCAGGTGGTGAGCCGAGTGAAACGAGGCGAACCCCGAGGCGCACAGCGAGTCCCGGCGAGCGAGCGCTCGGGGGCTTTCAATCTGTCTGCGGTGGTGCGAAACGCGGTCAGTACGTGCTCTCACTCCCGGCGGCGCGGACTCTCCACGTCGATGTCAAGTTCCTCCAACACCGGCCGCATCTTCTCGCGCTTCTCCTGGTGGTCGGTGAGGAACTCGCGCATGAGCTCCGCTGCCTGCTCCTTGCAGCCGCCACAGAGTCGCTCGCCGCCGACGCACTCCTCGTACACCTCCGTCGCGAACTCGTCGTCCTCGCCCGCGAGCAGGTAGGTGTACAGCTCGTAGACGGGACACTCGTCGGCCTTCCCGCCGAGCTCGCGCTGTTTTTCCGCCGTCTCACGGCCGCCCGTCGTCGCGGCTTTCACCTTCTCGTACCCCTCCTCGGGGTCGTCGAGCAGGCTGATGTGCGACGCCGGCACCGAGGAGGACATCTTTCCACCCGTGAGCCCGGTCATGAACCGGTGGTAAATCGAAGAGGGCGGCCGGAAGCCGTAGCCGCCGTGGTCGAGTTCCACCTCGCGGGCGATCTCCTCCGCCTCCTCTCGGGCGAGGTCGAAGGCGTCGACGTGGGCCTCGAAGACGCGCTTCTCACCGTCGACGGCCTCGATGAGCGCCTCGAACGCCTCCTCGGTTGCGCGGCGGTCGAGGAATCGGACGCGGGGACGGACCGGCTCCTTGCCGGCGTTTTCGAGCTTCTCGACCACGCTCGCGCCGGCCTCGCCGGCGTGGTGGTCGCGGAGGTAGTCGGCCGCGTCGACGCAGCGCACGTCGTCCCCGTCTTCGTCGAGCGCGTCGTACGCCTCGCGGACGAGCACGCGCTCCTCGGGGGCGGCCTCGAAGCTCGCGTACGCCTCCGTGACGGCGAAGTAGCGCATCCGTTCGGCGAGGTCGCGCGCCAGCCGAACGTGCGGGTCCTGGTCCGGTCCGACGGGGATGACCGTCGGCTTCGGCTCGTCGAGCTGCGGGTAGAGGATGTCGGCCATCTGCGTGACGACCGACTGCATGTGCGAGACGTCGGTCTCGCCGTCGAACCCGTAGATCGCCTGAAACTCCGAGAAGTTGGCCTCTGCGCCGAGCTCGAAGGCGAGGTCCTGCACCTCGCGGTTCCCGGACTGTCGGTATATCTCCCCGGTGTCGGGGTCGAAGCCGAGCGCGAGCAGGCTCAACAGGTAGCTCCGGGTGTGCTCGTCGATCTCGGCCCACGAGAGCCCGCGCGCCGCGTGGGCTTCGAGGTCGGCGATGAGCCCGTACGCGTCCCCGCCCTGCTCCTGGTGCCAGATGATCTCGTCGAACACCATCTTGTGGCCGATGTGCGGGTCACCGGTGGGCATGAACCCCGAGAGGACGGCGAAGGGGTCGTCGTTGCGCATCGCCTCGGCGACGGCGTCGTAGTCGCGGTGGCCGAAGATGACGCCACGGCGCATCAGGTAGTGGGGGTTCGGCACCTCGGGGAGCAGTTCGTCGAACTCCTCGATGCCGAACTGCTCGAACAGCGTCCGGTAGTCGGCGACGCTCGCGGACCCCCACGGGTCGAGGGTGACGTCGTCGGCGCCTGCTGCGCTCCCGCCGTCGGAACGGAGCTCCGACGAGCCCGCGAGCAGGTTCTCGCGGGACGGGAGGGACTCACCCTCGTCGCGGCGGTCGTCGGTCATTTCGTCCCCGAGTCGGGCGTGTCCGCGCAAAAAGGGTTCGTTTGTCTGTGAACGGGACTCACGGCGTGAGCCGCCGGACGGCGCGCCAGCGAACGGCCACGTTGGCACCGCTCCCGTCGGCGAGCGCGAAGACCATCTCCTTGCGGACGCCGTGGGCGAGTCGAACGTCGAGCGAGAGGTCTCGCGGCGAGAAGGCGTGGTCCGACGGCACGACGCGGACGAGCCGCTCCGAGTGGCCCAACTCGTCGATGCTATCGACGTCTGCGTACGTGCGGAAGTCCGCGCCGAACTTGAACCCGGTCTTGGGCACCACCCCGCGTGTGCGCAGGGCTGCGTACACAGCGCGCCGGCGGTCGAACCGGTCCCCTTCGGCCGTGCGGCCGGACTCGACCACCGCCTCGAGGCCGCCATCGAAGCGGAGCGTTCCGGCGTCGGCGAGGTGGGCGGCCTCGACGAGCGACAGCTGGAGCGCGCCCTCGTCGAACGGCTGGCCGTAGAACGCCCGCTCGTGGAGCCCCACGGGCGGCTCCCAGACGAGGACCCGGTCGTCGAGGAGGACGGCGTCGGCCGTCCCCGCGACGTCGGCGGCCGAGGAGCCGTCGAACGCCGGGGTCGTCGTCTCGAAGTAGGTGAGCTCGGACTCCTCGTCGACGACGGCGAGGACGACGTCGCCGAGGCCGGCCGCCGGAATCGAGTCGCGCTCGGCGACGACGCGGACCCGGTACTCGACGGCGTCGTCCCACGGGCCGTTCCCCCGCGGGTAGACGACGAAGTCGATCCCGTCGGGCTGGTCGACCCAGCCGTCGCGGGCTGGCGTGAGATAGAATCCACGCTCCCGGAGGTCGGCGTAGACGACGAACCGGGCCGCGAGCCCCGCGCCGGCCGTCGCGAGGAACTCGCGGAACCCCCGTCCGTCGACGGCGTCGAGGTCACCGCGGGCGAGGAGGTGAGCGGCCTCGACCCGAGAGAGGAGGAGGTCGCCGCCGTCCGGCTGGCCGTAGCCGCGCGAGTCGTAGAAGCGCTCGCGCCCCGCGGGACCGAGTCGGACGAGCCCGTCCGTGACGTGTGCGTCCATACTCGAAGGGGCGGGTCGGGAGCCAAAAACCTACGGAGACGCGGGAGCGGCGACGGGGGGCGATGGCCGCGAAGGAGATCACCCCGCGGTACACGTCCGGTCGAGACAGTCGCCATCGAACGTCGGGAGCCCGCAGCCGCAGGTGCCGTCGTGTTCGGCTGCGGGCAGCGAGAAAGAGGCCTCGCAGTCGGGGTACGAGTCGCAGCCGAACAGCAGGCCGCCGGCCCGGACGACACGCAGGTCGTCGCCGCAGTCGGGACAGTCGAACGCCCGGTCGAACCGCGCCTCGACGGCCGCGTCCAGCGGGTCACAGCTCCGGTCTGCACACACCTCGAAGCGGTCGCCGCGGGTGACGGCGACCCGCGGAAGCCCGCAGTCACACCGCGCGTCGAGGACGGTCGCTCCCGCAGGGAGCGCATGCTCGCGATCACAGTCCGTACACGCGAGCCGGCCACTCCGCTCGACGAGCGTGCCGGGGCCGTCGGGGCACGGACCCACCGGCGCGCCGGCCGCGGAGACAGGGATCCGCGTGTCGACGCTCACCTCGTGGAACAGCACGCGCAGTCGGTCGTCGCCGTCGCGGGCGTCGAGCGTCGGCGGCTCCCCGGCGACGACCGCCGCCTCCGGGCGAGTGAGCCACGCGACCGGTCGGTAGCCGTCGGCGTCGTGGAGCAGCACGGTGTCGTCGGGCTTGCGCAGACAGACGGCGCGTCCCCGTCGCTCGTAGGAACGGTCCCCGTCGAACGTGGCTGTGCAGTCGCCGGCGATGAGTCGGGCAGTCGGCACGGGGTGGGTGGTCCCGCCATCCTACTTCAACGTTCGCCGGTCCAGGGGTCAGCAGTCGCCGACGAGCCGGAAGTCAACGGTCGCCGACGAGTCGCTTCTTCTCGGCGCGTGACAGCTGTTTGATCTCGTACTCTCGGGACATCGCCGCGCTCTGCGTCTCGTACGACTCTACGTGGACGAGTTCGACGGGGGTTCGACCGCGGGTGTACTTCGCTCCCTCGCCGGCGTCGTGTTCGGCGACGCGCCGCTCGGGGTCGGTCGTGTAGCCAGTGTAGAACGTGTCGTCGGCACAGACGAGCACGTAGACGTAGTGGGACACTAAAGGGCACCCCTGTGGTTAACCGACGGTACTGCACTCAGAGCCGTGACTGGTGGGCACGCTCCCGCGACACTTCGGCGATTCCCGCGTTCGCCGAGCAGTTCGGGCAGGCGCGGAGCTCGCCGTGTTCGTCGGTGAAGACGCGGGCGAACCGTTCGGAGACGTGCGCGTCACAGTGGTCACACGTGGGCATTGTTCGCCGACCCGAGTGGTCCGTGTCGGCATACCGCGGTAGGGGTCGAGTACACAAATACCCTCGCGATGGGGTCACAAGGGCCGAAATCAGGGCATCACCATCACGACCGCGTGGACACCCACCAGCCCCCTTCACTGACCACCCACTGCCCGGGCGACGAGCCCTGCCTGCGCCCCCGCAACGAAGCCGGCGTCGATGTTGACGACGGAAAGCGGCGTACACGACTGTAACATGCCGAGCAGCGCCGCCTCGCCGTCGCCGCCGTGACCGTACCCGGTGGAGACCGGGAGCCCGATGACGGGCGCGTCGACGAGCCCCGCGACGACGGTCGGAAGCGCCCCCTCGCGGCCCGCGGCCACCACGAGCACGTCCGCGGCGCGGAGGTCGTCGAGCGCGTCGAACAGCCGGTGAATGCCGGCGACGCCGACGTCGTCGACCCGGTCGACCGTCGCGCCCATCTCGCGGGCGACGACGGCTGCCTCCCCCGCGGGGACGGCGTCGGAGGTGCCGGCGGTGACGACGCCGACCGTCGCGTCCACGTCCGGGCGTTCGAACTCCGGGTCGTGGGCGACGAGTGTCCCCGCACGCGAGTCGTGTCCTACAGCTGCCGCTGGCCGTTCCGCCGCGAGCGCCTCGCGGACGGCCGACGCCGTCAGCTCGCCCGCACGCGTGACGAGCGCGCGGCCGGTCGTCTCCACGGCGGTGAGAGCGAGCGCCGCCACTTCCGCGTCCGTCTTCCCGTCGGCGATGATTCCTTCCGGAATGCCGGTTCGGTCCTCACGAGCGGCGTCGAACCGCCCCGCCTCGGCGGTCGCGTAGCCGCGGAGCTTCGCCTCGGCGGCCGCGGGAGAGAGCTCTCCGGCCGCGACGCGGTCGAGTGTGTCGCGCATGCGCACCCTTCGACGCGCGGCGACACGTGGCTGTCGACTCGGTCCGACGAATCCTGCCGGTTTCACACGTGAGAACGACCGCGAGAGGCCCCCTACCGCCAGCGAATGAGGAAAGTATATAAGCCACGTATGTCTACGCCGACTCGTATGGCAGACCTGATCGTCAAAGCCGCTGTGAAGGAAGCGCTCGATGACATGAACGTTGCGTCCGACTTCTACGACGCTCTCGACGACGAAGTCGCGGAGCTGCTCGAGGACGCTGCCCGTCGCGCCGACGAGAACGACCGCAAGACGGTGCAGCCGCGCGACCTGTAAGCTCGGTTCTTCGAACCACGAACTCCCCGCTTCTTTACGAGATTCACCGGCCAGCCGTGGCTCAGCTCCGTTCGCGAACGTCGACGTCGTCCTCCCGCCCGACGAACACCGCGTCCGCGAGGTCGACGAACAGTCCGTGCTCGACGACCCCGGGAAGCCCGGACAGCGAGCGGGCGAGTGCCGGCGGCTCCGCGATGCCGTCGAACGCACAGTCGAGCACGAGGTTCCCGTTGTCGGTGACGACGGGTCCGTCCTTCCGTTCTGCGTCGCGGAGCGTCGGCTCGCCGCCGAGCCCCCTGACGGCGTCGGCGACGACCGGTCGCGCGTCCGGGAGTACCTCGACCGGCACCGGGCCGGCGAGCTCGTCTGCGAGCTTCGTCGAGTCGGCGACGACGAGCAGCTCTCCGGCGGCCGCGTCCACGTACTTCTCTCTGGCGTGTGCGGCACCCCCACCTTTCACGAGGTCGAAGCCGCCCTCGCGGGGGGCGACCTCGTCGGCGCCGTCGATGGCGACGTCGGGTGTCGCCTCCTCCAGCGATGCCAGCGGGATTCCCGCTTCGCGGGCGAGCTGTCGCGACTGGAACGAGGTCGGGACGCCGCGGACGTCAAGGCCGGCGTCGACGGCCCGGCCGAGCGCCCGAATCGCGTGTGCTGCGGTGCTGCCGGTGCCGAGGCCAACGACATCGCCGTCGGAGACGCGGTCGGCCGCCGCCTCCCCGGCTCGGCGCTTGGCGTCCTCGGAGCCGCCCGTCCGTTTCATGTCGCCCCCTGCTCGCCGGGGCGAGGAAAACCCCGCGGTCGAGCGGAGCGCGGACGCGGCGGGACAGCCCTCTTACACGTGGAGCGACGACTCGGAATCATGACCGACTGCCTGTTCTGCGGGAGCGAGGTCGAGGCGCACGACCCGGTGTACGCAGACCACGACGGCGACCGACACCCGTTTTGCAACTGGGCCTGCCTCGAACAGTACATCGACGCCGAAGAGCTGACCAGCGGCGCCTGCTGTCGGTGGGAACCGGCCTGAGGCGGGGGTCGGAGCCGACCCCGAACCCCGTTTCGACCGCGAGCGGTGGGGTTTTGCCGGGGCGCCGCGACCGCCCGCTATGGCACTGTTCGGAACGAGCGGCGTCCGCGGGCCGGTCGGCGAGACGGTGACCGCGGCGGTCGCACTCGACGTCGGCCGCGCCGTCGGCGCCGACCTCGCCGCACGGGACGAGCTGCGGCGCGCGGTCGTCGGCCGCGACCCGCGCGACTCCGGCCGGCTGCTCGTCGACGCACTTGCTGCGGGGCTGCGTGAGACAGGGACGGACGTCATCGACCTCGGGCTCGCGAGCACGCCGACGGTCGCTCGCGCGGTCGAATGGGAAGACGCCGGCGTCGGGGTCGCGGTCACCGCGAGCCACAACCCCGCGCCGGACAACGGTATCAAGCTCTGGCAGCCGTCGGGGCAGGCGTACGACGAGCCGCGGCGCGCTGAGATCGAACGGCGGGTCGAGGCAGGGAGATGGAACCTCGAAGCGTGGGACGGCCTCGGCAACCGGACGACGGCGGACGCGGCGGGACGCCACGCAGACTGGCTCGTGGCCGCGGTCGACGCCGAGGCCGTCCGCGCGGCCGACCTCGACGTCGTCGTCGACGTCGGGAACGGCGCCGGCGGCGTGACCGTCGATGCGCTCGCCGCGCTCGGCTGTCACGTCGAGACGCTGAACGCACAGCCGGACGGGAGCTTCCCCGGCCGGCCCTCGGAGCCGACGGCGGAGAACTGCGCGTCGCTGGCGTCGCTCGTCCGCGAGTCGGACGCCGACCTCGGCATCGCCCACGACGGCGACGCCGACCGGCTGCGTGCGGTCGCCGGCGACGGCACCTTCCTCTCCGGAGACGCGACGCTCGCGCTGTTCGCCGGCGCGGCGGCCGAAGCGGGCGAGCGCGTCGCCGTCCCCGTCGACACGAGCCTCGCGGTCGAGGACTACCTCGCGGAGCGCGGGGTCGGCGTCGAGCGGACGCCGGTCGGGGACGTGTACGTCGCCGCGGCCGCAGCGGAGGCGGGGGTCGCCTTCGGCGGCGAGCCGTCTGGCGCGTGGATCTGGCCCGAGGAGACGCTGTGTCCGGACGGGCCGTACGCGGCCTGCAAGCTCGTCGAGCTCGCCGCGGAACGGCCGCTGGCTGAACGGGCCGCGGCGCTCCCGTCGTATCCGCTCCGGCGCGACGCCGTCGAGGTGGCCGAGAAGACGGCCGTGATGGAGCGGGTCCGCGAGCACACCCTCGCGGCGTTCGACTCGGTGACGACGCTCGACGGGGTTCGCGTCGAGACGGAGGAAGGGTGGTTCCTGCTACGGGCGAGCGGCACACAGCCGCTCGTCCGGGTCACGGCCGAGGCTCGCGAGGAGAAGCGGATGGCGGAGCTGTTCGAGACCGCGCGGGGAATCGTCGACGACGCGGTGGGCCAGAACTGATCAGGTGCGTCGCGTCGACCGCGCCTCTCGGACGTCCGCGCCGTCGCGGATCTTGTCCTCACACTGTGGGCACACTCGGGGGTTCTCGACCCCGTTCGGTGTGAACACGCGTGCGTACGCAGCCGTGACGAACGAGCTACAGTTCTGGCACTTCGGCATAGGCGAACGAAGGGAGTGACCGATTATAATGATACTGTGGCGAGGAGTACCAAACCGGCAGAAGTGGCCGGTGTTCGCGGAGCCACGCCTTTGCCGCCCCGGGACGAGGTGCCGCCATGGCACGAACCGCAGTCGTCGCCGGGGTCGGACCGGGACTGGGCGCGTCGGTCGCCCGCCGGTTCGCCGCGGAAGGGTGCAACGTCGGACTGCTCGCGCGGTCTGAATCGTCCGTCGAGCCGCTCGCCGACGAACTCGACGACGCCGTCGCCGTGACGGCCGACGTCGGTGACCGCGACGCGGTCGAGGCGGCGTTCGACCACGTGCGCGAGGCGCTCGGCTCCGTCGACGTCCTCGTCTTCAACGCGTCGGCGGCGGCGTGGGAGGGGACCCTCGAGGTGTCGCCCGCGGCGTTCGACCGCGCGCTGGATACGAACGTCCGGGGGGCGCTCAACTGCGTGCAGGCGGCGGTCCCGGACATGCTGGAGAACGCGCCCGAGGACGGCACCGCGGGCACCGTCATCTTCACCGGTGCAACCACGTCGGTCCGGGGGCGGGAGGGGGCAATCGGCTTCTCCGCGGCGAAGTTCGGCGCCCGCGGGATGGCCGAGTCGATGGCAAGGGAGCTGGGCCCCGAGGGAGTCCACGTCGCCCACGTCGTCATCGACGGGGGCATCCTGCCGCCCGAGGGGGACGTTGCTGACCCCGAGGAGTACCTCGACCCGGACGCCATCGCCGACAGCTACTGGCAGCTCGTCGAACAGGACCGATCGGCGTGGACGCTGGAGCTCGACCTCCGGCCGCACGTGGAGAATTTCTAACCCACTTTTTGCTCGGGGGGACCGGAGGTCCCCCCGGCAAAACCTGGTGGAAAATATGCGCGCGTACTCCTTCCGGCGCGCAGAGCGCGCCGTCAGTCCGTGCGCGCTACGGAACCTCGCTTCGCTCGGTTCCGCGAACCGCGGCTCGCGTTGCTCGCCGCGGACACTACGGTTCAATTATTGACTACCCGACGCAGCCGACTCCCCTAGAATCGGTCGGCGGGCAGTCGTCCGTTTCGATGAAGCAGGCCCTACTCCAGCCGCTCCAACACGGCCTCGGCGTCGTATGAGAGTGAGAGCTCCCGCGAGCGACCCCGCCCCTCCACGTCCGCGTACTCGGCGTCGATGAGCCCGAGCTGGTCTAGCTTGTTGATGATCTCCGAGTAGCGGGTGTAGCCGAGGTCCGTCGCCTCGTGGAACGCGTCGAACACGTCGCCTGCGCGCTTCCCGTCGTGCTCCGCGAGCACCCTGACGAACGCGCGCTCGGAGTCGGAGAGCCCCCGCAGATGCCGCGAGAGGTGGACGTGTTTCGCCTTCTCGTAGGCCTCCTCGACGTCTTCGACGGAGACCTCCGTGGAGCCGCGCATCTCCGCGTTGAGCCCGGCGCGGCGGAGCAGGTCGATGCCCACCCGGAGGTCGCCGCCGGAGTCGGCCGTCCGCACCGCCACCTCGTCGAGCACCTGCGGGGCGAGCGCCCCCTCGCGGAAGCCGCGCTTCACCCGCTCTTTGAGGATGTCGACGATTTCCCGTTCGCCGTACGTGTTGAAGTAGACGTCTTCGGGGCGGAACACGGATTGGACGCGGCCGTCGAGGTCGGCGATGACGTCGAGGTCGAGGTCCGAGGAGACGACGACGACGCCGATCTTCGCCCCGGCGTGGGCCTCGTGGGCCCGCAGCAGCGAGTACAGCGTGTCCGACGCCTCGTTCTCGTAGAACAGGTAGTTCACGTCGTCGAGCGCGACGACGAGCACCTCCTCCTCCTCGACGAGCCGGTCGGTGATCTGCCCGAACAGCTTCTTGAACGAGATGCCCGAGGTGGGCGGCTCGTAGTCGAAGATGCCCTCGAAGAGTCTCGAAAAGACGGAGTAGCGCGTCGAGTCCACCTGACAGTTGACGCGGACGGTGCGCACGTCCGAGGCGCCGGCGAGCTCGCCGAACAGCTTCTGTATCGCCGTCGTCTTCCCGGTGCCGGGCGGGCCGCGCGCCATCACGTTCAGCGGACGGGACCCGCGCACGGCGGGGCGGAGCGCGTACTTCAGCGTCTCCATCTGCTCGTCGCGGTGGCGAAACGTCTCCGGGACGTACTCGAAGTCGAAGACGCCCTCGTCGCGGAAGACCGACTCGTCCCACCCGAGCATGTCCCCGGACATTTCACTTTCACTTCGCTACCGGGGCATCATAAGCGTATGGGCGCGGAGGAAGAGAGAGAGAGAGAGAGAGTGGAATGGTGGTGGTTCGAGCTGGTGACGATACCTCGAAAGCCCCCGCCGGCTCGTCTACTCGACTCGCTGTGCTCCTCGGGTCCGCCGGGGACGGACACCTGCGGTGCTTGCTTCGTCTCTCGACGACGAGCCAGCGGCCCCTTTCAGTCCCACCCGTGTCGATTGATTAGCCTGTCGTGGGTGGACTGAAAGGGGCGGCGCGCTTCGGGAAGGCGCGGACGGGCAAGCACCGCAGGAGTGAGCGAAACGAACGACGAGGAGCACAGCCGCCGCACCGACCGAAGCGCGCCGGGGCTTTCGAGCTGGTGACGACTCACGCTGTCGTCTCGGTTACGAAGACGGATACCACGAGACTCAGAACTTCCCGAGCAGGTCACGGTAGAACCCACCGTCGCCCTCCGAATCGGCCAACTTCTCGACGATGAGCTCCGGGGTCGACCGGGCGAGGTGGTCCTTCCGCGGCGAACGGTTCACGACGAGCTCGCCGTCGTCGAGCCCGACGGCCTCGATGCCGTCGACCGTCACGTCGATGTCGGCCGCGTCGCGAATCTCACCCGCGAGGTGTGAGACGAAGACGGCCGTGGAGTCCGACTCCGAGAGCGCCTCGAGGATGCCTGCGATGATGAGCGCCGAGGCGCCCGGCTCGGTGATCGACTCGAGCTCGTCCACGAGGACGAGCCGGCGCGCGTCGCCGGCGACGAGCCCGCCGAACTCCCGCAGCGTCGACTCGAACGCGCCGGCGTCGAGCGTTCCCTGCGACTTGGCCTGGTAGTGGAGCGCCTCGAACCGTTCGAGCCGGGCCGACTCCGCGGGGACGGGAAACCCCATCTGTCCGAGCACCGCGACGAGGCCGACGAGGTCGAGCGTCGACGTCTTCCCGCCGGAGTTCACGCCAGAGAGCACCGCGACGCCGGAGACGCCGTAGTCGACGGGGTCGACCGCGTCGAACGGCACGTCGAGCAGCGGCGAGCGGCCGCCCTCGATCTCGAAGCCGTCGCCCGCGAACGTCGGCATCGTGCAGTCGAACTCGCGGGCGAACCGCGCGACGGCGAGCTCCACATCGAGTTCGAGCGCGGCGTCGACGAGGTCGGCGGCCGGCTCGCGGAGGTCCGCCAGCGTCGCCGCGAGCTCGCGCTTCAGCCGGGTCGCGCGGCGGTCCCGTGCGGCCGTCAGCTCTTCGCGGAGCTTGGAGACGACGCGGTCGTCCGACTCGACGGGAAACGTCGGCTCGTCCGGGAAGGCGGTGCGCGCGAGCGTCGCGTGGTCCCCGAGGTCGAGCGCGTCGACGAGGTGGTCGCGGGCGGCGTCGACAGCCGCGGCGTACTCGTCGGCAAGCTCGCGGTCGAGCAGCGAGTCGACGCCCGCGCCGCGCTCGACCAGCGAGAGCAGGTCCGCACCCTCGATGGTCACGTCCCGCTCCTCGATGGCCTCGCGGAGCCGGTCGTTAGCGACGCTCTCGGCCATCGAAACGGCGGCGTCGAGGTCGTCGACGGCGACGGAGAGCCGGTCGAGCTCGGGGTCGTCCGCGACGGCTCCATCCTCGGTGAGCCGGGCGAGCGCCCCGTCGACGGCCTCGATATCGAGCGGCGCGTCGAGCCCCGCAGCGTCGTGGACGCGTGCAGCGGCGCGGATGCGGTCTCGGTTGCGGGCGAAGAAGGCGAGCGGTCGCTCCGGGACGACCGACTCGGGGTCGTCGAACGCGTCCGGCTCGACGCGCACGTCACCCTCGACGTCAACGCCGGCGAACGCCTCGTCGAGCGCGACGACGGTCGCGTAGCCGCGGGCGAGCTCCGCGAGGTCGCGTGCGTCGTCGACGAGTTCGACGGAGAGCTCGGAAAACGCCTCCTGTGCGCGGGCGAACGTCTCTGCGTCCGTCGTCGCGAGACAGCGGTCGCGGACGCGCACGTCCCGCGGCGGGGACAGCGGCGCGACGTCAGCAAGCGCCTCGGCGACGGCGGAGTCGGGCTCGCGTTCCATCGCGCGCTCGGTGAACGCGCGCGCCTCCTCGATGCGCGACGCGCTCGCGGAGGGGTAAAACGTCTCCAGCCGCTTTTCCGCATAGTCGGTCACCGCCCGCTCCTGTACCAGCGCGAGGGCGTCGCGGTACAGCTCCCGGGCTCGGTCGGTCGCGAGGAAGTCGCCGTCGTCGCCGTGTCGCGCGCGGATGGCGTTGCGTGCGATGCGCGCGGCGCGACCATCGGAGATTCCCGGCGCACGGGCGAGCGCGGCCACGTCGCCGCGGTCGAGCGCCCCCTCCGGGTCGTCGAGGTCGCGGAGCCGGTCGGCGGTCTTCGCGCCGACGCCCGGTATCGACTCCATGTCCATCGGATGCCGGTAGCGCACCCGCGGGGAAAAACTCCACCGCTCGGGGAACACCGAAACCGATCGAAGAATCCGGACCGAGGGCCCGGTCGCTCACGCCCGGGTCGCCGCGTAGCGGACGGTCACCAGCGGCAGCCCGAACAGCCGGATTCGCTGGTCGGCGAGCACGTCGGCATCGTACCGGTCGACCCCATCGGGCGGGGCAGGGGCAGCGGGGTCGCGGGCGGGCGCGACGCGGAACCGCTGGCTCGCCGGGAGCCGGAACGCGCCCGCGTCGGTGTGAAGATACAGGCCGCCCGTCGGGCAGTCGGTCGTCAGTTCGAGTCCGTCGCCGAGATGTGCCAGCCGGAGCACGGTCGCGAGGCTCGCACCCGGCAGCGGGACGGCGACGTTGACGAGCCGCTCGGCGTCGGCGGCCGGTCCGGCGTCGGAGCCGTCGGTCGCCAGCGCGTCGTCGACGTGGCTCGCGTAGACGGCCGTGAACACCCCGTCGCCCGTCTCGCGGTCCGTGCGGAGCCACAGCCGCGGGGCGTCACGAGGGTCCTCGGCGGCCGCGTGTGGCGCGAGTTCCGCCAGGTCGCTGTCGAGCCGCTTCGGGGCGTCTCCGGGGGCAGGAAGGTTCAGCTGTTCGACCCGACTCGTCCAGCGGGCGGCGAGTCGCGCACCGAGCCGGAACGGCCGGTGCCACGTCGCGTCGACCGTCATCCGGAACTCGCTCGTCCGCTCGTACAGCGCCCGGACCACGGGGTGGACGCCGTCGGGGTCGAAGCCGGGGCGAGCGTACGCGTCGAGGGACTCGAGTTCGCCAGCGACGGCGTCGCCGCGTAACCGGCGACGGTCGGCCCAGTCGGCGCCGATGTGGCCGTCGCCGTGAAGCGGAGAGAGCGGGACGCCGCGCGCGGCAGCGTACGAGAGACCGACGGCGCCGGCGGTCCCTGCGGCGAGCGTACCGACGCCGGCCGCGACGGCACGGAGCGGAGGTCGGTTCACGGGAGGGTGTTCACACCCCGAGGGCTCAACTCTTCGGGACCGGACGGAGTCCGAGACGCCCCGAGAGACGGCGAGAACGGAGCGGCCGAAGCGAGCGAACGAAGCGAGCGGCGTGAGCTCGCCGGGAGGCAGACTCCCCCGGAGTTAAGACCGGGCGCGACGACCCGTCGGACATGAAGGAGACGGTCCACACCGACGACGCGCCGGCCGCGGTCGGGGCGTACAGCCAGGCGACGACGAACGGCGAGCTCGTCTTCACCGCCGGGCAGATTCCGCTGACGCCGGACGGGGAGCTTCGCGACGACGCGTCCGTTGCCGAGCAGACCGAGCTTGCGCTGTCGAACCTCGAGGCCGTGCTCGCCGAGGCGGGTGCAGCCCCCACGGACGTGTTGAAGACGACGGTGTTTCTCGCGGACATCGACGACTTCGAAGAGATGAACGCCGCGTACGCGGAGTTCTTCGACGAGGAGCCGCCGGCCCGGTCGGCGGTGCAGGCGGGAGCGCTCCCGAAGGGCGTCGCCGTCGAGATCGAGGCCGTCGCGACCGTCGAGTAGGATGGCTCCGGTCCGGCGAGAGAGCGCGCTGTGGGGAGTCGTGAGCGCGCTCCTCTTCGCCGTGCTCGCGCTCGGCTACCGGCTCGTGACCAGCGCGGACGTCCCGGTCGTCCTCGTGCTCGGCGTCAGCGTCGTGGTCGGCGTGGTGACCGCGGTGCTGTCGTATCTCGTGATCTCGCGGTCCGGCTAACCGAGCCGCTGCTTCCGGGCGTGATATCTGAAAACGAAGTCCACGGTCGCCGTGAGACGGCGAGTGAAACTCGTCGTTAGTTGCGGACGACGTTCGTCGCGCGGGGGCCCTTGGGGGCCTGTTCGATGTCGAAGTCGATGTCCTGTCCCTCTTCGAGGTCCGGGCCGCCGACGTCTTCCATGTGGAAGAACACGTCATCGTCCGCGTCCTCAGTCGAGATGAAACCGTAACCGCCAGTGTCGTTGAAGAAATCAACCTTACCGTTTGCCATTGCAAACAAACGTACACCCGTCTCCGGCATAACGCTTCCGAGGGTCGTGGTACCACGGCCCCGTCCGCGTTCGACCGGCCATCGCTCCCGTCGGAAGCAGAGGGAAGCGGGAACCGTGTGGCGGCGTGTCTCGAAACGCTTTACAGGCCGAACAGGGTAGTACCGGCGAAGCCGGGATGGCCGAGTGGTAAGGCGCACGCCTGGAAAGCGTGTTCCCTCAGGGATCCAGGGTTCAAATCCCTGTCCCGGCGTGTTCTGTCGTGAGCGAGACAGCGAGCACCGCGTAGCGTGTGCTCGCCACGGACGCGAACGACTGACTCGCTGACGACAGGATTCGAACCCTACGAGTCGCAGCCCGCGCAGCGCGCGAATGCGAGCGAGCAGGACCGTCTCGTTCCGGTTCAAATCCCTGTCCCGGCGCTTCTGCGACGAACGCTAGTGAGGAGCGAAGCGATCCGTAGGGATTCGAACCCTACCGGTCGCGCGCAGCGACTTGAGCGAGCG
>Ga0207755_100060_pt1 | contig 101342 bp, 103 predicted proteins | sample A23P2SouthBayCA_FD_187734 | JGI IMG/M metagenome (GOLD analysis project Ga0207755, IMG submission 187734) | Aerobic enrichment media microbial communities from Bioluminiscent Bay, La Parguera, Puerto Rico - A23 P2 (SPAdes) | ecosystem: Environmental > Aquatic > Marine > Unclassified ...
ACAAGCTAACACAGTATCTCAGAGCGTTTCAACTACGCCGAGAGCTGTTTCGGAAACCCGGCCGAGACGCTCTCAAACACGCTGTTCGAGCAACTTTGTGAAATCAACAATGTGCTACGGATGAGCGATACGGAATTATCTCTACGACAGGAGACGTATCGTCCTCGACATATTCGCTGACGAGATAACGTCGGCCGACTTCCACCATGAGGACGTGTTCGCTTGTCTCCTCGAGATCTCCCTTGGTGTGGCCATGATCGATACCTTTTCGATGGCCCTCGTTGATGAGCGTTCGGCCGGCGTGGGTTATCGAATACAGGAGGTGGGGTTTCTTTTTGTCTCGTTTCAACAGACCGGCGTCGATCAGGGCATCCACAGCCGACTTCTCGATGCCGAGATACTCGCGAAGCCGTTGCATCGAGTCCCAGACGATGTCGTAGGCGCGCTGGTCCAGCGTGAGCGACTGTGCGTCGTACACTGCCTGAAGGAAGTACAGTTGCCGGAGACTGTACTCCGTGGCCGCTCGTTCGTCGGCGGACATGTTGAGATGGAGGTCACAGATCGGAATATTCGCAGCGTCAACGGCATCCACTGTCGAACAGCAATTGATGCCATTGTACAGCCCATCGACGGTGGGGTTGTACTGGGTATCACACTCAGTGCACGACAGCGCATGTGAGTCCTCCACGTAGGCGACCGTCGGTGGCATCCGCTCGGTAAACGGTAACGCGCTGTCAACAGCGGGCGGTGCCGACCCGGACTCGTTCGATGTACTGGTTGGCTCTATCCTTTCCGTATCAGGTGAGTCAGCGATACTGACGCCAAAGGTGTCTGCCGACCGCTGCTTCGCAGATGTAATCGCCTCTCGTACCCTGCGGGGCGGGATGTCTGGGGTGTCCGAATGCTCTGGATGGCCTTGGGGAAGCGGAAGTGAATTGACCTCGAACGGTTGTGGTTCCGGCATTCCATGCTCCGATGGAAGTGACGCAAGCCACTGACCGCCGGCGAGCGAACCGAGTTTGCGTTTGACCTGTTGCCGCGGGACAGCGGCAGTATCGAGACGCTCAGCCAGGTGTTCATCAACGGGGATGTTCCCAGTCACGAACGTCGAGACGTTGTTCAAGAGCCGCTTGTAGGCCCCTTCGTCGGTGTCTTTGATCTGGCCGGGGAACTGTGTTGCAAGCGTTAGCGAGACGCCGAAACTGCGGGACTGATCGAGCATCTCACTGATGAGGTCGGTCGTGGCGAGGCTTGCAGCCTCCTCGAGATACACATTGACAAGCGGCAGTTCCTGGCTGGATGATTGGATCTCAGAGTTGGGTGTCTCGGACTGGTCGTCAGACGACTCTGTGTCAGTCGTGTGTGCGTTGCCGAGCAGGTCACGGCGCTGCTGGCGTCGTTTCAGCGCACTCCAGAGATTCGAGAGCACGACGAGTGTCACGGCTCGCTGTGCGTGTTGTCGCAACTCACCGACATCGAAGATGATGACTGCATCATCGTCGAGAAAGTCAGCCAGGTCGAACCGGTCGGACTCCGCATCGGGGACCGTGTTGAACAGCGCCTTGAGCCGTGCATCAAGCGAGATCTTATCCAGCCGCGTTGCAACACCGCCCATGATGTTGTCGAACGTGCGTGAGCCGTTGTTCGCGATGGTCGCCATATCCCGTGCGAGGTCCGCATCACTGACCGGTGGTGGGGTCTGGTCCTCCTGGAGTTTCGCCGCCTCCGCTTTGAGGTCCGCATGTGTGAACGCATCAGCCCCATACACCGGGTCGAACTGGGCTTTTAGCAGATACCGGATGACGTCCGGCGAGCGAACCGCGTCGTCGAAGCTGTCGCCGGCCATGATCTGGCGAAGGATCTCCATATAATGATCGACGGTGCGTTCGACTGCGGTCGTCCGCTTGACGCCAGCAGCAAGGTCGGCACGGATATCCAACAGTGATAGTGCCGGCAGTGTCTCCGAGCAGTCGAAATAGTACACGTTCTCGAGGTTGCCATAGCGCGCATAGTGGGCCCGCAGGTAGTTTATCACCATCTCGCCACCCTTGGGCTCGACGAGAATGTTGGCACCATCGGTCGCGGCGTAGTTCTCAAGGATAGCGTTGATGAGTGCGACCGATTTCCCTGAGCCACTCTTGCCGAACACCCCGATATGCTGGGGTTGGAGACTGGGCGGCACGGCAATCTGTGTGTCGTCGCCTGTCCCGGAGCGGTATCGACCGACCGGGAAGCCCCCGTTGGTATACTGGTCCAACAGGTCCATCGACGGCCCGGTGTGGGTCGTCTGTTCCTCAGGGAGGACGCCGAGTGCTTGCTGTCCACGTTTCGTCAGTGCGTCGCCATCGAGCAGACAGAAATTTCCGATTTCGCTGTTGTCGGCGACGATGCCCCGACTGGTGTACCCGGTCAGTCCCAATCGCTGCCGCCAGCCATCGTATCCTGGTGGGTGGATGCGGCGGGTGTGAATGGCATCCCGGACGTCGTCTGTCTCTGTCGTCGTCTGGCCGGTAATACTGTAGTGTTGTCCGCCTGTCGGCTCAAGCGCGCCGGCTAACCTCTCCCCGAGTGCGGTCGCCTCTGGTCCCGATCCGGCAATGAGTGCCCGAATGGACATTCTAAACGCACAGCCGACGTTTCGGGCGTCAAGCAACTCAATCCGCTCCTTTGCTTTGTGACTTGGGTCTTTACTAACCTCTCTGCCAAATGTCTCGAACACTCGTTCAGTCCAATAATTTTCCAATGATATCTTCCCTTTTTTCAACAGCTTTTTCCGGTTCCGTCGGGCGGAACTAAAATTCGGATTACGTTGAAAACACACCTGGAACAGGCAGGGACGGTCTGTTTCTCCAAGGGTTTCAAGCACTGCAGCCAACGGTTGATTCTCAGCGGTTTTATTATCAGTATCAGCAGACCAGTCATCGAAACGTGAAAGCGGCATCGTCCAATCCCAGGGACTCGAGGGGTCGCCGTAGTATTCAACCGCGGTGAACTCCTCGGCACTCTCAGTTATCTGTGCAAGCGGTTCGGTTTCGACCGTCGAGAGTTGGTACTCGTTTGGAAGATGTGTCTCGAGTTGTTGTCTGAGCCATGTCTGTTCATCTTGTGGATCAGTCCCGACATAGTACTCCAGTGTGGAGCCAGTCTTGCCTGGTGTTGCGGTTATGACCCATTCGTATACTGGTGGTGGGTCGTCTTTGAGCGCTTCCCGCCCACTTTCAAAGAGATCACAGACATCATCCCATAGCCCGTCGCTGGCATCCGTCCGTTCGTGACTCTGAATCGTACGGAACAGATTGTTTGCCATACGATTCGAAATAGAATCGGTTGCAGGCGTCAGTTCGAGATATTCTCGTTCAGCAATGTCGCGGTTCGACATCTGTAGGGTGGATTGACAGAGATTGATATTAAATCATCACAGTCGATTCTCAAAATTAATACTAAATGAGAGAGTGTTCCTAACGTGACCGGGTTTTAATTTTAGTTACGCGTTTCATGGAGTAGTTCCGTAGCCGACTGCTCGTGTTCCGCTTTTTCGGATGCAAGTGCTCCCCGAAGTTCGGATGGGCGCCTGACTGGTTGCATGAGTTGATAGAATGGGAACACACGACGACTCCAACTCCGACGGAAGTGAGGAAAACACACGTCGTGAAAGTCCACAGTTGAAGCGACACCCAGTCGCTTGCTCGAAGAATATACCGCCACCTCACCCTCTTCGTCGGTGCACCGGTCCAACACCTACGGATTTGATCGGATACTTTCGGGTAGAGTTGGAACACAGACTCGAAGCTCACTGAGACAGGTTTCGAGGATTGCCATGGGGTTCGAATCTGTAAAGGATGCAGATTCACGGTGAGATGCTGACCACTCTTCGTGGTCAACTTGGAAGTGACTCGGACCTAGGTTCTCGTGTGTTTCGTCTTGATGCCATCCGCATGACCACGGTGTACCCGGTTCGTTGTACTGGATCCGAAATTCATCGCGCTCGGAATGTGGACGCCACTCGAATTCGAGTATCGCTTCCCCAGCCTCCAGATTCTGGTCAAAAAAGACCGCGCGCTCAAGGGTTGCTGCGAGGCGGACTGGACGCATCGGACTTGGTTCAGTGTTAACAGCCGTTACGCCAGTTTCCCGTCGAAGTCGAGTTGCGACCCGTTTGTGGACTTCATATCTGTGGAGGTGCGTGTCTCCAGGAATCGGTGATTTTCTCATTCCCTGTCACCGAGTCAGTTAGCGGATGCAAGGCGACTCTCCCGGGTCGCCTCAATCGTATCGTAGAGCTGAATTGCCTGCTTGATAAGCATGGCCTGGTGCTCATAGTATTCCCAATCTTCTGCGTCGTGCTGCCGCTGTTGGCGTTCGGATGCCGGAATGTCATCACCAACGGTCGCCCGAAGCTCGTCTGCAGACTCCACATCATATTCATTCTTCCACTCATCGATGTCGTGCCGGATGGCACCTAATTCAGCCGTGAGTTCGCCTTTTTCGTGGTCGCTGACGAGGTCACGTATCTGATCGAAATACTGGGTGACTGGGTCTGGATAGTAGCAGATCTCGCGGCCACGCTGAACTGTTGCGAGTTTATCTGCCTCGACGAGTTGGTTGAGGTACTTTTCGGCCGTGTTTCGAGCAACTCCAGCAGCATCAGCTATTTCTCCAGCATTTTTTGGTTCACGAACCGTCATCGCAACCTCCCGAATCCGGGCGACCTTTGCCGTGTGGTCTGTGGGTCCTGAGTCGCTCATATACGTACTCGGATCTCCAGTAGCATTAGTTTTTTGAATCCTAATTCAAAATATTGAATCAATCCTGTTTTTAGCCCTCATACGCGTGTAACCAATTCACCGTCAAACAACGACTGTCAACCTCGAACACAAGCTGAAGCATAAAGATAGATAGAATCACGCTACCAGCTATTTTTAAAAGCAGTGTACTCGGAAGGTATTCAGCCACGTGGCGGAGTGGCGCCTGGAAAGCGTTCCCGGTGTCACGAACCATGTCTGAAAACGAATGTGCGTCCGGTGACGACCCGGGCACTGACGGCACAGCAACTGACCAAGCATCGACAGGCGAGTCGCTTGAGATTCGGTACAGAGACCACAGCGGCATGTGGCGAAGGATGCAGTTCGAACCACACCCGGACGGCCCTGGGTGGTACCGGCATGAAGCAGAATGGACTGGTTGTCACTGGCGCCCCGTCGGCCGTACAGTGGTGACGGATCTGTGGTGGCAGACGAGCGTGGGTGGACAGTGACGTAATCGGCAGCGATAGCGGCGTAGTTCGCCACATTACTCGTCAGAAACAGAAACTCCGTTTGCAAGAACTGAGTAGCGTTTCACTGCGGGTGTGGATATTCGGTCAGGAACGATCGACCGGTCTCGCTCAATCCGTATTTACCGTCCTCGAGTTTGTTCACATACCCCTTGTCGGTAAGTTCCGCCAATCTGCGTGAGGCGTGCTCTCGTGACATCCCGAGATTGTCGGCGATGATTATCGGTGAAAGGATTTGAATGAGACTGGAGGAGTTGAGCGCGACGAGAATCAACACATCGGTATTCGACATCCACTCCGGTCTAGTCCTCATGACTCGCTCTGATGGACCGTATTCCCGGCCGAACTTATCAATTATTAATCACGATTTGATAGTCCAAGGTTACGATATCGTGATTAACTTTTAATATCATGGATGGCTATCATTCTGTCACGAAATCGTAATATGGTATTGAACACGTTCCCGCCACTTTCTAGACCAAGCTCAAGAGTTGCCAGGCAGATACGACGAAAACAGGCTCTAGATTCATGACTCCAGACGTCGAGGATGAACTCACACCCGACGACCTCGAAACGGTATTCGGCTCGCTCGGGTTTCAAAAAACACTCGTATATCAGCAACTCGATAACGGAATCGAAGCCATCGTCAATCACGAACTCCTGTTTGAGTCTCTAGTGACCGCGATCACCAACCAGCATTCACAGGTCGACTCACAGGAGGTTACACGGGAATTCGTCACCGCATTCCATCGTGAAATTCGAGCATACACTGAATCCCTAGATAGTGATACGGCAAAACGTATCCAAACGCAAGCATTGAACCAGTGTCAAGCAGCTCGAGTAGCGGAGTCGGATACGACGGATGCTGCAGGTACTGTCGAAAAGTATCTTGCAGATCGTCTGGAACAGGAAGACGTCCTCCAAGTGCAGTCGAAAACTATTGCGGAAAGTATCGGCCGCAAGAGCAGGCACGTGGGACAGATTCTGGGAACGTGGCGCAACAGCGACGATGCACCCTTCGAAGTGACCGCCTCAGAAACAGCTGGGGAAGGGAATCTCTGGACGATTCAGCATTCAACTGAATGAGGGATATTGTATTGATTCTACGGAGCTCTGTGAATGTGATTCCGCAGCTGTGATGATCCCGGAAGACGCGGCACTGGGGGACCAACATTCGAAATAGTTGCTGACCTACGTTTGAGAGCAATGTTTCACAGACAGTCGTGGAGAGCGTCAAAGAGGGCTTCGAGTGGTGTCAGGCGAGTCAGGAGTGGTACGAATCGTTGGTTCGGGGATCAGAAGCGGGTGGAAGAGACACAGTTCGTTTCGTCTGTCTTGGAGGGCGTTCAGAGGGTGTGATTGTCACCAGGTTCCCTTCCGATATCACCACCGCGATCAGGGTATGTGCGAGAACAAAATCGAGAGTGTGAGAGGACGTTTCGTCTGTCTTCACACCGATTTCTCACGGGGCACGCTCTGCTTCGATTTCGCCTCTGATGTCGAGGACGATATCGGGATCAAGATCGAGGCCGTACTCGTAGTACCGGCCCCCGCTCTCGCCGCGATTCCGATCGGTCCGATGGAGGAACCCGAGCATATGGAGGTCCGAGAGGTGGTTCTGAATGCTTTTGAGGGTTGTGAGCGGTTCCACGGCGTGTGAGTCCGCGACGCGCTCGTATCGAGTCTTGATTGTCTTCGAACGAGCCAGTGTCTCCTCCTGCTGCTCAAGATACGCGAGCGTTTCGAGAAGCAACTGTGCGTGCTGGGTCTGATCGCGGATTCGATTTCGCAACCGACCGCGTTGGACAAGTTCCTGGGCTTCAACGATATGCGAATCGTCGACGCTATCAGCCTCCTGCTTTTTCGCCACCTCGCCACCGACTCTGAGGAGATCTATTGCTTGACGGGCGTTTCCCCGGTCTTTCGCTGCGATCGCTGCTGCCCTTGCGACCGCCGATTCGTCACAGGCGCCGTCGACGAACGCACGATCCGCGCGGTCGGCGAGTATTGTCCGGAGTTCACTGGCATCGTATGGGCTAAACGAAATCTCGGCTTCCATTAGGGTGTCTTTGACCTTCGGCGAGAGGCCCTGACGAAACCTGTAGTTGTTGCTGATCCCGATGACGCCGATCTTCGAGTACGTGATGTGGCCGATCGAGCGTGCTCTCGGGAGTTCGTACAGGAGCGTATCGGCATCACCGAGGTGATCGATTTCATCGAACACGACGAGGTGTGTCCCGCCCCGCCGATCGAGTTGCGCATACAGCTCCTCGAACGCGTCAGCTGTACTGAGCCCTCGTTTTGGGAAGTCACTCGCGGTTTCCGGGAGCAGTTCGTTGACAAGTACTCGGACTACCGAGTAGACCGTCTTTCCATTACAGTTCAGCTCGTGGACGAACAGGTCGTCGGCGTCGGGGCGCTCTTCGGCTTCGTTTTGAAGCGCTTCCATCATATACGTCGTCACCGCCGTTTTCCCTAGTCCGGCCCTACCGTACAGCATGATGTTCTGTGGCGTCCGGCCGAAGAGGACGTCCTCAAGCGCGTGGCGATACTCGTCGATTTCCTCGTCGCGCTCAAGAATTTGATCGGGTTGGTAGTCTTCGGAGAGGACCTCCTTTGCGGCGAAGAGAGAACGTTCGACGTCGCTAAACGGTCCGGACATGAGTCTATTTGCTATGAGTCGTCAATCATATATAAAACCTACTTTTGTTTGTCTCGTTTGTCTTGATACACTACCGCCGTTGGTGACCTCTCAGCCATCGAGATGCTGCCCGCTATCGGGCGTCAAGAGACAAACGAAATCTACTCTCTGAACGAGAGGCTGAGTATCCGCGGTGGAGTACCCAGCGTCACAGTTGAAGACAGACGAAACGTACTCTCTCCCGTTCCGAAAGGGATCCTCTACAGGCGGAGCAGGTCGATTACCTCAAGGTAATCCGAAGTACGGAATCCCTCTTGATGATTAGACACAGAGAGAGCAAGTTGAAGCACGTGACTCCAAGACGGTTTATGGTGGTCAGCACGCTATGACGGAGTCCACAGGAAACTGGCTGTGGACTTACTCCGAGAACCATACCGGAAGAGTCGAGACAGACGAAACGTACTCTCTCACACCATAGATCAGATCTTATCATCAAAGTTCTCGTCGATAGATTCAGACGTTCTGTGGCCGACCTTTGACAGGTATGCAGTTGTCCCCGCTTGGGTCAGAAAAGCCGACTTGGCGACCGCATCGATAGCCGGCTGAAGAGACTCATAAAGGTCGAGTTGGTGGAGAACCTGCGCAGCAAGGGGACTGGAGACGCGTTCGACGAGCTGTACCAACAGGTTGACCGGATTGGTGGGACGCACATCGTCGTATTTGATGAGATCGACCACCTGAAGGAGGCGAACACACTCCTGTATGAACTGCCTCATGCGCGAGCGAACGGTCACGTCTCGGATGCGAAGGTCGGGGTGATCGGTATTAGCAACGATTACACCTTTCGGCGGACGCTATCACCGAAGGTTAAGGATACGTTGATGGAAACCGTGATTTCCTTCAGCCCATACGATGCTGGGGAACTGCGAACGATTCTAGAGCACCGAGCGGAACGTGCCTTCGTGGACGAGGCATGTGACCCATCGGCGATCGCAAATGCGTCCGCACTGGCCGCACAAGATATGGGGAACGCACGGCAGGCGCTCGATTTGCTCCGTGTCGGGGCGGAGCTAGCCGAACGGAACGGCGAGACGCCTGTCACGGACGATCATATTGAGGCCGCACGGGAACAAGTACAGCGCGGTCGGCTGGAGAACAAGACCCGGGACCAAACTGAGCACGCACAGTACATCCTGGAAGCGATTGCGAATCTGCAGACACAGGGTGAGGTCCCGGCGCGGTCGAAAGAGATCCAACAAACGTACGAGGAGGTCGCCGACTCACACGCCGCCTCGCCGCTGTCTACCCTGAAGAGCATTCAAGATCACCTTTCGGACCTCCACATGCTCGGATTTCTCCGTCGTCACGGTCAGAACAAGAGACTGAGTGGCGGACAGTATTACGAGTATGAACTTGATCTCGACCCGGAAATCATCTTGCAGACCCGGCAGAAATCGCCAGACATAGCGAGTGAAAGCAAACGAAACGTACTCTCTATATCATCGTACTGCTCCCAAGTGGATACAAGTCGAAAAGCACACGAAATCCACTCTCTTTCTGGGCGAGTTCGTTGGAGCCGACAGCGTCGAAACCTATCTCTCCGGGGGCACACACGGCGGTACGGGACCGACGGATTGAGGCGTTCCTGGCCTGCCTCGTCGACACGGACGCCATGATACTCGCTGCAGGTGTCGGCTTGGCGATCTCACCGACAAAGTGATTTCAGTCTGTGAGACGGTCGCCCACGGCACAGAGCACGCACTCTCCTCAAAATCTTAGTTACAAACGCCACGACCAACCCCCATTCGGTGTTGATCAACAGGGCTGCAATGACCCATGACACCAAGTGTACACCGCACGAGCGACAGCTGCACGCACAGTTGTATCTCCACTCATCCGGCCGTTGGATACCTCCAAGGGGTCTGTACGACATCCTCGAGATACCCCTGCTGGCGCTGAGCGAATCTGGACCGACCCTGACACCTGCCGCAACCCAACGTGCAGCCGCCTACAAGTATCTTGCTCAGGATCCAATAAGGCTCAGTATATGCGTCGTGAAGAAGGGATTGCCCTCACACTCGGACAGTGGCGACATGGATCATGCCGATAACCCGTAGTGAAGAAAATTGGAGACAAAACAGAGGCTTACCAGCAGTTGATAAAATAAAGATGTGTAGATATTCTGCGGTTCTATCCGAATATCTGGCGATCAGTGGTTTATTGTTCTGATTTAATTATCACATCATGATTTGTATATCTACTTGATAATGATTACCAGCGAAACGATACCCGGCAGTTGAAGGAGATCGACAATCCGACTGAAGACACCACATTGCCACGCGACTACGATATATAGAACCCCTCCGAATACGTCCACCTCCCGAATCAGGTGGCCGGGTCGAACATCATTTCGCCTATTGCCGCGGACGTTCGCAAGCTATTCGAACACGTCCCAGGAACGCAACTTCGCACGAACACAAAACGAACTCGCCGTCCGCCCGTTCTGGGAGATAGCCCTCAACTCGGATGAAATAGATAGCCCTCAACTCGGATGAAATAGATAGCCCTCAACTCGGATGAAATAGATAGCCCTCAACTCGGATGAAATGAGGAGCGTGAAAATGCGAACCATCGATGACAACTGGATGGAGATCACCGTTCGCTCCGTGAAACTCCACCAGAAGAAACACCAGGGCTTGTAGTACTAACTGGTGTGGTAGTCACAGGATCTGGATCATCTGATGAGGTGGTGACAGTCATTCCGAGAGAATGTCGTTGACGACTTGGAAGACAAATTCGTCGGTTTCTCTGGTGATCAGCTCTCACCGTCGTATCTGTCCCGAATCGTGAAGAAGACGACGCGAGGTAGTGCTTAGTTTGGAGCATTGTGCCAGCTGTCGAAGGCCTGGGGCCACGGTTTGGCTGTTTCTGGCTCAACGTGACTGAAGCAGTTCGAAAACGACGAGATTCGGCGCTTAAGCTCTCGAAAAATCTGTTCGACTGCATTTCGATTTCCGTGGCAACGTATCTGGAATCACAGGTCGGCTCGTTGGACCGCAGCTTCGAAATGGTTTGCGCCGTCGACAAGAAATTCAGTTGTATCGACGTTGTGTTTTTCTCGGAGTTCGCCGAAAAAGATCTCGGTCAGAGCGGTCGTAGCCGTTGAAAATGGATTGGCGTGAACCGGATCGTTCGTCGCTGGATCTTCAGTTGTGTACAGCCAGAACTGTTGGTCGTTGATCCGAATCACCGGTTCGTCCAGCACGATTTGATTCGGAGACCGGCTAAATTCTGGCTGTAGATTGGCTTGCTGCACCCAATCGAGGATTGCTTTCCGACTGCGTTGGACACCCTGGGTATCGAGCAAATCTACGGTATTCGAGAGTGAGAGCCCTGCAAGATGCAATTGAATACCCATCGCCATCGTTGGCTCGGGTGTCCGCTCGCGCTCCACAAAATCCGAATTAATCCAGTCTCTACTACCACTGAGGCGGGTTATTTCTGGCATAGGCACCAAGAAATTCTCCCGTCTAACTTTTTACGCTTAACTGACTCGATGGAAATTCTGCTATCCCATGAGAGCGTGGAACAAGATATGGGACGCAAGAGACCGATTCGTGTTTCGTGCCAGCGAGCACGTTTAACTGACTGGTCCAAGTGAGTAGGAAGCCGAGGCTTGGGCGTGACAGCCCGGATGCCGCGTTCCGGCGGCGGTCAGTAGCCGGGTCGCAGGCGGCGTCAGCCACAGCTACCGCACACGATGTCTCCCGCCTGCCGTTGGCCGAGAATAGGATCCGTCTGATGTCTGGCGATTTTCTTTCTCTCAGGACCAATTAGCTCGGCGGTCCAAAATACTATGTCGTCAACGGTGGTTTGTTCAGGTAGCAGAATTTCCATAGGTAAACACACCCGACAGGAAACAGATTTGCCGGCTGGCCGGTACCGGGTCGGCTTTCCCACCCCTACTCGCCTGTGCTTCCATCGGGGCCTTCTTTCACTCCCGCCATTATGCCGGCATCTCCGATCGGTCGTGGCCGATACACTCGAACTTAATGACGTTGACGACGAGGCCGCTGTCCCACTCGCCATTGATGTCGGTCCACGCCTGCTGGAACTTGTCAAGAGTATATCTTCCCTCTATGCGAGCGTCCTTTTGACCCATCCTCTAGAGCCGCTCCTTGTAGTGGCTCATGCCGCAAATATAGCAACTACAGCCCTCATCGCTGGTGAACATTGTTGTCGCCATGTGAATGTCTCCCTCACTTGGCGGATAGTAGCCGTCAGCTCAGTCGCGACGAGTCACTGTCTTGATGTCGTTGCGAATCGCCGTGATGTGTTCGTCTTACAATAGCATCAAGCCACTTCCTCGATCACATCTGGTTCGGGGGGTTGGCAGCCTCGATGGCGGCCGTTTCTTCGAGATACCGAGCGAGTCGGTCGTCCTATGCGAGTGTTTTGATCTCGTAGTTTCGACGGCGATTGCGATGTTACGCCATGTAGGTGAATGTCGAGCACTGCTGTACCCAATACCCCCTCATCAGCGACGTGCGATCGTCAAATGTCTCTGGCGTTGGGTACTGAGTGTTGTCAAGAATGTCGGCCTGATCGTTCGTGTCCTTCACACCGACTAAGACAGCCGCTAAAACGCCCACGTCGATGTCGAGCATGACTTCCAGGCCGACGACGAGTACCTCCAGACCATCAACAGCGGCTGGGCCCTTGGCACTGGGTTCGACAGGGATCACGAGCGACCGCGTCGCGTTGATCGCGTTGTACAGGTGCGGACCTCTTTCGCCGGTGATAGCAGATCAGCACGTTGTACCGATTGTGAACGTTGGCGTCCTATAGCACCGACAGCAGCGCCGCATAGATGTTGAACGCGTCTCCAACGGCCACGGCTTACTCCTGTTCGCGAGAAAGCCAGTCACCGATGTCGACGAGCGGGTTGTGCTCCGGAACGATGTCGGCGCCGTGCTCGGCCATGACGATGGGGTCATCAAAGGAGCCCTTCAGCCGGCGGATCATGTGTCTTAACTTCGGCGATATTTTCACCCCGATACCCCGTCCCGATCGAAATACTCCGAAAAACGAACAACACCACGATTGCGCCGCAGAGTGATCCAGCCGAGACCTAGTCGATGTCAGGTACTGCCGGTCGAAGGGATGAAACGGTCACGCAGTCCTCTCCTGCCGGTGATTCGCCGTCGCCACCCAACGCCGCATGAACTGCGTCTGGAACCGCGAGCCGGTACTCGTTACCGTCAGCCACGACGACGCCACTCGAGACGATTTCCTTGGCTCGAACGTCCTTTCGGGCTACCGATCGGTAGCGCGAAGCGTCTGCAGCCGCTCGCCGATCCTGCCGTTGATACGTTTCCAGTCGTACTGGTCGACGTTCTCGCGTGCCGTCGCACCGAGTCGCTGACGGAGATTGGGGGCGGACACGAGTCGTTCGAGTGACCGTGCGAGCGCCCCTGGGTCTTCCGGTGGGACCAGCAGGGCCGTCTCCTCATCGGTCAACACTCGTTCTGTCCCACCCATCCGAGTGCAGATGATCGCCTTTCCGAGGGCCATGTACTCGAATACCTTGATCGGGTACGCGAAGTGATAGTTTTGGACTGATGGAGAGAGCAAGCAGAGGCACACGTCGGCGACTGCGACCTCGTGGAGCGCGCGATCGTGTTCGACGGTTCCGACGAGCTGGACCTCGACGTTGTCAAGTGATTTCTCCGCACGGTACTGCTCAAACCACGTCCGATCCTGTTCACGAACGTTGCCGACGAGGCACAGGGTGAGAGGCCGCTCTCCCTCAACGCGTTCGAGAGCATCGAGGAGTACATCCAGTCCCCGTGCCTCTCTCACTGGCCCCAGGTACAGTAGCCGTACGCTATCGGTCTCGCTCGGTTGTGGGCTCTCGCCGTCAGCGACGGCCGACCGAGTGTGAGAGATGTCAACCCCGTTGGTGACCGCCAAGACGTTCTCCGCGTCCGGCTCAACATCGTACGCTTCCAGCAGCGTCGGTACGAGTGAGATGACGATGAGATCGGCATCCTGGAGACGACAACGAACGAGGAACAACAACGACCGATTGTAGGCCCGGTTGACGTACCTGAGGGGATTTGTCGGGCGGCCCTCGATGTCCATTCCGAGTCTGGGATCATCCCAGATGTCCGCGACCCAGTAGTGTCCTACAGACTGTGCTAAAGCACCAGCCAACAGCGTCTGAGCGGAGAAAGTCGTATGCACGTGGTGTACGGACCTGTCCCTACTGTGGAGGACAATCTGGAGAAAGAGCCACAGCGGATAGAGCAATCTAATAAGAGCATGGTCCGGTGCCTGCTTTGTCGCGGTTGCGAGTTCTTCGACTTCCTCACAGACATCTGCCCGAGAGAGAATCACCGTCTCGTACTTGCTCGCGATGAACTTCGCTCGCTGATACTGTGCCCGGTTGTGATCCCCTTTTATATGTTGACAGCAGAAGACGACGGTTCCCGACCCCATCGCTCACGGACACTCCTTTGGCACTGGATCCGACTGGCTGTTCCCTCCTCGAAGCTTGGTCGGTACGCTGTGCGGACGCGAGTACGTGATCATGTATCGAAACAGTCGGCGCCGGTGCGTTAAATCTCTCCGAAATCAACTAACGGTGGGGCCGACCGGGAGCGACTCTGTCGAACGGAAAACCGGATAGTATTTTCACCGGGCCGTTCAGGTTCCAACAACGCGAAGATACCCTATCATGGTCGACACACTATACCACGTTCTACAGCTGTATCGGGAGACAGGTAGCATGACGCTCGTCCGTCGAGCGATCGAATATGGTCTCCGGAAGCTGTATCTCGGTGTCGTCGGCGATCCACGTCGGATGTACCGCGATTCCACGTCCGCATTCTTGCGTTACCACGACGTAAACGTCTGCTACAATCAGCATGCCATCGATCAGTACGACGAATCGATGACAAACGTGCTCATCGCGACTGAGTCTCCAGCAGTCGTCGAACATTTAGGGTGGATCGATCCCAACCTCTCGTTCGACGCCGAGATCTCATTCGCGGACTTCTACGGACTTAATCACTACTACTGCCCGAGGCGGTTGTACGCTGGTCGTGACTCGTTCGTCCAGCTCGACCGCGAGAGGCAGTACACCGATAAATCCGGGCTCATCTCTCATATCTACTCTGACAAAACCGAGCTTCCCGGTCATCGACTCAGGCACGGAGTGAGTTCGGTCACCGGAGATGGAGTCGACGAATTCGGTTCCGGTGCGGGAGAGTACGTGGAAGAAAAAGTCGATACGCTGGCACCCTACCGCTTCCAGATCGTCATCGAAAACGGCCAGTATCCCGAATACGTCTCGGAGAAGTTCTTCGACTGCCTGAAAACGATGACTATCCCGGTCTACAGAGGTGGGCAGACCGCCGTCGAGAAGATGGGATTCGATACAGATGCAGTCTTCTTTTTCGATACCCTCGACGAACTTCGAGATATCGTGGAGACGAACGTGACAGCGGAAGCGTACGACCGCCTCCGGCCAGCTGTCGAGCACAATCGAGAGCGACTCATCGAGATACGCAACCAACTGAAGTTCGAGCAGTATCTGGAGGACGTACGGATCGACTTTCTCACAACGCGCCGCCACGGGGAGATCGACATCCACCTTGAGATGGAGTGAGGCCCGACTGATCGATCCGTTCCTACGATGTCATCCATCGGTCAACACCGACGACCGTCGCGGTTGCGAATGCAACGAGAGCGACGAACCGGACCCCGAGTACCGTGAGTGCCCCTCCTGTCGCCAGGCGCACCAGGGTATCGGCGCTCACACTCACCACTAGAACGGCGATCGTGAACCGTACTGGTGCGTCTGCGAACCATCGGGCCACCTGCTGAACGGTTGCTCTGAGCCGAGATGGGTACCAAATTGCCACCAATCGGCGGCGAACGAGCGACCAGAAATTCACCGCCGTGTACCCGATCAGTGACGACTCGAGGTGGATCGTGTAGCGGGGTTCAGTTTCCTCGATGTGTCGTAACAGCAGTGCCCGCCTGATCCACGAGACGTGCCAGACCGCGCGGACCGCCCGAATCCGTTCGACTACCTCGGCCCGTACCGCAAGGACGGTCGAGTCACTCGCGTACTGCAACAGACGGGCGACCAGCACTGACAGGAACCGGTACGTGACCGACCGTTCCAGAACGTCTTTCGTCGTCATATGTCGTCGTCGAACGACCGGTGCTCTGGCCGGTTGGGTACCGATGTCGACCGTGTCAGACGGGGGTTCGGAATCCTCGTTCGTAATAACCTGGCCACAGTAGAAACACCGGTATATCCGGCAACAATATTTCGGTTTCGTCCTTTCTCGATGCGCCACACCCGATTCTTCCCTTCTAACACCGGCCAGTCTGGGTTACTCAACATACCCTAGGTCCGCGAGTCGATCCCGAATCTGTTCTCCGTGGTCCTGCTCGTTGTCGAGCGGGTCCTCGGCGGTCGTCTCTCGCCGTGTCTTGTGTTCGACTGTCAACCACGGAACTTTCACCAGTGCCGGTGTGTGGACCTTCGTTCCATGGCCGTGTCTCCGGATCGGTAACGGCCAGGCGACCTCCCCAAACATCTCGCCGTGATCGGAGGTCACGACGGTCTTCCCGGACAACCCGTCGAGCAACTCTTCGAGCGGATCGAGTGCTAATTCAAGGTTCTCACGGTACGCTTTGATCATGTCGCTTCTCGATATCTCGCCCTCCAGGAAACGCGACAACGTGTTCGGGTACTCTTCGCGGGACGCATCGACTTCGTCAATTTCTCCGGTCGCCATCATCCTGTTGATCGTGATCCCGGTCTTGACGCCGAACGTCTCCTGAGCGAACTTCCCGATGTACGGCGCGTGTGGTTGCACCCAGTGGGAGATGATGCGCTTGTTCGGATACGTCTCGGCCGCGGCCTTGGTCGCTTCGACCATCGCTACCGGTGTGACCGTATTGAGGGTGTCGTCCCAGTCGGTCTCCCAGACCGGGACGATGTCGTGAAAACACCCCTCGCACAGGCGACTGACGTGGGGGTTACCGGTCACATAGACGATATCGTGGAACTCCTCGTCGGCGAAATTACCACCGAGGAATTCGCCCGTGTTGGTCCCTTTCGAAATTCGGCACTCTAGGGTCCCAGGGAGAGTACTGCACTCGGTGAAGGTGTCGTAGCGACACGCATCAAGTATGACGAGGTTGTCCCAGTCCTCCTCAGCGACCGCACAGCGCCCGCCGTACGCGACCTTGTAGTAGGTGAACAGCGCAGCGTTGATGCCGTTGTAGAAGAGGGACCAGGGGGTCTGGTCTCGCCACCACGAATGGCTGAAGAGCTTCGACGTTATCGCACCCATTGATGACAACTTATTCTACCGTCTCTTATATTCTCCGGCAGAAGTGCACCTCTCGTCAGTGACAGACTTTTAGATGAACAGATGACCGGTCGATCCAAGCGGTCAGACGTTGTTTTCTTGCGGTTGCTCTAGGCAAAAACCGATCGACCACTGTTCGTCGGTGAATTCCCTGAACATTCCAGCGACGTCCCCATCGAACACACCGATCCACTCACCGTCAAACCGCTGAAAGTCCACGTGATGGGCCCGTCCCGCACGCCATCCAAACAGCGTGTCGGTCGGTTTGACGACTGGTGACGCTACCGTCTCAGTGTCACTGTACCCCCATTCGGTCAGTGTCGTGATCTCGTACTCGCGTACCCGCTTCCCATACGTGTCGGCACAGTCCTGAAAGTACACGTACAGCGAGTCGCCCTGAATTACGGGACGTCCCCCGGGACGGGCTGCAGTGGATCGGTTCGACACGACGGGGTTACGGGCGTGTGGTGTCCAGTCGCCCGTCAGCGAATCGGAGACGTAGCAGTGTAGTGAGTGAGTAGACGATTCGTTCGTCAGGAGCCACCATCGGTCTCGATATTCGAAGACGACGGAATCACATGGCTTGAATGCTGGCGTCACCAGATCCCGTACTTTCTCCCAAGAGGTCATCGAATCCGTCGCAGTGTACAGCGTGACGGCTGTATCAGAACCGGCGTCGTATTCGGGCAACATGTAGACCTGCCCCCCAGATTCGAAGACGTAAGGAAACGAGACGTGGACGCCCAAATCGAGGGCGATCCCGTCATATGTCCAAGATTGACCGCGATCGCAACTCGTGGCATGGCCAATCACTGCGTCGGGAGTCTGGACGTGATGCTGTGACCCGATTTCGAAGAACAGATGAAACACGTCGTCCTCGTCCACGTACAGAAACGGATCTGCGACGAACCAGGATTTTGAAAAGTCATCGACCGTCTGGGCAGTGATGACCGGGTTGTCTCCGCCGGATCGAAATCGCGTAAACGAGGTCGCAAATCCTTCGTCGTTACCAGTCGCTTTGATAGGTTTTAGTTGAGCAAACCGACCAATATCCGTTGAGACTGTGTGGTTCTTTCGACATTTGTACTGAAGCCTTCGAAACGCAAGGTGCAGGAATTTGGACTCCGGATCCACCAACCGGTGTATTCCCTTTCGGAACATCTCATCGTCCTCCGGTAAACCATCTCTCGAATTCTGCGAACAAATACTTGAGTTTCGTCTTTTTACTAGTAACTTCACTACGTAAATAGAGATCCCCAACCTCCTCCGGTGGTTCCGGCTCGTAGCCTCGATTTAATTTCTCGACTCCGTCTGCCAGCATCGGGACCGAACACTCGTACAGTTGGTCAATTATATCTGGCCACGCCATTCCCGCTGTCACGTCTACTTCTTTTATTTCGATTATATTTCCAGCATCTAACTCCTCGGTCAACTGCTGAAGCGTTATGCCAACGGTTGATTCACCGTGCATAAACTCCCAGAACCCTGCGGGGACTCCCCGGTATTTCCTCACGTCGCCGTGATGAAAACTCAATACGCCGTACTCGGGTTCTGTAAGGACATCTCCCGTGATAATTCCGTGGCTATTTTGAACGACGACATCACTCTCCGACGCTATCAACTCGACTGTCTCTTCGGGGAGTGCAGTCTTCCCGTTCTCGTCTGCTGGTTCGTATGCTTCTATTCGAGCACCGCTAGCAATATCTGTCGATAGAATATCAATCCGTCTGTGATTAGAGGCCCAGGGTGGGAACGGTTGTACAGACTCTCTATGGGCCCACTGCCAGAGGTTGATGCACTTCTTCGGCAGGAAGCGCTTGAGAGCTGATTTTATTGGCGCCGTCCACTGAACAGTTCTATCCGAATCTTCTTCAGGACTGCTTGTTGTGCCGTCCTCCGAGCGTTGCACGGCGATGAGCGAAACACTAGCGGCCGTCTCTTCCTGCATCCGTTCGACACCACGGAGAAACCACTCCGGTACGTCGCTACGCCGGAGAAGGAGACAGGTCTCAGTGATCATGTGTTTTAGGTGTCCTGGTACAACAAGTGTTTGAACCGATACCGATTCTCCTGAATAGAGTTGGCTGAATGATCTTTAGTCGCAATATATTATATTAATATCTCAGTAGTAAATTTGTTTTGGCCTGCGGCAATCGACTCTCTATATTCGATCCACTTCCTTAATCGGTCCAGATTTTTGTACTGCTCCACATTGTTTCCGCATGTGAATATCCCTCAATCTTATCTACAATACTTTTGATACCGGCTTGGTACGTGAAGTCCCAGACACTTTTTTCGAGGATCGTGATCGGATAAAGATTACTTAGTAAAGAGAGTACCATAGGACGGTTCCACACCAACGAGTAGGTGAACGCTGAGGTAGTATGAGGTCAGCGACCCTGCTAGATGATATTTCTGTAGAGACGTCCTTTAATGTCGTAGAGGCTCAGACATTAGCGTTGCTTAAGAATCTTTCCTTCGAGGTTCTCGAAGAGTTCAACGTATTCGCCCCGGCGAAGACGAGGCGAACACAAGCGCACGAGCCACCAGAGATGACGAATGGCTTCCTCCATTGCTACTACCACGATATCTACGGTATTCGCCCGATTAAGCGGGAGACTCAAAATACGGCCGTCTGGTTGAGCGGTTGCTTCGGCCGACCGCCGTTGAGAGATGCGGTTGATCGATTCCTCACCGATCTTGAACATATTGTTGACAATGTCTTTACCCACCTCGTCATGCAGGTCACCTGCCGAGGCTTGCTCGACTTAATCTACTGTATTAATTCTACGACGGGAAAGTGATGTCAGTTGATCCAGACGCATCCAAATCCTACGATCCAACCACTGAAGAGTAATACTACGGCTACGACTGCACGATCGTTTCGAACAGACAAAAGATATCAATCGCAGCGGAGTTCACCGAAAAGAACAAGCACCAGAGGACTTGGCGAGCGCGTCAGTGACGCGCTCGCCATTAAGAAACTGATATGCATAGTTGGTGACAGCGCCTATGACACGCCCGACTGGTATGACCACCTGTTGGCCGCAGGGGTCGTGCCAGTCGTCTCGAACAACACGCGAAACACCGACGATCAAAAAGCCATTGAGTACAGGGTCGAAGACCGCATCGACGAACACAGCGAGGACGTTCAACTGAAGCAATCAATGGTAGACGAGACAAACAACCACCGCACGGAAGTTGAACGAACTAATGAGTCAGTGAGGACTGCGGCCACGGCTTGCCTTCGATCGAGGCAGCGTCCACGCACGAGCGCAGGCGTTCCTCGCTCTGTTTCTTTGCCTCGTCGTCGTAATCACTAACTACGAACGTGGAGACAATCCCGGAAGTGCCGTAATCACGATGTGAGAACTCTTCTATGACACCCTCTATCCTAGTAGAGTAATTATGATCTAATAATTATAATTTTCTGTCTCCTCGACGAGAGCTTTGCAATCGATAGGTTCTGTTGGTGTACAGTAGCGTTACTAACTACCTAAGCCGATACTCGGACTGCATCCAACACTGAGGTAATGCGTACTGACTGTTAGAGACATAAAATCCGACCAGTATTGAGTACATCACGTGGGATCCGACGAGACCGTCACATCGGTCACTCATCCGTGCCGTCTCCTCCGCCGATATAGGTACAGAGAGCCCGGGAGTGACGTGTAACGTCGCGTCCGTGAACCCTCAGATAACGTAGTGAATTTCGGTACTACTAAATTCTCCCTTGTCTGAACAGATTATATATCGACTCTACTTAGTTATGGTCAAAGTCTTACACTCAAGCGAAAGGCTCTCTTCGATATGGCGAGCTCTAAACTTTCGTCCAGCCCTCTTTTTCGGAACGATCGGATTGAGCTTCGTCGCAGCCGTTCTAGAGGGTATTGGATTAAGCTTTATAATTCCTATCGTCGAACTCGCCCAGGAGGAAGGTGGGGCCAGAGCCGACGGAAGCCGATTTGTCGAGGCGTTCGAGGTTGCGTATGCGTTCCTCGGGATACCCCTGACACTGGAAACACTTATCATCGGCTCTTCTATCGTCATTGCTGTAAGGTATACGTTGACGTTTGTTGTAACTTGGATGAAATCTGCTATCGAGATGTATTATCGCCGAGAGCTTCAGCTTGAGGTGTACGAGCGAGTAGTCAACGCTCACGTAGGCATTACGGACGAGCGTGGCTCCGATGAGGTCATCAACACGATCGTCACACAGGCGCTCAACGCTGCCCAGACGCTCCTTCAGATCCTTACGCTCGTGGAACAACTGCTGTTGAGCATAGTGTATCTCGGGATTTCGATCTATCTCGCACCCCTGCTGACGGTCTTTGCCGGACTACTACTTGGTGGTGTCACCGTCGGTATCCGTTACTTCCTCGAAAAGGGCTACGACATCGGCGATCGTGTTCGTATCGCGAACGAAGAGGTTCAGTCGATCTCTCAGACAACCATCCACGGGATCCGAGACGTGAAAACGTTCAATATGGTGGACCAACTTTACGACCGGTTTCGACAGTCGGTGAATGAGGTTACAGAATCGAACGTAACGCTGCGTCGTAATCAGGCCGCGATGAATAACATTCATCAGGGCATCACTGCCGTGACGCTATTCGTCATCATCTACGTCGCTCTTCGGTTTACGTCACTGTCGCTCGGTAGCCTTGGCCTGTTCTTGTTCGCCATGTTCCGCTTGTCGCCACGGGTGAGTCGGATAAACAACATCTACTACAATATCGAGGGGAAATTACCGCATCTCGTCCAGACACACGAATTCATTGATACGCTCAGGGAGAACCAGGAACCCACAATATGCAACCCTCAAAACGTTCCGGAGTCGATCGAGACGGTCGCTTTCGACAGTGTGAACTTTTCCTACGAAACGGAGCTTATCCTGAACGACGTCTCGTACGATGTCTCCAGTGGCGAGTTCATCGCATTCGTGGGCCCGTCGGGTGCTGGCAAGTCGACGATCGTCTCGCTGCTGGCTCGACTGTATACCCCGGACGACGGAACCATAACTGTCAATGACACTCCGATTAACGAGTTCGACATCGACGAGTGGCGCGAAGCGATCGCGCTGGTCCGGCAGGCACCGTACGTCTTCGACCTGACTCTCTCGGAAAACATCGCGGTTGGCGATCCGTCATCGACCGAGGCCGAACGGCGGGCCGCTGCCGAGGCCGCTGGGGTGACGGAGTTCGTCGACGATCTACCGTCGGGATTCGACACGCGGCTGGGCGAGGACGCAATCACCCTATCGGGAGGCCAGCGACAGCGAGTAGCAATTGCGCGGGCACTGTTGAAAGACACCGACGTGTTGATCCTGGACGAAGCAACGAGTGACCTTGACCGCGAGCTGGAAGCACAGGTTCACCGCAGGATCACCGATGCCAGTGAAGACCGGATCCTCATCGTTGTCGCACACCGACTGTCCACCGTCCGTGACGCCGATCAGATCTTCACGATGAAAGACGGCGAGATTGTTGAGACCGGCACCCACGACGAGTTGACTGAGCAAGATGGTACGTACGCCCAGCTATACGACACAAAATTCTAACTCACAGATTGAAAGACAACCCCTAACGTTACCAGAAGCTACATAACTGCATCTTCGCAAGTTACGGTATGGATCTCGCAAATCGCTTTGCAGAACGACCGGTGTTCGTCACCGGAGCTGACGGCTTTGTCGGTTCGCATCTGACGGAACAGCTCGTGGAATTTGGCGCCGATATCCACGCTCTCGTGCGAGCGACTTCGAGTGGCGAGCTACAGAACATCTGTCACTTGCGGGATGATATTACGGTTCATCGGGGAGACATCCGCGACAAGCACTCGGTGATGGGTGCCTTGGAGCATCTGACAGACCACTCCGATACGATTATTTTCCACCTCGCAGCTCAGGCACACGTCGGCGAGTCGTGGGAGCGGCCCTACGAGACGGTCGATACGAATGTCGTCGGGACGCTCAATTTGCTTCAGAGCATCGTCGACCTCGATCTTGATCTGTACAAGTTCGACACTGCTGGCACGTCCGAGGAGTACGGGAACATCGACCAGCAGATGTCGGACAAACACGAGTATGAGGACGACGGCCGGGTCATCCTCAACGAACGATCGCCGGTCAACCCGACATCGGTATACGCCACGGCGAAGGTAGCCTCTGATTTTCTGACGATGAACTACCACGACGCCTACGGCTTGCCGGGCGTCACGACGCGGATGTTCAACAACTACGGCCCGCGACAGAACCCGCGGTACATCACCGGGACGATCGTCACACAGGCACTCGAACGCGATATCGTCGAACTCGGCAATCTCAGCCCGAAGCGGGACATGTGTTACGTGAGCGACGGTGTCCGAGGGCACATGCACGTGGCACTCGAAGGGTCCCCAGGCGAAGAGTACGTGTACGGGTACGGACAGAACATCTCGATGCGGGAATGGACGGAGACAATTCTCGAAGTCGGATCCGAAGAGGGGTACTGGGACGCCCCCGAGATCATGCAGCGGCAAGATCGGTATCGACCGGGGGACAGCGACGTCGAGGAGTTGCTTGTCGGCTACGAGAAACTCCACGACGAAACCGGCTGGGAACCACAGGTTAGCTGGCGCGACGGTATCTCTAAGACCATCGAGTGGTACGCCGCCAACAAACAAAAGTGGGAAGGTCGCGTTGACTGGAAGTAGACACGGGACTACTTGTATCCCAGGCGTTCGAGTCGTTCGGTCACGTCCGATGGGAGCGACTCTGCATCCCCTTGCGACGCGCGAGGCTCGCCGGTTGATCGGAGGAACTGCACGGCGGCCTTTTCGAGTTGTGCTCGTGTCTCAGAGTCCGGGCGCCGTCCGTAGTCACCGTCTCGCACAGCGTCCAGCGAGTAGAACTCCGTTTCCACTGGCTCCGTATCGGCGTCAGGACGCGACGGGGAGTCGTCCGGGTAGGTGAAGATGCCCTTCGCATCACCCTGTTCAACGGAGACGGTGTACCAGTCACCGAACTGTTCGCTAATCCGGGGATGTGACTCGGTCGGTGTCTTCCAGCTCTGCCCTTCGATGGCGTCGTGGGCGTCGCCGCCCGCGATGTCCAGCATCGTCGGGAAGAGATCGATCAAGTCCGGGTCGGCCGGCACCTCAAGATCGCTCCCCGCTGGGGGCTTGACGATCATGCCCGGACGGATGTTCGTGTCGTAAACACTGTGATGGAGAATGAAATTCCGTTCGTAGAAGTCTTCGCCGTGATCTCCCGTGACGACGATGAGTGCGTCTTCGAAGACGCCGAGGCGTTTCATCGCATCGAACAGACGGACCAGTCTGTCGCTCAGACGGCCAAGCGAGCGCCGGTAGTACGAACGGACCGTCTCAATCATCTCAGGTGAAATATCGAGCGGGTCTTCGGTGAGCAATCGACGGTAGTCTCTGACTGATCCCTGCTCCAGGAAGGATTCGACCAGTTCGATATCGAGGCCATCGTCTCTGAGCGGGAACGGTGGGAGGTACGGATAGTGCGCGTCGAAAAAGTGCAGGAAGTAAAACTGCGACACACTGCTCTCGAAGTCCGTTTCCATCCAGTCTGTCGCCGTCCGGACGATCGAACTCGCGTCGTAGGCCCTATCCGTCCATGACATCGGTTCATATTCGTATCTATGGAACCCACGGGCGAACCCCCGTTCAGGGAGGAGATTACCGCAACTGACTATCCCCGAACACCGATATCCCTCCTCGGCGAGGCGTTCGGGGAGCGTAGGTAGTTCTGGCGAGATTCCCGCATCCGTACGACCGCCACAACAACCGTGAGTTCCCGGTAGTGTCCCGGTCAACATCGATGCGTGGGACGGCCATGTCGATGTCCCTTGGGCCCGGGGCTCGTCGGGAACGACCACAGTGGGACCCAACGCGTCGCGAACCGCCTCGAACGCGTCGAGATAGTCGTACCGGAACGTATCGATGGACAGCAGAAATATCGGCCGACGCGAGTCTTGCCGATCCGTCGTGGGTACAGATAGGGATGGTCTCCTATCGCGCCGATAGGTCCAGGAGCCCCCCTTCATGTGTGGCAGTACCTTTCGTTCGACGAACGACCATCCGTCGTCGCCGGAGGTTGTAGGTATAATACTGATTTCCGCCCGTTCGGCCGGTTTTTCCGACGAGACCGTAACTGGGACAATTCGCTCCTCATTGAACGTTCCGTTGCGGAAGTGTAGTTTACATTCCGAACGTTCGCCGCCCACCGTTTCAAAGTGGGCCGTGACCGAAACGTCCATCTCGGGCGGGACGTCCACGATATCGAAGCAGACGTGCTCAAACTCCCACTCGGGGTTGACTGACAGTTCGACTGCGTCACCATTGGTGTAGATCGGGCGGTACGTGGCTCGACGACCGTCGCGTTCCCGGGCGAGCACGGTGCTCTCATCCCTCTCGATCCAGTCGGGGCCAGCCGACTCTCTCGGTCTGGTGTAAATCCCTTCTCCGGACCGGCAGAAGATCGACCGGCCAGTCGAGGCTACGAGGCCTTTGACTGAGGACTGTAAATCACCACCGAAAGGAAGAGTCAGCATCGTACCACCACCGTCGGGGTGGGTCGGAATAAATCTACGGAATTGCGTGTCTCAGATCGACCAGCGTGGACCGAGGGTGAATGCGACGCGACTGGTTTACGACGAGCGCAACGAGGACAGATTCTGCGCAACAGCCTCTTTCCCCCGGTAGAGTCCACGCTTGAGCAGCTCCATGGCTCCGTACTGTTCGTAGACATTCCGGGCACGGTCCGAAATCAGCGGTTGCTCTTCGTGCGTATCGAACCAGTACATCGTCTCCATCCGAAGGTCGTCGAATCCCCACTTCTCCAAGAAATACTCCCGATCCGCTCGGATCTTCTCGTCGTCATGTCTGTTCGACTCGTAGGACGGGGATCCGCCAGGGTAGTGGGGGAACGTCACGGAGGGACAGATCCCGAAATTCCAGTCCGTCTGCTTCCAGTGTCCTATGTAGAAGTCGACGTGTTCGTGACCAATGACGTACTCCGGATCCCAGCAGTAGTCTTCGACACACTCTCGCCGAAAGAGCGCCGCGTTGGGGATGAAATCGAAGGTAACGAACGGATAGCCGGCGACTGTGTCCATCGATTTTGCGTCGCGGTCGATCTCCCGCACCAAGTCGTTGTCCTCGACTCTTATATTTTTGGCATTCTGAAACAGTCGGCAGTATTCGGGTTCGGCGATATTACCTGCGATGCCGCCGATGTCGGGGTCCGCTTCGAGCATCGTCCGTAACACGTCGACGTTAGGCGGAATTTCGTGATCTGAATCCACGAGCAAGAAGTACTTCGCTTCAAGACGGTCGACGATTTGTTTACGACCGTATCCGAGCCCTGCGTCGTACTCGAGTTGCAGTACTTCGAGATCGAAATCGTAGCTCCCCGCGTAGATTTCGGCCTTCTCTTTGGTCTCTTTCCCGTCGTCGGCGACGTACACTTTCGGAATATCCGTCCGCTCGATGGATTCGAGGAGATTCCTGAGTTTTTCGTCTCGCATGAAGACTTTCGTCCCGAGGGCGACATCGTCCATACAACTCCTACTTCCGACGGTGCATATAGAAGTTAATAGAGTGTTCGCAGTGTGACGACACGAGGCGTCGCTACTGGTGTTCGGCGATCGTTCGTTCGACGGTCGGTATTAGCTGGTACCGGTCGAGAATCAGCTCCCTGGCTTCCGCAATCGCGTCGAGGTTCCGTTCGCGACGGTCGCTCTCGACGATTTCCATGATCCGCTCCGGAGCATCGGGATCCCGAATGTCGATCTCGACGAAACTATCGGACGGGAGGAATTCGTCCAGGTTCGTACAGCCCCAGTAGATCGGCATCGACCACGCTAGCAACGCGTCGGTGAGCTTCTCGGAGAAGTAGTTAGGACCGCGGTAGTTCTCGATCGCCAGACTGTACCTATACTCGGCGAGTCCGTCCCACTTGTCCTCGAGTTCACCGTGGTAGTACGGACCGTCGAATTCACCTCTCCCGTACAGGTCGAGCATCTCCGGGTGGGCCGACACGAGATTCTCGAGAAACTCCATCCGAAGGATATGTCCGTCACTGGCCCCCCGGTCGAGATACGGAATCTCTTTGCGCCGGTGGGTCCGGAATCCGAAGTCGATGAGCCGTTTCTTGACCCACTTCAACACCGGATTCTCGTTGCGCCCCTTGTCACTCGTGATCCACGAGAGGTCGCGGGACTTTTCAAGGGGCCCCATGGCTTTCAAGTCGTCGTAACTCTCTTCGACCCACCATATTTGCGGAAAGTAGCACTCCTCAATCGGGTTCTTCGAAAGCGCGCTGATCTCGTTCCACTCGGCAGTCAGACCACTGAACGGCGGTTCGAGGGCGTACAATATCAGTTTCCGTTCGTCGAGATCTTCTCCAGGCTGATTCAGTGCGACGTGGTACTCGGCGTCTTCGATTTCTTCGACTATCTCCAGGTCGTTCCACACGCCACGGCACCCCGGTGTCTGTCGCTCGAGACGGTTGCGTAGCGCGCTGTCGTCGCCCCACGATGAATAAAAATAGACAGTTGGCATGAAACTCTCGGAACTATCAGCGACTTCTCATGCGTTTGCTGACTTCTCGGAGAGCTGAGACTTTTCCAACACGTAGTCCCCCAAGACCAGTTTGTCGAGTCCACTACTGAAGAAATCACGGATCGCTTCTCGGGGCCTTCGAACGATCGGTTCGCCGCTATCGTTGAAACTAGTGTTGAGAACGACACCGACGCCTGTCTTCTCTCGCAGCAGGGTTAGCAGGCGGTTGTAACGGGGGTTCGCGGACTCGTTGACGACCTGTGGTCGTGTCGTTGCGTCTTCCGGGTGGAGCACCGCCGGGATCTCCGACTTCGCCGCTTCGGTCGAGTCGTACGTGTCGATCATGAAACGGGCGGCCTTGCTCGGCTCGCCGACGAGGAACCGCTCCGTCTCCGACGGGAGCATCGACGGCGCGAACGGCCGCCATTCCTCGCGATGTTTCACGTACCTGTTGACTCGATCGAGTGAGGACATCTCCCGTGGATCTGCGAGGATCGACCGATTACCGAGCGCTCTCGGCCCGGCCTCCATTCGCCCTTGGAACCATCCGATCAGCTCACCGTCGACGATGTTCTCGGCTGTCGCCTCGACGACGTCATCCGGCTTCTGATACGGCAGCTTCAGTTCTTCGAGCGTCGATTCGATCTCGGCGTTTGAAAACGAGGGCCCATAGTAGGGGTGGTACTGTTCGTCGATTTCATCGCCTGCTCGGGAAGAGAGGTGGTGACACGCACCCAGTGACCCGCCGGCATCGTTTGCGATCGGCTGTACGAACATCTCCTCAACGGCGTCGAGTTCTCGAACCCGTTTGTTCATTTTACAGTTCAGCGCAACGCCACCAGCGAGACAGACCCGCGTAAGTCCGTATTCGTCGAGGTAGTGGCTCACCAGGGACGTAACAATCTCCTCCAGTTCCACCTGGGTGTGTCTGGCGATGTCTTTGTGTACCTGTGCGATTTCGTCCTTCCAGTATCTGGGTGAGATTGGAAAGCCACTCTGTACCTTCCGCGTCGAGTCGGATCGAGGTCGATACGTGAGCTCTTCGACATCGTAGCTTCCATTCTCGTAGGAACACCAGTTGTCCAGGGTCGCTTTGACCTCCTCGTTTTCTTCTCCGTACGGTGCGAGCCCCATCACCTTGCCTTCGCCGTTCGATCGTCTGAACCCGAGAAACTCGGTAATGTCACCGTAGAGCCGTCCGAGCGAATTGAACCGATGCATCGAGTCGACCATATCTATCCTACGGTCAGATCCGATATAAACTCCCGTCGACAGGGAGTCCCCGTGTTCGTCCATCGTCACGATGAGTGCCTTGTCGAAGCCACTCGGATGGAAGGCGCTCGCAGCGTGGGTCAAGTGATGATTGACACATTTGACTGGCGGGAGCCCGCTGGCGGGGACGTCGAAATGGTCACTGAGTGTCGATCGCGTTTGCGAACGGAGCCGGTCACTGCTCTTGAGCGACTCCTGAACCGGGACGACCGCGGTGTCGAAGCCCTTTCGTAGCACTGGTGACCCAGACCGGAGTCCGGCCCGTACTATAGTAATCGTTAGAACTTTCTGCCCGTAGTACGTTGAGTGATCTAATGGATCATCTTGACGAGATATCCGTCAAGGAACTTCAAGACGCTCTCGACAACGTGGACGGAAACAAGCCGACACAACGATTGTTAGCGGCGATCGCGTACAAAAATGGCGTCACTCAGACCGAACTTGCTGAGTGGCACGACACCGGTCGAAGAACGATCTATAGCTGGCTCAAGCGACTCGACACTGACGAGTCGCTTGAGCAGGCTGTAACTGATGATAAGAGAACTGGTAGAAAAAGAAAATTATCAGATTTAGAGCAGCAAAATTTCCAAGAGACTGTTCACGAACCGCCCGAAAAAGCTGGGATCGACGCGCCGGCGTGGACGCCGGCGCTCGCTCAAGACTATCTCGAAGAAACGTACGGTGTCACGTATTCAATCCCGAGCTGTCGGCGGTTGCTGAAAGAAGCGGGATTGAGTTATCAGAAACCGCGCCGGAAAGCCGTCGAAGCCGACGAAGACGAGCAAGAGGAGTTCCACGACACTCTCAAAAAAAGCGGCGGGAGATGGACGCCACCGTAGTCTGTATCGACCAGACCAAGAAATCCGTGCAAGCCGAGCCGCGTGCCGCGTGGTTTCCGCGCGGCACGCGGCCCTCCGTCGAACTGTCTGGCCAACGCGACTGGACGTGTCTGCTGGGCGCGATCACCGAGAACGGTGATCGGTTTTTCTCCCGATTCACCGAGTACGTCACCGCCGATCACGCGAAACATTTCATTTTGGCATTATGCAAAGAATTCGAGGACGACTTGATTGTTGTTCTAGATGGCGCACCATATTTCCAGGCGTCGGCCGTCACGGACCTTGCGGCCCGTGACGACCTCGCTTTCGTAACGTTACCGTCGTATTCGCCGGAACTGAATCCTGTCGAGGAGTGCTGGAGACAGCTTCAAGCGTTTCTTAGCAACCGCTTCTTTGACTCACTCGACGAGCTGACGACAGCGATCGATACAGCTCTCGACCAACTTTCAACCCCAAAAGTGAGCAACTATTTCTAACGTCTACTATAGCTATGTCTCCAAATGAGATATTCACAAAGTTAACCCACCAGATGAGCTCCGTGGGCTCGTGAATCGAAAATCACCTTGTCGGATCATTCGGAAGTTGCGTTAGTCACTACCATAACGCGCCCCTTGTAGATTGTGGCGCAAATTGCTGCAATCAACTCCGTGCCGTTGATCCTTTGGCTTGGTAGAGACAACCACGCATTGTACCTGAAGTCCTACTTCTCCGGGGGTGGATCGTAACATTTCGATGTTTCTTGCTCTTTAGTCAGTCGAAGACGTCATCTACTACGTACCTAGAACCGATGAGAAAATAATTTACCGCGTCCTTTGACGGTGATTGACCAAACACGAAGTTCAGCCAATTGTTCTTAAGCTATCGTTCAATGTGACGAATGTCATATGTCGTCGAGCCTTATAGATCAAGAGACTGTTTCTTGCCTTGGGATTTCAATAAACCTCACATCAAGTCGTTCTTGAGATCCATCCTATAATTTGTCCGAGACACGAATCAAAAATCATCTCACCGCTGGAATGCGTGCCACTGTAAGTGTGTTCACAGACTAGTTCATCTCAATTAATGGCAGCGCATATGGATAAGATTCAAATGTTCTTTTGTTGTTGTTCATTGTGTACCACCAATTAATTATGCGAAGAGAGTACCTTCACTCAGACGGTAATACGTTCATATATGCAATAGCGATATTCATTGTATTGTGTTCATATATAGGATATGCAACGGCATCAGTGATGATTTCTCCAGTCATAATATTAGTCACCCTAATACTTCCGGGTATCTTTCTGTTGCATAATTCAGAATATTCATATTTAGATAAGTTCATTTTAGTTCCTAGTGTTAGTCTTTCTTTATTAGCAATAGCAAGCTTGATTATCCCCCTATCAGGACATTTCGATTTAATTTCAGCACCTGTTGAGAGTCCCTTGGTACTTATTTCTGTCACGAGTTTACCTGCAATCTCTTCCCTTATATATTGGTGTAGGGTCAATAACAGTGGTAGTAATCATCTTGTAAATGCAACTAGAAAGAATAAATTCAATGTCATAACATTTTTAAAATCCAGAATTACACTCAAAAGTTGGCTCATTACACCCCCACTTCTTATAATATCAGTAGTGACTGGGTCTGTCATCCAGAATATTCTGTCAATAACTATTCAAAACTTTGTCATTACTAGCATTCTAGTTTTACTTATTCCCATATACATGGTATCTGCTGAGACAGAACTACAATCAGGTATATATATTTATTCACTGTCTCTGAGTCTCCTATTATCTCACACGTTAGTCACGAATAATGTAGTGGGGTTGGATGCCAACTACAGTTTGTATATAATAGATACAGTCCTCTCAGATGGAAATTGGACGCTTAGAAGTAACTTGGTAACCAGTATAAACCCTAGAACGGATATTACAAACTTCGTGGCTGTAGCAAAATTACAATACAAACATAGTATATTACCTGTGATTATCGGTCCTCCAATAGTCCTTCACCAAATAGGTAATATTGATCCAGATTATGTCTTCAAGATATTGTACGCTGCTGTATTTGCTACTGTACCTGTTGGAATTTTTCGGATTAGTCGCTCATATCTTTCAATTAACGAAGCCTTCACCGGTGCCATGCTATTTGCCGTATATTATAGATTTTTTCACATCGTACCTGCGAAGCAACATATGGCACAATTCTTTTTGATTTCACTGTTAATAGTTTGGTACGTTGGCTCTGCTAATAGCTACCGTAAATTTTTAGCCACATTATTTATGTTCGGTATTGTCTTTTCTCATTACGCTATCTCATTTATATTAATTACAGTTTTCGTCTTTTCATACCTCTGCTTGCATGTGTGTGGCAAAAAAAGCGTTGCAAATATATCTGGGTATTTCACAACCACTTTTACTGTAGTTGTATTATGGTGGTATCTTTTTGTAACAAGAGGAATAATATTTTCAAAAGGTGTAAGTGCAGCCGTAGGTGCTATCATGCAGATTATTACCACATCCAGTTCTGACCGATCTGGAGTTTCAGTAGCATCAGAGCAAACAGTGGTTGTAGATATTATAAACCTATCACTACATGGTGTATTATTAATTTCACTCGCATTAGGCGTGGTTTTTTTAATTCACCAACTAGTTTCTAACAATACCACCGTGTTTTCTGATGAAGTAGATGTAATGTCAATCCCTCTATTGGGACTGGTTCTGATATCAGTCTTTGCGAGCGGTTGGTTGGGTGTTGACAGAGCCTTAGGGATTGGACTAACGATATTGGCACCTTTCGGAGTCATCGGAATAAAGATGATGTTGCGATATACACCCACTACTGTTGATATAATAGGAGAGAATCAGACTAATATTGTTAGTGTCGTATTCGTAACATTATTGCTGGTGTTCTCATCGGGGTTAGCATATGAAGCAGCAGGAAGGCCTGCCACTAGTGCAATAAACTTCCATGACCCTCCTAATTCTGTTGTGTATACTGATGAAGAATATGAGTCCGCTTCCTGGTTGCTTAATCAACGAAGAAACAATCAAACGATATATGTTGGACTTCATGCAAGAAGCGTTTTCGTACGAATAAAAGGTCAAGAATTGCCAAACATTTCAACGTACAAGAATTCCAATTCCGAATTAGCCGTTAATTGGAATCATACTGGATATATTTATATAAGAAAATCAGAGATAACCGAAAAAAATTATCGTAACACCCCTATTCATCTAATACAGAGAGAACAAGTGGATTGGCTGACCTCAGAGTTTCACACTGTTAAAGAAAGTGATGACGTTGTTATTATAAAAATAACGACAGAGAAATCTAAAAAGGCGAACATAACGTAAGTAGATGAGAATATCTAATGTTACATTTCCTGTAGATTCATATAGATGCAACGTACCGCGAAATCATTGATTGGCCGAGTGAGACGGATCACGGATCACGTCCTTGGCCTGTCCGCCTTACCCAGGTTACGGTCGCTAAGTGATAATCAGTTGTTGTTAATCCGATCGAATTAGCCGGCCCCGAAGGGGGTGGCAGGTTCGCCGAGTGTGCGGCGCTAACGTTCCATGCGCTCCGTATCGAACTAGCAAAATCCTACCGTATCGCACTTGATTTGCTGAATGAGATGCCTGGTGTCCTCAATGAGATCAGCCTCACGAGACTACTTCACCACGCGGGTCTTCGCACGTGCTTAACACGAATTCCGACCGAGTTGTGGCGTCCTCTTCATAGCGCGTCAGCCCAGAAACGCAATGGCTCCGCTTCGATTGACCCAAGTGGCTTTGACTGTAGTCAACCAAGCCGAAACTACGCCAACCGCACAGATTACCGCCTCCGGTATTGAAGATACTGCCTCGGTGGATGTCGAAACGCTGTAGATTACCGAAATCCATTCTACTACCTCGAAGACCCACGACGCTAAGATCGGCCCGCAGGTCGCCCAGTGAAACGCGAGGTACTTGCGGGGCCGGCTGCTGAGAGGATGCGACGTGAAAGCCTTCCGTGGCGAACTCCATCTAACCGGTATTCATCCCTAATCAAACACCGTCTATCCATTTCACTCGATCACGCTCACCTCGCCCGCATAGACCGTGATCGGTACCACTAGCGATCTATTTCTGAAGCCGTTTTCTCGATGGTATGCATTAGAATTAATCACTCGCTTTGTGAAGAGACACCTGATCGAGAGCCGTCTCAATTTCTGAGGTTAGTTTATCGAGCGAGTCCAAGAATCGGTTGCTAAGAGCGCTTGGTTGCCAACACTCCTCGGTAGGATTCACTTCCAGCGAATATGACGGTAACGTCACGAAGGCGAGGTCGTCCGAGCCGCTACGTCCGTGACTTCCGACGCCTAAAAATATGACACTCAATCTGGAACGACAATCAAATCGTCTTCGAATTCGTTACGCACCGACAAAATGAAATGTATAGTGTGTTCGGCGGTGATTTACTCGGTAAATCAGGATAAAAAGAATATACTTTGAGCAAAAACTTCCAACGGTTACTATAGCATCAAGCGCACATCAGCGGTGATGTACGTGCTCAAAGTTGGTGGATCGAATTCCGTGAAATTTTTCTTAAAGCCACCGTCTACAACTTTCGCTAGAGCGTCTGGTATCCGTGAAAGGCAGTGTATCGAAACTACAGAGCCATCTCTTGTAATATAGTTTTTAAATAGTGCTACTGATTGTGAACGGATTTCTAAATCAGACACTCAAGTATGAAGTTATATTTTTATGAATGTATATCGAATACTCAAGCAAACATGATCCAAATCCGAACCTTGCTTTCCAGACTCCCTATTGTCAATTTTTTGTTTAGTCGAATTGGTGGATGGCTGTTTTATGGAATTTATAATTCAGTTATTGCCCAAGATCCACGACTCTTTTTTAATTGTATCATGAAATGTAGGCTACCCCGGTCAACAATAATCACTCATGCAACAGGAATCGTGATCGGAGGGGGTGTCGAACTTGGAGACGATGTGATAATATTTCAAAATACTACCCTCGGTGGAAAGGGCTGGGATTATGAAACTAAGTTCCCAAGTATTGGTGATAACGTTATAATCTACTCTGGTGCAGCTGTCCTTGGAGACGTAAACGTCGGAGATAATGCTGTTATAGCTGCTAATGCCGTTGTTTTAGATGATGTTCCACCCGGAACTGTTGTAGCAGGCGCACCAGCCGAGGTCGTAGGAACTCATGAATAATATTCGTGGTGAATCGCTAGCTGTCGCTTGATTCTACTGTTTCATTGACTGCCTAAAGTTGTGAACGAAACAGACCAAGGCGATTTCATGATACTCACCATACCAAGTCCGAACAAGCTTGGCGTAGTCAAACGGACATCCATCTGCGTGTCGTTCGCATGGTTGATGGGCGGCATTGACAATGCCTGACCAATTGTCTAATACCCTCTGAGTGGATTTGGGTAACTTCAACCAGATAGCCTTTGTCCGAGATTGGCGAAGTCATCTACATTGCGACGGGCGTCTTGCTAGCTGAACTATGCTGTGTGACATTCATCTGTCGTGCAGTGGACTTACAGATCCGCGTGATTTTTTGTGTCGACGAGAGTAATCTCTTTAACGGTCTGTACCCGCAATTCGCCTGCCATTATTAGTGCTTGCTGGTGTTTTCGCGATTGAAGCTCGTTCCGTTGATTGCGGCGTGATCGTTTGGTTTGTATGGCCGCACTGAGAGACGCATCTGCACTCACCAGATTGCTGCCTTGGTCCTGCCAAACCACTTGCGGAACCTCAACGGGGAAATCGGCTCTGTCATGACCGATTTCTCCCGGGAATTTTTGACCTCTTACTCAGCAGACTTGGTCCCCAGTAGGATATTTATAAGAAGATCTGCAGGCACTCCTATGGCACCACCGCACCCATGACGGAACCGTAAAGCCTTTTCGGGGCGGCGATTACGCCTTGCTTATCATTAATTTTAGTTTGCTTACCATTTCTCCATCGTGAAGAGATATATAACTGACATAACTATTGTCGGTTTTCCATTCCATACTCCATCCCCAATAGTTGAAATCCATGCCGTCCACCGATTCATCAGGACCCAACGATTTGCCTGTACTTGATTGGGGGGTCGAAACACCAGAATTTAATGCAATTCAACGACATCTATACTTGAATCTTGAATAAGATAATGTCAATTGAATGTCTGATCCAGCAATTCCTTATATAAAGATATAACCATTAGCGTGACAAATTTACAACCACCTATCTGAGAGTAAGATTTTATGCGAACAAAAATAGTTTTAATAGGTTCAATCTGGACTGCTGGTATATTGATCACAAGTATTATAATCAATACTGACGAAATTGGCGAAATCTATGCGTTTATTTTTGTTGGATGGTTAATGATTATATATGTAGGGGGAAATCACAAGACGCTAACGAAGAAATTGTATAAATTGATAATATATATCCTCACATTGATTTTTATCATTGTCAGTGTATTTAGGCTGATGGACATTCTATCATTTCAATAAAAAAGTGTCATCGGACTCTTGTCACATGATAAGGGTTGTGATGCTTGAAGTGACCGATTGCGTCTCTTGACGGCTTTCGATCGAAGGCAACGACGCAGTCAAACGACCGTATTCTGAAATTACCGTTCAACTGGACGAGTTCTGAAAATATTAAGAATAGGGGTAGTTAACTATCATTTCAGATAGTATGCGTTCTCATATTCGTCTAGTTTCCGCTGGGGACAACACGTAAAACTCTCCAAGAACCCGCAAGATGAGGTGCTTAAGCAAGTGAAAGCCTCTATCTCCATGACATTGAACGACAACTTACTGAAAAATAATCTCGAAGCATCGCTGAACCCATTCGTCTCCCCGTTTAACCTGATTGTTGGTAGATAACAGTTATATGATTCTATCTTAATCTGCCGTGTTGAATAGTGTTCTAATCGGCCCATATCGCGGAGTAGAAGGACGAAGCCGAGGAAACCGATTTTGTCATGGAAATCGATATCCTCGACTTCGTTGAGCAGTGTCGGCGTCTATCCAAACAAGCGTTAGGGAAGCACGCGGGCGAGCCCGCCAGCGGCGGGTTCGCCCGCTGGGTCCACGTCGTCTTGCACTGTTTCCGGGTCGAAGAAGAGCACAGCTACCGTGAAACGCCGAATCGGCTGGAATACATGGCTGAACTCCGTGAGCTTCTTGACCTTGATCAGGACGAACTCCCGGACTACACAACGATCTACAAGTCCTTTGACCGGATGAAAATGTGGGTCTGGCGGGCGTTGCTGCGCGTTTCAGCGCAGCAACACCCCCAGTCCGGTCACGTAGCACTTGACAGCACGTTTTTCGACCGCCGCATCTCTTCATCGTACTACCGCCAACGCTCCGGCAACAGCGTTCAGACGCTGAAAGTGACGACATTGACCGATATAGAGTCGCTTGCTGTGCTTGATGTACATATCTCGGCACGCTGGCAACACGATACCAAGACCGGACCGCAGGTCGTCCGCCGGAACGCGGACGACCTGCTGTCCGTCGCTGCTGACAACGGTTTCCAAGACTGGAACACCGAGTACGAGATTGCTGCACTAGATATCGACTACCTCGTGAATTACCGTGGTTCGTCACTGAACGCCACCGCGAATAACGCCCTCATTCGGGCAAAAGGCTACTCTCAGCGGTGGATGGCCGAAACCTCGTATTCGACGATCAAGCGCTCGCTCGGCGATGCCGTGCGAGCGCTTGGCTGGTATCGGCAATTCCGTGAAATCGTCCTGATGTTCGCCATCACAAACATAGAACCGCTCTGTGAGCCTCTCTAACTGCAACTCAGCATCTATTCAACAGAGCATCTTAATCAACAAGTAGGCTAGTATAAAATTTTTTAAATATATGATACTGGATTAGGCGTAATTGGAGTAGAATTAATCTCCTATTATCACTGAAAGTATTGGATAGCCTATTTTCGAATCAAATTGATATGCAATTTCACGGTCATTATCAGTAAACCCGCCAGTCAGACGGAGACCGAGTAAATAGCTCAAAACAATTACTATTGGTAATACAACTGCTATTTGAATATTTCTCAGTCCCAGAGTACTAGTATACCATCCCAAGACAAGAGGCAAAATCAAAGCACTCCAAACACGAAACAATTCCATACTATACGGAAGAATCGAGCGGAAGTAATAAATCTGCACAACTCCAACTAATCCGGTTAAAGTAAGTGCTGATCCGGTAGCAATAGCTGCTCCCAGTATCCCATATCGTGGGACAAGTACGAAACCAAGTACCCCATTAATTATCAATAGGATAAGCGTATTCAGAAACTCCAATTTGGTATATCCTAATCCCTCTAATACCATTCCTTCTGGCCCAAATGATGCATTAAGAAGGTAACCAACTACGAGGACAGTTACTGCAACTCCTGCTACACTATATTCCGCTGTGAACAGTAGTGATAAATAGGCTTCCGGTGCAATAGCAAGTGTCATCGCCATCGGCAAAGTAAGCATTGTTACCCAGCGAGTCGCCAACTGATAGTGGTCTTTGAGAAGTGAAGCCTCGAATTTGTTTTCCGCAACCATCGGTTTAAATACCGGTGAAATCGCATTGAGCGCTATGAGAATATTTCCAGAGAGTAAGAAAGCGACTCGATAGTAACCAACCTCAGCAGATCCAAGAAAGTAGCCGATTATGAAATAGTCAATTTGGCCAACCAGCGAAAAGATGACACCAGCCAATACTAAGGGCAGCGAATATGAGAAGAGTGATAAGTTAGAGATTGCAGTTGGTTTTGCATCCAGTATCCACCTTGCTTCATTTATGAGAAAAATAAATCCAAAAATAACAGCGATCGTTATTCCCAATAGATAGCCACCAACCAGTCCAGTGATACCCGCTCCAGAAGAGACCAATATGATTGCCCCCAATGTCCGTGTAAATGGATTAAGGAAATCTTTCGTCAAAACTCGATATTTCATTTTTTTAATACTATTAAAAGAACCAGTCAGTGTTCGAAGCACAGTCTGCAAGGGAATATAAAAAAGCAGTATGGGAAGAATCGATATAAGCCTGGGCTCATCAAATATCGAAGCTATCTTTCCTTTGAAAAGAAAGAGGGCTGCAGAACCAGCAATAGAAGCCACAATACCTATAGCGAACACGTTCTGGAGTGTCTTTTTCGCTTGTCCAAAGTTCGAATTATCTATATGTTGCGGAATAAAATAATCGACTGAACGGTAGATATTCAAACTAGCGAACCCCTGGAAAAACATTACGATTGATAAGCTTAATGTAAAAATACCGTATTCTGATGGAGTTACCAACCGTGTAGCAATCGCGACAAATGCAAACCCGAGGCCTTTCTCGAGAATATTTCCCGCGAAAGTAATAGTACCCTGTGTGGCCAAGGTAGACCTCCCACTGTTTTCCTTGCCCATCGTTCAGTCAAGATAACCCATATCACTCAGTCGTTTCTCAAGCTCTTCTTCCTCCTCATCGTCCCACCGTCGTTTATCCGACTTTGATTGATCATATTTATTTGTCGTCTTAATATCCCTCTCGTTTATCAGACTATCAGAGAGTGGACCGGTCAAAACCGATCCGTCAACAGATGTGGGTATTGGACTGTCTTGAAGATAAAGCAATGTTGGGGCAATATCAAGAACACTTGCATCTTCTATCGTCCCTGTCTCAAAAGATGGCCCACTGGCAATTAATATCCCATCGGTTCGGTGATCGCCGGAGCGATCGTGCCCATTCTGTGCTGACGGTTTTATTAGTGATTCAGAACGTCCTCCTTTCATTGTACAACTCGGAACAGTCCGTACAATAAGGTCTGGAGCGTCAGCAACCCTCTGTCCCTCAAATTCTTCAGTACTTCTGAACACCTCTTCAACCAATTTTTCGCCAGTATCCGGATGAGTGAGTGAATAGAGTGATCTCCTGATTGCCTCCACCACCTCATCGTATTGGTCACGTGGGACAGTGCCTTCGGAAAAGGTGTCGTCAACGTTGACGTACAAGGATTGACCTGATAGTGTTGTAAAGAATGCTTGCGTTTCTTTCCAGACGATGTCATCGTGGAAGTCCGCTTGAAGATCATTTCCGAATTGGAACCATGACGCCGGAAGGATTGACTTGACTTCCGCAGATAAGTTTATTTTTTTGAGTGTCTCCCAACCTAATTTGAGTGTGGTTGCTAATACATCGTCAATCCCAAAATTTTCAGATTCCGGTTCAGTACGCGAAAGGAACCCCTCCCGTTCGAGCCACTCCTGGATGTAGATATCGTCAGACAGCGGACCGAATCCATGGTCAGAGAGTATAATCACATCACAGTCGTCTTCCACCTCCTCTAAAATACGTCCAATCCCTCTATCTACCGTAGCGTAGTACTCCTCAATCGCTCCGACCAATGGAGAGTCCGGGTCGTATCGAGGATGTGTCTCATCAAAATATTTCCAGAAAAAATGTTGCACACGATCCGACCCATCGTAAACCGTCATCGAAACATCTGTTTCATAATCACGAACTAATTCGATAAAGAGGTCTGTCTGCCTTTCTGCAACCTGAATCAGGTTTTCCTTGAACGCAGCATAATTATTCGATTGTTGTAGAGACCAATCTTCAAAGAGATCTTCGACAGGTCCGACGCGGGCATTGAGCGGGTCCGGCGCTGCAAAGTCTTCAACGATGTTTGGAGTCGGGAATCCTGTAATCATAAATCCATCAATGTCATCTGGCGGATAGGTGAATGGGGTTTTGAAAAGACCAGTAGTTATCTCTTCGTCGTTCATTATTTGCCAGAATGGGACTGCATCTCGGTCAGAGGAATTGACTGATCGCCGGTTGTAATTTTCGTCGAATGTACTAAAATCGAAAATACCATGTTTACCTGGATTCGTACCCGTCTGGATAGAATTCCATGCCGGAGGCGAGACCGGTGGTGTAATTGATTCGAGAGGACCAGAAATACCACTACTCTTTAGCTTAGCAAGATTTGGCAGCTCGCCATTCTCAATCATAGGATTAATAACGTCCCACTCTCCCCCGTCAAGCCCGATAACGAGCGTATCCATACAATTATCGATTGTTCGTCAGCACATATGAAAGCTTAGGTAGAATCAAAAAACAGAAAACTTAGACAAACGATGACTCAAGTGATGATTCATGATGTTGAAGTACGCAAGCTCCAAGTAAATGCTGACGAACGTGGACACCTTGTGGAAGTCTTTCGAGAAGATTGGGACGAATACGACCCAAGGCCAGCGATGTCCTACTACTCGATGACCTATCCAGGAATCACCAGAGCGTGGCACAAACATCACCGAGGACAAATAGACCACTTTGTCTGCCCAAAAGGTCGAATCAAGATTGGCGTCTATGACGACCGGGAGGATTCTTCCACGCAAGGTGAAATTGACACCTTCGTCATCGGCGAACACAATCAAAAAGTAATCAGAATCCCCGGTGACTGCTGGCATGGGTTCAAAGCAATTGGCGACGAGCCAGCATTCTTGATTAATTTTCCGTCGAACCTCTATGATTACGAGGATCCGGATGAAGATCGTCTACCATACGACACGGACGAAATACCTTTCAAGTGGGACGAAGAACCAAGCGGATGACGAATGAAGGGTGTACTTCTGTCTGGGGGGACGGGCTCTCGTTTACGTCCGATAACCCATACGGGACCGAAACAGCTCGTACCAGTCGCAAACAAGCCAGTCCTCGAATATGCGATCGAGGATCTAAAAGAGGCCGGCATCACCGAAATCGGCGTCATCCTCGGCAACAAGGGTCGAGACGAAATCCAGGAACTCCTCGGTGACGGCTCTGACTACGGTGTCGAACTCACCTATATCATCCAAGGGAACCCGCTAGGACTCGCTCATGCCGCCGGCTGCGCCCGCGACTTCGTTGGCAACGACGACTTCGTGATGTACCTCGGTGATAACATCCTCAAATCCGGCGTCGCCGAACTGGTTGAGAGTTTCGGAGCCGGCGATTACGGCGCGGGCATCGCCCTGCAAGAGGTTGACGACCCACAGGCGTTCGGGATCGCCGATGTCGACGAACAAGACAACGTTACGGAACTCATCGAAAAGCCCGATGACCCGCCAACGAACCTTGCACTCATCGGAATGTATGTCTTCTCGCCGGCGGTCTTTGACGTCATCGACGATCTCGAACCGTCGTGGCGGGGAGAACTCGAAATAACGGATGCCATTCAGAGTCTTCTCGAAGACGGCTACGAGATCGACTCTCACGTCGTCACGGGCTGGTGGAAGGACACCGGAAAACCGGAGGACATTCTGGAGGCGAACAGGCTCGTCCTCGAAGATACCGAACTGAATACAGCAGGCGTCGTTGAGGACGGTGCGGAGACTGACGGCCGTATCGAACTCGCGGACTCCTCGGTAATCGAAGACGGTGCTGTTGTTCGTGGTCCCGCCTCCATCGCAGAGAACACAACCATCAAGAGTGGTACATACGTCGGTCCATACACATCGATTGGTGCAAACTCCACGCTAGAAGAAGTCCATATTGAGAATAGCGTCGTGATTGGTGATTCTGAAATCACCGCCAACGGCCGTATCGTCGATAGCTTACTTGGACGTAATGCCAACGTCGAGAGCGCAGACGGCCTTCTTCCGGAGGGCCGGCGACTCGTTGTCGGTGAGAACTCACAACTCAAACTCTAACGATGCGCATCATCACTCACACCTGTCCGGCCTGTGGCACCATCGTCGCAGCGAACGAACTCGAAAATAACCGGGTGATGAAGTGTCCGGGACTCGGCTGTCATGAAGTTCTCCGCTTTGAGGAACTCCCTGAAGATGCGCGTGAGCACTTCCTCGAAAACCGGGACCGATACCAGATCTAGCGTAGCGCGTTCCAGACAGCCTCGACATCTTCGCCCAACGTCGGTTGTGGACGGTTGAGTTCTGATTCCACGTTTTCGACATCAAGACAGGTGTATGCCGGTCGTGTCGCGTCTCGTTCGACGTCGTCCATCGATCCCTCAATGAGCAATTCCTGACTAATGTTGGCGTGATCCGCAATGACTTTGCTGAACTCGTAAGGAGTGACGCACGACGAACAAGCGATATGGAAGAGACCAGTGGCGTCTTGTTCGATTAGATCTAGCAATGTTTCGGCTGCCTGGCCGGCACGCGTTGGTGTCACCCACTGATCTGTGAACAGTGGAATATCCTCTCTTGAGAGGAGTTGGCTACGAACCCATGCTGGAAACCCCGTTAGATCATCGCTACTTCGATGGATTCCCCAGACGAATGAGAGCCGAGCCACGAGCGCTTCCGTAGCTTCTTCGGTGACTGCCTGCTCGCCTGCTAGCTTCGACTCGCCGTACACCTGGACTGGATTCGTGTCTGCCGACTCACTGTACGGCTCACGCCTCGTCCCGTCAAAGACATAGTCCGTCGAAACGTGAACGAACTCAACATCATTCGCGTTACAGTGAGCGGCCAGTTCACCTGGTGCGTCGCCGTTGAGTACGTGGGCTTGTTCCGGGTTTGTTTCGCAGCCGTCGACATCTGTCATCGCAGCACAATTGATGGCCACGTCTGGGTCGTGTTCAGTGAGGACATCGTCGAACGAGTCGTAGTCTCTGAGGTCAAACTGTGTGAGCCGAATGTCGAACTCCGGTCGTGTTGAGTGATAGGTTCCACAAACATTCCACCCGCGTTGCTGACCTGCATGTACGACGTTGCTACCGAGGAGGCCGTTCGCACCGACGACGAGGAGTTGCATACTGTAGTGTTCCGACAGTAATGTAAATAGGTACTGCGAACACAGCCATATCATGCGAATACTCGTTACTGGTGGTGCCGGATTTATCGGTTCGAACTTCGTCCATTACGTCCTTGATGAACACGAGGAAGACGAGGTAATCACGCTGGACGCATTGACGTATGCGGGTTCGAAGGATAACCTCGATGGCGTCCTGGACAATCCTCGCCACGAGTTCGTCGAAGGTAACATCCGCAACCGCGACCTCGTTACGGACCTCGTTTCTGATGTTGATGCGGTCGTCAACTTTGCGGCAGAGTCACACGTAGACCGATCCATTGAAGGAGCAAAACCCTTCGTCACGACGAACGTCCAGGGAACCCAGACCCTCCTCGACGCTGCCAACGAGGCAGACATCGAGCGCTTCCTCCAGATATCGACCGATGAGGTGTACGGCCAGATTCTCGACGGAAAGTTCTCCGAGGACGATCCGCTTAATCCTCGAAATCCCTATTCGGCGACGAAGGCAGGTGCAGACCTCCTCGCACAGAGCTTCCAGACGACTCACGACCTTCCTGTCCTCATCACGCGGACGTGCAACAACTTCGGTCCCCGCCAGCACCCCGAGAAACTCATCCCGAAATTCATCCAGAACGCTGCAGTCGGTGATACCCTTCCCGTATATGGAGACGGGTCGAACGTCCGTGAGTGGATCTACGTCGAAGATAACTGCCGAGCACTTGATTTAGTCCTCCATGAGGGAAATGTTGGTGAAATCTACAATATCGGTAGTCATGCGGAAAAGACGAACCTCGAAGTCACCGAAGCCATTTTGGAGGCTGTCGGGTCCGACGACGACTTAATTGAGTTCGTTGACGATCGGGCCGGCCATGACCAGCGCTACGCACTTGAAACCGAGAAAATCGAAGCAATCGGGTGGGAACCGGAGTACACGTTCGAAGAGGGTCTCGAACGAACTGTCGGGTACTACTTGGACTGACGATGCCTGCCGAAGAGAAACCAATCCCGCCGTCCGAGTGGCAGGTAATCGTAGAGAATGTTCCACTCGTCTCCGTTGACATAGTTCTCGAATATGATGGCGGTATTCTCTTGGGCAAACGCGAAAACGAACCCGCGAAAGGAGAGTGGTTCGTGCCCGGTGGAACGGTACTGAAGAATGAAACCCGTGCTGAGGCTGTCCACCGCGTCGCCGAGGAGGAACTCGGGGAATCTGTCGTCATTGACGATTGCCTTGGTACCTACGAGCACTTCTACGATACATCTGAGGTTGAGAGTGCTGACTCGAAACATTACGTGGCGACTGCGTATCGCTGCCATCTGGAACACGACGAACCCGACTTCTCTGGCGATGACCAACACAGCTCGTTTGATGTCTTCTATCCGCCGTTCAACGACCTTCACCCGTACATTGAACGATATCTTGACGACCTCTAGACAGCCTCTGGATTACCGGGGGCCCCCGCTCATCGGACACTTTCTCACTCCGAGCATCGTCCGTCAAGACGGAGTTCATCGTCATATCTAGGTTCTGGTGTCGAAGAACTTGACCAACATGTGGAGGGGTCTCATCTTCCGTGGTCGGCTTTGTGAACCTGATTCAGGTTTCGTATTTCCCGAAATCAACATTTGCTAGCCGGATATTGGCTAATTCCACTGACCGTACATCTGTCTGGTACAGAAACCGCATCGCAAGCTCGTTTCGGACGTCCGGTGAGTTGGGACGTTTGGATTTCTCCGGGACGTTTGCGAGAGGGAAGGCCACGACGGGTTCCTCCAGCGAGACATTCTCAGCAGGATTGATTTCGGAGTAATTCGGTTCTATACCCAAAACTCACCGCCAAGACGCCCTACCACCCAATCGCAGTCTCGGGCATCACTGCCGACAACCTCGCTGCCATCGGCCCGGACCGTGAGCACATCGAAGTCGTGCCAAACGGACTCGACACTGAGCAGGTCCAGACTGCTCCTCGACCCGACACCGGCTACGACATCGTCTTCGCCGGCCGACTTATCGAGCACAAGAACGTCGATATCCTGCTAGAGGCCTTCGACCAAGCCGCCGGCAAGCATGATGTCACGCTGGGGATCATCGGCGACGGACCGGAGCATGACCGACTGGATACCAAACGCGAATCACTGACCCACGCCGACCGCGTGTCGATGCTAGGCTTTCTTGAAGAGTACGAGGATGTTCTCGGCCATATGCGGGCCGCAGATATATTCGCGTCTCCCTCAACGAGAGAGGGATTTGGAATTACGTTTGTCGAGGCTATGGCCGCTGACTGCACTGTCATTGCTGCTGACCACTCGGATTCGGCGGCAGACGAGGTTATCGACGGCGCTGGCTTCCTCGTAGAACCTACCGTTGCCTCGCTCACAGAAACGCTCGACGCTGTTTTAGATGGGAAACGGCCCTCGGAAGATCCGATCGAACGCGCACAGCAATACGACTGGGATACGGTAGCAGACCAGGCTGAGACCGTGTATCAGCGAGCTATCGATGGGTCGTGGTAATCTGAGCTCCAGCGATACCAGAACTGCGCTTTGTCCCTCGTCTGCGTTTAATACTGTAGCCGACCCACACACCTCGTAACGAGTGAAACATCGTCATGGGTCCCCGCCCTTCGTTGAGCTATCAATGGCCTGAATGACGACCTCTGGATCTCGAAGTAGCCGATGTTCCAAGTAGCTCCCTTCACCCTGTCCTCCCCCCGTATGATTCGATTCAGTCACCCCGAGAAACGATTGTTCTTTCAGCAGCCGGTACACGCGATCTTCGGAGAGCGGGTCTGCCCCAGCCTGCTCAGCGACTTTCACGTAGAGCGTGTGAACCGCCTCGGGGTCAAGCCCCGAGGCTTCCCGTGGTTTAATGAGACACTCCCACGATACCATCGGTCTGATAGCCTCGAACGGCGTCGTGGGTCACGGTCGGGGCGTCCACGGCCCCCGATGCCTGCCGTCGCACCTTCCGCACTTGGGGAAGGCTGTTGAGAGCAGGCACATTCCAGTCCTGATGCTTTTTTATTCCTTTCACGGCGATGTTGACGCTTGCACCACGGTCGCTGTGGTCTTGATGCCCGCACGACCGACACTTGAACCGCTTCTTGTTGCGGTTTCCTCGCTCGGCGTGCCCGCACAGCGGACACCCTTGACTCGTCTTGTACGGGTCAATCCAGCCAGTCGGAATACCCTCGAACGGCGCCTTGTAGGACGTATAGAACTGAAGGGCGCGGAACGGGAGGTGGTGCAAGCGTCGGTTCATCCGCGTGCCGTAGTCGATACTGTCGCGCATCTCTTTGAGGTCTTCAAAGACGATGCACGGTTTCTCGAACTGACGGCTCCACTCCACGATGTGACGACTCACCTTGTGGAGTCGGTCACGGACGAACCGTTCCTCACGTCCTTCCAACGTGTCGTGCATACTCTGCTTCCCCGCGTTTTGCACGCGCTTCCGCATCGTGAAGTAGCGATGACGCTCGAACTTGATTTCGGGGAAGTCGATAACCAACGAGTCCTCGATGCCATCCTCGGAGAGAGCGGTGAGAGCCACGTTGTCTTCGTTCACGTCCACGCCGACGACCGTTCGTGCGTCCTGCTTGTCTCGAACGGTCTGCTTGGTGTTGGTGACGTTGACGTGCAACTCGGGGTTGTCGTTGTGGAATAGGGCTTCTGCCGTCCCGATCTTCCACCCGTCGCTCGTGAGTGCGGTTTTGAGAACGTCGAGGTGGGCGTCGTCGCCTTCGAGAACGCCCTTGACGTGGTTGTACGGCTTCGCGCTAATTCGGAACGCCACGTCACCGTCGTCGGTGAGCGACAGGTTGTACCCTTCCTCGTAGTTCGCACGAAGCGGGTACGCCCCGTCTTTGGTGTGACTGGGTTTGCCGAAGTCGTCGTACTCGTAGTAGTTCTCCATCGCGCCGAGTGCTTTGGCGACGACTCGCTGTGTCGTGTTCTTCACGAGGTTGGCGTCGTCGGCCACGCGGTCGGGGATTGCGTCCCAGTCCACGCCTTGCTTGGCGAGACGGACGGTTTCGTTGTACGCCGACCGCGCTTCGAGGGTGGCGTCGTACAGCAGGCTCTCGTTGTCACTCTGGATGTCGAGTTGGAAGTCCAGCGTCTTGACGAGAGCCTGTGCGTCGGTCATTCTTCGGATTCGTTGGGTTGGACGTGACGGTAGTGAAGGAGGAGCGTGCGGAGTACGCTGTCGAAACTCGTGTGGCCCTCCTCGTCCTTGAGTTCGTCAAGGTCGTCGTACACGGCGTCGGATACCTTGAGTTGCTTCGTCATGTCTACCCTTTGTTCATCCACTCTTAAAAGATTACTGATAGTAGTCTCTGAGTCACTTCAAAGAATACTTCTGATTGGTCGTTGTATTGGTAGGTATGGGCGAGAAGCGGTCGAACCACACGGTGTACAACGTCGACTACCACTTCGTGTGGTGTCCGAAGTACCGCCACGCGATACTCGAACCAATTGAGGATTCGCTGGAAGCGAGTTTCCGCGACGTGTGCGACGAGTACGGCTACGAGAGACTGTCTCTCCACATCTCACCAGACCACGTACACTTGTTCCTTTCCGCCCACCCGAAGCACGCGCCGAGCGAGATTGTGCGAACGGTCAAGAGCATCACGGCGCGGGAGATGTGGGAACAGCACGAACCGTTCTTGGAGGAGTATCTGTGGGGTGGCGGATTTTGGGAGGAATCGTACAACGTTGGGACGGCAGGTGCTGTTTCGACCGGCACGATTGAGCAGTATATCGAGCGAACGGAACACGTTTAACGGGGCTTACGGCCTTCACCCTCGGGGTCAAGCCCCGAGGCACTCGGCCTGCTCCGCCTGTAGACATGGAGCGGGACGGCGACCTCCACGAACGGGTCAAAGAGTATGCCCGTGAGAACGGTATCCGCCACCCACGAGCATACCGCGAGCATACCGCGAGCTAATCGAAAAGGGATTAGAAGCCACTGATGCCGGCTAAGACGCTCGAAGCGACACTCGCACCGCCGACAGCCCACAAAGAGCGAAAGCTACAGCAACTTCACGACCTGTGTCACGAGGGACTACACGAAGCGTTCGAGGCTGGCGCTGATACGCAGTCGGCAGTCAACGATATTGTGACGCCCTACGACCTGCCATATCAGGTCAAGGACACACTCAAAAACTACGTTCCGACGTTTGATGACGCACAGGAATTGAGTGACGACCACCCGACACGGATGGTCAACCGTGCCGCCAGCTTCGATTACTCGGAGGAGCGAACACACAGCTACGTGTGGGAAGTCCCACAACCCGGTCGTGGGACGAATTTCTGGATTCCGCTTCGCATCAACCCCGAACAGGAGCAACTGTGGGCCGACCTGCTGGCCGGGAACGTATCGCCCGGTCAACTCCAACTGATTCAGAATCGCACATCATGGACGCTACACGTCGCTGTCGAGTATTCCGTCGAGGACTCCGACTACGATACCGACAGCGACGACGTGACGCACATCGGTCTGAACATTGGTGAATCGTCGCTTATTATGGGCTGTGCCCTCAGAGACGGTTCACCGACCCGCCCGCTTGTGTGTGACGGGAGCCGTGCCAAGCATCTCCGCAAAGAGATGCACACCACGCTGAAACGACTGCAAGAGCGAGACGCCGCCGAGTGGCGGGTCGACGAGCGATTCGACCACTACCAGAACGCGCTGACTGATATTGTCGAGAAGGCGTCTCGGCAGGCTGTCGAGTACGCCCAACAATTTGAGAAGCCGGTTCTGGTGATGGAGGACCTGTCGTATATCCGCGAGTCGCTGGACTGCGGCAAATTCATGAACCGTCGACTCCACGCATGGGCGTTCGCCCGATTGCAGGGCCGTATCGAGGACAAAGCGCGAGACGCTGGTATCCCGGTCGAATACGTGAACGCCGCATACACCTCGCAAACGTGCCACGAGTGCGGTCACATCGGCTATCGAGACAGTGGCGGAGCGTTCCACTGTACGCACGACAAGTGTCACGTCACAACGTTTGAAGGCGATATAAATGGCGCTATCAATATCGCACAGCGGGCAGACCCGTGGGGAGAGAGTGTGCCACTGAAACCGGCAGACAATGACTCGCCACGGGACGGGAGTACCTGTGACAGCACCACGACCCACACCGAACAGAGCCAGTCAGAGCAGATGACGCTCGGTGAGCTCGGGTCGAAACCCACTGCCAGCGATTAGCTGGTATTCCCACGCAGGGAAGCCGCATCGTTCACGGCGCGGAGGATGTCACTGTTGAGAAACCGCCACTGGTAGTTCGACTAGCTTCACCGTAGCGCTTGTATACATTGAAAACATGGCATACATATGGGGTCGATTTCCGCACGTGTTCCTGACGACTTAGAAGAGGAGTTACAGACGTTCATCGACGAGGAACGCCTTGATACGAGCACGGCGATTCGAAAACTGCTCTCGGAAGGGCTAGAGGAGTGGCGAACGGAACAGGCGCTCGAACGGCTTGAGCGCGGTGAGGTGACATTCAGTAAAGCGGCCGAACTCGCGGGCGTGGATACGTGGGAACTCGCCCGCCTCGCTCGCGAACGAGACATTACGTGGGGCGGCGACGACCACCTCGAATCCGACCTCGACGATCTCTAATGTTCGTCTTCGACGCGACGCCGCTCATCTACCTCGCAAAAGCAGAGCGACTCTCGTTACTCAGTCGTCTCGATGCATCTCGACTCATTCCACAGCGCGTGTACGAGGAGGTTGTGACGGTCGGTCTTGATGCCGGCTATCCGGATGCCCGCCGTATCGAACAATCGGTAGAAGAGGGTACGTTCGATGTGGTGTCAGTACCCGAGACCACGCTCTTCGACCGGCTCAGCGGGAACCCGAACGTCAGTGACGCTGACGTTGCGGTACTGGCACTCGCGGCTGACCACGGCGCGACAGCCGTGATGGACGACGCGTACGGGCGGGACATCGCGGCTGTGGAAGCCATCGAAACACGGGGTACCGCCTATCTCGTTCTCTCCCTGGTCCGGGACGACGAACTCGAAGCGGACGACGCGCGGGAGACGCTGGAGGCGATGCTCGATGCGGGTTGGCACTGCTCACCAAGCCTCTATTCGAAGCTGCTCTCGAAGCTGGAGGAGCTAGCAGTTGGCGGAGCGGATAATCGATAGTCGGCCGAGCGTGGTTCACAACGTACACACAAACAGTCAGTACACTCGGTGTGGGGTGTGTCCGAGACAGGCTTTCTGCCAGTCATGCAGCGACCGGTACGCTCCATTTCGGTTGTTGTGCATACGATTTCTTAGCTAAAGGCGCATGGTCTGCAGCAGGAAAACGGCGCTCGTCGCTCAGTAACTCTGGATGTGGGCGACGGTGTCCGCATACGCACTCCCGTCCAAGTCCTGCAAGAGATTTCCATCGGCGGTGTAGGCCGTCCCATCCCGTTCGACGGCGAGTGCGACGTAGGCAGCGTCGTAAGCCGTGATATCAACGGTGTTCGTGATCTCCGCCATGGGGCCGACTGACCCGAACGGGACGAGTTCGATACCGTAGTTGTCGAGCGAGGTTGCGGCCTCGTGGAGTCGCTCGCCATCGTAGTGGCCGCTGTAATTGAGTGCATTGACTGCCTCGAAAGGCATGAGCGCCGGTGCGCACAGGTCGTGTTTGCCGTTGAGGAAATCGTCACGAAGTGCTCGGGCCTGTTCGTGATGCTGCTCGGGAATGTACCACTTGACGACAGTGCTGGTGTCGACGACGACGTCGGCCATCAGGATCGCTTCTCGCTATATCGGGTATCACGGAACTCACGGATCTGTGCTGCCGTGTTCGTCGTCGCCACCTCGTCGGCGTCGATGGCACTGCTCAGTCGTTCGCTGGTCGCTACTGCGTGGGCGATATTCCGCGATTCCAGACTCTGTAGTTCCTCCTCGATGTGGTCACGGAGCACTGCACTCCAGTTTACTTCGTCGTGTTCTTCCATCTGTGCTTTCACCTCATCGGGGACACGGAAACTGACACTTCCCATAGTGTAATACATGTACTACTGTAGTATAAGTCATACGCCGTGTCTAGAACTGGCTGTGAACTACCCTGCTCGCTCACAATGGCGCTTGATGCCCTACCGATTAGGTGTTAGTATGTGGAGACAGTAACGTCAAGCATGCACCAGCGGTGGTCGGACTTCGCACCAGAACTCGAATCCGGTGACTCGGATCGCGTCAACGACGTGATTGACGATATCAACGACATGGACCTCGATGAACGACTCGAGCTCTTCAACAGCTGTTTCGACGAGTTAGCCCAACTGTACGAGGCGGCCGACGATGGATACGTCCGGCAGTCAGTCGTCCGCGTCGCAAACCAGCTCATACCCGGACTTCCGACGGTAATGGCACTCGACAACGACGACCGGTCTATCGGTACCGACGAAGCAGAACTCCAGGATCAGACGGACGCATTGTGTGGCTTTCTCCTAGAGGCGCTCACGGACGACGACGGCCGCGTCAGGCAAGCGGCCAAGCGTGGGTTGAAAGACGTGTTTCGGACTTACGATGCGCTTGACGATGAGGCGACGCTGGAAGCGCTTGTCATCGAACTGGACGATATGGCAGGGGAAACGTCGGGGACGCAGGCGAAGCACCTCCGTGAAGCGAAAGAAAACGCCAAATTCTCGCTTCAGTCGGGCGTCGCGCGTCTCGTCGAGGGATTCGAAGAGGAGTTCGGCGATTCGCTTCGGAAGGACATGTAACTCCTCAATTCTGTTCCTGAACCCAGAGACACACTTGACACCCGGTTAGTTACCGGTCAGATATCTACAAAGATAGCTGCTGAAGCATAGCCTTGCCTCACGAAGCTGAGAACTGAACTAACTCGGAATCGGGTGTGTGTCTCAAAGGTCAATGGATATGGTTGGTGCTATCGGTTGAGCTAGGTCCAGCCATCAGATCGGGTATATTTGCTACCAGAACACTCCGGAAATCTGGTGTTCGAACCTGCGCTTGTTGACCAACCCCGGCTGTGCTGATCGAGTTCTCCCGAGCTCAACCAGCCGGGGCTTTCTGTCTCTCTGCGGCCGTCGTTCGAAACTTAATCATCACCATCAGTACGGAGAGACACGAACAGGCGTCCGAGCAAATTTACTGGCATTGCGCGTTACGACTGGTTCATCACGGGCAACAGCAATCCCCGCGATCATTGCATCGACAGCACCAATCTGTTCCCCGGAGCGAGAAAGATCACGCTGAATGTCCACGGCACGACGCGCAGCTTCGCTATCGTATGGCACTAACGGAATGTCGTCGAGAATCTCATCGAACTGTTGGCCAGTCGTTGTCGTTGGATCGATACCGATCCCGACCTCGGTATAGACTAGGGTTGGGACAACAAGTAGTTCATCGGAGATCTCATCGAGTTTTGCAACTGCTCCGGCGTCCTCAGCGAGTAATTGACCTCCTCCTCCGCGTGAACGCGGAGGAATCCCACCACGGGATTTCAGGCCGAGTGTAGCGGCCTGTTGGTTTCAAGACGCATACGTTCCAGGCGTCGTCTGCTGGGGTTCAGCATCAGCGTGGCTGTCTTGTGGCCCGGTCAAAGAGGCCCCATCCGTAGCCGAGTCATCGTCACCGGCCTTCTGCCGGGAACTCCGGTCGCTTCGGCGGTGACTCTCTCCACGACGGTAGCGGTCTGCAATGTTTATCGCCCCGTTCACGTCGGCTTGATACTCGCCGACCCAACAGCCACCGTTCGAGCATCTGAACGTCGCCTGTCGTGGTCGGGAGCCGTGTTCTCCACAGGCGTGGCACGCCTTCGACGTGTTCCGGGGATTCACCGTCTCGACGGGAATCCCCTTCTCGGCGGCTTTGTAGCGAATCTGTGCGTGGAGCTTCGCAAAGCCCCATCCGTGCAACCGGCGGTTCATGTACTCGCCGTAGTCCATGTTCTCGCGGATGTACGTCAGGTCTTCCAGCACCAACACTGGGTTCTCGACAGACTCGGCGTACTCCACGACCTCGCGGGTCACACGGTGGAACACGTCGTCAATCTGGTCCCACAGTGCATCACCGTAAGACTCTGCGATTCGCTCACTGCCGCGCTTCTGAAGCCGTCTCTTGGCGGTGAAGTAGGTTTTGCGGAGCCGACGAACGGCCTTGCCGTCGTCGGCCCACAGGCGGGGGCGAACCGGAGAACCAGAGCCGTCGCGGTGACACACCGTGACGAGACTCGCTTCTCCAATGTCCACGCCTATCGGCGTCCACTCGTCGGCGGACGCCTCAGATTTGTCCTCCACGTCGCGGGTAGCGGTGACATGGAGATACCACGTTCCGTCCCGCTCAAACAGCCGACTTTCACCCATCTCGGCGTCGTCTGCGTACAACGCTTCGAGCCACTCCCGCTGTTCGGGATTAGCGCGTGCTGGAATCCAGAGGTGGTAATCCTCGTGGTGCGGGACTTTGACGTACCACTCGATAGCGTTCTGTGGCTGATGGTCAAGTTGCAGTCCCTCGTTGGTGAACCGCACCGGATGGTCGTCGTGAAGCTCGTCGGCGTCATAGCTGTTCCCACAGAGTTGTGGGACGTACTTCTTGAGGGCGTTTTTGGCGTAGCCGCTCAGGTCGTACTCAACAACCACGTCGTTGGCCGCTGACTGTGTGTCACAGCCAGCGGCGAAAGCGGCTTGAAGTGCCTGCTGGTAAGCGTCCTGTGTCTCACGAAGCTTCTGCCGCTTGTGGACGTTCGGGTCCACAAGCTTCAGTTCGAGCGTTTTCGTGAGTTCGGTCACGCTTGGGCCTCCTTGTGTCGGTCGATGTAGTTCTCGACAGTTTGGCTGGAGACGTGCCCGGCTGTTCCGGCGTAGTAGCCGCGTGCCCACCGGATTTTCTCGCCGTCGTGGTCGGCGTGGCGGTGATTGTACTTCCGTGAGGAAATGCCCTTGAACCAGTTGGCGAGCAGTGATGGGCTGTGCTTGGGCGGGCTACTGACGAACAAATGAACGTGGTCGGGCTGAACAGTCAGGTTTTGAATGTCCAAGCCCTTCTCGTCGGCAATTTCGTGGAGGATGGATTCCACACGGTCGGCAACCTCTCCCGTCAGTACCGCCTTGCGGTATTGAGCGGAACTGCGTTCCGCGATATCCGCAGAACCGTCGGTTCTGCGAGACTTCGGGAGCCACACTATGTGGTAGTTGAGATTGTAGGTTGCGTGCCGTGTGGTCTTCATCCGTGCTACACACTATGGTCATGTCATGGCAAATATTTTGGGGAAACAGTGGGAAATCCGGCCCTGCAATAGACCGGTGGACTGTCACACTATGCTGTCCGCTCGACCCCCGCCTGTTCGCTCCTCGGTTCGGACAGAGTGTCGGAACACTCGTCACTCACGGGAAGGCGGGGGTATGCGCTCGTATCTCTATCAACTGGGAAGCACTCGACACGGTGGGGAATCACTACTTCCCGTCACTCCTTCGAGTTCTCTAGGGTCCACTGAAGATCCGTGACGATGTCAGAGCCGACCGGCCGCCAGCGACACCCGGTCCACTCCTCGTCGAAGCGTAACCAACCCGCGTCGTCTGCCCGTGGTTCAAACTGCACCCGCCGCCAGGTATCTCCAGCCGGTTTGAATTGAATGGTTATCATCTGCGGTTCATCTGTTTGACTAGTGTCCGGACCGTCACCGGACTGCCTGTCGCTATCAGTCATGTGAATGAGCTGGAATCGAGCCCAGCCCCACGCGGGCATGGCGGCTGAATACGAGGGTCTAAAGCGTACTGCCGTCCGATTCCAGAAAACGACTCTCCCCCTATAGAATATTAGAATTGATAATAGTACCGTTTCATTTATTTTCACAGTATGAATCGGTTGGAACTGTGATGCAGCAGCGTATCGACTCCGTTATCGCTTTCGGTGCCGACCGTAGTCCCCGCGTGCCACAAACAGTCACTCGCTGGAATGGCCCCAACGATTCAGGGCTAGCGAGCAATGGCCTGACGCTTGCCCCGCGTTCCACTGTCTGGCGCCAGGCCCCACAACAGCACAGGTGGTCTGAATGACTGGCAACCAGCAGGACGGCGCCAACGATACGACAGCGTCGCTCCTTGACAGACTGCGGGGGTTGTTCGGTGGCGATGATACGGAAGCAACCAGTGCGACCGAGGCCTCCACAGCCACTACCGATTCCACAACTACTGGCAGTGCCGATACTGACAGCAACAGAGGACGGCAGTCCCAGACGCCCCAGACTCACAGCCAGCGCCGCCTCTATCGGATTACCCCCAATTACGCGTTCAATGGTGTGACAGACCCATATCGTGGGGCTGCACTGCCGAAGTATCTCACTCATGCCCCGGTCCGTAATCTAAGCCGGCTCATCGTCACACAGTTTCAAGACGAGGCGAATATCTGGCTGTACACCCCACTGACCAAAGAACAGATCGCGAAAACAGTTGCGCAGGCGAATTCGACAGCGCCAGTGACCGTTGAGGCGGTGTCCTCCTCGGAGTCACTATCCGGACAAGCCCTGTTTGAGACACAACTGGGCCTCACCCCCTCGGAGGAAGTGAACCCTCGCTATCTCCACTATACAGGGGAGAATCTGGAACAGACCCCGCTGGCCGATCGATCCATGTCACTGGCAACGATTCTCGAACGACTGCGTTCGATTTGGTTTCCGGTCGCTTTCACGGTTGGTATCGCGCCGGGCGTCCGGAAATCCAGGACACAGACGTTGTGTGACGTCCGGTTTAATGTGGAACTCATGGTCACCGATGAGTGTAGCCCGGAGCGATTCGGCCAGATCGACCAGACACTCCGCTCGGCGTTCGGGGACGCGCCAGTGACGCTCACTCGCTGTGATACAACTGACATACCACCCCCCCAGCCGATCACGACCGACGCGCTGGCTGCGATGACGACGGTGCCAGCAGCTGATGAACTCCACAACATCGGCCTGGTCGGTGCTGATTCTCCGGTTGATGCCCCGGATCTGAGCCTGCCCGACGATTATTATGCTACTCCACTGTCGGTTGGCTGGCCATTCGACAGTCGGGGGAATATGAGCGACACCCCGGTCGGGTATTCGGCTGACCGACTGCCTGTAACACGATTGCGGATTAATGGCCCTGATCCGGCAGGTGCTGAGTGGGCCAAGCGAGAGCCACCGAGTGGCTTTCTCGCCAGTGTCCGGGATGTCGCAACCTGGGATTGCCCGTTGTTCATCCTCAATACGCGGGATGTGGCCTTCGACTACGCCCAGGCCATCGATGACGAAATTCCCGATGAGTGGGAGGAAGATATCAGGTATCGCTTCCCGAGTAAATACGAGGAAGTGCTGGGCCAGCGCAATCGGTGTGAGTTCGACCCGGCGTTGAAAAACCGACTGCTGGACATGTTCTCGTATTCGAATCATAACTATATACTCGATTTCTCGCATTCGGAGCAGCCACGGGCCGACGTGACGAGTTTTCTGGTCGCGCTGGTCCACGCACTCAGTGAAACCCCGGAGACCGATTCGGTGCAGTGTGCGGTCGCCATCGACGCTGCCGCCACCGTCCTGTTCGATACCGTCATCGAGGCGCTGCCCTCAACACCCGAACTCACCTCGCGCGCCACGCTGTTGCTCAACTGTGAGTATCCGGTCGCCACGGCGGCCGGCAGTTCGGCACCGGCAAGCCATCGCACAACCGCCCGGCAAACGGAGTTGCTGGAAACACTGATGACCGAGGTCGCCGATGGCACCTTGTTGGAGGACTGTTCGGCCATCGAGACACTGCTTGACCGGATGTCGCTCCCGGCTGAGGTTCGGGATGGCCTCGAGGCAGCGTCGGCTCTCCCCCGCGATGAATGGCTGTGGTATGACCGAACCGCACCGACCGATGACGTCGTCGTTGGCGGGATGCGGTCACGCCGTGATACCAGTACGTGTCCGGTTGGCATCACGTTCGACGAGGACTCGCCGTTCGATAAAGCGGATTCGGTCACACTCGAGACCGAATTCGGTATCAAAAAATACTCGGTCGACTGGGATGACTACCGGTCGACGACCGGCAAGGCATTCGCGACGGAGACACAGGAGGCTGCAGCCACCACCGAGACAGAGCAGTCCGGGCACATCAGTTCCCGAATCGCGCGCCCCGTCCAGACCGACGATGAGAACCTCCCACCGGGAGCCCGGTTCGACGCTGACAGCGACACCTACATCTGTCAAGAATGTTCGGATCGGCACAACTCGACACAGGAGGGCCTACATCGTGTCTGCAACTGCTGCAGTAAATCCTCTGCGCTAGTCGATCGGGAGGCACTGCGATGTCTGCCACCGATCGATCTCAAACTCTCGCCCGCGGAAATCGAGGCATCACCGCTCTCCAAAGCCCAACTCACGTTCGTCCGGGCGTGTTACCTGTCCAAGCAGTTCGCCTTCGATCCGGTGTTTCAGTTCGACCCGCTGACTGATTCGATGCGGCATATCGTCACTGACCTCGGCCTTGATCCTGACATGGTCGAGGAGGTCCTTGAGTGCACAGTGGATGGCCAGAGTATCGTCACCAAGCAGGCCACTACCACGCCACACACGGTGTACAACGTCACCGCCACCGGCCGCAAACAGATCGCCGAATCCATCGAAGGTGGGATCGATTTCGGGCCGGGCATCGGCGACCTCAACGAGTCGACACTGCATCACATCGGCGTATTGTACCTCTGTCTCTATCTCGAAGCGGAATACGGGACAGGGGACGGGCGGACGGTCAACCACTACCACAAGCTCCAGTCCGGGGAAATCGTCGACGCGGTCGTTCTCGACGAAGCCGGTGATATCGTCGTCGCCGCCGAAATGGAGTGTCACAATAACGACGTCGGTGGGGCGAGTTCCTCCGCACGGAGCACGTACGAAAAGCTGATGGCCTTAGACAGCGAGGAAGCCATCTGGGTGTTCGAAACCAGCGAACACTGGGAAGTCGCGACTGACACCCTGGCCGAGGCTCATCAGGATCCGATGTCCGACGTCGAGTTCCGCGCTGACGGGTACAGTCGGTCTTACATTTCCAAGGAGCCGGCGCTGACCTACCCCGGAATGACCGAGGCGATGACCCTATCGACACTGGTTACCGAGGTTGGCTATCCATACGGACTATACGACCGCGACCTCTCGCGGTTTGCAACCGTTTGAGCCGCCTATTTTAAAAGCTTGTTTCGTCGTCGCTCATGTGGTCCGTTCCCCGAACGGCCTGTGTAGACACCGCGCCGGTGACTCCGGAGGGACAAGGGGAGCGCCCGCAGCAGGTGGGTCGACGGACTCGAACGCACTTGCAAGCAGGTCACTAATTCTTGCACCCTGCCGAACCGTCTACCGGGGTTCGTATCTCGATTATAACCGACGAGGCCGGCTTGGCTGTTCACATCCAGTGAAACGCGCCCAATCAAGAACAAATGACCGTTACACCGCGCTAATGCCGTCACACGTCTCTCAGTTTCGCCTCTCACAACCGAAAAAAGAGAGAATAAGATACAATATGTGAGTGTGAACACCCCAGTGGCGCGTGGCCGCGCTGGCTAGTTGTCTCGGTGTCGACTCGCTCCCGCTGGTCGCTCGTCATCACCACGGCTGAGTGATGCCCAAACAGGGACACGCCGCTGGCGAGGGTAGGTTCCACAGTCAGGCGTGTTCATTATGAGTCTCAGTCATGATGAACGATCCTTGCGCTTGCTGCTTTCGGCGATGGTTTAAGCTAGTGGTTCCCGTTGCAACGACGTGCTGTACAGATCCAATACAATGACCGGACTGCAGTCTCGCTAAGCGGATTGGCGTGACCGACGCTTCAGTAGATTATCAACAGGGGTGACTGTTCAACGTCATGTATGCGTTGGTGTCTGAGTCGAAGTCACATGCAGACAGGAGTGTTTTCGCATCAACGTGGATTCTCCGTCTTGAAAACAAAGCACTGAGGCTGGTATCCCGGTCACATACCTCCGATCGGAGTACACGTGTCAGATGTGCTATTACTGTGCCCATCTCAGCACTAGACAGTTGGGCACTCCGGTGTCAGAACGATGAGTGCCACATCACGGCGTTTCAGGGCCGCTTTACCGTCACATAACGGGCTGGGTAGGGAGAGAGCATGCTGGTGAAATCAGCAGGCACAGTTCGCCACGAGATAGGTCTGTCAGTGACAGCACTGTGGCCTCACCAAGCAGAGCCAACCACGGCAAGTGACACTCAGAGAGGTCGTGTTAGAACTCACTGGTCATAGCTACCCGGTATCCCCATTCCAAGAAGCCACGGCAACGTCAGGCGTCAATCTTCTCTGTTCACTGTACGGGGGGTTGTCACTTGATCCGTGTTGTTCCGTGAGGAAGAGATTAGCGCCGACAAATTCAGTCAAGTCGATTTCACAGTCTCGCAGATGACACCACATCCTCTGTAAATCGGTACCGGAACAAGTGCCGTGAGAGTATCCTGCCACATAGCGCGAGCGGCCACCGCCGCGAGCGCGTAGGGGGGTAGTATCCATCCTCCTCCAAGTGTGCATAGTTCAATCTCATTTTCGTCATTCAATTCTCTATTATACGGATGTGAGTGGCAATTGTGAATTGGAATTTATCGGCTTTAATCGATTGAAACTCCCTCTAAAAATATTTGAGCTCCTTACATTGATCCTGACTATCTGGAGTCCGTATTTTCAATGAGTCCCCTGGTGACATCCTGACAACGTCGGTAATCTGGATGCCACTGCGATCAAAGTATCAACTCACCACTCCCCGTATCAAAGCATGAAAAGACCGGTCGAAACTTCAGACATCCTCGGTTGTTTCAGACTGCTCACTTTCGGTGTCGGGGTAACACTCCTCACATTCCCAGTAGTCGTACTCGATGTAGTCGCCAGTCCACGCGACAACGTCGTGTCCCTCAACGTCATCTCCGGTCTCTTCGTAGTCTCCGCCTGATCCGAGATCGGGAAGTTCCATGCGCCCGAAGTAGTACCTCGGGTTTTCCGCCCCACACACTGAACATGTTGGCAGGTCCTCCCAGCGGTCTTTGGGTGCTATCTCGGCGAGTGCTTGGTAGCACGATGAAATACGAGATGACAGTTCGTCTTCGCCGATTGCATCGGCATAATCTGCGGCTGCAAGCAACCCATCAAGTGCGCTCTCCAGCTCCGCTCCTTCCTCTGTAGTATGTTTCGGTCGATTAGCCGTACGGATTGCAGCGAGTCGCGACTCCAAGTCGTCAATGTCAGATAGATGTGCATGTTCGACAAATTGACGAAGCTTCCGGCGTGATTGTTCGGTCCAAACCTGACTCGCTGGTGCACCCCATTTCTCTTCGAAGGATGTGTGTTCTGAATCCTCGCCAAACACTTTCTCCGAAGCGTCATCGAATGCCTGCTGGAGATCCCCTTCAGCCCGCTCCAGTAAGTACAGGAACAGGAGGGCTTCGTTTTCGGTAAGTCGTTTGTCGTTAGGCATCTTCTGTATCTTCAGTGCCGAGATCCGGGAGGTCCGAATCCCAGTCCGGGTTTTGGTCATAGTAGTTGTCCTCGAACTGGTCTGCGACGGCTTGCAGTCCGATTGCGCTAGCGGTGTGGGCATCGTACGCTTCGACGTTGATTGCCCAGTATTTGGCTTTGTGCCGGAGGAGTCCCGGTTCTTTGAGTCGACGAAGTGTCGTTCCCACGCTCCCACGGGGGATGTCCAGTTCTTCAGCAAGTTCGGTTGCTCGGAATCCCAGATCGGGGTTGGTGGCGAGAAATTCGAGGATTTGGCGACCATTTGTCTCCTCGTCGGGCAGGTCATCCGGATGGTAACTCTCGACCTCGGCGGGCATTGTAATTGTATATAACGCTACATCAGAACCGGTAATAACAATCGGGATTGAATGCAACGCAAAACCGGTTCCTACACTCGCTCTTGTGCCTTCAAGTTGGACCTACCCCACTGTGTCGAGTGTTTCTTGCAGTGCTCTCCGAACCCAGAACACTCGACACAGTGGGGTGTGTCTGTGAAGGGTGCGATGTCAGTTGTGCAGACCCCAAGTGGGATACTCAGTTTCGCACAAGGTATTTCGTCAGACAGCGACCTAGTACACTATCAAGCCAGAGCATGGTCCTCCCCATCGAACATTTCATTATCGCTCTCCTACCTGTGGCAGTATACGCTCTTCTCCGGGACAAACAACTCCCATCACTCCAGCTAGTCGCAGTCACGTTCTTCGGCAGTCAGTTCCCGGATCTGGTCGACAAGCCGCTGGCGTACGAACTCAATTTGATCCCCTCCGGACGGGTGTTCATGCACTCGCTTCCGTTCGCCATTCCGCTCTCAGTTGCCGTCATCGCATACGCAGTGAGAACGGACCGGACTAGACTCGGGGCAGCGTTTGTATTCGCCCATCTCTCACATCTGGTGGCCGATAACCGCCAACTCCTTCGCCCGGACCCGTACGTGTCGTCGGACTTGCTCTGGCCGCTCCAGCCGCCCGTTGTGCGCCCGGCAGTCCCACAGTGGGTCGGCGAGGGCGCCATGAATCTCCATCTCTGGACCGGGTTTTCAGTAGCTATCCTTGCGCTGGCAGCGTATGTTCTGGCAGTGGACCTGAAAACCAATCTTGACCTGTGACATTGACCTGTGGATCCTATTTGAAGACGGCCGGATGGCGAATCAGCGAACCGCCAACTGTGTCAGGCAAGACCTCGAAGAGCAAGAGTTCGATACCGGCCGGTATGCCTACGAAATCTTATGTCGAATCGCTACCCGCTAACCCGACATATACTGCGGAAATCCGCGATGTGCTTGGCGATGGCCTCGTTGTCTCCGATTTAAAGAAATTCGAAACAGGTCGAGGGATGGTATTCCGCGGTTATTTCGACGAGTAGAAGCACCTGTGCCGCCAGACTTATTCATACACACTCAGTACACACTGATATGGAACGAAAGAACGTCACCATCCGAGAGGACCAGTCTGAGTGGGTTGCTGAAGCAGATGTCAATCTCTCTAAGCTCGTTCAAGAGGCGATCGACGATCGGATGGAACCGACGGAAAAAGAGCTTGCAGAGGCCTATCAGGAGAACGCTCCCCACGCAGCCGAAACGAACACCGAGTGGAGCGGCGTCTCAACTGAAGCAAACGAACAGCTTGGCGATCATCCTGACCACGAATGAGGGTCAGAAGAGGGGATATTGTCAGTGTCGATCTCGGTGGTCCTGGAGATGATGACACCCGGGGCAGGGAGATTTACAAGACTCGTCCTGCAGTCGTAATTCAGAACGATATGGGAAACAAACACTCAGTGACGACGATTATTGCGCCAATCTCGGGCGGACATACGACCTACCCATTTCACGTCAATCTTCCGGGATCGATGGATGAACTCAGCAAAGACTCGCATGTCCAACTGGACCAGATCCGCACAGTTGATATAGAAGAACGAATCGTGGACACATACGGAACTGTCTCCCCGTCTCAGATGGAGGAGATTGAGGACGCTATTCGCATCTCCCTGGGACTGTGATTCTGGATGCACTTCGCCCCGTTGTCGTGGATTAGTTTCTCTTGATTTTGCCACCGATAACCGATGCCTCGTACTCCCAGGTGCCAATCCGAATCGGCAACCACCACTCTTTATTGACGCCAATCAATGCCTTGGAGTAGCCGTCAGGTCGTTGCCGGCTTTCGCGGAACGGACCCAGTCAACTTCGCGGTCACTGAGATTGAACCAGTCGTTCATCCGACACTTTGTCAATATGAATTACAGGGACTACAGGAGTTCAGCGGCCGGAGCCGTATCTGACTTCATCAGATCGTAGGACAGAATCAGTGTTGATGGACCAGACTGTCCAGTCACAACAAACATGAACCGCCTCGGAGTCACGCCCCAGAACACTCGATACGGGGTGGCAAAACACCCTTCTACGGTTATTTCCTTTTCCCCTTCACGGAGTTTGAACGAGGTGGCTTTCGTGAGTGCTTCGGCGGCCCCGCCGATGCCGTGGTGGGTGCTGTTCTCCGCCCTTTCAGGCACCATCCGATGAGCATGATCGGAAGCGCAATGATGCAGATAATCAGAACGTAGATGGGGAGACGAGACGGCATCGCCAGGAGTGTGGGTGTTCCTTTCATATACCTATCCAGTACTTGTACACCTGCTATTATTGTTAAATGATGAATAACTGATATTCAAATTACTGTAACTAGTTACAAGATTTCTACTGTCCTTCCAGCGCCACTGAAACGACGAGACGCCCCCTCTCGGAAAGCAGTCCTCCCGAGGCGATTCACAGGCGGTACGAGGCGGATGCCCCGACCCTTGAGGTCGGGGAGGAAGCCGACACTCGATGAAACTTGCCACGCTCGATGGCAAGGCCGACTCCCCCTCCACATATAAACTTTCATTTGGCAACGGATGTAAATGTGAACCACGGATGGATGATGCGCCACGACGCACCGTGCCCATCAAACTCGACGTGTCCGAAGAGCGTCGTGGCGACCTCCATCAAACCAAGAAGCAATTCCTGCACTGCGCCAACCGCACGAGCGAGTGGGCGTGGCGCTACGACGACCTCTGCATCACCAGCAAGAGCAAGGCCGAAGACGCTCTCTACAGCGAGTTGCGTGAGGTGACCGATCTCACCGCCAACCTCGTCCAGAAAGGCATTCGCCGCGCCATCGAAGCTGTTACGAGCGGCGTCGAGAAACTGAAACAAGGCGAAAAGACGAGTCAACCAGAGTTCGACTCTTGGAGCGTCGTCTACGACAAACGCTCCGCGTCGTTCAACGACGACCACGCCACACTCTCCACGCCGAACGGTAGGGTCACTGCCGAATACGTTCTCCCGCCCGAGGACGAACGCGAAGACACGCCGTTCGGCAGGTACTACGAGAGCGACGACTGGGATGCGTCGAGCGCCACGCTCCAGTACGACGAGCAGGACGACACGTTTTCCCTGCACGTCTCGCTGAAGAACCCGGATTATGTGGTTGACGGAACGGAACGCCACGAAGCCGGTCACGATGATGATGGTGCCGAGAACGGAGTGGTTCTCGGTGTTGATCTGAACGTGACTGGCGCGTTCGCCGTCACCTCCACGGGAGAGTTCATCGGGAGTGCGGACTATCTCACCCACAAGCGTGACCAGTACGAACAACGCCGCGCCCGTCTGCAACAGACGGGTACACGGTCGGCTCACCTCACGATTCAGTCCATCGGAAACCGCTTCTCGGATTGGTCGCTGGACTGGCTCCACAACAGAGCGAACGACCTTCTCGCGGAAGCCCAAGAAGCGGATGTAGACGGCATCATCTTTGAGAACCTTGACCACATCCGCGAGAACATCGCCAACGGCTCGAAGTTCCAGCAGTGGGCCTACGCGAAGTTCGTGAAACTCGTTGAGTACAAGGTCGAGTCAACGGCGTTGTTCGTTGACACGGTGAACCCGGCGTACACGAGCCAGCGGTGTTCTTACTGTGGGTTTACCCACGAGGACAACCGCGACGACAAAGAGTTCGAGTGCCAATCGTGTGGGTATGGGGTGAACGCCGATTACAACGCGGGGAAGAACATTGCCAACCGATACTGCGGGTATATCCATCGCGGGCAGAAGTCTCGCGGTGGATGGGCCACCAGTCAACTGGCCCTCAAGTCAGGGACATTGACCGTGAACGGCGACTACACGCCTGCCGAATTACTCGGTTAGAACGGGAGTTCACTGACAAGCCTCGGGGCTTGACCCCGAGGCGGTTGACAGCCATATCTGTCGTTGATGTTTCTCCGGGCCGTATGTGGTCGCCACTCGGTGCTCTGTTCGCACTTGGATCTTCATAATCGGCACTGGGGCCCGCAAGAACTGTTGTGCTGGTACTATTGGGCGGAACTAGGACTGATTCACGGCTGGCTGTCACCTTAGCTATCACCTGATGGGACCCCAGACCGGCGTCAGCGGACGTGACAGACGGGTTCTACACGCGTGGCTCCCAGCCCGGGCCATGCTCGTCTGTCATACCGGCTAATCGCCAGACCGAGACCGATTATGACTCTCACAAGGGGGTGTTTTCCACGGTATATTCATCAGGGTTGGGTCCCGGCCACGGATCGCATCTTTCTGTCTCAGGCCTGCTACAGCCCGTTTGACAGCCGTACCGTATTTCCGCAGTGGTGTTCCTAATTGCGAGCTAACCAGTGGGTGGATTGTTTCTTGCGGCTGTTAAGGCCGATTATGAAGATTTGATGAGACCTGTAGCAGAGAGTTCCACGCCGCTCCGATTTCCTGTGGGAGTAATACTGGCTATGAATCAGTTATCAGTCCTGAGCCCACCACTTCGGAGATTGGTGTCTAGGGACGACCCACACCACTTTGACCCATTCTACCGGAAGATTTCCTCAAGGTTGCTCCGGCAAGAGTGCGTTTTCAGCTAGGGCTTTCACGAATCGGATACACGACATTTTTGATAGACGGGCAAATGAGCAGATTGTATGCGACGATTGGTCCTCGCCGTCTGCTTCGTTTCCCTCCTCGCTGGGTGTGGCACATTCTTGGGTGATAGTCCGCCGCCGAGTGACGAGCAAGCTGTCACAGCCATTGAAGAGGCGAACAGCACTGCTGCCGCTGTCGAAACGTATCAATTCGAGATGGAGATGCATGTGGCTGCGTCGGATGGTGAGCAGTCGCGGACCGTGCGCGTTGACGGGGACGGTGCGGTAAACGTCTCCGCAAAACGGATGCAAGCGACGACGCGGATGCAAGACCAAACAGTTGAGTCCTACGTCGATGGGTACAAAGCGTACCAGGGCTGTCAGGAACCCTGGGGCGGATACGCCGTCGAGAATGTCTCACGCTCCGAGCCGTGGGCAACTGCGACGCCGCTCCATCGGCAGCTACTGCTCTTCGAACGCTCGAACGTCTACTGGCGGGGCAACGAAACGCTCGACGGCAATCGAACTGTTCTCGTCACAGCCTCCCCGAGCGCCGAGACCATCGAGTCACTCATGAATCGCCGACAGGCTGGCGACATGGAGCTAAACCGTGGCTCGCTTGAGAACGCGACAGCGCGACTGTGGCTTGATCCAGACACGAACCGACCGGTACAGTCGGAACTCGAAATAAAAATCTCACAGCGTGGCGCGACTGCAACCGCGACGCTCACGGTCCAGTACAGTGAGTACGGTGAACCGACCGCGATCTCGATTCCGCCGGACGTGTACGACGACCCGTACGAACTCGGCTGTCCCGGTGCTGGCTGAATCCGTTTGTCGGTGACAGCGAGAAATCGTTTCAGTAGGTAGTAAGAAAAGTTGCTCAGTCGGTCCGGTCCTCTTATTGCCCGCGTCCGATGACCGGGACAGCGACGCGAGGGTCATAGTAAACCGTCGCCGATGCCATCTCTTGGGCTAACGCGCCCGTCACTGCCGATAACCGAGTTCTCCCAGACGGCAGTAACGCTGGTTCACACGACACTGAGGATGGCAATGGGCAGCAACCCAGAGACCGAGACCGGACCACCGATACCGGTCAGAACAAGTAATACCGGCCCAGATTGGTACCAGAAAGCCGATAAGAGCTCCATAACCGATTGACGGCACGGATCAGTGGTCTTTCGGGTTGTCAGGATGGTTCGTACTTGCCTGTAAATGTGGGGGGACTGTCATCTCTCCCTTCGTTTGGTCAATTGAACCATCCTGTTCGTCGCTGGTAGGTCCCTCATCACCCTCGGCAGTGGGTTCTAACGGTGGTTCATACCGATACAAACGGTCGTCAACGAACACGACGTATTGGTCACCCGACAAATTCTCAATGACACGGTTATTCGTATCGATTGCTACGTCAACCAGTCCCTCAAGACTATCGACCGTTATCGTCGGTATCTCGTCAGTATCTGACGGCAGGTGACCACTCGTGATCCAGTCGTCGAACTCCGATCTGGCCGTTCGATAGTCGGCCCACCGGCGCTCGGTCTCCGAGACGACGAGTCGCCCAGTGTGTCGGGCATACAGTAAGCCGAGTAGCGCACCCACTGCGAGCGAAAGTACCAGGGGACCGCCCGCACGACGGAGCAGCCCGTATTCCACGGGGACGGTTACTTGTTCAGTCTGAGAGCCAGAGGCGGTGACGACGCCGGGGTCCCCGACGCGATAGACGCTCTCACCTGGAACGATCGGGAGTCGGTAGGTGTTCGTGGTGTCGACTCGCTGGCCGTTTCGCGTCCCCGAGACGTCCACGCGAGCAATGACTGCGATTTCGAGTTGCCCGGGCGTGTTCCCGTGCTCCGCGTCGATACGCTGTGCCTGTTCGATGGCTGCGCTCGCGTTCGTCGAGAAGGGCACGGTCGCCCGCTCGGTGGGTCCCAGCGCTTCGGTTCGATCCTGTGCGACTGGGCGGGTAACGTCCCAGTACGTCGTCCCGTTCCCGTCATCGGACGATTCGACTGCGCGATACCTGAGCAACACTGTCGTCTCTGTCGTAAGGTCCCCTTCCTGTGCCTCGTACGCGTACGCGAAGGTTCCGTTCACCGTCGGGCTCAGTTCACGGAAGTACACGGATCGGTTTCGCAGGACCGTTCCCTCGTCGAACGCTGTCGTTCCGTTGACGACCGTGGCTTGATGTGAGAACGCCCCGCTCGATTGCCAGGACGAGACCTCCCTCGTCTCCGTCGTGGTTCCCGGTTCGACATGCGTGGTGTACGTGAGGTAGCCACCGATAGCGCCGACCAGTACCACACAGACAACTACTAAGACGTAGTTATCAGCAATCCCCCGTCTAATAGTACTCCCCCCACCGTTCATTGTATGATGTGTATTGGTTGGTGATTGGTAACTATTTGGGTTATAACACTATCTCAACCGGGCGATGAGTCGACGGAATCGGGACGGACTATCGCGAGAGCGTGCGCGGACGCGACCGGTGTCAACGAGGGCCATCCCGAGTAAATAAAATGAGCCCCCGAGGAGCGCGTCGATGGTGATAATCGGAAGCCACGGATGGACGTGATACAGCGACCGGATCGTCGACTGTGGGATGACGAGGAGATATCGGTGTTCGACGACGAATTTTCGGTAATAGCCCGTCTCCGGTGGTGCAGTCAGCGACAGTGTCGCATTGACTGTCGAACGGGCTGGTATCACCGTCTCGTTCGGCTCGACAGCGATGCCGTCTGTGGCCGGTTCAAAATACGTCACGACGGGGACGTACCCACCGTTTCGTATCGTATATGTTGTCGACTCTGTCGTTCCCTGTTCGACGAATCGGGGATCCGGTGAATTAAAATCGGCGCTTATCACCCCAAATTCATGCGGTCCTGCTGGCATGACCATCGCAGCTGTTGCTGCTAGAATTATTACTGCTGTAAACAATGCAAAAAAGAGTCTAATATTTGTTCCCGTCTCTCGTGAATTATCTCGAGATTTCCTTCTCCTATCACCGGTGAGCAATATATCGAAAGCGTAGACGCAGACTGTGACGGCTATGAGCAAGTAAGCAAGGCCCTGTGTCCCAAGAACGGAGCGTGTATTAAATACAGAAGCAATTCGTTGTTGTATCCAAAGTAAACCATTCTGGACTCCGGTAACGAGTGATCCCACTCCCGGAATCGCAATCACGTTGCCACCAGGTTGCCAAGCAACGGCCACTATTTGTGCTTCCGTCACCGGCGGTTCGCCACTATCTTGATCGGTGAACGGATTGTTATCACCGCGTGTAACATATCCTCGGTTAGTTTTTTCAACAACTCGATGAGTCGTGAGTCCACCGCCCTCTATTTCCTCAGCACGAAATGTAACTATATCACCTTTTTCAACTGAGCCTGAAAGCTCGCTAGGGATAGCTACAAACCCCTCTCCCGGCTCTAATGCCGGTTGCATACTTCCTGTCATAACATACCCCAGTAGCACAGGTTGGCCCAGAATCTGACCGAGAACAATTCCAATCAGAAAGAGTAGCAATCCAACTTCTAGCAGGACCTCTCCACCCCTCCGTATGCTTATCATGAAATCCTGTTCTGTAAACTACCTTTATGTATTCTTTACTTAAATATTTAAATTTTTGTTATATTTATTTACCACCAGCTACGGCTGTTCTGCAACAATCTTGAAGTTGTCTTCTTCGGAGAACAGGTCAGTTAGGGAATCACCAGCCTCAAGACCGGAGTCTCTAAGATCGATCTGGACATCAACGCGGAGACGGCCCTTGCCATTGGGGTTCTCATTGATTGCTTTCGAGAGAACAACACTGTCACCACCAGTCCCACCCCGTGAACCAGTGATTGAGTAGTAGTCACTCGGGTCAATACCTTCGCCTGTACCCGCATTGAAAAATTCAACACGGTTCATATTAGGGCCATCACGCTTGATGTAGTACGCCTTCGGACCCTCGAGAGAGTAATTCTCGATGTAGAAGACGTTATAGAACATGTTGAGCGAGTCCGGGTTTAGACCCTCTCCGCCGCTACCGTTTTGATCGAAGTTGAGCAGGAGCTCTCCATTCTCTTTCGTATCTGCAAAGTGCCCGTTGAGTTCTTCCGGTTTGATACGCGTGTAACCAGCAGCGTCGGCTGCAACCCGGCCGTTCAGTTGACGTCCAGATTCTTGCACTGAAACTGCACCAGTACCCATTGCAGCGGCCGAGCCGGCCGCGAGCGATCCCACACCGATCAGGAATTTGCGTCGTTGCATTAGTGTTGCACCTTGTTTGTGCACGCCCACCCCCCACGTGTCGTGGGCCGGACGTGCCATTTGATGCAATCACCGACAGGGGCATTGTATTCCGCTCTTTGACAGGATGGGTTGCAGTGATTGAAGCATGGATATGGGTCTTTGCGACCCGGCGGCTGGCGTTATAGGGTCTCTTCTACCCCCTGTTCTGCCAGGAAAATCGCTATAGAGGCCCTTAAAAGCCAGAAATCGAGATATCTGGCATAATAGACAACAGTCCTCGCCCACCTACCACTCGTTTCTGAGCATTTTGGGGCGTAAACAGTGACTAATCTGTAAACGGTCGATAACATTATGATATGACAGGAAAAAGTAGTGCCTGGACTATCTGGCCGCGTCGTCTGGGGCGACCGGCCGTTCGGTTCAGGGGATGGGGACAAAATGAGCAAGACGTCGACAGGGACGACTGGTGACCAGCCTACGAACGTACTCGGAGACGCATCGACAGAGAACGGACCGGACACCGCGATCGAGTCGGAAACAGAACCCGATGAGCTGTCGCGAGACGACGCGTTCGAGATGCTCAGTAATCGGCGGCGACGATACGCGCTCCAGTTCCTGAGCGACACGACAGGCTCGACCTCGCTCTCGGACCTCGCCGAGCAAGTCGCTGCCTGGGAGAACGAGGCCAGCGTGGACGATATTTCCGCGAGCGAGCGCAAGACGGTGTACACCTCGCTCCAGCAGTTTCACCTCCCGAAGATGGCCGACATGGGGGTCATCGAGTTCGATCAGCGGGCAGGGGACGTGCGACTCACCGAGTCCGCGACCGACCTCGACATCTATCTCGAACTCGTCGACCGCTACGACATCCCGTGGAGCCTCTACTACCTGGGTCTCAGCGGCATCGGAGCGATCCTCACGTCGCTGGCCTACGCGGGTATCCAGCCGTTCGCGGCTGTCCCGTTCGTCGGGTGGACCGTGTTCCTGATCGCCGTCTTCACCGTCTCGTCAGCGTGTCACTACGTCCTCTCGCGCCGGATGCGTCTCAGCTCGAACACCGTTCCACCGGAGGTGGACGATGCGTAGGCGAGTCCTGGTACTGTGTGCGCTGGTGGTCATTGCGAGCTTCGCCGTTGGAACCGGGAGCTACAGTGCGGCGTCGGTCGAGCGCGATGTGACGGTCGATGTCGTCGGCGACGACGACGCCTACATGTCGCTGCTCTACCCCGACAATACCGTTCGCCTCGGCGGGAGTGATGCCCACGAAGTGACGGTCGTAACTGTCCGTAATCGGTTCAGACAGCCGATCGACTTCGCCGTCACAGTCACCGTTACTGCCGGCGACGGGCTCACTGTCCAGTCAGACGCGATGGATACGACCAGGATCTCCGCCGGTATCGGCGAATCGTTCGACGTTCCGGCGACAGTAGCCTGTCAGACACCCGGGAAACACCACACGACTGTCTCGTTCGATGTCACCGCTACTGGCGAGGGCGTCATCGCCGAGACGACAACGTCTCGAACCGTCGACTATCTTGTACACTGCCCCAGTGGTCAGAAACAAACCGAAACCGGGGCGTGAGCGTCTGGCATCAGTGGCGAGTGTTTTCAATGTGTCCGACCTGCATAGGACCGGTACACGCTGATACTGGACAACTCAACCGTTATCGAGGATGTGTTCATTTGCGACGAGTGTCTCGCGGGCTATTGAGAGACAGACTGGATCGAAGTTCGGAACGATTGACTTCCTCCTCAGCGTGGATGCAGAGGAATCCGACAGGTCAGTCAATCAGACCAGTTCTCGTATATACCGCGTCCGACCACACCCAGGCCGACGAGCGTTATGAGGTTGAGGAGGAAGCCACCGACGACTGGGATTGCGAAGGGGACGGCCAGTAACAGTCCGCCGGCGACGCCATCCGTTGCGCTGACGGTTCCGTCGTCTCCGATAACCGAGTTCCCGACCCAGACGGCAGTAATGCCGGTGCCGACGATGCCGAGGACGCCGATAAGGAGCAATCCGGGGATCGAGATCAGCGCGCCGATAACCGTCAGAGCGAGTATTACCAGCCCGATGGGGAGCAGGATGCCGACGAGAATTCCCCAGCCGATTGCGCTACCGGGGTCATCCTGGATCTCCCGGACGGCGTTGGTCGTGTACTTCGGTCCGATAGCGGCAGCGGCAGCACCTAATACTGCGAGAATGACGAACCCGATACCGAACCGGAGCACGACTCCGAAGGCCGGGTTGGCGGTCCCACCGGGGACTGTGGATTGTGCTGTTGCGACCCCGGAGAGTCCGAGCACGGCGAGTAGACTCCCGAGGCTACTAACGGCTTGCTTGGAGGGCATAGTAGCATCTTTGCGATTTTAATTGCGATTGTAAACCTCTTCTGGATGTTTGCTACCTCTTGCAAGTCTTCGATACACGATTTCGAATGATTAATAGTTGCGAGCACGCAGCCATCTGGTCATGACTGACTGGCGGGAGCGTATGGAGTCCGGGTCGGAAATTCTGCGCCGACAGGCAGTTCGAATTCCGCTCCCAGATGTGGAGACAGAGCGGTCCGTCCACGAGAATATGATGCGAATTGCGGCTGCCGGCGAGCGAAAGAGTAAGTTACTCGATGACCCAGATGTGCCGCTAACGGAAGTGTACGAGGACGAACTGGACGAAATGAGACAGAGTTTCGAGCACCGCTTACAGCAAGTCGCTGGCGAGAACTACTACGAAGTCGCAACCGCGTATCTTGACGGCGAGCGTGATGACTGGATCGGTGCGCTCGCGGCGTATTATCTGGAGTGTTATTATCGCCTGCAGGAACGCTACACCGTTGACGAGCAAATTTTCTTTTTACTGATTCTGCGATATCCGGACTGTCTCACTATCAACCTCAGCTTTCTCACAGGCGAGATCTGCTCTGCGGGAGTTCGGTACGAGTCCTCTAAGCATGTCGAATCTGACCTCAACGAGGACGAGAAAGAGCAATTATACGCTGACTGCCAGTACTCACAGCACGACGCTTCGGACTATCTTCGCAAGAAAGTCAGTTGTATCCGAGAAGCGTTCCCGGACCCAGATGCGACCCCGGTTGAGCAGCGTCAGCGCGGGGGGTTCGTCCATATCACTGGAAGACAGGGAGCAACATTCGCGGAGATACTCGACTCCATCTCGCCGGATCCGGACCGGTTCGATGACACCGCAGCAGAACCTGGTCTCGTTTCGGAAGGGCCGGAGGCCAAACGAGCGAAGCGGGAATTTCTCACTGACACCACGGTTGTAATCTGATATGCATGTCCTGACACTGGCTGATTCCGTTGCCACCGATCCGCGACAACGTCCGTGACACCCTCTTGCCACTGAATCCGTCCATATCCCTTGGCGACCTCGAGAGGGGGACGTGTCTTTTTGCGGGTTGCGACTGTTCGGTGTAGAGGTGACTGTGTACGGGCCGCTTCGGGCGGTGACGGGTTCGAAGACGGTGGAGGTTACAGTCAATGGCGACACGGTGGGAACTGTGATTGCGGCCTTCGTCGCCGCAAAAATACGCCACACGGTATGTCAGCGGTCGCGGGTCGGCGCACTGGCGTTGAGTATGTCCGACGGCGTCTCGGCAAAGACGACGGCGAAGCGGACGGTAGAGTACGAGGTTGATTGCGAGGAAACGACTGAGGATAGTACGGATCAAGCAACGGACGATACGAACTGAGATACTGCCGACGAGTGAGACGATTGCGTTTCATCACGAGACCCTTACTCGCCTCCGAAACGTCGCGGGGTATGACCGTCTACACCGCCCAGACCTGCGACGAGCTGGACGACTTCCTTGCCAGGAACGACCGCGCCCTCGTTATGCTCTGGACCGTCAGCCGTCCTATTGAAGCCCGGGGCGACGAGAATCAAATCGAGTTTGATAGTAGTGGTTGTACGCCGCTACCGACACCGAATCAAAGCCGCTGCTCGAAGCTGATGTGTTCAGCCTGTGGGACTGACCCTGTGGCGTTAGCAAGAGAACGCGGCGGAATCCCACCACAGGGTATCACACCAGCAACTCTGGTTGGCGCAGGCGGGACCACTTGGACCAGTCCAAGGGGGGAGACGGATACAGAAGCAGCATTAAGATTCGATATTTGAAATGAATGTGTTATCTCTTCTAAGATATTGATGAAAATACGTCGTCCACGAAAATAGCAGTGATACTTATTCATACTGAACACATCATGGTAGTTAATGTCACCCGAGGATCAGAACCAGGGTGGGCTTTACCGACCGAACAGGCGAGACTTGTTGCACGTGCTCGGCGTCGGCGGGGCCACAGCACTCGCGGGGTGTGATGGGTTTCTCGGCGGGAACGCGGAACAGACTGACCGTGACGACGACAGTGACAGCGGCGGCACAGCCGCGGCGGACGCGACGGAGACTGCGGGCTCGCGGACCGTCTCGGGTGAGTATACGTCCGTCGCCGGGTCGGACGCGAACTCGCTGAACTGGCTGTACACCAACGACACGACCTCCGGAGCGTACGTCGACCTCACGCTGGACAGCGCCTGGGCAATCGACAACGACCAGAACGTCTTCCCGCTGTGGGCAGAACCGTCGACGGAGGACGGACAGACCTACCGGATCACGCTCAGGGACAACCTCCAGTGGGGCGGTGGCTACGGGCAGATGACCGCCGAAGACTGGGTGTACATGATCACGAACGTCTTCCAGGGCGAGGACAACTGGGCGGGGTACACGAACGCCGGAGACTGGTTCCGACAGGGCGAGCCGATACCAGTCGAGCAGGTAGACACCCTCACCTTTGAGATCAGGCTCCCGGAAGTCGACCCCACGTTTCCGCTCAAACCGATCATGTGGGGGCAGTCGTGTCTCCCGAAGGGCATTCTGGAACAGTACGTCCCGGACAGGGATGCAGAGGGACTCCGGCAGGACGAGGAGATCAACACGCTCCAGTACACCGGCAATCTGGGCCCGTACACCTACCAGGAGTGGGAACGCGAGTCCCAGTACGTCACCGTGCGAAACGACGACTACTACCTCCGGAACGTCGACGACCTGGGCGAGGAGTGGGACGATGTCCCGTACTTCGAGTCGTACACGGTCCAAGTGATTCCGGAAGAGTCCTCGCGGCTCAACGCGCTCCGGAACGGCGAGGTGACCATCGCGGGCATCCCGCCGGGAGACGCACAGGGGTTCCAGGACAACGAGGACATCGACGTGTACGTGCAGCCCCAGCCGTTCGTCCAGGCGCTGAAATACAACATGCGTGCGAACGGATGGGAGCTGTTCCGTGAAATTCCGGTGCGGCAGGCGTTCGTCTGTGCCGTCGACAAAACGACGCTCGCGGAGAACCTCTATCGGGGCTTCGCGGACCCGGCGTACACGATGCAACCCCGGTTCTCCAAGTGGTACGTCGAGGAGGGGATCCAGGAGTACACCTTCGGGACCGGTGACCTCCAGGGCTCGGGGCCGGCCCGAACGCGCATGGAGCGCGGTATCGAGGGGACCCAGTACGAGTACGACGGGGAGACGCTCATCAACCCGGACGGCGACCCCGTGACGCTCTCGCTGTACGCCAGTTCGGCCAGCAACACGAACCAGACCCTGGCGGAACTGGTCGGCCAGCAGGTCGAGGACAACCTCGGAATCAGTATCCAGATCGAGACGATCCCCGGAAACACGTTTCAGCAACAGTACGCGTCGAACTCGCCGCCGGAGGGCGAAGAGGTTCCCTGGAACTCCGGCACGTTCAACGGCGGGCCACGGGACGTCTCCGTCAGTCAGGAACCGTGGGACATGTCGGTCGTGCTCGGGTTCAACACGTACCCGAGAACGCCGAGTTCGAGCGCGACGTTCTTCCGGGAGCGAGGGAACGCCAACTACGCGGGCTACGTCCCGGAATCGAACATTCCGGAACTGTACGCGGAGGCGTCCCGAACCGTCGACGAGGCCGAGCGTCAGGAGCTGTTCGCGCAGGTGTTCCAGCAGATCGCCCGGGAGCAGCCGTTCGGATTCCTGCTGATGGAGTCCGACATCACCGGCGCACAGGACCACCTCGTCGGGCCGAGCGATACCTTCGCCAGTGGATGGGACTACCAGCGGTACTACTTCGATAGATGAGGTGGTACGTCGTCCGCCGGTTGCTCTGGGCCGTCGTCGCGACGTTCATCATCCTCTCGATCACCTGGGCACTGCTGCTCGTAACCCAGGAACAGGCGCTCGCCTCGATCCAGTTCCAGGCGGCCGTCTCCGGCGGTGACGCGGAGGCTGCGCGGGAGGCGTACGAACAGCGGCGGGGGCTGGACCGGCCGCTGTGGCGACAGTACGTCGACTACATGACGAACATGGCGACGTTCAACTGGGGGTACAGCACCTCTCGCGGCCAGCCGGTGACCGCGGCCATCATGGACGCACTGCCGTACACGGTCATGTACTCGGTGCCCTGGACGGTGCTGACCGTCGTGTTCGGACTGTCAGTCGGACTGTATTCGGCGACCCACCAGTACTCGAAGTTCGACTACGCGGCGACGTTCGTCGCGTTTTTCGGCTACGCCATCCCGAACTTCTGGTTCGGAATCATCCTGCTCGTCATCTTCGGCGTCCACCTCGATCTCGTTCCCATCGTGTTCGACCCCGACGTCCCCGTGTTCAGCCTGGCAAACGTCAAACAGCTCGTCTTGCCGGTGTTCGTCCTGACCACTGGCTCGATTGCCAGTCTCGCGCGCTACTCCCGAGCCGAGGCGCTGGAGTACGTCCAGGCGACGTTCACGAAGACGGCGAAGGCCAAAGGAGCCTCGGAGCGACGGATACTGCTCAGACACGTGCTCCGGCCGGCCGCTGTCCCGCTGTCGACGATCCTCGTCGCCGACCTGCTCGGCCTGTTCATCGCCAGTTCGTATCTCGTCGAGGTGGTGTTTGGCATCCCCGGCTTGGGTCAGTTGAGCTTCCGTGCGATCCAGAACCAGGACACGCCGCTCGTGCTCGCAACGACGCTCATCGGCGTGTTCATCGCTATCGTCGGGAATCTCCTTCAGGACATCGCGTACACCGTCCTCGACCCCCGAATCGACTACGGTGATCGCTAATGAGTTCGGATACGCCCCGCCGTCAGTTCGAGGACATCGACTGGGACGCCGACCGGGGCGTCGGGCTCACCCGGCAGACGACCGGCTTCCTCGCGTCGCTCCTCGTGCTCGCGACCCTGTTCGTCTACGACTATCTCCGTCAGTCACCCCTCTTCGAACCGAACCCTGTGCTGCGCGACGGCTGGGACATCACGCAGCTTGACTGGCTGTTCACGCTGTCGCTGTTGTTGTTTTGCTTCTACATCATCGCCCCGCTCTGGACGAATCGGCGGATGGCTGCCCATTACTGGCGCGAGCTCCGGAAGAACCGCGCCGCCGTCGTCAGCCTCGGCTATCTGGTGATCCTATTTACCCTCGGGCTGTTCGGACCGCTGCTCGTCGGCAAACCGTCGGTCGAACTGATACAGGGCTATCAGCCACCGGTCGGCGTGGCCGTCGACAACTCGGTCCCGTTACAGTGCGCCGGTCGGGTGGCGAACGGGCAGTGCTACGGGAGCTGGGCGTTCCCCCTCGGGACGACCGGTGAGGGCAAGGACATCCTCGCACTGGTCGTTCTGGGGATGCGGGTCTCCATCCGAATCGGCCTGATCACGTCGTTTCTCATCATCAGCATCGGCGCGACCGTCGGGACCGTGGCCGCCTATCTCGGCGGCCTCGTCGACGAGGTGCTGATGCGGTACGTCGACATCCAGCAAGTGTTCCCCTCCTTCCTGCTGTACATCCTCCTCATCTACCTCTTCGGCGGGAGCCTGCTCATGTTCATTCTCGTGTTCGGGCTGCTCAGCTGGGGCGGCACCGCGCGATTGGTCCGGAGTGCAGCGCTCCAGCGGTCCGAAAACGAGTACGTCGAGGTGGCTCGCTGTGCGGGGGCGGACGCGACACACGTCATCCGACGACACATCCTCCCGAACGTCTCGGGAACGGTCATCACCAACCTGACGCTGCTGATTCCGGGCCTTATCCTGTTCGAGGCCGGCCTGGCGTTTCTCTCGCTCGGTGACCCGACGATTCCGTCCTGGGGGCAGACCATCGCAGCCGGGCGGTCCGACCTCGGATCGGCGTGGTGGGTTTCGACGGTCCCCGGCGTCTTCCTCTTTCTTACCATTCTAGCGTTCAATTTCGTGGGCGATGCGCTGCGGGACGCCCTCGACCCGCGCTCGGAGGGTAACACATGAGCGACCAGCGCCAGGTTGCGACGAGAACCTCAGGTAGTGCCCCGCTCCTGTCCGTCCGGGATCTCACCGTCGAGTTCGAGACCGACACCGGGCGGCTCCGGGCCGTCGACGGCGTCTCCTTCGACGTTGACCGGGGCGAGACGGTGTGTATCGTCGGCGAGAGCGGGAGCGGCAAGACGGTGACGGCAGAAACGCTAACCCGACTGATTCCGATGCCGCCCGGCCGAATCGTTGACGGGTCGGCCACGTTTGACGGGCGCGACCTGGTGTCGCTCTCGAAGCGGCAGTTGCGGGCGGTCCGGGGGAACCGCATCGCACACGTGTTCCAGAACCCACAGGACGCCCTCAACCACTGTTACACGGTCGGGTGGCAGGTGCGCGAAGCGATCCAGCTACACGAGGATATCGGGAAAGCCGAGGCCAAAGAGCGCGCGGTGACGCTGCTCGACCAGGTCGATATCCCCGACGCGTCGAGCCATTACGACGCCTACCCACACGAACTGTCCGGCGGGATGAAACAGCGGGTCGCCGTCGCGATGGCGCTCGCGGCGAATCCCGACCTCCTGATCGCCGACGAACCGACGACGGCGCTGGACGTGACCATCCAGGCTCAGCTGCTGGACCTGCTCCAGCGGCTCCAGTCGGAGTTCGGGATGTCGATTCTGCTCATCACGCACGACCTGGGGGTCGTCGCCGAGGTGGCCGACCGGGTCGTCGTGCTGTACGCAGGGGCTGTCATGGAACGCGGGAGCGTCTACGACGTGTTCGAGTCGCCGGCCCACCCGTACACGAAAGCCCTATTCGACTGTCTCCCCGGACGCGGAACCGATCTGGACACGATTCCGGGAACTCTCCCAGACCTTCACGACATTTCGGCAGGCTGTCGGTTCGCCGACCGCTGTGCGTACGCCCGGGACGCCTGTTTCACCGGCGACCAGCCGCCCCTGCACGCCCTCGGCGTCGGACAGGCGGCGTCCTGTATCCACTACGGCCCGAACGGCGATCCGGACGTGTTACAGAACGGGCACGCGGGTGAGCGCACCGATGAGTGAGCCCCCGCTGCTGGAAGTCGAGGGCCTGTGCAAACACTTCCCGATTACAGAGGGCATTCTCGACCGAGAGGTCGGCCGAGTCAAAGCCGTCGACGGCATCGACCTGACGGTTGAGCGCGGGGAGACAGTCGGTATCGTCGGCGAATCCGGCTGTGGGAAATCGACCGCCGCCAGGGCGCTGTTGCGGTTAGTCGAACCGACCGCCGGATCGATTCGGTTCGACGGGCAGGAGGTAACGGCGTTCGACGACAATGAACTCAAGGCCTTCCGGCGGAACGCACAGATGATCTTCCAGGACCCGAGCGCCAGTTTCGATCCGCGGATGTCCATTGGGGATTCGGTCGCTGAACCGCTCGTCATCCACGGCGTGACGGACCGAGAGCGACGGCGCGAAGTGGTGTCGGACCTGCTGGAACGGGTGGGCCTCTCCGCGGATGATATCGACAGATACCCCCACGAGTTCTCCGGGGGGCAGAAACAGCGAATCGCCCTGGCCAGGGCGCTCGTGTTGAACCCGGACATGCTGATCGCCGACGAACCGACGAGTGCACTTGACGTCTCGGTCCAGTCCGACATCCTCTCGCTGCTCCGGGACCTGCAGTCGGCGTTCGACCTCAGCGTCATCGTCATCAGTCACGACATGAGCGTGATCCGGGAAATCTGTGACCGGATCGCGGTGATGTACCTCGGCGAGATCGTCGAGAGTGCGCCGACCGAGCGGTTGTTCGACGCACCGTCACACCCCTACACGGAAGTGCTCGTCTCGTCGATACCGACACTCGACCCACGAGCGCGTGGCGACCGGATTACGCTCTCCGGTGACGTGCCGTCGGCGGCGGACCCACCGAGTGGCTGTCGGTTCCACACTCGGTGTCCGAAGGTCATCCCGCCCGACACATACGATTTCGAGCAGTCCACCTGGCGGGCAATACTCGATTTCAGACAGCGACTCGACGAAGAGGGAATCGACCACGAGACAGTCCGGGAGTTCGTCGCTGCCGAGACCGGCCTCGCAGTTGAGGAGGTCACAGACCGCCAGACTCGACAGGCGATCCGCGATGAATTCGACATGCCAGAGACGCTTGGCGATAGCCGGGCTGACAGGGTTGTGAAAGAGGCACTCGACCTCGTTCTCGACGGCGAGGTCGACCGCGCACACGAACTACTCGTCGAAACGTTCCCGACAGTGTGTGCTCGGGAAAAACCGCGAACAGTATCTATCGCGGACGGTCACCGCGCTGCCTGTCATCTAGCCGACGCCGATGGCCAGTGCCAGTCCAGAGAGGATTCGGCCACACCGGAGGACTGACCTGTCCGGACCAGAACGCTGTCATCCGTCGCACGATACCCCCGTTAGAACGCCCGATGCTGGCGGACGGGCTACCGTACCGCTTCGACCGTAGGTAGCTTATTCAGCAGTCGTGACGGAGAGTCGAAACGAGCGGGCAAGGTGATAGTACGCATCCACCACTGCGAGTTAGCCGACTCAGCAACCCCGTCCGATTTCCGCGACGCAGTCGCGGCGGCGGTCGACCCGGACAAGACCGAATACACTTCCTACGAAACCGTCGCCGAGAGCGGTGACTGACCTGAGAGTCCCTCTGGGCCGAACTGAACGCCGTCTCATTCGAGTACGCCGATACGGTCCGCGGTAAAGCCGAACACGTCCTCGTAGCCGTAGGCTGAGAGCAAGACCGGGTGGAAGGGTTCCTCCGCGACGACGGTTTCGTCGTCGGCCGCTGCCACAGGGTCACCCTTGGGCACCGGCTCGAAATTCCGGACGAAAACCTCGTACTGTTCTGCTGTCGCCTTCGGGATCGGCTCGCCGAGTTGGAACACTGGCAGTGACGTATCTCGCTGTGGCGGTGATTCGGCGGTGACGCCGGTGGCGGCGAGGAACTCGCGGATGACCTGCTCCGCGTTCTCGGCGGCTTCCGGCGAGCCCTGATAGCCGCATTCGACTTCGAGCACGGAGTCCACTGTCGCGATCATTCGCCCCTCGTTTGCGCCTTTCGTCTGCACGACGGCGTCCACGGAGAGCGAACTGCAGAGGGTCTCCATCTCTGGCGTGAGCTCGTCGACGAGGGCGAACATCCCGTCGTAGGACTGGGTGGAGTGCAACGAAAGCACGGTGCAGTCACGGAGTTCAGACGTAATAGCCGCGGCTAACCTTGTCTCGCGGGACTCGCTGTCAGCGTCGCCGGGGAACGAGCGGTTGAGGTCCGTGTCGAGATATCGCTGGTTCGCCTCGAGGGCGGCTTCGTTCGCGATGATGAACTTGACCGGTCGCTCGATCTCCGGCGGGTCGGCAAGGACGGCTTCGATGCCGTCCCGACCGCACGGTTCGTCGCCGTGGATGCTCCCCACGACGGCCACCTCTGGAACCCCGTCTCCCAGTTGCTCGATTCGCATCTGTCCGTGATAGCGCCTCCAGCCTTTAGAATTATCCGGATTCATTCAATGTTCGAGGGACTCCGCGAACTCGATATCCTCCGGACGACACGTCGGATACTCGCCGTCAAGCCGGATCTGCCAGCCGTGGAGTGCCGACGGGTCCGACAGCGCGTTCGTTACCGTCGTTCGCACATCTAGCAGGTCGACGCCGTAGTAGTCGTTGGGGACCCCACGGAAGTACTGCAGCGATGTGCGAAACAGCGACCGCATTCCGTCGTCGTCCTCGAAGTCGAAGTGCTTGTACGCGCCGGCGGCGACCTGCACCATCCCGTGGAGGAACTTGCTCTCCGTGTTTCCGCGGCCGTAGTTGTACCATTCGTCTTCGAAACAGTCGTGTGATTCGTGGAACTCCCCGGAGTTGTACAGACGGACGCCGTGGACGACAGCCCGCCTGAGCGTCTCGTGCTCCCACTGTCCGTCGGCTCGCCACCCTGAGGGGTTCCCGTCGGGGGGTTCGACGGTCGGGTCGCGCGTGTGGTCGTCCATGCATACGCTACTGGCTCACGGGGGGTCAAACCACCGGTTCTATCGGCTATAGAAGCCATTGAAACTCCATGGACGCCTGATCGCACGTCAGCGGTGCGATCAGCATGTAAATCGTTTCAATTGTTACTACAGTGCCCCGTTGTTCCGAGTCGCTTCCGTACGACATTTATATCGTACCACCATGTGTTCCGAATGCATACGCGTGCGAGGGTAGCCAAGCCAGGAAACGGCGGCGGACTCAAGATCCGCTCCCGTAGGGGTCCAAGGGTTCAAATCCCTTCCCTCGCATCGTATAGGGGCCGCACGACGCGGCGCCGAAGGATGCACACGGAAGAGTTTGGATGAGAGGAGGCGGGACGGTTGCCCGCCTTCGCGTAGTTCAAATCCCTTCCTTCGCACTGTTGGACCGACGCGGTCCCTCGCAAACAGCGGGCGGCTATCGTCACGGTCGCGAACGTTCCATCGACCCCGATGGAACCTCGCTGAAAAGACGGTGGCTGATCGGTGCCGGAAGACTCGCACGGAGCGGTCTTCCCTCGCAATTTTCCGATCCACTGTGCCAGAGACGTGTATCCGGAAAGAGGGCCAGCATCTCACCTACGGATTATACCAGATTTACTTCAGTAATTACCGCTCTAGACACTGTCTACGGCTATTGACCTATTATACAGGTTATTTTACTATCGGTTAATTACCACCTTATCTACGGATACATATTTTATATGTCTAATTACAAGATATTAGTCATTTCTACCTCCGTTTGTATGTAATAGCGGGGTTAGAGGCCACTTGGGGTGCCTCAAAGTATTGTCACTGCACAAGAAATATATCACAGGCTTCTGTAATGTTTCAGTAATGGTAAAAACTCCAATACTAAAATCCGCTGTCATCTCTATGATGGCAGTTGCGTTGGTACTCGCAGGCCCGTTGTCGGTGACGTCAACTGTCGTGGCGACCCCCGTTGCTGAGAGCCAGTCGTTCTCGGTGACCGAAAACGTCGACGTGTGGGAACGGTCTCCGCTTACGCTCCGAACAACGTCGGAAGGGCCGACCACGATCACGGCACCGCGGACGTTCATCAATGTCGAGTCGGCTGCGACCGGCGACCTACCGCTCAACAAGCGCACAGTGACGATCCACGAGCGCAACGAGTCGATAAACATGTCCTTCGAACCCAGGATCGGTGCCGGGACGAGGACACTTGCCGGCGACGAGGCACAACTGCTGGCTGTCAAGCTAGATCAGGCACCGACTACTGAAGGGGCTAACACCAGCGACGTCTCTGGCTCTCTCGAGGATATCTTCGTAAACAATTCGAACATTACGTCGTCTGAGCTTCTCGATGACTCAGAGGGCGTTGGAGCGATAAGTGAAGAGGGCGAGCTGAGCGCGTCCTACACTCCCGAGTCGGGTGGTACATACGCCTTCGTCCTGGTGACAGTCGACGATGGTGATGAGGGGCTGTCGGTTTCCGACGGCAATGTTTCCGTCAACGGGGACGTGACTGTCGTCGGTGTCGAGCAGGCTATCGTGCAGGATAACGCCTCGGCCGTCGAGCCGACTCAGAACCCGGCCAATCCCGGAGACAACGTCACGCTAGATGTCGATACGGAGATCGAAGACGAAAACGCCACGCACGCGGTGTTGCTGGTGAGACAGAGTGAGCTCCAGCGGCAGTCGAGCACAGTGACGGTGTCGGGCGAACTGAACGAGAGCTTCAGTCAGGACCAGATTTCCGCCGAGAACTCGTTCGACGACGTCAGTGGTGTTGCAACAGTCGGCGATAACACCAGAATCGCGAATCTCGCCCTCTCCGCGAACCAGTCGATACCCGCAATCGGGCTGCAAGGTCTGTTCGGTATGGTGGTTTCCGAGGCTGAGTCGAACGCTGACGGCGACGTTATCCATGCCTCTGTAACGGTCGTCAGCGACGACTCCGACGCGAACGTGACGGTCCAGACGCTGGATTCCTGGCCAAACGGTGCGTATCAGTACGTCCACGTCGCAGTCGGCAACGAGTCCGGGACCATCAACTCGGACACCGGAACGGTGACACTGAGCCAGGCTGGTGGTCCTGACAACGGTGGCGGCCCAGGAAACGGCGGCGGTCCCCCGGACAACGCTGGCGGACCGAACGATGCTGGGGACGGCGATGACGACGAAGAAGAATAACTAATCTGGAACGCCGGTTCACAGATTCGATTGATCGGCCACGTATTGCGGCACCAAGGTTTGCGGCTTTTGACCGGTGCCGCAGCCAGATACACGAGCAGGTTGATATAACATGTCCGCGCTACTGGTTATCCGCTGCCGCCCGTTTACGACCATAGATAGTTCTCACAGATGCGATGTGAATAGCTGACTGGCTCTCGAGGTGTACGCGTAAAATCCTCTGACAGAGTCCACGTGTTTTTGAGGTTTGATGGAACACTGCGTAGCGTCGAATGTCACTACATAAGAATTATACCGCACCCCTCCGAAAAAATTCAGTAATGTGTAAAACAACAAAAGGAAAACACACTGTAATTTTTGCGGTTACAGTGTTGCTGGTGTTGGCTGCTCCGCTGTCGGTAACGTCGGCGGCGGCAACGCCAGTCGATGAGGGGCAAACCACGGCGGTGACGGAGAACGTGGACGTCTGGGAGCGGTCACTACTCCCGCTTCGGACGTCCTCCGCGGGCCCGACGACGATAGCGGCCCCACAGACGTACATCAACATCGAGTCCGCACAGACCGGTGACGTTCCCCTCAACAGGGAGCAGTACACGATTCATGAAGCGGGCGAATCAGTTGATCTGACGTTCGAATCGACCACGGGGGCCGGCACCTCGGCAGTTGCCGGCGACGAGGCGCAACTGCTCGCTGTCAGGCTCTCTGAGGATCCATCTGCGGCCGGGTTCAGCGAAGGGAGCGTCAGAACCGATCTGGCCAGTATCTTCACGAACGATTCCAGCGCCAATTCGGTCGAACTGCTAGACGACGCGGATGGGGTCGGTTCGATAAATGACAACGGGGCACTCGAAACCACGTACACGCCTGACTCGGGTGGTGCCTACGGCTTTATTCTGGTTACCGTCGATGACGGACAGGGTCTGTCCGTTTCGGACAACAACGTCTCGGCTGATGGGAACGTGACCGTCGTCGGCGTCGAACAGACGCTGGTTCAGGAGAGCGCATCGACGGTTGATGCGACGTCTGACGATATCGCTGCTGGCGACAACGTTTCGCTTGACATCGAGACCGAACTGGAAGATGACTCTGTCACGCACGCGGTGCTGGTGTTCGACGAGGCCGAACTGCAACAGCGGACGAGCACCGTCCGGGTGACCGGCGACATTGACGAGGACTTCTCGGAAGACCAGGTCACGGTCGAGAACTCCTTCGACGGCGTCAACGGTGTGTCAACGACCGATGGTGACGCCACTCTCACCGGGGAGGACTCGACGACGGCAGGGGCGATGCCGTCAGCGGGACTGATCGGCCTGTTCGGGTTCGTTCTCTCCGAAGCGTCGCCGGAGTCGACCGGTGATGACGTAATGCACGCCTCGGCGACGACGGTGTCTGATAGCCCCGATACCACTGTGGCCGTCGAAACGCTCGACTCCTGGCCAAACGGGACGTACACGTACGTTCACATCGCCGTTGGCGAGGATTCCAACGAGATCAACTCCGACACCGGAACGGTCACACTGGCACAGTCGGACGAGACCGATTCGGACGACGAGAGCGAAGGGACCGACGATGGCAGTGATAGCGACGACAGCGATAACGGCGGAAGCGATGATGGCAGTGACAGCAACGACAGCGATAATGGCGGAAGCGATGATGGGAGCAGTGATAGCGATAATGGGGATGGCAGTGACGGTAGCGACAACGACAACTCGGATAATGACAGCGACGACGACGCAACTGACGAGGACACTGATGAAGTAGACACCGAGGACGAAACCGCGACCGACACCGAAGACGAAACTGACGCGGACGACGGCACTGAAGCGGTCGAAACCGAAGACGGAGACGAGCCGACGGAAGCAGCCACGACCGCAGGTGGTGGTGCACAGCAACCCGACGACGAGGGCGCAACCGAAACGCAGGGCTCGGTCGAGACCACGAGTACGAGCGGCCCCGGTTTCACCGTGCTCGTCACGGTACTAGCGCTGCTAGGTGCCGGATTCCTAGCACGACGGGACTGAGGCGTCCCCACCGTTCCTTGGGGTGTCGTCTACGGCTTTGACGTGACATCCTTCCTCTACGTAGCTACCCGGACTCTCCCTATCCCGACCGATGCTTGGATATCCCGTCACCGTTCCGATTGCAGATAAAATGTTGCTGAAAGGGGTAATTTTATATTATTTTGCAAATAATATCGACATGCAAGGTACATACAATGGGGGACTACGCAAAGCCATCTCGTGCGGCGAAAATCAAGTGCATCGAATGCAACTCTCCGGTCGTGGTCACAGTCGACGAGGAATACATCTGTGTCAACTGCGGCGAAGCGCCGATTGAATCCGCGACCCCGGCCTGAGACAATCACTGTCAGTTTCAGTCCGTGGATATCCAACTTCCGGCCAGTAGCTTCGATGTTTGGCTGGTGAGCTTATTCCTTCTCCGACCGGTTTCGTCGCTTCGGCCATCAACGGTTTTGTGATCGGCGATTCACCGCTGTGGAATTACGGCCAGGACCTGCTCGTGTCTCCGGTATACCGTCACGACACTGTAACTAACTGCCAGCCCGAAGACGACGAGCGGGACGACAAGCGAGAGCAGGCTATCGGGCGCGTGGGCCGCAAACGACGGCGTTCTATCGGGGTTTGCTGCCAACAGTGGCCAGAACAGATTTGGGAAGAAGTAGTAGTCCGTTCCGAGCCGCACAATCGGATAGAAATCGCCGGCGATGTGTGAGAGATAGCCGGCGGAAAACACCACTGCGTGCCGCCCGTAGCCTCGGCGGGCGGCCAGCAGTACGAGGACGGACAGGATGGGCAGCGAGACGACCAGCGAATGCGCCAGCATCCGCCCGCTCGGAAGGATAGCGAACGTCCACGCGAGCGGCTTGTCGATAACGTCCGGGAGTTGCGTCGCTACAAGCAGGAGGAGCACCATCGGCCCGGACGGAAGGCGACGCCACCGAGCCACCGTATACGCCGTCAGCGGGACGGCTGCGAGGAGGAAGTGACCTTCAGGGTACACTGTGAATCCAACGATCCGCGGAGAGAAAAACTGTTCGCCGAGCGCGATCTTCACGAGGTGCGCAATAGCACGACTCCCGTGTTCGAGGTGAGAGGTCCACCTGTGCGGGCGAGCGAGTCAGTTCGTTACGTTCACCCAGAGGTGGACTTCCCGATACGCGGCCGACTGGTTGATGCTCTCAGGCGGTGCGCCGCGATACAGCAGGTACTGGAGCCGCAGCCCCTCCCCAGTCATCTCGGGCGTCACCTCGTGCTGGCGGTGCCAGGTCTCGTTGTGTCCCAGCGTCGGCTGGAAACGCCGCAGTTCCGACCGTTCCCGGACCCGCGTCTCGTTCCCGACGCGTTCGACGCGCTGCAACTCGGCGACGACGGTGTACTCCGTTCGCTCGTGTTCCTGATTCCCGATGCCGACGATCAACGACCGGCCTTCCCCCTGCTGAAACTCTGTCGGATAGTTGTCGGCGACGAGTTCGCCATCCTCGTTCTCTGTCAGCAGGTAGAACTCACTGAACCGTTCGCCGTCCTTTGGAACCGTGATGGCGTACCCGACGCTGCCGGCTGCAAGCAGGATGCTCAGAACTAACAGCACGTTCAGGGCGGCGTCCGTCCGTGAGGCCGGCGAGAACAACTCCTCACGTCCGGCACTCAGCCACGCACGGTACGGGACGCGAAACCGCTCGTCAGCGGGCAACGCCCAGCGGCGGACGGCAGCGACAGCGGTCAACACGACTGTCAGTCCACTGAGAGACACGAGAATCGGGAGCAGGCGGATGCCCCACGGTGTGAAGTTCAACACTAGGCCGACCAGTGGAACGAGGGCGATACTGAGTCCGAACGAGAGTGCGGTCCGTTCGATCCCGTCGATTCCGTCGGCTTTGGGATTCGAGACGTTCTCATCGTCGGTTGTGGGGCCGCTCCCGGCATCTGGAAACAGCGCAGCAATGAACGCATAGCCGGGAATGAACAGAACAAATACGAGTCCGGCGATAATTCGGACCGGCGTGTCGGAGACGACCGGTAGCAGGACGGCCAAGTTCGTCAGAAGCACGACGCCGAGAACGCCTGCCAGGTCGGCCGGGAGGTGGCGGAGTTGGCGCGGCAGGAGCAGTTTCCACGCCGGAGTATCAGCCATTGGCAGTGAGTCATGTCGGCACGGTAAAAAAATAGCTGATTGCTTCGCTTTCTGTCTCAGTACACGACTGCAACTGTATCCGATGAGCCAACCGAACGCATTTTATCAACCCAGTGGAATAATTCGGTGTGTTCCGGAGCCAGTCGTGGGCCGTGTTCGTCACCCTGGCAGTGCTAGGACTTACAGCGGGCGCTGGTGGGGTGACAGCGATACAAGCCGACGACAGAGGTCCGACTCTGAACCGCCAGGTGGAGACGCCGACGGACGACAACGAGACGCAACAGGAAAACCCGGATTCAGTGTCGGACGGCGAGTACGGCGATGAAACGGCCGCCTGGTTGGCTCGGACGATGGGGGGACGGCTGGAAAACAGCAGCATTGCGTTGTCAAACGAACAGTACGAGCAAGCGCGGAGCGTCCTCGGCGACGACTACGACAAGCGTTTAGAACAGTACGTCGAGGTCTCCGGTGACACGTCATCGGATACGGACGACACTGCTGCGAGAGAGTTCGAGGCCGCGCGCGAGAACCAGCGGAATCTCACAAACGAAGTCCAGCGGTACCGCCAGCAGTATGCGGCGTATCAGGCAGCACGCGAGAGCGGGAACGAACGCGAGGCTCGCGTCACCGCGCGTGCGATGGAGCGGACAGCGTCGAATATCAGCGACAGGAACCGGCGACTGAACCGGAACTTCGAACGGATTGGCAACATCACGTCGGTCGATCTCTCTTCGGGACAGACCGAGATCAACGAGACGACGGAAAACATCACGGCGACGCAAGCCGAGATCCGCGAGGAAACGCTCGTCGGCACGACGCTCACGGTTCAGGCGATAGATTCGACTGCATCGTTTGGTGATCCCGGAACAGTCTCCGGCCAGATAGAGACGGAGAACGGCTCGGTCATCGCCGACGAAGCGATCGAGATCAGGATCGGGAACCGGACGCGAACTGTTCAGACTGACTCGAACGGCGTGTTCGAAACGCAGTACCGTCCGCGCTCGGCCAGACTCGGGTCACAGTCCGTGCAGGTCGAGTACGTCCCGAGGGCGGACTCAGTGTACCTGTTCGACAACGCCACATTCATGATTGACGTGCAGCAGGTGACGCCGGACGTGACGAGCGAAATCGCGCCGGATACGGTGAGATACGGCGACCGACTGAACGTCTCGGCGTCCGTGACAGTCGATTCGATAGGTGTAGACGAGGTCCCGGTCGAGTTCGTCATGGGTGACACTGTCGTTGCACGGACGACGACAGGACCGAACGGAACCGTCACAGCAACGGTCCAGGTTCCGGCGTCGGTAAACGACGGTGACCGTCAGTTTGTCGCCCGGATTCCGTATGAGAACCGTGCTATCGCTGGTGCGCAGTCCGTAGACCCTGTTGTCGTGGTCGAGACACGGACAGATCTCTCAGTGAACGCATCGCGCACAGACGAGGGGGTCCTCACCCGTGGCCAGCTACAGACCGCTGCTGGACACCCCGTGTCGGATCGTCCGGTCCGGATTCGGGTCGGTGATAACGAGACCGAGGTCGTCGAAACGAACCAGAACGGCTCGTTCCGGACCGTTCTCGCGGACTCGCCGACGAACGAGTCAGTTACTGTTACCGCCACGTACGACGAACCGAGTTCGAACCTCGGTAACGCGACCGCAACGGCAACGCTGGCCGCAGGGTCGGGTGGTGGCAACCCACCGGTCGGCTCCGATTCGGACAACGATCTGCTTATCGATACCCTGGTGGCGATACTGTTCGGCTCCGACGAGAACCCGGGCGCCGGCTTCGGGAACGGGATCATCGGATACAGTTTGCTGCCCGTCCTCGGCGGTGGAATGGCGCTCGCAGTCGTCGGCGCATCTTGGTTTATCGTGTCGCGGTTCAATCAATCTCAGGACACGGACACGACTGTACCAGCCGAGACGGCTGACGTATCAGTGACCGAACCCGATCCGTCGGCGACGCCATCGGACGCAACGGGTCCGACGTTCGAGGAACGCGTCGAAACGTATCTCGATAGCGGGAACTACGACGCTGCAACGATGGTGGCGTACCTCGCTGTCCACGACGAGTTAGCGGTGGAAAACGGGATTGACGAGGGGACGACGCACTGGGAACTGCTCCAGCGAAGCCGAGAGCACGGCCTCTCCGACGAACGGATGGCGGATATCGAAACGGTCGTCGAAGCCTTCGAGACGGCGGCCTTCGCACCGACATCGGTCGAGCCGTCACGCGCGAAAGCAGCCGTCGAACGCGCCCGTAAAATCAGGTCGAACGGGTCCCCGTGACCGTCCAACCGCCGGGTTGAGTCCCTGCTGTTGCCTCCGATTATTTTCTGTGATGCTGTCGTTCAGCGCTCAGCAGCGGAAACGATAAAACGAATATGGTACCTATTGTCGAACCTGATAGTGGCAACCCCGCAGTCGTGGTTCGTCGGTGCCGGGACAGTCCTGCTGGTCCTGCTTGTCGGGATCGGCGGGTCGACAGCCATCGCTACCGACAGTGCCGGGACAGCGATGCAGACCCAGACGGGGGCCGTGAACACGACTCTCGACGTTCAGGACGTTTCCGGATCGGTTTCCTACACAAATCCCGCTACCATCCGCGGGACGCTACGGACGGCAAACGGGACGCCCGTCGCGAACGAACAGATCAGACTCGAAATCGAAAACCGGACGCGGCTCGTCGAGACCGACGGCAACGGCTCGTTCGCGTTCCAGTACCGGCCGCGATCCGCCCGGACCGGTACCACTGACGTTTCGATCCGATATATCCCGGACCAGTCCTCGGTGTATCGCGGTGACGCAGCAACCGTCACTACCAGTGTAACGCAGGTGACTCCGACGCTCACCCTCAACCGGTCACCGTCCCGTCTCGCTACCGGCGACGAACTGACAGTCACAACAGGTGTACGCGTCGACGGGGCGGGCATCAGCGATGTCCCGATCGAAGTACGCATCGGCGGGACGCTGTTCAAACGCCTGGTGACCGGGAGCAACGGGACCGTGACGACCACTATCAGGCTGCCGCCGAGCGTACCGACCGGTGAGCAGACTGTCTCGGCCGTGATTCCATACGAGGACCGCGCGATTGCGGGCGAGCGCACCGCCGAATCGATCACAGTCGAGCGTTCGGGCGGTGCCGCGACGAGTCCGACGGCGGCCACTTCGGATGGGTCGACGGAGCAGCCAGGGAGTGGTCTCCAGCCGCTCGTGTCGCAGATCCGTTCGTTCTTCACGGTTCCGGTCACCGCCGCGGTGCTGACCGGGGTCATCCTCGTCGTCCTCGAAGTCACCGTTCGCCGCCTGGGTCTGTATTCCGATGCTGTCCCCGAGTCCGAGGAGACGGAGACAACCGTGACGACTGACGCTGACCAAACACGGACCACTGATACGACCGTGACGACTGATACCGACGAAACCCACGCCTCCGAGTCCACCGACGACACTACCATATCGACTGGCGGTCCGACCGACCGGATGGGGCAAGCCCTCGCGGCCGGCGAGTACGACTCAGCGGTTAAAATAGCGTACGAGTCAGTCTCTGACGAACTCCGGGCGGCAGCTGGCTTTCAGAACGGGAAGACACACTGGGAGCTGCTTGAGTGGTGTGAGGACAGCGCCCTCGGCGCAGATCAGGTCGATGCGGTCCGGACCGTCGTGGAGGCCTACGACCGCGCGGCCTTCACCACAGACCCGATGGACCGGGCCAGTGCGGAAGCCGCGGTCGAACGCGCTAGGGACTTCCAGGTCGACAGTCTGTGACGGACCCCGAGTCGTCCGTCGAAATGCGGTAACTATCTTACACCCACCCGCTGTAGGAACGGCCAATGAGTGACGGCCGGAAGGGGCGATTGCTGCTCATCGTGGCTGTGGTGGCTGTGGCCGTCGCGGCCCGACTGACGACGCTCCACTGGACACCGCTGCCCTCGACGCTAGACGGATTCGGCTACGTCGCTCTGGCCAGGGACACGCTCGAAACGGGGACGTTTCCCCTCACGCGGTTCCGCGCGGACAACATCGTGTTTACCGCTATTCTGACAGTCGTCGGCTCACTCACCGGTGAACGGCCGCTGTACATTGCCCAGCCGGTCGTCGCGGTCACCGGTGCAGCGTCCTGTCTGACGGCGATGGCGCTGGTCAAACGCCTCGCGCAGTCGAGTCGGTGGCGTCACTCGCGGACGACGCTGGCGATGGGCGTGGTCGGGATGGGGCTCGCGGTGGAGGGCATCTATCTCCGTCGGACCGGACAGACGGACGAGGAGGCGCTGGCGTTCCTCCTGCTCCCACTGTTTGCGATTGCTGTCCATCGGCTACTCACGACGGACCGATACAGGCGTCGCTGGGGGGCAGTTGTGGTCGTCCTGTTCGCTGCCTTCCCGCTCCTGCATACGTTCAGCTCGCTCATCGTTGCGCTGGTACTCACGGGGGTGCTAGCCGCCCATCTCGCCAGGATTCCGTCGCGTCGTGACGCCGTCACTGCTCTCGCCGTCGTCGCGGGCTTCTGGGTGTACATGTGGGGGTACTACCGGATTGCAGCACAGTCCCAGTTGATGGTTCCATATGTCGACCGTGTCAGCGCGTATCCGGGGCTGTTCCTGGCCTGGGTTGTCGTGCTGGTGGCGACGCTGGTCTGGTTCCAGCGGACGAGCGCTCGCCTGCAACGGGTGACTATCGGTGGCGCGGTCGGCCTCTGGTTCCTGACGCTCGGTGCGAACGCACTGCAGACCGTCTTCCCCGGGACACAGACCACGCCAGCCGGGCTCCTGGTGCTCGTTGCGGCCTTCGCCGTCCCGGTAGTGTTTGCGGTCGTCGGACTCCCACGTGCGAGCCGCGACCGTCGGCAGATCGGCCCGGTCGTACTTGCGCTGTTGCTGGCGCCGATTGTCGTCGTGTACTTCTCGCTGACCGCCTCGCTGACGCCGGAGTACTACGGGACGGCGCTCCGCGGGCAGACGTTCGTTCATCTGCCCGTGTTCGTGCTCGCCGGTATCGGCGTCGCGTCGGTCGCCTATCGGCGGTCGCCGTCGCCGGACGGCGGGCTTGGAACGCCGAAGGCCCACAGCCGCCGACTCGCAACTGTTCTGACGGTCGTCATCGTGGTTGCCGCGGTTGCGACGATGCCTATCGCGTTCGTCAATCTCGACACGCTAGCCTTCCCGACCGGAGCGACCGAATCGCAGTTCGCGGCCGCGACGTTCACCGCGGACCACGTTGACGAGCAGTGGGCGTCGGACCACCCGTTCAGCCGTATCGTCGATTTGTACTATCCGGGTGCGTCCAACGGAACGTACCAGCCGACTGCTCGGTGGCTCGGTGGCGGCGCGGAACCCAACTGCCCGACGCTATCGCGGGCGTCGTGGGGGACGACCGGAGCGCACCTGTTCCCAGCAGGGAGCGAGAAGACCACGCCCGCGGCGCTGGAGGAGTGGCGCTACGAGAACGACGTGGTCTACGACACGCGCGGTCTCGACTCCGTGTACCTCGTTCGGCCCGGCGGGAACCGAACGAGTTGCTGACGCACACGGTTTGATGAGCCCCACCCGTGCCCGTCTCTCCCGGGTATGTAACCGTGGCATACAATACGGGGCCGGCAGAAAGGCCGACAATGACTGACCCCGTCCTCGTCGGGTCGGAGCTGTGTGTCACACGACGGGGAACCAAAATTCTCGACGGCGTCTCGCTCACGGTCGGGGCCGACGCGGCAATGCTCGTTCAGGGCCCTAGCGGGGCCGGGAAGTCGACGTTGTTCAACGTCCTCGGACTGCTAGAGTCACCGTCTAGCGGTCGACTGGAGATCGACGGCCGGGACGCGAGCACACTGTCCGAACGCCAGCGCGCTCGCCTGCGTCGGACGACACTCGGGTTCGTCTTTCAGGACTTCCAGCTCATCGGCGACCTGACCGCCCGCGAGAACGCGTCGCTCCCGCAGGAACACGCGGGCGACCGCGACCCCGACTGGCTGGACACGCTGTTCGAACGCCTCGGTATCGCCGGGCTCGAACACCAGTACCCCGCGACGCTGAGTGGGGGCGAGAAACAGCGCGTCGCCATCGCACGGGCGCTCGCGAACCGCCCCGAAATCGTGCTCGCCGACGAACCGACCGGGCAGCTAGATCCGGACACGGCAGAGTCAGTGCTGAACCTCCTGTTCAGCATGAAGGAATCGACGGAAACCGCGCTCGTCGTTATCAGTCACGACCCGCAACTGGCCCAGCGGTTCGACGAGCGGTTGTTCATCCGCGGCGGCACGCTCGTCTCCGATGCCGCTTCGACGCCGGACGCGAGCCCGTCCACGGAGACGAATTAACGAACCGATGGGATACAGAAACGCCCTCCTGTTTCGCTGGTCCAGACGGGACCGGCTCACCGTCGTCGTCGTCGCCGTGACGGCCGCGTTTCTCATCGGCACGGTCCTGCTGTTGTTCACTGCGGTCACGTACTCGGAAACGTTCGCCGAACCGCTTGCGAACTCCGGGACGGTCACCTATCACGACGCGGCGAACGGCCCGCCCGAAACCGGTGGGGACGTCACCGTGCTCCCGACAGCGACGGCGACCGCAAACGGGACTGACGTTCGTCTCGTCGGCATTCCGCCCGATACACCCAGGGTACTCATCGAGGGTTCGGCCCAGTGGCAGGAGGGGCGATTACCGACGATTCCGGACGGCGTTGACGGGCGGGGACCGGTCTCTCAGCAGCGGACCCGAACGGTCAGCGGGTCGAACGGCACCGTCTCACTCGCGGTTGTCCCACAGGAGCGGGGGACGACGTTCCTCTCCAATCAGTGGTACGCGACGAACGCCTCGACCGCCCAGCAGGTCGGCGTCACCGGCTACTTCGTCATCGACCACAGCCCGAGCGGAACCGGGCTGGGAAGCCTCCCAAGTGACGGGGCACCATTGGTCAGCGCGCTCCTGTACGTCCTCGGCGGCTTAGAGCAGGTGCTCTGGGCGCTGGGCATCGCGGCGGCCGCCGGCGGATTGCTGGTCCTCATTGTTGTCTACAACGTCACGCGGATGAGCGTCCGCGACCGGCTTGACGCGATACGGGTCATCCGCTCGACCGGCGCGCCGGGTTGGCGTGTGGGACTCCTGTTTACGCTCCGCGCCGGCCTCCTCGTGACGACCGGCGTAGTTCTGGGCTACGCCGTCGGACTCATCCTGATCAAGGCGCTGGTCAACGTCGCGATCTACGTCGGCCTCCCAATCGCGCTCGATGTCACCGTCACGGGACAGAGTGCGACCGTCGTCGGCGGTGTCGCTGGGACCTTCGTCTTGATGGGGCTGGTCGCCGGCGCGCTGGCCGCCTATCCCGCGGCGACCCGTCCGCCGGCCTCGCTCGGCGGCCGTCACGCTCGGTCCGGCCAGTCCGGGCAGTCGACGCTTGCGACGGTCAGAAACTGGGTCGCGCCGACGTTCCTGTCGTGGCGCTCGGTCGTGCCGACGGCGGCGACGCTGACCGTGTTCGGCATCACGTTCCTGCTCGTCGTCTCGCTGGCTGGTCTGGCATCTCCGCTCGGGGGCGGGGCGGGCGGCTCCGGGACCATCACCGAAGCCGGCGCACCCCACCCGCTGAACAGTCGCCTCGATGCTGAGTACGCCTCAGCCCTGCGGGCCGACGGGACGCCGGCCAGCCCGGAGATCATCTATGCCCAGGTTTCGGACGGTCAACCGTACATGGCCCACGGGGCGGAGTACGACGCGTTTGCGAACGTCACCGGGGCTACGCTGGTCGAAGGGCAGCGACCACAGCGACACGACGAGGCCGTCATCGGGAACGATCTCGCACGGACCCTGGATGTCGAGGTCGGCGACGAACTGACCGTCAGCGGGAGCGTCAAGCCTGGTATCCGTCGAGTCACCATCGTTGGGCGGTACGACGCCGCCAGAACGCTCGATGACCTGCTCATTCTGCCGCTTGACTCCGCGGCCGACCTGGCGACCGGGCAGGGACAGGTCCACATGATTCGCGTGAAAGGGTCCGTTTCGGGAATTGACGACGCCGACGGTGTCGCTGCCAACCGGTCGGGCGCTGTCGTGACGGGGCTATCGGGTCCGGGGCGCGTCACGAAGGGTGACGCTGTCAACCTCTCCGTCGCCGTGCGAAACGTCGGCAACGAGCGGGCTGACCGGGAGGTCACAGTCCGATATCAGGGCGAACAGCGAACGACGACGGTCGCCGTCCCGCCGGGACAGGAACGGACTGGGACCGTCTCCTTTACCGCCTCCGAACTGGGGACCGCAAACGCCACTGCCGGGGAGTACACCCATTCGGTGACAGTCGTTTCGCCGAACGCTATCGAGATTCCGAGCCAGTTGCCGTCACAGGCACCGCCCGGGTCAGGACTCTCAGTGCCTGTCGTCACGAAAACCGGGGACCGCGTTTCGAACGCCACCGTCACAGTGAACGGGCCGTCGCTCAGAACTGGATCAAGCGGCGTCGCCGTCGTTCCCCTTCCCCGTGAGCCAGGGAACTACACGATAACGGCTCGTTCGGGAGACCAAACGGCGACACACGACATCCAGACCGTCCGCGGTACAGAGCGGGAACTGTACGCGGAATTGGAAATCTCACCGTCCTCCGGATCGGTCCTGACGACGCCAACGCTCACCATCGGGCTGGCAAACCCCTGGCAGGAACCGATTACACGCAATGTGGGCGTCATCGGTCCCGGCGTCTCCCGGAACCGGACCGTCTATATGCCGCCCGGAAATGTCACGCAGACGCGGTTCTCGCCGGACGGTGGACGGGGCCAGCCCGGAACGTACACGTACCGGGTGACAGCCAACGGGACCACCCTCACCACGACGGAGTATACGGTAACCGGTGACCGCCGGCTGGCATCTGCGGTGGCAAGTAGCGGGTCGTACGCGTCCGGAACGCCCATCGAACGCTCCGTCGAGGGCGTGTTCGGGAACGTCCAGTTGATTCTGGGCGTGCTTGTCGTCCTCTCGGCGCTGAGCACCGTCGGAAGTACCACGGCGACGTTCGCCCAGGGGGTCCACGCGCGTCGGCAGGCCATCGGCATCCATCGCTCGACCGGCGCGACGCAGTGGCGGGTCCTGCGGACGATTCTGGCCGATATTGCTCGTATCGCTATCCCCGCGACGGCGCTCGCTCTCGGCCTCTCGGTCGTCGCGTTACAGCTGCTGGAACGGGCTGGCTGGCTCGTCTTCTTCGGCTTCCGCCTCTCCGCGCAGACACCGCCAAGCATCCTCGCAGCGATATTCGTTGGCGGCGTCTCACTCGCCCTGTTCGGTGCCCTCGTTGCAACGGTGCCGTATCTGACGGCGTCGCCGGTCTCGCTGCTTCCGAGCGGTGACCGGACGCGGACGCCCGACGAGGAGTCGGCGGACTGAGTACGGTGAGCGATCCGTCGGAGCCCCGAGCTGCCATCAGGGGTCTGAATGTGAGCGGCTTCACTCGGGGTCGTCAATACGGAAAGGGAGTACACCTATACGAACCATTATATAAATTGGTCGGTGTCATTGTCTAGTTCTGGATCTCTTCAGCTGGCGTTTTCCCGTCAAGAGCTTGGTTCGATCGTTCGTGGTTGTAGTGGTGTCTAAAGCGTCAGAGCCACTGTTTCGCGCTGGATAGACTGCCCTCCAGAAAGAGTGAAAACGGTCGATTCGCATGGTCACAGTCTGGAACCACTTTTCGATGTGGTTCCGGATTCGATAGTCGAGCCGACCGCTCAAATCGTGACGTGAGAAGGCAGTCAAATAGCCGCCAGCATCGACGAAAAACACTGAATCAGCGACATCATGTTTCTGGGTGAGTCAATGCAAGAACGCCGCCGCGGGGTCGGTCCCGCGGCGGCTGAACACGTCGACCTATAGCAACAACTTCGAATCAACGTCGACAGCGGCGTACCACCACTTCTTGCCGCCGTCAACTTCGATTTGTTTTTCGTCAACCGCGACCTGCGACGGTTCTGCCGTCGGCGGGTCGCTCTGTACCTCAGACAGCCAATTCCAGACTGCTCCGTGAGAGCGATCGACACCCAGCAGGTCTAAGATAGCAACCGTCTCTCTGATCGACAGCCCCGCCGAATGGAGACGCACCCCAAATCGCCGGACGGGTGTCGGGGTGCGCTCGTTCTACCAAACGTCTTGGCTGTCCGTTTCCAACATTTCCTGAGCAGGTCTGCGAGTGTCATGAACACCTCTCGCTACGGCCTGTTCACTTCTCAACCCCTCAACTAGACAGTGCCGCCGAGTATCACTCTAACCGTGAGCTGTGGGGTTCATTCGACGAACCATCACCTCTCTGGTCAGGGATTTCATTGTGGCGGCTTTTCGAAATGTATCAACGTTGTTTCTCCGATCTTGGTCAGTATAGGATATTCCTGCGTCCCCATCAGAGGTTGAGGACACACTTTGGACACCTCCGGCGAATCACGTCCCTTGGTACAGGTTCTACTTTCACAGTGAGCCAGAGTCATGTGCTTTTGTTAGCTCGACAACCGATGGCCTGCATTGCCTGTATGGTGGGCTTCAGGAAGATGAATGTGTTTAGGACTTGCTTTCAACATGGAAATTGAGGAATAACAATGATCCACGTCTCTATCTGTTTGTATGACGGAACGAATGGATGCGGTCCAGTGATCACAGTCATGAGAACCAAAGATGATCCAGATTCGCTCTCTTCCGGTCCGAAATGAAGGCCTAATAGAGGCACATGTGTCAGTACGGTCGTTCTTTGCCAGCACTGTTGATCCGGTCGGAGGCCCAGATACATCTACTCTCTCCCTCAGATACCCTCTCTGGCCCTCGGTATGTGTATCGATGCGTATGAATGGTATTCTTGGGGGAGCCTGAGATGTCCCATGACACACAGCAGAACGTTCACAGCCAGCTACTGACACAGATATCGAAAACCGCCCCAGCGGTCGGGCTGGTCGCGACAGCAGACAACGCTAATTGGATCGCTGGCGAGATTCTCCATAGCCACCGTCAGGGCCATCAGGCGCTTGTCACGCCGAAAGCCGACGTGGATCTCGAAGCCTTGGAGTACGCACGGATTCTCGGTGCGGAGATTGTTGAGCCGACTGGTGACTGGCTACGAACTACAGAGCCAGCGGAGAGGCTCCGCGCGTTCGCACGGGAAGAGGGATACCCAGGACTCCTGTACCACTCTCACGAGACAAAGCGGATTGATCTGCAGGCGAGTTGCACGGCATTGCGGGCCTCGGAGCGATTCGCCGTCGATGCTTTTCCCCGGCCTGCCGTCGACCAGGAGCCGTCTGTATTGGTCGGCATCCCCGCATACAACGAAGCTGGAAGCATCGCGTCCGTGGTCGAATCGGCAAGCGAGCACGCGGACAAGGTTTTAGTCGTCGATGACGGGAGCGACGACAACACTGCACAGATCGCCGAGAAGACCGGTGCAGCGGTGCTTGAACATCAGACTAACAGCGGGTACGGAGCAGCGCTCAGCAGCATCTTTAGGCAGGCCAATAGAACTGAAGCGGACCATCTGGTCGTCCTTGATGCTGACGGCCAACATGATCCGGATGACATCCCGAAGTTGGTACGGCGACAGCAGGAGAGCGGCGCCGACATCGTCATCGGCTGTCGGTTTGGTGAGGAAGCGGAGACTGAGATGCCGGTTTATCGGCGGTTTGGACTGAGTGTTATCAACTTTCTCACGAACCTCAGCCTCGGCGTTTTCCGGCCCTGGGCGAGGGTCCGAGACACACAAAGCGGATTCAGGGTCTACAGCCAGTCTGCGGTTGAAACCCTTGCCGAGGATAGTTCGCTCGGTGATAAGATGGATGCCAGCGTCGACATCCTCTATCATGCACATTCAAACGACTACGACATTGAGGAGGTGCCGACAACTATCGATTACGACGTTGAGGATCACAGCAGCCAGAACCCTGTCCAGCACGGGGTGACGCTCGTGTGGAATATTCTTCGGACGATCGAACGAGAACGACCAATCACAATGCTCGGTATTCCAGGACTGCTCTGTACGCTCATCGGGTTCGGATTTGGTTATCAAACGGTTTCCGACTACGTCCAGTCCGGAACCTTCCCGATCGAACTTGCGCTGACCGCGACTTCCTTTTCGATGATTGGGGTCTTTGCGACCTTCACCGCGATTATCCTCCACTCGCTGGAAGTGTATCGCGACTAGCTTGGCAAACGGACAGATTTGGGTTTCTTTTCCGCCTTTGAGTGATAGTCCCCGTCCTTCCCGCAAGAGGCAGGTATTCTGATGCTGTCGGAACCGAGGGCTCAGTAAGGTCAACGTGAATCGGGTATCGCTCATGTGAAGCACGTTGTTGGTGAGTCAGAGTACGGTTCGAACGATTTCTTTGAGAGGTTCTCGACCGGACTTGCGTAGGATTCGGCGGCGAAGTTGGAACGCTCTAAGATACGGCGTGAGCTT